>Ga0247841_10000595_pt1 | contig 92114 bp, 79 predicted proteins | sample LaCruzMarch2015__2_FD_192410 | JGI IMG/M metagenome (GOLD analysis project Ga0247841, IMG submission 192410) | Freshwater microbial communities from meromictic Lake La Cruz, Castile-La Mancha, Spain - LaCruzMarch2015_18m | ecosystem: Environmental > Aquatic > Freshwater > Lake | place: Spain...
CTTGTCTTGTTCCTCGCAGGGCCGCACGATTTTCCCCAGCGTGGAAAATCGCGCTCGGCTACTCGGCTGCGCTCTCACTAGTCCCTATATAGCGGGTGAACCCTGCCCGCTCCGCCTGCGTTACGCCCTGCTCCGGAACAAGCCAAGTCATCCGCTTAATATATTATAGATATTTTGCTTGAGGGTATTGTTAAGCGTGCAATTAGAAATTTTTCGGCAATTGTGTGCAAGGCTTTACGGCGAGTGTAGGCAATACCTTACTGCATACGGAACCTGCGCTGCCGGAACGAACCGTAAACCGTAGCACACGGCGAAAAATTTCGCACGCGGACAATACCCGAAAAGCGAAATATTGAATTATTGGAACGGTTAGACTACGATATTGATGAGTTTTTTGGGGACGAGGATAAAATTTTTGACAGGCTTATTTTGAATCCAGGGGGTCAGTCTTGCGTCAGCTAAAACCATTTCCTTAAGTTGGCTTTCCGCGATATCCGCGGGGACTTCAATTTTTAAACGCACTTTGCCGTTAACCTGAATGACAATAGTCAGACTATCTTCAACCAGCATATGCGGATCGACTTCCGGCCAGCCCGCTTTTAAAATGCTTCCTTTATTTCCTAATATTTGCCAGAGTTCTTCACAAAAATGCGGACAAATTGGGCTAAGCATAATGATTAACTTAGAAAAAACATCTTTATCCGCCGCGGACTGGTAAATCGCATTGGTTAATTCCATCATACTGGCTATAGCGGTGTTAAATTTAAATTCCTTAAAATCCTGCGTAACTTTTTTTATTGTCTTATGCAGCGCTCGAGCTAAAGCCGGGTCAGCTTTATCTTTTAAATTTTCCTGGATGCGCCAGACGCGGTTTAAGAATTTATGGCTGCCTTCCAAGCCCCGGTCATCCCATTCCAGTTCGGTTTCTGGAGGCGCGGCAAATAAAATAAAGAGCCGTAAAGTATCCGCCCCGTATTTTTGGATCATAATATCCGGGTCAACAATATTACCTTTGGACTTAGACATAACTTCGCCATCTTTTAAAACCATCCCCTGGGTAAGCAGGCGGTTAAACGGTTCATCAAAACTTATTAGCCCTAAGTCCTTAAAAAACTTCGTAAAGAAACGCGAATACAAAAGATGCAAAATCGCATGCTCTATCCCGCCGATATACTGGTCAACTGTCATCCAATACGCGGTTTCTTTTTCACTAAACGGGCCGTTTTTAAATTTTGGCGAGCAGAACCTCAGAAAATACCAGGAAGAATCAAAAAAAGTAGCCATAGTATCGGTTTCCCGACGAGCCAGACCTTTACACTTGGGACATTTTACTTCCACGAATTTTTTCACCTTGCCTAAGGGATTGCCTCCCTCCCCGGTAAAAGGAGCGTCTTTAGGGAGTTCAACCGGCAAATCTTTATAAGGAACCGGGACAACCCCGCACTTAGGGCAATAAATAACCGGGATGGGAGTCCCCCAATAACGCTGCCGCGAAATGAGCCAGTCGCGTAAGCGCCAATGCGTCTGGATTTTTCCAATTCCTTTTTTCTCCATCCATTCGGCAATTTTTATTTTAGCTTCCTGATTGGACAGACCGTCAAATTCTCCGGAGTTAACCTGCAGACCTTCGCCTTCATAGGCTTCGGTTAATTCATCTATAGACTGAACCTTTTTTTCTTTAGGCTGGATGACAATCCGCATTCCTAAGCCGTGCTCTTTGGCAAAAAGGAAATCCCGTTGGTCATGCGTGGGTACAGCCATAATCGCGCCTGTCCCATACTCCATTAAAACGTAATCCGCGATCCAAACCGGAACCTCTTCGTTATTTACCGGGTTAATCGCAAAACTCCCGGTAAAAATACCTTCCTTTTTAACATCCGAAGACGCGCGCACAACCTTGCTCTCTTGGGCTACTTTATTAATAAATTTCAGCGCTGCATTCTCCTGCGGCTTACCTTTAATCAACTCCCTAACCAAAGGATGTTCCGGAGCCAGGACAATATAAGTCGCCCCAAAAATCGTATCCGCACGAGTGGTAAAAACCGGGATAACTTTACCGGTGCCTTTAAGTTTAAAGTATATCTCCACACCCTGGCTTTTACCGATCCAATTTTCCTGCATACTCACTACGCGTTCGGGCCAGTTGGACAATTGTCGCAAATCCTCTAAAAGCCGTTCTTTATATTCGGTAATATTCAAATACCATTGCTCCAGATCTTTTTGTTCTACTTTTGCCTGGCAACGCCAGCAGCCACCATTAACCACCTCTTCATTGGCTAAAGTAGTCGCGCAATTCGGGCACCAATTTACAGCCGAAGCTTTTTTATAGGCTAGGCCCCGCTCAAGCATCTTTAAGAAAATCCACTGGTTCCACTTATAATATGAGCTGTCGCAGGTAGAAACCTCTCTACTCCAATCATAAGAAAAACCCATCTTCTTAAGCTCATCTTCCATCTCACGGATGCATTTATGCGTCCAGGCATCCGGCTTGGTCTTATTTTTTATCGCGGCGTTCTCCGCGGGCTGGCCAAAAGCGTCAAATCCCATCGGGTGCAGAACATTATAACCTTCCAGGGTCTTAAAACGGCTGGCCACGTCGCCGATAGTATAATTGCGCACATGCCCCATATGGATTTTTCCTGATGGGTAGGGGAACATCTCCAGAAGATAGTACTTTTTCTTATCGGGCGCTATCCGGGCGCAAAAAGATTTAGCTTTCTGCCAATTTCTTTGCCACTTTTTTTCTATTTTTTTAAATTCGTAATACATAATTTTTAATTTTTACTTAGTTTTCTCACCAGCGCCAGATTCAACGCGTCGCTGGTTTCATCATCCTTAGGCGTCTCTAAAATCATCGGAATATTTTTTAATTTCGGGTGATTTATGATTCTTTGCATCCCCTCTAAACCTATGCTCCCTTTACCGATATGGTCATGCCGGTCATGATGCGAAGCTAGTTTTCCGTAAGCGTCATTTAAATGAATGAGCTTAAGCAGCTTTAAGCCGACTTGAGCGTCAATCTCAGCCAGCATTTTATCCAGGCCTTTTTTGGTCGCTATATCGTAACCGGCTAAATAAGCGTGCGCTGTATCTAAACAAAGCCCCACGCGCGATTTTTCTTTTAATCCGGCAATAATTTTTTTCTGATGAGCGAATGTATACCCCAGCCAGGAACCGCTACCGGAGGTATTCTCCAGCAATATCCCTACTTTAGAGCCCTTAGTTTGGCTGAGAATTTTATTCAAAGCCACAACCAACCTTTTTATTCCGGCTTCTTCAGAGGTCTCCTTATGGCTGCCCATATGGGTGACAATGTAATCGGCTTTTAATTTATCCGCATCCTGCATATCTTCAATATAAGCCCGAATTGACCCCTGATAAAGTTTGGGGTTAGGCGAAGCCAGGTTAATCAGGTAAGAGATATGGATAAAAACCGGGTCAATATGAAATTTTTTGCGCCTAAGCTTAAATTCTTCTATATCTTTAGAGTCTAAATTGCCTGCGCGCCATTGCTGGGGATTGCGGGCAAAAATCTGCATGGTCTGGCACTTTAATTCATGCGCGCGATCAAGTGTTTGATAAATCTTACCTACCCCGGATATATGCGCTCCTAAAATCATAGCCTTTAAATTATACCTCTCTGGAAGTGGAGCGTCAATAGCTCTTCTAAAAACAAGAGGACGGATATTATCCGTCCTCTGTATAATTTTGGTATGTACTCAGTTCGCTACGGCGCTTGTCGCGCCGTTTAACGCTCACTGAGTACCACCAATTTTTTCCTTATCGGAAAAAATTGGTGGAGCTGAGGAGGATTGAACTCCTGACCCCTTGCATGCCATGCAAGTGCTCTCCCAGCTGAGCTACAGCCCCGTAATTATATCTATTGACCTTTGCTATTTTAGAATATAAAATAACTGGCGTCAACTATTAAAATATCGCCGGGATGGCGAAATGGCATACGCGGCAGCCTCAAAAGCTGTTGAGCGCGAGCTCATGTGGGTTCAACTCCCTCTCCCGGCATTTGTTATATGGAACCTGCTAAAATTCCCGCAAATTCGGCAATGGGATTTCGCCCTGCGCAGCACTGCGGTTGGATCATATGGACAGTTCAACTTTGGAACGTCCTTGATCTTGCCTGGCATAATCGTCTGCGTCTTGATCCGCGCGATCTTGAAATCCTCAAAAGAATCCCGAAAGATTCCGGCTTGATATTAGCAGCTAACCATTCTGACGAAATGGACCCCAGGGTCTGTATCGAGCTTTCTCGCCGTTCACATCGTCGATTCACCTATATGATTAATGCCGAAGCTTTTGAGGAATGGCACGGCCTCTACGGTTGGTTGTTGCAGCGTCTAGGAGATTTTTCGGTCGAAAGGAGCGGCGGTGACCAAGCGGCAAAGCATTATGCGGTTGACGTTGTTAAAAAAGGGCATGACGCCTTGGTCATGTTTCCAGAGGGTGAGATTTCATATTTAAATGATCTAGTGCAACCTTTTAAAACCGGTGTTGTCCATATAGGCTTACAGGCTATAACTGAAACCCGGGAAACAAATTCCTCTTGGACGGCATATCTCTTGCCGGTCGCTATCAAATATCGTTACCGCAAACCGATAGGATTGATTTTGGACAAAAAAATCCGCGCGATTGAAAAACGCTTGTCTTTACAAACAAGCTTCCTCACCTTCCAGGAAAAAATCATCCGTATCATGGCAGGAATTTTAAAACGCCAGGAACTTATCAGTCGCGCCCAAACTATTTCCGAACAACTAACGCGGCTTGAGGAAGAAGTAAGGCTTGCTCAGACTGCGTTGCTTTCGAATATCGAGTCCAAATATCCACAGCTTAAGATCGAGCCCAAGGCGCGGCTCGTTGACCGCGCGCAGAAAACAATCTCTTTCCTGAGAGAACAGTTGCGCCAGAAAAAACTTTTTAGCCCCGAAACCAGGCTGCAGCTTCAAAAAAACATTAAGGATCTCAAGGAAAGCATTCAAATGGCAGGATGGCAACCGCAATATATCGACTTGGCTCCTTCAGAAGAACGGTTAGCCGAAACAATTATGAAGCTTGAGCGTGAAGTCTTCCGGCTCAAAACACCCCGTCCTCTCGGTAACCGGAATGTCTTCGTGCGCATCGGTCCTCCCCTTGACCTCAGCCGCTATGTTGAATCATATCAAAAAAACCCCTCTACTCTATCCCACCAGATCGCCGAAGAATTACGCAATAACATTCAATCTCTGATCGAAAATATGATATAAACTCATCTAAGCTTTATGACCTCTTCCCTTATGCCAAAGGATATTGCTTCATAATCATCTTTGGCTCCCAATCTGAGTCCCTCTTTTTTAAGCTCTTCAAAATCAAAAGGCCTGCCAAAAGTTATTTTGATCGGATGTATCCTCGGAAGCGAATTTGTCCTCGGCCAGGATTCGTATGAACCTGTTATTAATACCGGTAGCAGCGCAATATTCAGCTCTTTTGCCAGTATCCCGACCCCTTTTTTGAATTCTTTAATATCTCCGTCGATGGTTCTCTGGCCCTCCGGGAAAATACAGACTATCTTGTCATTTTTGAGAACATAAGAAGATGCCCGCATAGCTTCCACAAAGTGCATACCCGGATCAATAGGAATAACCCGGATATATTTTATGATATTTCTAATGAAGGGCTGTTCGAAATAGGCTCTAAAACCGACGAAGAAAACGCCCTTACGTAAACTGGCGGGCATAGCAGCCTCAACAATAAACGCATCCAGGTAACTGCCGTGATTAACGCACAAGATACACTTTCCGCTTCTTGGAATATTTTCTGTTCCGTAAACCTTCAAGCCCCAGATTACCTTAAACACAAGGTGTAAAATTTCAGCGAATAGCAGCATCCCTAAAATTGTCATCCGGTTTGGCGTTAGATTTACCTTTTTTATTATATCTTTGGCGGGCTTTACGTTTAAAATCTCATTCCAAAAAGTTTGGCTCTTGGCCTGCGGGATATAATCTCTTTGAATACCTTCGCCGGGAACCAGCTTCTCCGTCTCAAGAATAAGCTCTTTAACAGTAAAGACATTAGCCATTAACTCATTCGGTAGGCGGATGTTAAGCGCCTGCTCTAATGTTATTATCAGTTCTACGCGGTCCAGCGAATCGATACCCAGATCCAATTCGATATGATCGGCCGGGTAGATCTGTCTTTCTAACTTTACGTGTTTATTCAAGGCCTCGATTACCTTGCTGCCAACATCGGAAGTGAGCAGTCTAAAATCCTCATCTGTAGTGGGGATTTCCTGCGCAACACCTTTTAACTTTATACCTTTAAGCTCATCTAGATATTTATTCTTAACTGCATACCTTTTTATCTTGCCCAACCGTGTGCGTGGCAAGTCTTCCTTTATAATAATATAGCCCTTGATGCGTTTGTAGGGAGCAATCCCCTCAGATAAATTTTCTAACTCCCACCTGATCACGCTATTAAGATCGACCTCACCAGCTTTGCGGCAATAGTCAGCATCGGGCACCACCACGGCGGTCAGCCTATCCTCCTGTGCTTCGCCAATACCAAGAACGCACATTTCTTTAATGTAGGGGCTCTTAGTATAATGAGATTCTACCTCTTCAGGATAGATGTTTTTGCCGGAGCTTAAAACAATTATCTCTTTCTTCCTTCCTGTAAGATAAAGATAGCCGTCCTTATCTATATAACCCAGGTCTCCGGAGTAAAACCAGCCGTCCTTTAAAACATCCAGGGACTCCTGCGTTCTATTGTAGTAGCCTTTCATGACATTGGGGCCTTTGATTACCACTTCACCCATGCCGCTTGCGTCAGGATTGTCAATTTTCAATTCTACATCCGGAACCACTCTGCCGACAGAACCGATCTTCTGCTTTTTCAACGGATTAAAGGTTACTACCGGCGATGTTTCAGTAAGTCCGTATCCTTCAAGTATTGTAAAACCGATCTTCATGAGAAATCTCGCCGCTTCTTCATTTAACTTAGCTCCGCCAGACGCAAAAAATCTTAAAGTTTGCCCGAATGGCCGGTGTATCTTCGCTAGAGCCAGCTTGCTTAAATTTATTCCGCTAAGTCTCCTTATCTGCCAGAATATCTCTATCAGCCCTAAAAGAGGCATCCTAAAGATTAACGGTATCGACTTGATCTTCTCTAATATATTCGTATAGAATATAGAGAAAAGTTGCGGCACCCCTACCAATACCGTTACCCCGGTCTCTCTCATCAAATTCAGTAATTCATCGCTCCTAAGGCTCGAAGTATACGTGATCCGCGCGCGGCAAAAAAGAGGCGTGATCAGCATAATCATAAAAGGGTAGGCATGATGCAGCGGTAATATCGATATGAAAACATCCTTATCCGAGAAAAGTTTCAGCTTGTCGATACTTTGAAAATCAGAGCAGAAATTTTTATGCGTAAGCATTACCCCTTTTGGCGAGGCTGTGGTGCCTGACGTATAGATCAGCGAGGCGGCATCTTCGGGAAAGACTTCTGGCCAGGCGAGGACTTCGGACAACCTAGATTTTACCTGCTTCAAGCCTATAAGGTTATCCTTTTCAATATCCAGGTCCAATATAACGATTTTGTTCAGTCCGGCTTTTATCTTCTGAATATTTTTTGTCTGCAAGATTGCCCTGGAAACAAATATGATTTTTGCGGAGCAGTCATTGAGGAGATTTTCTATTTCTTGTTCGGTCAACTGCGGATCTAAAGGAACACAGGCCAGCCCTGCGGCCACTATACCTAAATAGATTGCTGCCCATTCCGGCCGATTCTCTATACAAAGAGCAGCGAAGTCGCCCTTTTTAAAACCCTCACTTATTAGAAACGCGCCTATCCTTAAAGAGGAATCTTCTATTTGTCCGTAAGTCCAAGTCTCCCAGCTAGAGTCTCTTTTTATTTTCAGGCATATCCTATCTGAAAATCGAGAAGAGATTTGGGCAAATATCTTATGGATAACTAGATCTTCCTTCATAAGGAATCATTCTTCACTAGAGTATCCAGGAACCAATTTTTTACTTCCGCGACGAATTGCTCGGGATAATCCCGCATTAAGTACTCTGCGTGCGGCCCGTTTTTGATAGAAATTATTTTCTTCATTCCGCCGGCCTTAAGGTACAGGGCCTGGGAATGCCACGGTCTGATTACCCAATCCCGGCTGCCGTGTATGAACATGATCGGAATGGTGATTTTAGCGACGTTATCAATAGGCCTCTCCTTAGCCAACCAGAATGGCCCCGGGCGCACTCCTTTACCGACCCTTCCCTCAGTATTCAATAAAGTGTAGGCCACGTCCCCTTTCCAGTTAAGCTTCCAGAACCGGTAATCAATTCTCGACATATCCGCCGGAGCGCTGACACAGACAAGACTATCCACGCGTTTATCATTGGCGAGGAGATTAATGCTGATACTTGCTCCCATAGAAAAGGCGACCAATCCAATCTTAGAGTAAAGCGGGGCAATAAAATCTAACGCCGCGCCTAAATCATTCCCTTCCCGGCTCGTCCAGGTAAATACGCCGCTGCTTTTGCCATGCCCGCGGAAATCAAACATAAAAATGTCGTACTCTCCCACCAGGGCCTGAGCCAACTGCTGCAAAACCACGCACTGTTTGCTATTATAATAACCGTGCGCGATAATGATAACGGTACGGCTACCGTTCTTAAAATGCTGAAATGATATTTTATGATGGTCAGCGGTGGTAAGCGTACCGCTAACTACTGTATGTGTCATGAAGAGTGGCCACCTACTATGGTAAACCCAAGCAGTTCCTCCACTATTGAAACAAGCAAAGAAGACTGTTTGGAGACGCTAGCAATTGCTTTTTTTTGCTCCTCATTAAGGGCTCCATATGACCCATCCTGAAGTAACGATATATTTCCGCTAATCGCTCCCAACGGTGTACGCAGTTTGTGCGAAATAAGAGTTAAAGTGTCCTGTTTTAGAAATTCTTCCACGCGCGCTGCGGTAACATCACGTAAAATAAAAACAATGCTTAATAGCTCTCCGGCTGAATTCTTGATCACATTCAAATTTACCTCTAAATATAATGCCTCTGTCGTTTCTGATGCCTGACGCACAATATCAAATGTTTTATGCGCAATCGTTAGATCCATAAGCGCTTCTTTATTTATAGAAACAGAATAATTCGCAAACAGCGTTTCGACCAAATTAACATTCGCCGGATCGGTAATATTTAAGTACTTTAAAATCGCCGCGTTGCTATCTTTGATTAGATAATCCGGGGAGCAGATTGCAATGCCATCGCTTACTTTATCAACTACTGCCTTAAATTTCTCCTTTTCCTCTAACTGTCGGCGGTAATAACTTATCTTGAGTATAGACTTAACTCTGGCTAATAGTTCAACCTTATCAAAGGGCTTGGAGATAAAATCATCGCATCCTGCCTCCAGGGCTCTTACTTTGTCTTCGGTCTCCTTAAGTACGGTTACCATCACCACCGGGATCATTTTAGTCTTTTCAGCGGCACGCAATTTCTCCAGCACTTCTATGCCGGACATCTTGGGCATCATTACATCCAGTAGAATCAGATCGATTTGATTAGCAGAAAGTTTTTCCAACGCTTCTTGGCCGCTTGAGGCCTTGACAATTTCATAACCCTGCGGAATAAGAAATGCTTCGAGAAGTTCAATGTTTTGAAACTGGTCATCGACAACTAAAATGACTGATTTGTCTTTCATCCTTTACCTCTTTTGAATTTGACTTTCCAATATATTAGAAACTCACTTAATAAACTGACTGATTTCTTTGACAAAGGTGCGCGTATTTATCGGCTTACCTATGAATCCGCTGTTAGTTATGCCGTTTATCTCCTCTTTTTCCCCTACCATGACCGAAGCAGTCACAAAAACTATCGGGATAGCGCTTGTCTCTTTGTCTTGACGCAATATCCTGGCGGCTGCGGGACCCCGCATATCTGGAAGCCGCACATCCATAATTATGATATCCGGTTTTTCTTTTCCGGCAATGGCAATCCCAGCGGCAGCATTTTCAGCTTCAAATACTTCAAAGCCAGCGACCTCCAAAAGGTCTCTTTCCAGCATAAGATTGCTTTTATTATCATCTACAACTAATGCTTTCTTCTTCATCTCACACCACCTTTCTGGATATAATCGGCAAAGTAAACCTGACTTGGGTGCCTTTACTTAACCCCTCTGATACTACAGAAAACTTACCGCCATGCAGCTCAACCAGCTTTTTAGAAAGCGGCAAACCTAACCCTGTCCCTTCAGTTACCCGGGAATATGGAGTATCGACACGAAAAAATCCTTCAAGTATTTTTCCCATGTTTTCAGCTGCAATGCCGACCCCCGTATCCCAGACCACTATTTCTATCTCGGAATCAGCTCTTTTCGCCCGCATGCCGATTTTACCACCCTCGGGGGTAAATTTAACGGCGTTGGAAAGCAGGTTGTAAAGTATCTCTTTTACCTTGAGCTCATCCGCTTCAATATTCGGCAGATCTTCGGTTATTTCAAGCAACATTTCAATTTTCTTTTTACTGACCATATCCGCTACCAACAGTGAAATATCATTTAACAGGCTTTTCATGGGTAAACTGGATAATACCAACTTCATCTTGCCGGCTTCAACTTTGGACATATCCAGTATCTGATTTATCAGTAAAAGAAGATGTTTTCCGCTGGTTAAAATATACTCCACGTATTTTTTCTGCTTCTCGTTAAGCAACCCGAAAGTCTCGTCGTATAATATCTCAGAGAAACCGTTAATGGAGTTAAGCGGAGTCCTGAGCTCATGCGACATATTGGCCAGGAACTCGGATTTTGCCCGGGTGGTACGCTTTAACTCGGCGGCCAACTCCTGTAACTCTTCATGGGCTTTTTCCAGGCCTTTTTCTATCTCCTTGCGCTCGGTAATATCCTCGATAGCCAGGAGGATGATCCGCTCCTTGCCCGTCCCGCGTTCAATTTGCCGGGCGTTCAAAAGCATTATACGCCTGCCGATGGTCGAAAAATCGTGCTCCACCTCATAGTTATCAAAGGTTGTCTTTTGGGGAAGTATGGTTTCTAGCAGTTCCCGCAGCTTGGGGATATCCCACTGTTTATTGCCCAGGTCATAAATAAGCTGCCCCACGGTCTCTGCGGGTTTTACCTTAAAGAATTCATAGAAAGAACGGCTGACGGAGACTACTCTTAAATCTTGGTCCAGAGAAATCAAGGGTTCACGCACAGTGTTGATGACGCTTTCAGCGAATTCACTGACTTCATCTGCGGATTTTTTGATAACCTCCAGTTCTTTACGGGTTTTTTCCAGTCCGACTTCTATCTTCTTACGCTCGGTAATATCCTCGATAGCCAGGAGGATGATCCGCTCTTTACCCAGCACTCGTTCAATTTGCCGGGCGTTCAAAAGCATTATACGCCTGCCAATGGTAGCAAAATCGTGCTCCACCTCATAGTTATCAAAGGTTGTCTTTTGGGGAAGTATGGTTTCTAGCAGTTCCCGCAGCTTGGGGATATTCCACTGTTTATTGCCCAGGTCATAAATAAGCTGCCCTATGGTCTCTTCAGGCTTTACCTTAAAGAATTCATAGAAAGAACGGCTGACGGAGACTACTCTTAAATCTTGGTCCAGAGAAATCAAGGGTTCACGCACAGTGTTGATGACGCTTTCAGCATAGTTGCGGGCATCCTGAGCTAATCGCTCTGTTTTCTTACGCTGTTCAATTTCTTGGTGAAGCTTCTTAACAATCATTCTTTCTGCGACGGGCCGGATTTTTACCTGATGCTTACACAATTCTTTGTTTTTCTTTTTGTCTTTCATGATTTTGGGAGCCTGTATCCTTTCATTAATAAGGAACAACTAACAACGCCTTTAATCTTTATTTTAAGCGGAATTCGCGGGCTGCTTTTATCGAGCCAGATTTCAAATGTATCGGGCACGCTTTTAAAATGGTAAGCCTGGAATTTACCGCCGGGAACTATTATTTCATCTATTGCAAGTAATTTTAAATCATATTCCACGAGTTTAAGTTCATTGAGGACCTTCGCGGTAAAATGCCAGCCTATTTTAAGGTCAGGCTGCTTACGCAGATAAAAAAGAAGCGTGTTCATGTTTTGAATCGGCCCGTCTGTTTTGATTAGCTGCTCCTTTACTAACTTTTTGTTTCTAAACTTTTTTATTACAACTGTAAATTTACTCTGATCGTATTCTTCTATTCTAACGTCTTTGATCCAAAATCCGGAATTAGTGCGCTCTGTTTTATATGGCAACGAACTTTCCGGGTCGTAAAAAATTTTTTCTATGACCTCGACAAATAATATTTTGCTCTTAACCGTTACCAAATTCGCTTTCAATCCTTTTAAATCCACCGTTCTGAGATTTTTATATTCTGATTTTCCGACAGGCTCTATACCATACTGGATACTCTCGCCGGCATAATCATAAATAAAAGCTTGCGCCTTTAATGAATTATTATTTACAAAAATCATTAAAAATATTACTGCTGCAATGAGCAGTTTATTGATCTTCATATTCTTGGGGTGGTCGTATCTTTAATCTTCAGGGGCTCTGTCTTCTGAAAGCCTCCTTCAAACACTGATGTAATTACGGATTTAATATAATTACTGCAAATATCCCACTCCGCTTTCATGCGCCACAGGATAAGATAGCGCGAACTATTTTTCTTACCCCTGGAAATAGATCTTCTGGATCTGATTTTATCATAAATCTCTAACATATGTTTAGCAGCGGACAAAATCGGGTATTTCTGCACTGTCATTCTTACGAGTTGCTTCATGGTTTGTAACTCTTCCGGGGTTCGAGAAAAAGCCCAGATTAAAGCATCAACAAAACTTTTCTGATCCATTTGGCTAAGCAATCGGCCGTTGTGATAATCTTCTATAACATCCCGCGCTCCCGGCGCATCCAATGCCACTACCGGAACCCCTGCTGCCATAGCTTCTATGAGGACGATCCCTTGCGTTTCGCTTAATGAAGCAAACGCGAAAACATCCATGGCAAAATAAGCATCAACCAGATCCTGATAATGCAGGACCCCGGTTAAATGTAATCTTTTTTCAAGGCCAGCCTGCCCAAAAGCATCCTTGATCATTTGTTCCGATGGGCCAAGGCCCACGATCAGAGCATGAGCCTCTGGATCTTTTTTTAATAATTCGACCAGACAATTTGTCAGGAATTCTAAATTCTTTTCCGGAGCCAACCTGCCAGCATGGCCGACCACTTTGGCATCGAGAGGGATCTGATTGCGCTTTCGAAAAGCTATTCCGTCGCCTTTTGCAAAACGTTGGGCATCTATCCCTGTTGGGATAACTTCCATGGGAGTCTTAACACCTCTTTTAAGCAAGATATCCTTTACGCTTTCACTAGGGGTGATCACTTGATCCACGAAATTGGCATATCCGGCGGCAAGCTTAACCATAAACCGCTTTACTCCCTCATTTTGAACCGGCCAATCATGCACGTACTGTTCAAACATCGTATGATATGTAAATACTAACGGTATGCCGTGCTGCCGACTAAGGCGTAACGCGAAATCTCCCATGAAAAACGGGCCGTGGCTGTGCACTATATCCGGCACGAATTCTTTCATGTATCGCTTTAAGAGTCCGGAAATCGGAAGGTTAACGGAAAAAACAGTCCCGCCAAATTTTTGGAAAGCCGGAATTCGAATAACGCCCGGCTCCTCAATCGGGGCGCCCCCAAAGGCCGGAGTAACAATCAAAACCTCATGCCCTAAACTTCTAAATGCCTCGCTAAAAGAATAAACCGATTGCTCTAGCCCTCCCACCATCGGAAAATAGGTATTCGTCATCATGAGAATATTCATTATTTATCCTTTTCGCACAAGCGAAGACCAATCCATCCTTTAGGATTGGGTCTTCAATTCCATAAGCGCACGTCTGGCCGCCACGCATATCGCCTCGTAAGAATCTTGCGCGCCCATGGCCAATCCTTCTTTTTCTAAATCTTCAGGGAGAAGCGGCTTGCCGAATCTCACTCTAATCGGGTGGAGTTTGGGATACTTTGCCGTACTGGGCCAGGCCTCATAAGCTCCTTCTATAGCCACAGGCACAAGCTTTGCCCCCGTCTCCTTAGCTAAGATACCAAACCCTTTTTTAAATTTTCCGATTTTGCCGGTAGTGCTGCGCAACCCTTCCGGGAAAAAACACAAACCTTTGCCGCGAACTAACACTAAATAAGCGCTGCGTAGCGCCTCCAGAAAATGCGTTGAATAATCAAAAGGAATAAGCCTTTCCATCTTTACGAGATTCCTTAACAGACGGGATTTTATAAACGGCCTAAAAAAATACGGTATGAATAAGAAGTAAAAAAGCTGAAACACCGGCCTGCGCGGCAGACAAGCGGTAATTGCCGGGCCATCAAGATCACTCGTGTGGTTGGGATATAGAATATAAGCTCCGACTTTCGGCACGTTCTCTGCCCCTTCCGCCTTAATCCGGAAAAATAATTTAAAAATCCAATAATCTATGGCTGTTATACTAAATCGCAGCAGCCAGGCGAAAAAATCAGTACTGAATTCCAGCGCGCCCAGATGTTCTTCTTTCGGTAAAACTCGTAAATGTTTTTTCCAGTAGTCTGGCTCCAAAGGCACCGCTTGATTCTCCGCGGTAATCTCTTTAGCTCCTTTAACAGCATCCGTTATTCCTAAGATAAGATCCTTTACAGTAAAGGCTCGTGAGATTGCCTCGTCTTTTATATCCACCTTAAAAGCTAACTCCAGGCACGAAGCCAGCTCTATCCTGCCTAATGAATCTATTGCCAAATCCAACTCTAAAGAATCCTCAAGTATTATCGGTCTCTTAGTACCGGATATTTCCTTTAGGCACTTCAAAATCTTTATGCCGGTCGCGCCTTCTATCAACAAATGGTCCGCAGCCGAAAGCTTTTCTAATACCGGCAGAGCGCCTTCTATACCCGCAATCACCCTAGGTTCATATATTTCCTTAATTCCATGCCTGTCTAACTTACCGAACAGATCATGCGGCAGCTCTTCAAGTGTAACAGTAAAACCTTTAAGTCTTTTATAAACAGGCAACGCTGGCGAAACATTATCAAATCTCTCCTTAATGGCTAAATGCAGATTCACTGAGGCGAATTTTCTGAATTCTTCAAGGTCCGGCTGGATAACAGCCCAAAGAACTTTCGATCCTTTTACGCCTCCCATTCCGGAGACCGTAAAGACGCACATCTCTTTGATGGGTCCGGCCTTAGTATAGAACTTCTCAATCTCTTCCGGGTAAATCCTCTGCTCAAAATTCACTACGATGAAATCTTTAAATCTAGCTGTAAGGTCCTTTATCATTTACCCGCCTCAATTTTGAATTCCAGAGAATTTGTCGCAGGGATAATTCTTACACTCTTAAAACCTGGTAATTGAATATCCATCGGCGGTTCTTTCGCGAACCAAGCTCCCCGCCATTCGATAAGAATATTTTGCCCAAGCGGCGTTAGGGAAATTTGAATATCCCCAAAGCTTGTTGGCGCGGGCCCAAACGCGATAGTTTGATTTTTCGTAAGCCAATCCCGCGGAATTCCCGAACATAAAATTAACCGGTTGCCTTCTTCACGCACAAAACAATTTCTTATCATCATTACCCATTCCGCCGCGGCCCAGACATGCTGCCCGTCTCCCATACATCCGCCGCCTGTACGCGGATGTACTGATTCCGGCCATTGCCCTGTGGATGAAGCGATGTTAGCCACCACTGTCATCAAACCAAAATACCTGGAGTCCCCCGCGCGCAAAAACACTTGCGCTAAGTGTAAAGTAAGGTAAGGATTAATCCCTGAATGGGTCATGTCATGGAAGAAACCTCCATGAACTAAACAATTTTTCATTAAATAATCAGCTGTATCTAAGATTTTTGGATCGTTCTCTTCAAAAATACGCAGCGGATAACTGGCAGCTAAAGAGCCGATCGCTCCCGAATCCAAACGCCGATATGGAGAGGCTGGTAGCGCAGGCCTTTTTAGACGTTGGGCTACTTTATTTAAACTTTGATTAATACTCTCCAGTAAAGCGTCTGATTCACTTTCAAATAAACGAGCTTCATCATTATCCCTGTAAGCAGCGCACAAAAAGGCCGCTGATTTTAATCCCGCGACAGCCCAAAAATCATCCCAATAATAAAAATCATTCGGACCCAAATGCTCGGCGCTAAACCCCGACGGCAATAAACCCGCATGGGGAGATGCTAAATCACTAGACAAGCGCTTTTTACAAATCCACTTACCTCCCCTTTTGATTGATTCCAACCACTCTTTTGGCGGAAGATTTCCCGACATTTGGCAATACTGACGCATAATCCACAAAGCCTCGCCGTTAGAATCCCATTCCCCATCCTGAGAGAGGAAATAACCGCCGGCTGTCTGACGGGCGCGAAAACAATCCAAGGAGCGTCGGACACGATCCTTCAGCCCGACAGATAACAAGGCAGATAATATAAAGGCGGCATCGCGAAACCAAAACCTTCGGTAAATATAAGGACCGGGATAAACTTCCTTGGGAGAGTGTAAAACCATGGTGTGGATAGCGGCTGTGTAAAGAAACTTAAAATGGGCATCGGGAATTTGCAATTGAGCTGCGCCTTGAAGACTTTTCTTCCAGGCAAGATCCGCAGTTTCTTGACAGCTCAAAAAGGATTCTTTTTCAATTTTGTTTTTCGTTAAAGGCACCGAAATGGTGATTTCTTCCGATTTACCCGCTTCCAATACATATAACACGGCAGCGCTAGCCATACCGACTTGACATGAAATTTCTTTTTCATTTTCCTTAGCTGATAATCGGCTATAAACATCGCCTTGATGATAATCCGAAAATAAGCATTGATCTGGAAGTCTATCAAAATAGACAAATTTCTCTCGATTTACTTGCCAACCCAACGAATCTTCAAGGAGGACAATACTATTTATAAAACTCACTCCTTCGGGATTATAAGGCCTAAGAGATACGACTAACCGCGCTCTTACGCCAGCAGATCCGGTAATTTTAACCTGGCAAAGAGGCACTTCGGCTGAACCGATAACTTGCGCTTCCAATTGAAGCTTTAATTGATCGAGGTGGAATTCTGTAATCACGCAAAGATTTTCATTCATAACCATTTTCTGGGATACGTTTGGGCTGCGCGAAGGGATTAATGGCTCTCCCTCTTCCGGAATAATCCAAACATCGATAGACCAGCCATCGTAAAAGGGAGTAAGCAGACCGCGCGGATCGATAAGAGGAAATTCAATGCCGTCGGGAATACCCAAAGCTGTCCAGTTCCTATGCGTGACATTAATTTGGGTTATCGAAAAAGAACGCGGGATAAACGCCTCGTTCACAGGATCATATTGGCATTCCACCCAATAAGGCCAGATCCAATCAAGGTTATGCTGGATGGCTAAACTATTGATTAAGCCGCGAGCGAGTAAAACAGCCCCCGAACGCAACAGTTCCTTCGGTACTATAACCTCTGAGGGTTGCGCAAAATTCTGTAACTGAGAGAAGACTTTAATGGGATCTAAAAAGCCTTGCCTTCGCGCGACATCTTTTAGTAGAAATTCCCAAGGGAACCTTTTCCACCACACATAATAAACTTTCCCTTTCAACGAAGTTCTAAAAACCCACCATTTAAAGCAAACAAAGGTAAATAAACCTGTTACTATCGTTGCAATGATTAAAGCTAAAAAAACAGCGCTAGGCCGCACCCTAAGAATACTTTGATTGGTTAAAACATTAATGCCTAAGGCTAAAGAATTAATTAGCGCATACTGGCCAACTTCGGAAAACGATAATGGCTTGGTATGTTTAAATGTCCAAAATTTAATAAGGAAATAACCGACAATACCCGCGCAGGCAAAAGAAATTCCTTTAGATACGCTAAAGGGGATAAAATGAAACAAAATATAATAAATACTAAAATCCGTTGCATTAACAATAGTCCCGGCAATTAAAAAACGGATAACCTCTTTACTAGTCTTATCGATTTTCAACAAAACTTCTCCTTATGCGGGGTTTCTTAAAAACTTACCGCTTCACAAAAATATTAGATAATCCCTAATTCTCTTACTTTCGGGCTAAACCTAAAAACCCGACTATGCTCGCGATAGATCCACCGATCAAAAGCCAAAGCGCCTTGTCTGTAGGCGCACCCGTGAAAAAGCGCGAGACATCAGAACTAGCCGAGTGGTAGGCGTTTAACCCAAAAACCAACAAGATAACTCCCACAACCAGCAGTGCCACCGACATACCTCTATTCATATATCCTCCTTGCGCAGAAAGCGCACACCAATTCATCCGATAGAATTGGGTGTTGCCTGTAAGCGCGCACCGGCCTATCCGATAAGGCCGGGTGTTTATTTTCTCTCTGCCACAAGTCCGGGCGGAGCCTTGTGCCACTTATACCCAACTACTGCGTCGTCATATCCGCGTTTAAAGAGCCTTTGCATTTCCTGCTTATCGAACATCTCTTTTTGATTAGGCTTAAAATCTTCCGGGATGTACGCTAAATTATAATCCCACCCTTTTTCTTTCGCGAATGCGTAAAGTTTATAAGTATCCCCGGCCATTTTTGCTGCTGTATGGGTTTCAATCAAACGCGAGGTTATCGCCGTTAGATTATCTTCTACCTGCCTGGAGTGAGGCGACATATAACAACAATTAAGAACATAAACCCGAGTTCTAAATCCTAAATTTTCTATTAACTGATCAATATAAAAAATCCCGCCAATAACCCCGCCATCGGCGTGCATCTCATCATAACGCCTGCCGCCGGCTTCAACTTGAAAATAAACCGGAGGAAGCGTAGCCGGAAACGAGCATGAGGCCAGAATTATTTTGCGGAACAACTTCAGCGAATCAGGGCCTCCTTTGGATGCCAGCGCCCCCATATCCCAAATAACAAACTCCTGGGCGTCAAGATCCGTGGTTCCCACATAAAGCCGGCGCCCCAAAGCATGCTCTTGGGCAATCCTGGCCATTAAACCCTCATCCACAAGATCATCGATTTTCTTAGCAAACAGGGTTGAGCTATACAAAGAATTTCCAAATAGAATGCTAAAAATATTTTTTTGTTTTATAACATCTTTGGTCGATATAGAAAGAAATAACTCCGCAAGCCGGTCTTCATAGTCTTTTCCTGAAAACGTGGCAACAGCGATGATCGATCCGCTCGAGTAACCTGTAACTATTTTAAATACCGGCCGGAACCCTTCCTTGAACCACCCATTCAATAGCCCTATACCATAAGCGCTATTAGATACACCGCCTCCAATAAGAAGTACGGGATAGGTCTTTATACCGTCAACCAAATAGTCTGACTTACCTTCCTCTTTAAATGAATCTACCAGGCTTTGCCGCATAAAGGAAGAAACAGTCTTATCTGTATAGTGGCGCATATCCGGCATACCGATAACAACGGCCTTACCGACAAGATTTTCCGGGACAGCATGTCGCACATGGGCGCACCCTGACGATACCAAAAGACAGGTTATTATTATAAGTAACCGACACAACGTCTCTTTTCTCATATTGTTATCCTTAATGAAGAATTATACGGACCGCATCCTTCCGAAAATAAAGATGATAATCGCAAAAACTAAGAAAATAAAGAACAGGATCTTAGCGATATCCATAGCCGAACCCGCAATCCGTGTAAAACCAAACAGCGCCGCAACAATTGCGATAACAAAAAATGTAACCGCCCAGCGTAACATAGGACCCTCCTCTCCTGCCAGCAGGCAGGCTTTTGGTTATTACCCGTTACCGTCTTTATCAATCTCTCCTTTATTTCTAAACGCAACTTTAATAAGATCAACTAACGCCTGGTCATTAAAAGGTTTTTGTAAAAATCCCACTGCCCCTGCTTTTATAGCCTTTTTGTTAAGCCCGCCATTTTTATCCGCCGACATAATAATAACCGGACGGTTAGACCCTGATGCAAAAAGACGCTGCTGAGTTTCCCATCCGTCTAATCCCGGCATATGGATGTCCAAGAGTAAACAACCGGGAGCGCTATTGGGCACAGCGCGAAAAAATTCCTCTGCGGAAGTAAAGGTCTTCGCGCTAAACCCGTACGTAGCTAGCAGGACGCCCAGCGCCCGGCACACTGATGCGTCGTCATCCACAATAAAAATTTGCTTATTTTCTAATAACATTTCGCCGCCTTCCTTAAGGTGTAACTTTCTTAGCAGGCTTAACTCCGCTTTCAGGATTAGTAGACTCTAGAAATTCATACGCTGGTTGAGCATAAACCCTGTCTTTATCGCGCTGCACTACCTTACCGTCAAGAAAAAATACTTCTGAATAGATAATACCCAGCGCGTTCATTTTCTCTATCTTTGACCTATTATTATTCGGGTATTCCCAAACCTCATATTCTTTATTCTCTATTACCATCTTACTTATTTTTTGCGGCTCTCCGATCTTGCGCCTTACCTCTTCCTTGGACATTCCATACGTTAAGGCCTTATGTTCGCCTTGGTCAAAATTTTGAAAGACAAAACCACATCCCGATAGAACTATTAATAAGAAAAAAACTACTATGTTTTTCATATCTAACCTCTCCTTGTAAGATAGTAAATTGTAAACAATCTTATGATGGCATTATAGAAATATACCCGAATAAAATCAATTGTACTTGGGTATAATTGGAATAAATTAGCGCTGGGAGGAAGTAACGCCTGCTTTTTGGGCGAAGTGGATGAGTTCAGTCACGGTTTTAGCCTGCATCTTCTGCATGACCCGGCCCCGGTGGACTTTTATCGTCTGAAGGCTAGTTCCCCGCTTGCGGGCAATCTGTTTACTTAGCATCCCCTTGGCTACGAGTCGAAAAACTTCCAGCTCTCGGGGAGATAAGGTCTTGACGCGGCGTTTAATTTTGGATATTTCGGCTTGTGCTTTATTTTGAGCTTTGCTTTTTAAAATGGCGGTCGTAATAGCATTAAGTAGTTTCTTTTCAGCAAAGGGCTTAGGGAGAAAATCAACAGCTCCTGCCTGCATGGCTTTAACGCTCATTGGAATATCGCCATGCCCAGTAATAAAGATAGTTGGAATAGAAATCCCCCGCAGCTTCATTACTTCCTGAAGAGCAAACCCGTTGATACCCGGTAGGCGCATGTCCAAAATCAGGCAGGATGGCAATTTCAGGCGCTTAAATGCCAAGAAGTCTGCCGCCCGCATAAACGTTTGGACCCTGAACCCGTATGATTTTAACAATAGGGCCAGAGCCCTGCACACAGAAATATCGTCATCGACGATATAGATGATCGACCCGCGGTTATTCACTTAAGCATCCTTTTTATCAACAGGAATGGTGAAGTAAAAGGTTACTCCGCAATCAGGATTATTTTTTACATCTAACCGCCCGCCATGCCCCTGAATAATGGAACGGCTAATAGACAACCCCATACCCAAACCATCTGGTTTACTTGTAAAGAAGTGAGTGAAGAGTTTAGGTATATTTTGCCTAAGGATTCCGCATCCAGAATCTTTAACCTTTACGATAATCGTGTCGGTATCTAAACGCTTTGTGCGAATCAATATTTCACGGGTACCTTTACTGCTCTCCAAGGCATCGAAACTATTACTGATAAGATTCAGAAGAACCTGTTGCAGTTGTATCCTATCGCCGCGGACAAGAGGAAGATTATTCTCAAGCTTAATTTTTAAGACAACGTTCCTTACAGTGGCATCGGTTGCAATAAGCACAATAGTCTCATTAATAAGGGCATTGATATCTAACAATTTCATTTCAGGCACACTCTTCTTTAAGAGTGAACGTAATCGCTGAATGACCTCGGACGCCCGCTGGTCGTCATCAATGATATACGATAGAATCTTCTGTAACTCGGGCTCCCTGTCCGCGAGTAGGCGTTGGGCAGCCTGGGCGTAGGAAAGGATAGCTGTAAGAGGCTGGCTAATTTCATGAGCCAAGGATGAGACAAACTCCGCGAGTTTTCCTACCCTGGTGACGTGCAAAAGTTCCTCGCGCTGTTCATCGATCTTTTTCGTGCGAATCTGGATCTGCTTTTCTGACCGTATCTGTTTCTCTGCCCCATTCCTTAATTGCCCATTCTTGACTTTTAGCTCATTAGCTTGTTGCCGGACTAACTTCTCAAGACGCGCGCGCTCACCGTTTCGAATTTTATTTCTCGCTACGGGCTTTTTCGTTTTATTTTTCATTTTAATTTATAGTTGTTTACTGATTTTTTGCCCAACAAAAAGAATGCTCTGTAGCTACACTCTCTAAGGGTATATTTTACTCCACGCAAAAAATGGTTGTCAAATAATTTTTTAAAGGAGCTTGAATATCCGGGTTCCACTCTATTTTATCTTTTGGATTCGTTTAAGTATGGCTCAATCGCCAGATAAACGCGCTGGGCGACTATTTTGTATCCGGAGGCATTGGGATGCATAAAATCGCTCTTCATGCTCGGATTGGTAATTATTCCGCTTAAAGTGGCGGGAATAAAAATTGAGCCTGTCTGGCGGCTAAGTAAAAAAAGCCGTATCCGGTAATCCAGCAGGAATAAACCGGCGCTTACGTCAACAATAGCAGTCATCGCGCCTGCGCTTTGAATCTCTCTAACCATCTTCTTAATATTGCGGATTGTCAAATCCATAGGGATTTTTTTAAGAAAATCGTTCCCGGTAAATTCAATTAAAACAATACACGGCTCCTTTTCCAGGACATCCTGCTTTATCCTCTGCAGTCCTTCAGTGGAAGTATCTCCGTCTACACCTACATTTATCACCGGCCTGTTTACTATCTTGGCCAGGGCGGTAGGATAATCTTCTCCTAAATTAACGCCATAGCCAAAAGTAATACTATCGCCGTAGCAAATTATATTTTTCCCGTTTGAATTTGTATTCTTAACCTCTCTTTTGACGTTCATTAGCAATGTAGCTACGCCAAAACCCAAAATAATTACAGCTAAAGCAACTCTTTTTAATTTATTTTTCAGCATATTTTAACCTCAATTGCCCGCAGGCAGCCTCAATATCCCCTCCGCGCTCCCTGCGCAAAGTGACATTTACGCCATTTTTAACAAGATACTCCTTAAATAAAAGTATCTCCGGCCTTCCGGGTGGCTCTATATTAAGTTCCTTTATAACATTAGATGGAATAAGGTTAATTTTAGCCAACGGAAAACCGTTCAGTAATTTTTTTAAGTCTTGGGCGTCTTTGAGCTCTGAATTTACGCCTTTAATTAAGATATATTCCAAGGTTACCTGGCGGTTAGTATCTAAACTGTATTTCTTACAAGTATTAATCAGTTCTTTTAACGGATATATTTTATTAACCGGCATAAGTTTGGACCTTAGTTGTTCGTCTGCCGCGTGTAATGAAACCGATAATTCTATCTGCAGTCCTTCGCCGGAAAGCTTCTGGATACCCGGGATTATCCCACTGGTTGATATGGTAATCCTGCGCGCTCCGATATTAAAAGCTGACGGGGAATTAATGATTCTTACCGCCTTCATCACTTCCGCATAATTATCCAGCGGCTCGCCTGTCCCCATAAATACCACATGCGTAAGTTTACCCGGCAGCGCTTCTTTCTTTAAATATAAAACTTCGCCTATTATTTCTGCAAATGTAAGATTACGCTTAAAACCGCCCTGGCCGCTGGCGCAAAACCGGCAGGCAAATTTGCAGCCTACCTGTGTCGAGACGCAACCCGTGACTCTTTCTTTAGAAGGAATAATCACCGCCTCAATAAGATTTGCGTCCTGCAATCTAAAAAGTATTTTTTTAGTCCCGTCGCTGGATTCCCGTAGCTTAGCGACTTTAAGCCCGGTAATAATAAATTTTTCTTTTAATTTCTCCCTTAAGTCTTTCGGCAAATCGCTCATTTGAGCGAAATCCAGGGTTGCTTTATTATAAATCCAGGAGAAAATCTGGCTGGCATGATAGCCTTTAGCGCCGCTACCTTTAAGCTTATCTTCCAGTTCCTCAAGGGACAACTTCGTGATATCCTGCATAGGAGGGCTACTTTCTGAGCTGCTCTTTATCAATTTTTCCGGTACGATTTTTGGGAAGCGACTTCACAAATTCAAAATAATGCGGAATCTTAAAATGCGCCAGGTGCTCCCGGCAAAAATAACGCAGGTCTTCTTCACTTAATGCTTTGCCATCTTTTAAAACCACCCAGGCCTTAGGTAACTCTCCCCTTAATTTATCCGTAACGCCGACAACCGCTGCTTCGGCAACATCAGGATGCCGGTAAATTACCGACTCTACCTCCGGCTCAAAAACAATCTCTCCGCCCACTTTGATCATTTCTTTCTTTCTGCCGACGATATAGAGGTCGCCTTCAGCATCAAATTTACCCAAGTCTCCTGTATGAAACCATCCATTCTTAAAAGTTTCTTCGGTTAAGACTAGATCCTTATAATAACCGTCGGTAACCACCCAGCTTTTAACCACAATCTCTCCGACCTGGCCTGTTTTAACTTCTTTATCTGTATCGTCAAATATCTTTACCTCTATCCACGGAGCAGGCCTGCCCACGCTTTCTATTTTTTTTGAGCCCATAGCCAAGACTACGCTGGGCGCGTTGGTCTCGGTCAGGCCCCAACCGTTTAAAAGATGCGCCTTAGGGCAGAACTGATGGAACCTGCGCAGGGCATCCGCGGAATTAGAAGCGCCGAAAGTAACTATCCAACGTAAAGAACTCAAATCAAATGTCTCAAATTCTTTTAATTGCAAAAGCGCGTAATACATGGAAGGAACGAGCCAGAAAAAGTTAACTTTATAGTTTTGGATATTCTTTAAAAATTCCGAAGGGATAAAACGCTCCATTAAAACCAGCTTCAGGCCAAAAACAACTGTGTTCTGGATATAAATCAACCCTCCCAGATGCGAAAAAGGCAGAGCGCATAAAGTCGTATCTTTAGCGCTTAAATCCGAATTAACAAAGAACTCCATAGATTTAGGGGGAGCGCTTAATTGCAGATAATTTATTAAAACCCCTTTGGGTTTTCCGGTGGTCCCGGAGGTATAAAAGATAATCGCGTAATCTTTATCCTGCACATCCGTGTTCATACCTTCTGCTTCGCTTTTTCCCACGCATTCATCAAAAAACAAAAAGCCCTCGGCTTTATCCTGACAGGTGATTATCTGTTTTAATCCCGGGCATTTTTTCTTAAGCGCGTTTAAAGAAAGATTGGCCTTGGGTTTGGCGATTAAAATTTTGGCTGCGGAATGCGTAAGGCAGGCCACCAGCTCATCTTCGGTGAGCATAAAATCTAAAGGCACGGCTACAGCGCCCAGGCGCCAGATGCTCAAGTAACTAAAAATATATTCCGGCCAACTCGGTAGGTATATCGCTATTTTATCGCCCTTAATCACGCCCAATTTCTTCAAAGCTCCGGCGAGCCGACTGGATATATCCTTAAGCTTAAAGAATGAAATAACCTGCTCCCTAAAAAATACCGCAGGCTTATCCGGGGTATTCAGCGCTCTCTCTTCCAGTATTTTAATTAGATTCATTTTATTCTAACTCTTGCTCTATCTTCTTTATCAGCTCTCCGGCGTCCTTAATAAGCGCCATGGGAAGCAATTTGGATATCTCTGCCTCCTGTTTTAACGCTTTTAAGCTGCCGATAAAGCGTCTTAAGGTCGCTACCCTTTTTCTTTTATACGCCTCTTGCGGCTCCAGCTCTTCCCTTTGCCGGATTAAAGAAGTTAAATCGCGCTTTACCGATTGGATATCTTTGCCATCCTCAAAAATTTCTTTTTTTAGTTTAGAATAATCCTGCGCATCCAGGGTTTTCTTATCTTTTGCCTTACGCAATAAATCCACTGCCTCATAACTGGGAACCTTGGCTGCTTCGGTATAGTCATTTTTTAAATACGCCGGTTCTTCTTTCTCCAGAAAATAATACGAACGCAGGAGCTTCATAGCCGTAGGTTTCCTTATTCCAATCTCTTTAGCGGTATATATATCAAACGTGCTAAAACCCCAATCCTTATACAGTTTATCTCTCCAGACGGAGTAAAGCGAACGGCCCAGCTCAATCCAGGATATCTTAAAGTTTTTCGCGCTCTCCAGTATATGATAACGCAATGAATTTGTATCCAGCGATTCCATTTTTTCTTCAATATTCTGGATAGATTTAGGTTTACGCTCAGGCATCTCTATTCACCTTTAAATATGCTTTTTAAGGTCTTGCCTATGGCCTTAAATTGCTCAATATTATCATTCACTTTTGTGATCAGGTCTTGCGGAGATTGATTGGAGAGGTTTTTAGCCGCGGCCTTGAGGATGATTTTTTTAAGTTCGGAAACGCTTATACTGGGATTATCCAGTTTTGTATTGACCTCAAACTCTAAATTCAGATTTCCCTTGGAATCGGTGAAGAAATCCAGGGCGTTCTTGGTCAGGTCTAACTCCGCAAGCCCGCTGCCTTCCTCTTCTTCCCGCGCATAAACTAAATTTGCAAGCTTAAAGTCAGTCAGGATTTTCAGGTTATTATCTTCGGATTTAAAAGTAGAATTTATATTGAGTTTAGCTGAAAGGAGCTTCTTGCTGGAGATAAAATTCCCGTAATAGGGAGAAAAATAAGTAAGGTCAAGATCCTTTACGGTTAAAACTCCGTCCATGTCTTTTGTGCCGAAGTCAACCCAGCCCGCCAGCCCCGCGCTCCCTAACTTCATATTATTAGAATCCAACACATCTAAAGAAACCTTAAAATTTGTTTTAAGCGAAGTCACCGGGAGTAAGACTTTAGAAATATTAACGTCTATACTTCCTAAAATAACCTTATAGCCTAAAGGACTAATTTTTTTATCGGTAAAGATAAACTCACCGTTTTTTATACTTAAGCTCAATAGATAAACCGGCGGTGGTTTGCCTTTTTGTTCTAACTTTGGTAAATTTAAACTCCCACCGTTAGCCTGCTTGAGATTAATCACCGGATTGACCAAAGCTACCCGGTCAAGCACAATCTTACCCGCAAAAAAGCCCAATAGGTTAGGCGAAACAGATAACCGCTTAGCCTTAAATAAATCACCGACTGTAAGTTCATTTAAATCTATTGAGAAAGGAAACGCGAGCCTGATGGATCCGAGAGTCGCGGGTAGTTTTAAATTCTGCTCTATCTGCTTAACCACTATTTGTTTGGCAAATACAGAGATTGCGATATTAGCGAGGATAAAAAGGCTAAAAAACGAAACTAAGACCCATAATATAATTTTATTGATGCGTTTCATCTTTAGTTACCTCTTGGCTAGAAGACTATGGTTTTATTATTATGTTTAATGACGCGGTAGTCAATATAGGCGCGGATAGCCTCAACTAATGCCCTCTTCTCTAAATTCTTACCCTTACGCACCAAATCCTTTAAGGCATCTTTATGCGAGACGTATTCTACTTCCTGGGTAATAATCGGGCCGGTGTCCAGTTTTTCAGCCACAAAATGACTGGTCGCGCCGATTACCTTAACGCCTTGATTAAGCGCCTGCCCATAAGGATTACTCCCTTTAAACGAAGGCAGAAACCCGTGATGAATATTTATAATGTCTTTGCCATAGGCGTTAAGGAATTTCTTAGATAGCACAAGCATATAGCGGGCGAGCACCAAAAAATCAGTGTCTCGAGAAACTATCTTTAATAATTCTCCTTCCCTGCGGCTATTCTTAGTCGCCGGAATAAAATAAAACGGGACCTTATACTGCCTGGCGAATTCCCGGTGCCCCTCAAAGTTAGAGATGACCAAAGGTGTATCTACGTTTAACTCCCGCTCTCTCCATAAATATAATATCTCCGCCAGGCAATGCCCGGGGCTAGAAACGCATATGCCCATACGCAGCGGTTTTTCCTTATCATAGAGCGAAAACTTCGCCTGTAAGCTCTTAGCGATAACGCTTAAACCCTTCTCTAGGGCAGCTTTCCCTGATGGCGCGTTAATTAGAAACTCTACTCTGATAAAGAAATATCCGCCTGCCGGGTCCGTAGAATACTGGTCAGCGTTAATGATATTACCGCCGGCCTTAAAAATAAAATCCGCCAGTTTAGCGACAATCCCTTTTTGGTCCCTGCACTGAAACAAAAGTATAAAAGTTTTCATAGCCTCATTTTACCATTCAAAACGCTATTTTTCATCTGAATTCTTTTCTAATTATCCTAAGCTCTTACGGAACCTTAGAGCGCTGAAACTAATGACTAAAATCCCCATAATCAATAGCGGGACAAGCTGCGTCCAGAGAATGTCAAGCCCCACTCCTTTTAAGAATATGCTGCGGACAACCACCATAAAATAGCGTAAAGGGTTGATAAAAGTAAACCACTGGATCACCTGGGGCATATTGGCTATCGGATAGGCAAACCCGGATAAGAGGACTGTCGGCATATAAAAAAGAAAAACCGACATCATCGCCTCCTGCTGGGTTGAGGATATCGTGGAAATAAAAAGTCCTATCCCTAAAGTAGTAAATAAATATACGCAGGTAGATAATAGCAGTAGCGGTAGGCTCCCCCTTAATGGTATATGAAACCAAAGCACCCCCAATATGGTCACCAGCGTAATCTGAACCAGCGAGATTATGGCAAAAGGAAGAAGTTTACCCACAATAAGGTCAAGTGGCTTTAAGGGGCTGACAATCAACTGCTCCATAGTCCCTATTTCTTTCTCTTTGACTATAGCCATAGAGGTCAGTAAAAGAGACATCATGGTCACGATAATGGCGATCACCCCCGGAAGATAATAGTTCCTGGAAATAAGATTCCCGTTAAACCAGGCGCGTTCCCTTAAATCTACGCTCGGCACACTGCTCACCCTGCCGCTGGCGTCAGCCTCTTCCTGCATCAGGTCATAGACGTAATTGCTCATAATCGTATTAGCATAACCCATAACAATCATGGCTGTATTTGAATCTGTGCCGTCAAAAGCTAATTGGATATTCGCGTCTTTATCGGCGGTGAGCGCTCGGCCAAACCCGCGGTCAATGTGGATAACCGTATTGACCAGGCCCTTATCCAGGACCTGGTTCTGTTCTTTCTCGCTAAAGATATAATGCTCAGGTATAAAATATTTAGAATAGGTAAACCGGCGCAGGAGTTCCCTACTTTCTGCCGTATTATCCCGGTCAAGAATAGCGGTGGGAACATAAGTGATATCCTTATTGGCGGCATAACCAAAGAGGAGTATCTGAATAAGCGGGGTAATAAAAATAACCGTCTTCATCCGCGGATCGCGGAAGATCTGTTTAAATTCTTTTATCAGGATCGCCCTTGAGCGCTCAAACATATTTTAGGCCACCTTTTTCTTAAATTTTCTTATCGCCAGGCCTAACATCATCGCGGCAAATAATATCAGAAAAACTGTTTCATCCCAGAGAGCAAGCATAGACCCGCCTTTTAAGAATGATTCTCTTAAGACGACAATGTAATAGCGCGCGGGGATAAAGTAAGTGACCGCCTGTATGACTTTAGGCATATTAAAAATCGGGTAGATAAACCCGGATAGGAGCATGGTCGGTAGAAGTGTAGAGAGGCTGGCAAGTTGAGAGGCCATCAACTGCGTCCGGGCAACTACCGAAATTAATATTCCCTGGGATAGGGCGCCGATTAAAAATAGCGCGCTTAAAATAATAAGTATAAGATAACTACCTCTGAAAGGAATACTAAATAAAATCCTGGCCATCAACACTCCCACCGTAAGGTCAAAGAAACCGATGGTAAAATAGGGTATGAGTTTACCCAGTATTAATTCCGGGGCTTTTACGGGAGTTGAAATCAATTGCTCCATCGTTCCCCTCTCCCACTCCCGGGCGACGCAAATGGAAGTAAGGAGCGCGGCAATGATCATAATGATCATGGCGATTACTCCGGGGACAATGAACCAGGTGCTGACCAGGCCCATATTAAACCAGATCCTTGAGCGGGCCTCAGGCGCTTTAACCGATTTTAATCCTTGGGACGCCATCGCGCTGCTTAAGAGATTCACATTGTAGTTGGCAACGACTGTTCGCACATACCCCAGAGCTATTGTAGCGGTATTGGCATCGCTTCCGTCCACAATCAGCTGCAACGGAGCAGTTTTGCCGGACTTAATATAAAATGAGAAATCTTTAGGAATGACCAACGCCAGCAATATTTGGCCGCTATCAATCTTATGTTCAATTTCCCGATAGTTATCCGTGTAGCCTACGATTTTAAAATATCGGGAATTCTGAAAATTTAACAGGAAATCCCGGGTCAGCTCGGAAGAGGCATCCTGGTTCCAGACCAGAGTGCGCACATGGTCAATATCCAGAGAGAGCCCGTAACCAAAAATTAAAAGCAGGAATATGGGAATAGCCAGAGCTAACCCCAAGGAACGCGGGTCGCGCCGGATCTGGATAAATTCCTTCCAGGCTATAGCCTTAATTCTTCTTAGATTGAGCCGCATCATAGTTTTCTATTGAGGAGACGAAGACATCCTCTAGCGACGGAGAAATCTTAATAATGCCCGCTCCCTGCACTCCCTCTTTTTGCAGGAATTCTTTTATCTGGGGGATCGATTTTGCGCTGTCATAGACAACAGCGTGGATATCCGCGCCGAAAAGCGCTGCTTCTTTAACCCCCTCGATTTCAGCGATTTTATCCAGCCAGTCTTGGGCGTTATCCAAAATAATTTCCAGCACTTCATTCTTCATACACTTAGTCTTCATTTCTTCCGGAGAGCCGCTGGCAATAATTGTGCCGTGATAAATCAAGACCATCCGGTTACAATTTTCCGCCTCATCCATATAATGGGTGGTGACAAAAACAGTCACCCCTTCTTGAGCCAGCCCTTTAATAATATTCCAGAAATTATTTCTGGTAATAGGGTCAACCCCGGAAGTCGGTTCATCCAAAAATATAATTTTAGGCTTATGGATTAACGCGCACCCTAAAGCCAGGCGCTGCTTCCAGCCTCCGGCTAGGGTCGCGGTAAGATTTGACTCCATACCCTCAAGCCCGGCGGTGCGAATAGTTGATTCCAGACGCTCTTTTTTCTCTTTTTGGGGGATTTTATATATCCCGCTATAAAAATTAATATTCTCTTCTATGGTTAGATCATTGTAGAGAGAAAACTTCTGCGACATATAACCGATATTTTCTTTAATCTTATACTGCTCCTTGATAATATCAAAACCTCCTACCTCCCCTGAGCCTGAGGTCGGGGGGATAATACCACAAAGCATTCTGATAGTGGTAGATTTTCCCGCGCCGTTAGGCCCTAAAAATCCAAAAATCTCTCCCCGTTTAACTTCAAAGTTTATCCGGTTGACCGCGGTAAAAGCGCCGAATTTTTTTTCTAAATCTTGCACGCTTACGGCTATATTATTCAGGCTATTTTCTTTCATATGCGTTAACTATATGAATAAAGGCTTCTTCCAAGGTTTTAACATTGCATTCTTTCTTAATATTCCCCGGCGTATCGCAACGCAGAAGCTTACCTTTATGCATAAGCCCTACCCTGCGGCAGCGCTCAGCCTCATCCAGATAGCAGGTGGAACAGAATATAGTCACCTTCTCTTTAAGCAAATCATAGAGTATCTTCCAAAAATCCCTGCGCGATACAGGGTCGACTCCGTTGGTGGGCTCATCCAGAAATAAAACTTTCGGGGTATGTATCAGGGCGCAGGCCAGCCCCAATTTTTGCTTCATTCCGCCGGAGAGCTTTCCGGCAAAGCGCTCCTTAAAAGGCAGTAGCCCGGAAAATCCCAGCAACCGTTCAATTGCTTCACCGCGCTTATCTTTTGCCACGCCGTAAACATCGGCGTAAAAATTAATATTCTCCATTACGCTTAACTCTTCATAAAGCCCAAAACGCTGGGACATATAGGCGATATGTTCTTTTAACTCCTCTGCTTGTTTTACGGTATGTTTATTATAAACCCAGGCTTGGCCTTCGGTAGGATCTAATATTCCGGTCAAAAGGCGCATAGTAGTGGTTTTGCCTGCTCCGTCCGGCCCGACTAATCCGAAAATTTCCCCTTCTTGGACCTCAAGATTAAGCTGGTCCAGGGCTGTAAGATTAGCGAATTTACGGGTGAGGTTTTCAGTTTTTATGGTAACCATAAGAGAAGCGGCTTAGTCAGCCATAATATAGGCGTCTGCGGGCATCCCGGGCTTAAGGTCCAGGCTGGAATTATCCACTCTGACTTTTATCCTGTAAACATATTTAACTCTTTCTTCAGCAGTCTGGATGTATTTAGGGGTGAATTCTGTTTGTGAGGATATAAATGAAACCCGGCCGCTATATTTCTTGCCGCGATAAGTATCTGTTTGCACATCCGCCTTCTGATTCAGCTTTACCCTGCCTAAATCCGTCTCATTTATATAAGCAGTGACCCAAAGATTATCCAGGTCAACAGCAGTAAATACCGGAGCGCCTATCTGGACCACTTCTCCGGACAGAGCGCTTTTAATCAACACATAACCATCAAGAGGGGAAATTAAACTCGTAAAATCTAGCCGGGTCTGGGCCAGATCCAAAGAAGCCTTGAGTTTTTCTATTTCCGCCTTCAAGGAATCAGCTTTGGTTTTAGCCGCGTCTCGCTTCTGGGTAGTCGTGGCTCCCGCGGTAAGCAGATTCTCTGCCCGCTCATAATCAATTTTAGCCAGCGCGTATTCAAACTCTGTCGCCCTTAAAGCGCCGTCGGCATTATCCCGAATTTTAGAGAGTTCGTCGGTCTTCAGCTTAGCTACTATATCGCCTTTTTTAATGATCATCCCTTCATCGGTTAAAAGCTCTTCGATCTGGCCTTCAACGCGAAAAGAAAGGCGCACATCGTCTCCTTCAATATTCCCGGAAACCTTAATCGTATGATTATGCTCCTTTCTTTTTTCCTGAACATATAAAAATAATAATAACGCGATGATCGCCGCGGCGATAATGATTATTATAAAATTAGCTCTTTTTTTCATTTTTTTCCTCCCCTAAAGAAAATCTGGCCATAGTCTTATCCAGAAAAGCCTGGGCCATAAGATAATCGTAAATCCCGTTAGAATAATCCTTTTCTATCTGGCTTAAGGAAACCTGCGCGTCCAATATATCCAGGTTGGTCCCCTCGCCGTTGTCATAACTTACTTCGGAAATCTTTAAAGCCTCTTTAGCTTCTCCGATATTATCTTTTGTATAATCAATGATTGATTTTGACTGCCTTAAGTCCAGGCAGGCTTTCTTGATATCTACCGCTATCTGGTCCGCTATATTTTCCTTATCCAGGAACGCCTCTTCATAACGCACCTTGGCGGCATCCACTTTCCCTTTGGAAGAAAATCCGTCAAATATGGGCACGCTTACCGCTATACCAGCGTTCCAGTTACGATACTGGGTATCCGTAATATTGCCTAGGCTGTTGGAACGCAGGCTATAATTCAGGCTGGCATTGACCTGAGGCCGGTTAGTAGCCTTGGCCAATTGGATCGCCCATTTATTTACATCAATCCCTAAAGTTTTTAAATTCATAGCCGGCTGGTTTAAATAGGCTACTTTTAAGAATTCCGGTTCATTAATATCCACTAAGGAGTAGCCGAGTTTATCTTCAACCTTTAAGTCATCCAACATCTTAATCTTTAACAATTTCTTAAGGTCCGCCTTTATCAATTCCACCGCGTTCTTGGCTTTTACTAGCTCCGGCATAATCTTAGAGACCTGCACGCTGGATTGTAAAACGTCAAACCTGGAGGCTGTGCCTTGGCTAAACTTCTGTTTTACGTCTTCATAATGCGCTTTGGCCTGATTAAAGAGATCCTCGGTTATCCGCTCTGTTTCATAGGCCAGGAGCAGGCCGTAATAAAGCCTTTTTGCTTCAAACTCTATATCCAGCTTGCGGGACCTAAGTGTCTCTTCCTGTATTTTTAATTTAAGGATGGCTTGCTTAAAATTCGCGTAATTCGCTCCGCCGCTGTAAATACTCTGGTTTAAGGCAAGACCCAGGCTATTATCGTTCTTAAACCCGGTGAATATATTCTCGGCGAAAACCTTGTCATTATGAGTATAGCTGGCGTCCAGGCTTATTTGAGGGAAAAATACGCTTTTAGCCACTATGATATCGGAACGGCTGGCAGCGACCTCTTTTTCCTGCATTTGGATGTTGAGGTTACTCTTGAGGGCGATATTGATGGCGTCTTTTAACGAAGAAAGGACAATCGGGCTATCTTTGTTTTCATTTTCGCTTGAGGCTTGGGTAAAAATAAGGAAGGTACAAGCTAGGCAGATTAAAATATAAAAAAAATCAACCCTTTTAGATTGCCAGAGTTGAAGACGAAAACTTTTATTTTTTCCCATTGCCCTGTATTTTACTACTAAATCCGGGCTTGTTCAATTAGAAATTTCTCCTGGGTTATCTTAAGGGGACCTTGATTACTGAAAGCGTCTTGGTATTTGCCGCTTTGGCCTTGGGTATAGTAATCCTCAGGGTATCTTCATCGTACTCGGCGCTTATTTTTTGAGCCTTTATATCTTGAGGCAAGGTGATAATCTGCACAAAATTAGTTTCTTTACTCTTTTTCACCTGAATGGTCAGATACCTGCCCCTAACCTCAAGATTGATATCTTTTTTATCTAAACCCGGAAGGTTAATAGTCATTATAATCGCGCGATCCGTTTCTTTGGAGGTCATCGCGCAGACAAAAAAGCTCCTCCTTTTTTCGAGCGTCCTTTTGGCCTGCTCTATTTGCTCACCCCTGCCGATAAGGTATCCGGTATCAAATATTAACAACGCGCCTAAAATACTCAAGCCTAGGATTAAAAACCTGTTTTTCATAACGCGCCTCCTGCTATTTTGTTAAAAACCGCATTCCGTAAACTAGCGAAATCGCCCGGGTTTAATGAACTCGTATCAATAGCCGGCAATACAGTAATAGTCGTAGAAACTTTTGTTTTAAATACCCAACTCCCTTTAGAGATAGCGTCGCGGGTACCGCTAATACGGATAGGAAGCACGGGTTTCTTTTCTTTTATAGCCAGCTTAAAGGCGCCGTTTTGGAAAACGTTCATTTTATCCGTATCGCTGCGGGTGCCTTCAGGGAAAAATAATACCGACATATCTTTACGCAGCCACTGGGCCGCTTCCCGGTAAACTTTTTTTATACTGGCGAACTCCCCGCGCTCTAAACTTATATGTTTAGTTAGAGAGAGACACCATCCGATAAAAGGAACTTTAAAAAGGCTGTCTTTAGCGACCCACTTAAACTGCATATGGGTCTTATAAAGCACGGCTATATCGGCCATGCTCTGATGATTGGCGATGATCACGTAGGTTTTATTCCGGTCAATATTCTCTAGCCCCTTGACGCTCAATTTCCAGAACGGATTCATCTTGAGAACGCAGGACGACCACCAGAAACACTGGGTGTGGGCGATCTTCCTTTTTTTATCAAAAGGAAAGGTGGTTATAACGACAACAAAAACAACGCAAAATAATATTATTGTTATTACGGTGCTACCTACCCAAAATAATATAGATAAGACAACTCTCATTATTTAAAATCCATACCAGTGGCTAACCAGAGGCTTATTGTCTAGCGACTGGTCAATAACTATATTCTTAAGCCGGGTGTATTCTAAGAATCCCTCCCTGCCCAATTCCTTGCCAAAACCGCTTCTCTTAAACCCGCCGTAAGGAAGCTGATTATAAAACATCCCGTAAGTGTTTACCCAGATGACCCCGGAATTAATTTGTTCGGCTAAATTTTGGGCAAAAGCAGAATCTTGAGTCCAGATGCAGGAGGCCAGGCCAAAATCGCTGGTGTTAGCCAACTCTACGGCTTGGCTAGCGTCGGAAAATTTACCCACAATAACAACCGGGCCAAATACCTCTTCTTTAAAAATATGCATATGTGTGCTGACATTAGCCATAACCGTTGGCTCAAAGAAATACCCGTTTTTTAGTTCCGGATTTTGCGGAATTTTTCCGCCGCATAATATTTTTGCGCCCTCGGCCCGGGCTTTTTCAATATAGGCAATAACTTTTTTACGCTGGCTATCGCTGATTAACGGCCCCATTTGAGTCTCGTGGGCTTGGGCCACCCCCAGCTTTAAGGCTTTGGCCTTTTGGACGAAACTAGCCACAAATTTATCATATATTTTATCCTGGATAAATATACGCGACATAGCTGTACACATCTGGCCCTGGTTCAGGAATATTGAGCAGAGCGAACTATTCACCACGGTATCTATATCGCAATCGCTAAAAATTAAACTCGCGGATTTTCCACCCAGCTCCATAATTGATTTCTTAATGTTTGCGGAGGAATACTCTAAGATCTGCCTGCCTGTCTCATTGCTTCCGGTAAAAGAGATCATATCCACTCTCTTATCGCTACATAGGACTTCGCCGATTTTCGGGCCGCTTCCGTTAATCACATTTACTACTCCCGCGGGAAGAGCTGCCTCATGGAGGATCTGCGCCAATTTAAGGGCGCTTAAAGGAGTAAGGCTGGAAGGTTTTAATATCACAGTGTTACCGGCGGCCAAAGCCGAGGCTAACTTCCAGCAGGCGATTAAAAGCGGATAATTCCAGGGGATGATCAAAACTACCACCCCGACTGGCTCGCGGCGTAAATTTGCTTTTGCCTCTTCAGATATTTTTAAATTTTCAGCCGTTAAGAAACTTTCAAAATTATTAGCCGCGTACTCAAAGGCCTTGGCCGCTGAAGGAATATCCATAAAAGTAGTTTCCTTGATCGGCTTTCCGGAATTCGCGCTCTCTAATTCCGCTAACTCTCCCGCATTATCTAAGATACCCTGGGCAATCCGGGAAATAAATTTCTTTCGCTGCTCCGATGGTAACCGCGACCACTCTCCTTTATCAAAAGCGGAACGCGCGCTATCTAACGCTAACTCTACCTCTTTTAAGGAGGCAAGCGAGGCCTCAGCGATCACCTTCCCGGTTGAAGGATTAATAATGCTCTGCTTTTCTTTGGTTTCGATAAATTTTCCATTTATGTACAGCGGATAGCTTTGGATCATTTTATTTTTACTTCCTTAAATATCCCGAACAGCCGGGTAAAAGGCACATACCACTTAGAGAGCTGCCCCAACTGGCCGGATAGCTTCATTTTTCCCTGTGTAACCGCCACGAAACAATCAAGTTTTCCTAAAAAAACCTGTTCCCAAACCTCGGCAGGAGCTGAAATTACAAATGGCGCGTCAGCGTCAAAATCCAATCTTATGATTTTACCTTTTTCAAAATTAAATTTATAGGCCTTATCGCTCCCGTCTAATTTTATGGCAAGTTTCAGCGTCAAATCCAACTCTCTCCCTTTTTGAGCGATGAATTCATCCTTATTTACCAGATCTACAATCGCCTGGATATGGTCTTTAGAAAACATGGGTAAGCGGGCGTTCTGCGTAAGCTCCTGCTTTAGCGCTTTATCCAAATCATCAAGCACGCTTTTATCAAATATTCTGGCAACTGCTAGAGAGCGCACAGCCTCTTCTAACGCTTCGGCCAAATTCAGGCCGTCGCAAAATTTATCCGCGATAGCGACTATGCCGTGATTCTTAAGGACGACCAGATTATTTACCTTTAACGCGTTTATTACCGCTTCAGGCTTAGTCACAGTAGGCGTATCCTGCTCGACTACCGGCACATTGCCAAGATAAAATTTAGTCTCAAAAGTTAAGGCCTTTAAATCCGAGGTAACCGCAAAATATCCGTTGATTAAAGGCGGATGGGCGTGGATAACCACCTGGGCGCCGAAGTTTTTATAAACCAGGATATGTAAAGGCAGCTCAGAGCTGGGCTTGATTCCACCCCGCGTTTGGCCGGATTGCCAATTAACTTTCACGATATCTTTATATTTTAGATTTCCCAGAGATGTTCCGGTAGCCGTGATAAGGATATTCTCATTATCCAGCCTGGCGCTTAAATTCCCGGATTTAGCCACAGTCAGGCCGGTTTGATAAAGCCGTTTCCCAACTTTAATTATTTCATTTTTTATCTGCCGCTCTTTACCGAAAATCATCTTTTTATCTCCAAAGGTATATGTTTAGTAATTAATTTATTAGGAGTGACATCAAATGCCGGGTAATATCCTTTTACCCCTTTGGGCGCCAGGCGCAAGCCTTGATACTCCAACATCTCTTTATCCGGACGTATCTCGATCTTAATATCTTTCCCGCTTTTTAACCCTGAAGCCGGCGGGCATAAAACATAAAAAGGTATCTTAAAATGCCGGGCTAACACCGCTATAGCGTAAGTGCCGATTTTATTGGCAATGTCGCCGTTTTGGGCTAAATGGTCGGCTCCGACAATAACCTTATTCACTTTCCCTTGAGACATAACCGCGGCCACCATCCCGTCGGTAATCAAGGTCACGTCAAAACCCTGGCGTTTTAATTCCCAGGCAGTTAAGCGCGAGCCTTGCAGGTATGGCCGGGTTTCCGTCGCGAAAAATTTAACTCTTTTGCCTTTTTTTACGCAAAATTCAGCTATCAAAGGCATCAGCCCGCTGATATTGCAATGCGTAAGTATTACATCCCCGTTTTTAATTAATTTAGCGGCCTCTTCTGCCTGTTTTAGGCGGCTGTATTTCAAGCCTTCCAGGAATCCCAGAATGCATTTTTCTAAAGGGACCCTGCTCTTTGCCCAACCTAAAACCATATCGGTTAAAAATTTAAAGGATAGGGTCGGCCGGGTGGTATTTATTACTTTAGCTACTTTAACTAAATCTTTTTGTTTTTTTTGTTTAATCAACTGCAGGAAAATATACATCACCAGGAGCACTTGACCTACAGCCCGGGTCTTCATTTCTTTGATGGCGCGACAGGCCTCTTTATAATCTCTGGCTTTTATATAGGAAAGTTTATGCGGAAGGAGAGTTTCGTCAAGAATATAAATTATGCCGTTCTTAAACTGGATCGGCCAAAATAATGGAGAAAATTTCATTTTCCCTCTAATTTTTTAACTGCTTCCAAGGCTATCTTTAAGATATTAGACTCCGCCATATAATATAAAGGATTCATAAAGCCCATTTCACCGGTTACGACATTATCACTGACCGCTAAAATTGAACCGGCCTTGATATTATAAGTTTGCGCGATAGTCAACAGGGTCGAAGAAACCATATCTACTACTCTTGCTCCCTCTTTACGTTTGGCTTCCACTATTTCTCTTGTCTCGCGTAAGAGCGCGTCCGTTGTCCAGGCCTTGCCGCGATGGATAGTCAAGCCCATATCTTTACCAACCTGATAAAGCGTATCAGAAATTTTCTTATCCGCGACAGTTTTAAAATCTTTATTTACATAATAAGGGGTAACTCCGTCTCCGCGGATTACTTCATCTACCACGAATAAATCCCCTACTTTTATATTCTCGTCCAGACTACCGGCGGTTCCTACGCGGATTATATTTTCAATTTTCGCGTTGCACATTACTTCAGTCGTGATGGAAGTATCGGTGGAGAACCTTCCGCCGTTAATCGCGCTAAGCTTTATCCCTTCAAATGTCCCGGTGTACATCGTGTATTCCATAAATGAAAAATTACGCACCGGATTTTCAATTTTCTTGATTAAGGTCTCCAGCCTGTCTTTTGGACCGGGGACAATCGCGTATTTACCCACATCCTGCGGCCTTAGCTGCACCATATCCGTCAAATCCTTACCTGTTAAATGTATATCCTTAACCATCTGCATATTATTTTCTCCTTTAACTTAGCGGCTGGCTTGTCTTGTTCCTCGCAGGGCCGCACGATTTTCCCCAGCGTGGAAAATCGCGCTCGGCTACTCGGCTGCGCTCTCACTAGTCCCTATATAGCGGGTGAACCCTGCCCGCTCCGCCTGCGTTACGCCCTGCTCCGGAACAAGCCAATCCATCCGCTATTAATATATTATAGAGCTAATATACCAGCTAAATTACCGCCTAAAATACCATCTTTATCCGCGTTAGCTATATCTAAATCTCTAACTGCTTTAATGCCGGAGGTGATGTCTTTCTTTGCCGGCCAGTCGCTCCCCCATAAAATATGTTTCGGCCCCAGCAATTCTAATGCCGCCTGAAAATTCGCTTTGGTAGTATCTCCGCTGGTATCCACATAAATATTCTTTAAGTATTCGCTGGGTTTAGCTTTTAAATCCTTAACAAAATCCATCCCCCGGAGCATTGAATAGGTTACGTCAAATCTATTCGCCAGGAATGGCGTTACTCCGCCAAAATAACCAAAGATAAATTTAGTTTTGTAATCGCGTAAAATATCCGCCATTAAGAGTTTGCCTATGCACATCGTCGTATCAAAGACATATTCAATCACCGGCGTAAGCAACGGGTCCTCTACGCGCTCGCTGCCTATCGGTTTTACAATCTGTGAGTGTACAAAAATCGGCAAGTTTTGGCTTTGCGCGATCTTGTATACTTCCAGGAATCTTGCGTCGTCCAAATAAATTCCGGCGTAACTGGTCGCTAGAGACACGGCCTTAAAACCTAATTCTTCGGTCGCCCGTTTTATCTCTTTAAGCATATCCGGTTGGTGATCTATTGGGAGGATCGCCGCGCCGATAAACCTATCCGGATAAATTTTAATGATTTTGCCGACATGGTCATTAAATATGCGCACGACTTCGGATATACTGCCCAACTTTAGGTGCGCGTCGGTTGTCGGATATGACAAAACCGCCTTATCAATTCCCGCCTCATCCATCATCTTAAGTTGAGCCTCAATATCACCCCAACCCTTATGATAAAAATGAGCGTTGTTGATTATGCCTTCCGGTAGCCAATGGCTATGCGCGTCAATAATCATTTTAGTGTTCCGTATTCCTTAATATACGCTCAGTCATCTCTATTTCATAAAGTAACTTTATCTCTTCCAACGCTTTTTTCCCTAATTCCTTCACGATAGCCTTCTGGATCGCCTCCAGCTTTAAAACCAGGAATACATAATGCGGCTTTGGCTTTTTATTCTCAAATTTTAAGCTTAATCCATCCTGTTCTTTTTTCCGGATATACTCCTCAAATTGGGCGATAAAAGATTCGGCGGCTTTCTCCTTATCAGCTCTTTTAAGCTCTTTTAAGATAAAGCGGTCGATTTCGCTTTGCGTAAATTTGCGTTCAATCTTATCCAGCGCCTCTCTGGTAGTTTTATAAAACCAGATGAGGTAGCGTTTTTTCAAATTTTTTAAATCCAGTTTGTTCATCATTTTTTAACCAATTCTACGGTGTCAAAATAAAGCGTGCCCTTTGACGCAGGCAACGGCTCAAGCTGAAAGATCTTTATCGGAAAATCAATTTTCGCGTTTTTATCGGCGCTATTTGGCTGCCAGTCGTCACGGACTAAGAATTTATCAAAGTCGCAGACAATCTGCTTCCAGCCATTAAAATTATCCTCGACCACAAAACGCCAAAGCTCATCTCCGTTGTCTTTAATGTCAAAAGCTATCCTAGCTTTAGAATCCGTGCCGTACATATAGAATGAGAACGCCTTATAATCTTCCCACTTAATATCTTCAGGCTTAACTAGCCACTCAGTATTCTTGGCATCTAGGCCCTTACCTTTGGCAACATAGATATATCCTCCGGGGACAGCATCATAGTCAACTTTTAAAGACTGCTTTCCCGTATTTTTAATATCCGTAGCTGCGGTTACATTTACGGATGAACCGTTACCAGCGCCAAAGTCAACTGTTCCTTCCAGGCCTCCGGAGACAGCTACCTCAAAATCATCAATCAATAAATTCTCAGTCGCTAAGCAGAACCCTGTTAAACCTAAAATAAACATTACTGCGAAAAATATTTTTTTCATCAATTCTCTCCTTTTGTCCACCAGGACAACACCGGCCCATCCGATAGGGCCGGGTGTTTTTATTTTCCGGGATGCTTCTGCTCAAATGGTATTACCGGCGCGGTCCAGGGTGTCTGTTGATTAATTACAGCTATCTCTAACGGACAAACATTAGCTGGCACAGTCAAGGCAAACCTCACCGCGTCTTCAATCGCCTCGGTACTCATCAACCTGGAAGTCTGGCTGGTAATCTCTTTTAATTTACCGGTCAGGTCAGTATCCGTAACTCCGGGCAATATCGAAGTTACTTTTATGCCGTGATCGCGTAGTTCCCAAAAAAGGCCCTTGGAAAAAGCGCGTAAACCGACTTTAAGTGAACTATAGACAATAAAATTCCTTGGTAGTGGGTCGCAAAGGGTTGAGCCGGAAACCATATTGATTATCGCTCCAGACTTATTCTTGATCATATCATTAATAACTAAGCGTATCAGGCGCACATATCCTAAATAATTAGTATGGGCCAGCCTTTCAAAATCCTCAATCGGCTGCTCCTGGAATGGATATTGAGACGAAACTCCGGCATTATTAATCAGGATATCGATATGACCGAATTTCTCTTTTGCCTTATTCACCAAATTCTCTAAATCCTCTAATTTTGTAACGTCGCAAGGAACAGCTAATACATCTACCTTGTATTTCTTGGCGATCTCATCAGCTGTTTCTTTTAACGGTCCTTCGCCGCGGGCGGCAATAGCTAAGTTAATCCCAAGACTTGCCGCGGTGCAGGCAAGGGCCTTACCAATACCCCGGCTGGCTCCTGTTACAATCGCTACCTTACCTTTTAATTCCTGATTCATGGGTTACCTCCTAAAATTACTTTGCTGCTGCCTTTTCAATCACATTCTTAAAAATCAAAAGATTGTCTTTAGAATGCTTGTTGATAAAGCCTTCCACCTGCTCATCGTTAAATTTAGCATTGTCATCCATTTCAAAATGCTGTATCCAGGTCAGCGCTACAGGCCAGAGGGCCGTGGTTTGGCTTCCAGTAGCCAAAGCCATTCCTTCCGGCTTCTGCGTATAGAGCCAGACGATCTTCATATACTTAAACGGAAATTTCGGTTCCTGCCTTTCCGAATATGTAAAAAATTTATCCTTATAAAGCAACCTCCAAGAAACCCAGGATTTATTTTCATCATCAGTCAGGCGAAAAGTAATCTTATTCTCTTCTCTTTTTACAATCTCCGCTTTCTTGTATTCACTTCCGAATAATTCAGTCCAACGCGGTATATCGTTAGAAATATCAAAAACCAGATCATACGGCGCGTTAATTATAATTGAATTGCATGTATGTCCCATCTTAACCTCCCTTATAATATGGCAACTACTCTTGCCCAGGCTGCGCCTGTCTGTTTGATCTTCACCGGAAAACAAATTACCTTAAATCCGAAAGCCGGAAGCTTTTCTAAATTCGCCAGCCTTTCAATATGGATAAACTCTCTTTTCCTGCCGTAGAAATGCGCCGGATACAATGCCTTAGGGTCTTTTTTCTCTAAGAACTCTTTCAACATAAACCTGTATGGCCTGTCTATCCCCATAGTATCTACGCCGAAAATCTTTATCCCTCTATCCAAAAGGTAATCTATCGCCGAAATATCAATCCCCGGATAATCCGAGAAATACCGCGGGGAGCCGTAAAACTTATCCGCTCCGGTAAATAGGAAAACAATATCCAAAGGTTTTAATTTATAATTTATTTTTGAGAGCGCCGCTTCAATGTCAGCTGATGAAATTGTTTCGTTGGGTTTTTTGTGGGTCAAATCCAGCTTAACGCCGTCCTGATAACAATATTCCAGCGGGATATCTTCCGCGGTCTTGGAAGGCCTACCCTCTGATTTTGAGCCGTAATGGAATGAGTAATCCAGGTGGGTGCCGATGTGAACAGGAGAATGCACTATTTCCAACGATAAAAATTCCTCGTCAGGCAGGTCTTCTTTCTTAAGTATGCGCTTACCGAGGAGGTATTTAATTCTTCCGGAGAGGGTTTTACCCATTATCACGCGGTTAAATTTCTCCACTCCCGCCTTATGGGTCACCCGCTCAATGGCTACCTTGTGGACTTCAAACGCCTTATCGTCTATAGGAAGGCTTAAGTCAATTATCTTCATTTAGGCTTTAAGTTTGGACTGCACAACTATCGCGATATCGTCTATACTGGAAGATTTGGTTATCTCTTTAGGGCTTAATTTTACCCCGAACGCCTTTTCCAGGGCGATAACCGATTCCACTATTTCGGTAGAATCTACGCCGATACTCTCCTGCAAGGCCACATCATCTTTTAACTCTTCTAATTTCACCTTAAGTAAATCTACCAATACTTCTTTGATTTTTTGTTTTGTTTCCATCTTCCCTCCGCTAGCTTATATCTGCACTTCGCCCTTGGTCGCGGCTGCTTCCCACTTGTTAATACCGTCCATAACATCCTTGAAACAAAGCTTGGCCAAAGGATCAAAATTGCTCTCCATGATCCTGTTAATGCGGCCGGGCTTGGAGAAAAATTCCCGCATACACCATGAACCCAGGCGCCCTAAGTCTTCTGTGGAAAGATGATCCGTAGGAATTACCGGATGCAAAAAGTCCCATTGGCTAAAATCTACCTTCTTAGGGTCCATCCACTTTTTCTTTAAAGCAATCCTCCACATCGGTGAATTCGGAGCGGGAGTAACATAACCCACCCAGAGGACATCCGGGTCCACCTGGTCGGTAAACTCAAAACGCTGCTTAACAATTTCTTCGGTATCATAATCAAAACCCATCATAATATCGGCGACAATGGCGATATCGTTTTTACGGAACATCTCTATAGTTTTCTTGATCTGATCAATGGTGATACCTTTAGCGATTTTCTTAAGCTCTGATTGAGTGGTAACCTCAATGCCGAAAACGCCCATAAATAAACCGTTTTCCTTCATTAAGGGCAGGATGGATTCGCAATTAACCCAATCTATCGCCCTTCCCAGAGAAACCCATTTAATCGGATTATTAGACGCTTTCTTCAGCTCGCAGAATTTTTTCACCCTCGCCGGATCGACATTGAAATTATCATCCTGGATAACCACGACTTTGACCCCGTATTTTCTGTGTAGAAGATTAAGTTCTTCCATTACTCTTTCCGGGGATTTAGCCCGCCACTTCAGGAAATCCGACGGAGAGCGGGGGTCAAACTGGTCCCATTCATAACAAAAAGTGCAAGCCGATGGACATCCGCGGGAAGTAACCATATCCACAAAAGGCTTCCAATAAGTGTGACCCACATATTTATCCATAGGAAATAGATCATAAGCCGGCAGGGGTAACTTATCTAAGTCTTCCAGCAACGGTTTATGCGGCCCCATAACGATTTGGCCGTCAATGCGCGAAGTTACTCCACCCACGTCTTTAAGAGGCTTATTTTTATCTATTGCCTCGATCAAGTCGCCGAAAGATTCCTCTTCGCCCATCACTACAAAATCTACAGCGGGATTTTCCTCTAATGTCGGTACGGGCATTGCCGAATACCATAACCCACCCAAAATAATTTTTGTTTTAGGAAGCGCTTTTTTTATACCGGCGGCAGCATCCTTAAAATGGCGTAAGACTCCGTAGCCGCCATAACCGTGCAGCTGTTCGCCCATGACCACGATATCGGGATTCTTCTGCTTTACCTGCTCGACCAGCTGCTCCATAGGTATCTGGTCAGCCTTACCGTCTATAACCGCTACGTCCTCATACCCTCTCTCGCGCGCGTACGCCGCCCAATGGGCGTAGAGCTGATTCGGTGAACGGTGTATTCCATGCGTTGCCCAGGCTCCGACTTTCGGCATAACAAATAAAATCTTCATAATTCCTCCTAGCCCACAAGGGCACACCCGCGCAATTCCGCCTAGCGCGGGGTGTTACTCTCCACTACTAAGACCGAATTTATCCCGCCTCTTCCGCGCGAGATTACCAAGGCCTTATTTATTTTATGCTCCCTTGCTTCTTTAGTAACATAATTAAACCCTTTAACGCTGGGCTCCTCTAAATTTAAGGTAACCGGTATAAGATTATTCTCCATTGCCAAAATAGTAGTAATCATATCCACTACTCCCGAGGCTCCCAGTAAATTCCCAAACATGGATTTAGGGCAACTCAGCGGAATGTCCTTTGCCCTCTCTTTAAAAATAATTTTTATCGCGCTTAACTCGGAGTTATCCCATAAGTCCAGGGCCAGTCCGTCTAAGCTTATGTAATCAATTTCGCCGGCGTTAGTTTTTGCGTCAGCCAGCGCTAAGATAATTGCCCGGGCTAACTCCTTACCGTCGCTGGCGCAATTAATCCGGTCTAGCCCGTCGCAGGTCGCGGCGTATCCTGAAATATAAGCCAACGGCTTTACCCCTCTTTTAGCCGCGCGCGCGATGCTCTCCATAACCACGATTCCGGCGCCTTCGCCAATCACGCAACCGTCGCGCTTTTTATCAAAAGGCCGGTAAGCTTCTTGGGGACGAGCATTATTTTTGGAAAGAGCTCCGTAAGTGCTGCAGCATAAAAGAGCGTAGGGCGTCACCGGCGCTTCCATTCCGCCGGATAAAATCATATTAAGTTTATTTTTATTTAAGACTTTTCGGGCGTAACCTAAAGCCATCAAGGAACTGGCCCTGTCCGCGACTACTGTTTTAGAAAAACCTTTGATACCGTAATAAATGGATACCTGGCCTTGCGGCGCGGCGGGAAACCAAGCTGAAGCCATATAGGGCGATACTCCCTCGCGGCCTTCAATATACAAATCGCGTAGCTCAGTCTCGGCATAAAGCCAGCCGCCGATAGCGTTGCCTAAAAATATGCCGACTAAGTTCGGGTCTTCATTTTTTATATCAATTCCGGCGTCCTGCAGCGCTAATTCCGAGGCGATCAGGGCCATGTGCGAAAAGGCGTCGATTTTCTTAAGCAGCCTCTCGGAAATATTGCTGTATTTATTTAATTCGTCAATTTGACCGGCGATACGTGATGGGTATTTGGAAGCGTCAAAGCGGGTAATCTCTTTGACAAAAGAGCGGCCGGCTTTTATATTCGCCCAAAATTGCCTTTTATTTATACCTGAAGGGCTAACTATGCCTATGCCTGTAACCGCTATTTTATCCACTATATCTCCTTAATATCAACGAAGAATGAATCCCGGAAAAACCCGAGCTGGTTTTAATAATGGTGTCTACTTTCTTTTCAATGGCCTTATTCGGAATGTAATTCAAGTCGCATAAAGGGTCTTTTTCTTCCTGGTTGATGGTCGGCGGAAGGATATTCTTCTCAAAAATCATTGAACATACGGTAAGCTCAACGGCGTTGGCCGCGGCTAAGGGATGGCCGATCATAGATTTAAGCGAGCTTATAGGAAGTTTATAGGCGTAGTCGCCAAAAACTGTCTTGTAAGCATTAGTTTCAAATATATCGTTCATCTTGGTGCTGGAACCGTGGGCGCTGATATAGTCTATCTCCCGCGGTTTAATCCCGGAATCTTTTAAGGCCAGGGTTATACAGTTGGTCATAGCGTCCCCGTCTCCGGGAAGGTCAGTCATATGGAAGGCGTTACAGCTGGTGCCGAATCCTAAAACTTCGCAATAAATGCGGGCGTTACGTTTCAACGCGTGGTTTAACTCCTCTAAGATTAAAATCCCGGCGCCCTCGCTTAAGACAAAACCGTCGCGCTTATTATCAAAAGGGCGACTTGACCCTTGCGGGTCAGCGTTATGGACAGATAAAACATTCACCACATCAAACGCGCCAAAAGTAATCGGCGTAATCGGCGCTTCTGCCGCGCCGCAAATCATAACATCCTCCTCGCCGTCCTGGATGGTCTCCAGGCCAAATCCGAGCGCGTCAGTCCCGGCTGTGCAGCCGGTAGAAAGAGTGTTACATATCCCTTTAAGATGGTATTTTGCCGCTAATTCAATTGAAGGCGTATTAAACATCGCCGCATCATAGAGGTCCGGCCTGACCTTTGAGGGATCAATGGGATTTTTGCCGTCGTCCGTTACCAAGGCAAATTCTTCTTCCATATATTTTGTCCCGCAGATAGCGTTGGCCAGGCAAACCCCTACGCGCCCGGGGTCAATTTTAGAAAAATCGATCCCGCTATCCTTAATTGCCATATTTCCGGCGACCACTCCAAACTGCACGTACCTATCCATGCGCACAGCTTCGTCATGATTAAGTCCTAATTTGAACGGATCAAAATCCCGCACCTCCGCGGCAATCTTGGTATTAAATACCGAAACATCAAAACCATCCACCCGCCTTATTCCGGATACGCCGTTACACATCGCTTGATAAACTTTATCTTTACCGATACCATTAGGAGAAACTACTCCGATTCCCGTAATCACTACTCTACGTTTATTCATAAAATTATTTTTTCTCCTCTTCTACTCTCGTTACCTTAAACACAATATTTCCTCCATCAGGGCAGGTTACGGTATCAATCGAATCCGGATTATCCATAAAGAAAAATTTAGCGCCGAAATTTAAGGCAAACAGCGCCGGAAAAGCGGTATGAAACGCCGCGCCGCAGAATCCGGGTATGCATTTTAACCCCAGAGTCTCCCATTTATCTCCCACCTTATACCCGAATGTGCATTTCCCCTTTGCCTTAACCACTTCAATGACCATCTTTTTAGGATTAAATTTATGATTCGGGTCTTTAGCTAAAGTTTCCACCTTGCCGTCTTTGTCTAAAATCTCGGCTTTAAATTCCAGCTTCCCTCCGTCAGGACAAGTAACCAGGAGCGAACGCTGGTTATCGCGGAAGCCGAATTTGGCGCCGAAACTTAAAGCGTAGATGACGGGAAATAACGCGTGGGCCAGCCCCAGGCAAAAATGCTTAGGCGGATGCGTAAAATCTTCCAGGATAATCTCGTCGCCGGCTTTATATCCGTGGTAACAAACGCCAGCAACTGCGCTAACCGTGAGTTTTAGTTTTGGAAAAGGTGAACTTACTTCAGACATTTTAGTTTAATAATCCTTAACCGCGCTTAAGAGCTCATCCTTGGTAAAAAATCTTTTTGTTTTTTCAACTTCATGCACCATCTGAACTAACTTTCGGTTTAAGTCCGCTTTTAGCCCGTGCTCATCGGCTAAATTTACAAATTCTCCGTTGATGTAATCGATCTCTGAGGACCTTCCCCTTTTAATGCTCTGTAAAATCGATCCGTAGAGCGGATCCTTGCTTAATTTACTCATGATCCCTGAGAAAACTTTAGCGGCCTCATCGCTGGGTACGGAAATAAGCCGGGTTATGTTTTCTATCGGAAAACCCGGCAGAGAAGCCAGTTTAATCCCTAATTTTGAGATTATCTGGAAGCCTTCTTTCCAGATAGCTATGCTTATTTTGCTCACTTCGGGAGAGAGAAAGGCTTCCTGCATACTTACCCCTAATATAGCCGGGATGCAATTGTTGGCATTGACAAAGATCTTCAGGTATTTCATCTCGGCTATCTCATTACTGATAACCGCGGGAAACGCCTTATTCAAAACCAGGCTTAAGGAAAGCATCCGGGGGTCAGTTATCTCAGAGAATATACTCCCTAAAACCCAGCTACCTTCAAAGTTATGCACAACTTTACCCGGCTCTAAATAAGTAGCGCCGAACATCACTATGCTTGAGAAAATATTACTTTTAGGGATAAACCCGGCAACGATTTTCTCAGCCTGAATACCGTTCTGCGTAGTCAAAACAACGGTCTCTTTAATCAGGCCAAGATTGTCTTTGAGCGCCTGCTCAATATCCTGGGTTTTTGTCGCCAGTATTAAAAGTTCCGGCTGGGAGATAAGCATCTCGTAGATGCCTAACTCAACCTTAAAGTCACCGCGTCTTCCGGAAATCTTAAGGCCGTTTTCTCTTACCGCCTTAACCGCATCGCTATGGCCGACAAGATATACATCTTCGCCTTTTAATTTTAGGTAACCCGCGACTAAACTGCCTATGGCGCCTGCGCCAATTACTGCTATTTTCATAACTTTCCAGGGACGGTTCTCCCATCCCTATTTTTGGGAAAACCGTATTTTTTATAATCAAACCCGTTTTGCTCCAGGAGCCTGACCATCATACTGTAAAAAGCGGCCGGGACATCCGAGAAGAAGGCGTTAATCACATCTATCTCCTCTATCTTAGCGGAATTCCTTCTGGCGGCATGCTCTTGCGCCCCTTTAGTCACTGCCTGTTCGGTAATATGGCGGTGAAAAACCGGGATCTTGGAGACAATGATCTTAAGCTTTTCCTGCGTAACCTTATCCCAATCCATTAAATGAGCGCTTAACTTACGAATACGAAGTATGCGTAAGTTAATGCGCGAATTTACTCCACACCCGGCCGATTTTTCGACTTTTTGGTGTGGAGCAGTCCTCCTTAATAAATGCGAACTAATATAGTAAAATTTTACTATTCAAATTAGCTATATTTTATTAGATAATCCCGCTAGTGTCAAGAAAAATTGGTTAATGTATTGACTCAATAAGCCAGGAGATAAACCGGGATTCGGTATTGAGCATCTTTACGTTATGCTCCAGTATGCGCCCCAGGGAGACAGTCTTATCTTTCGAGGATTTCTTAATCATCTGTTCAAGGCCGCGGGAGATTTTATTCAACATATGCAATCTTGCGCGCAAACGCCGGCAGGCGGCTTGAGGCTTCATGTAGTGCAAGAAATAGAGGCTTAAATCCAGGCTAAACTGCGGCCTTTTCAGGTTAAGCAGGCTCTTGCCCAGAAGCTCGTTAAAGCGGCTTTGGCCTTTGGGAGTCAGGGCGTAAACTATACGTTTGGGCCTGTTCCCCGGTTTAAGCGTCCTTTTTGCTACCAGGCCCCTTTTTTCAAGTATGCGTAACGGATAATATATGGATTTTAATTCTACTCCGGCAAATAAGGAGAGTATATGTTTGATCTTAGTCTTGATATCGTAGCCGTGCTTGGGGCCTTCCCTGAGTAACCCTAATAATAATAGTTCCTGCTCAATCATGCCACAACACCCATACTGCGGAATTTCTTATACCTTAATTTTAAGAGTTCTTCTTTATCTATTGCTTTTAATTCTTTGAGGTTTCTCACTATTACCTCTTTTAAATTCTGGGCTGTTTTCTGTACATCCCGGTGAGCGCCGCCTAACGGCTCCGGGATCACTTCATCAATAATCTTAAGCGCCAGCAAATCAGCGCCGGTCAGTTTTAAGACTTCGGCTGCCTGAGGCGCCTTTGAGCCATCCTTCCATAATATTGCCGCGCAACCTTCGGGAGATATAACGGAATAATATGAATTTTCTAATATACAGACCCGGTCAGCTACTCCCACCCCTAAAGCTCCGCCTGAGCCGCCTTCTCCTATGACTATAGAGAGTATTGGCGTAGCCAAAGAGGCCATCTCCCTCAAGTTAAACGCGATGGCCTGGGATTGCCCGCGCTCTTCCGCTCCTATGCCCGGATAGGCTCCGGGAGTATCAATGAAAATCACAACGGGTAAATTGAATTCTTCCGCCAACTGCATAACTCTAAGCGCCTTACGGTATCCTTCCGGATGGGCGCAGCCGAAATTGCGCCGGAGATTCTCCTTAGTGTCCCTGCCCTTTTGATGCCCGATAACCGCAATTTTGTGTTTATCCAATTTGCCTAAGCCGCAGACAATGGCTTTATCATCGGCAAAGTGCCTGTCTCCGTGTATTTCTATAAAATCCGTTATAAACAGATTGATATAATCTAAAGTATAGGGCCTTTGCGGATGGCGGGCAAGCTGCACCCTCTGCCAGGCGGAAAGATTAGTGTAGGTATCTTTCTTAAGATGCTCCAGCTTATCTTCCAGGCGTTTTACTTCGGAAGAAAGGTCTATCTTTTTATCCGAGACAAAATGCCTTAATTCCTGGATTTTCTTTTCTAATTCAGCAATAGGTTTTTCAAAATCTAATCCTGCCATAATAGTGTCTCTTTTAGGATTGTTTAGTCAACGATAACTACTTCTGTGCCGACAGGGACTATTGTATAGAGTTCTTCCGCTTCCGGATTAGACATACGCACACAACCTTGCGTGACCTGCTTGCCTAAGCTTTGGGGCTCAGTGGTGCCGTGTATTCCGTAACTGGGTCTATCTATGCCCATCCAACGCGTGCCCAATATATTTTCCGGGGTGCCTGCCGGTACAACCGCTCCGGCCTTAAACCAGGTGGGATTGATCAATTTAGAGGTAATTTTGAAATTTCCTACAGGAGTAGAATTATTCTTCCCCGTTGACACGATATAAGTCTTGATTATCTCCTCGTCGCTCTTAAGGATCAGGATATTCTGAGACTTGTCTACGAGGATACTAAAAGGCGCTACCCAGACTTTGATTTTCCTGCCCGGGTTGATCCGGTCATCGCTTAGATTATTGCTCTTTTTTATTAAATCCGGAGTAGTTTTAAATTCCCGGGCGATCTTGGTAAGCGTGTCTCCCGGCTTTATCTCATAAAGCGCGCTCTTAGGAGTCAGCGCGGGCGAAAACAAAAGTTTAATATTTATATCTTCTATCTTATTCTGCCAATTCATTACCTCGCCGGAATTGGGAAAATCATTTACCAGCTTCTGGTAGGCAGCTTTTGCTCCCGGCAGGTCGCTCTTAGCCTGTAAAGCCTTGGCTTGGCTTAAAAGGGCCTGGGAGGTTGGCCCGGCGGGCTTTTGCCCAGCAAAAGAAGAATTACCTTTTTTTAGGGAAAACGACACCAACAAAATCAAAACTAGCAATATTATACCGCCGGTTATCCAGACTCTTTTATTCACTTTACTCTTCCTTTCTAAATTATTTAATGCGCCAATATTGCTATGAGCACACCGACAAAAAATCCTCCGATGACCTCTAGGGGGGTGTGGCCGATAAGCTCGCGTAAGCGGCCGTCGTGAATTTTACCCTGCCAATAAATATCGTCGGTTATTTTATTTAATATGCGCGCCTGTTTCCCGGTCGCCCGCCTGACCCCCTGGGCGTCAAACATAACCACTATGGCGAATGAAGCAGCCAGGGCGAAATTGACGCTTTGGAAACCGTATTCTAAACCTATGGCTGTCGCTAAACATGCCGCGCCCGCTACGTGGGCCGAGGGCATACCGCCTGTCCCCACAAATAAACGAAAATCCAGCCTCTTCTTTTGCACAACCCCGATAAATACCTTTAGGGCCTGGGCAATCAACCAGGCGGAAAGCGTAGTGATAAAAATCTTATTCTGGGATAGTTGTAAAAATATTTCTCTCATGGTTGTTACCTTGAGGCAGGGACCACTTCTATTTTGATCTTTGCGGCAGAAGTCGGCTGGCCATCTTTAATCAAAAAGCCGCGATTACCCTCTATTTGCACCTGTCTTTTAAGTTCCCTTATCGCCTTTTTAAGTTCATCTATGGAATTCAGCTTCATCTTCATTGCCGCGTTTTCCTTGGCGATCCTATCTTTTTCCTCTAAAAGCGCGCCATTCTCCGCCTTAAGTATGGAAAATTGCGCGTTAAGCTTATCCATCTTCTCTTCGGCCTTGTCTAAAACCGTAAATGCTTTATTCAGCCTCTTGTGGGCGCCTTTTAAATAATTTTTCAGCCCGGCGTTTTTAGTAGTCAGTTGCTGGACAGACGCTTTTTCTTTTTCCAGGGCCTGTTTCTCTTTCTCCAGTTCCTGCAAGAGGTTTTGCTTCTGATTTTCAAGCGCCGCGATGTTCTCTTTTAGGGAAGAGACATATCTAAGCCCAAGAAAAATAGAACTGCTCACCAAAAGCAGGATAAGGATGTTTTTAAGGCTCCGCTTATTCATAATGAAATATTATATAATCAAGAGGTCAAATTGCAAGCCTTTTCTCTTAGTCAATGGCTATTAAATTATTTGGTTAGATTTCCTCCGTTATTACGTCTATTAAAGCAAAGGGAGGTAAAGATGCTGGCTCGGGCTTTAAGTTTTGGGTTACACGGCATAGAAGCTTACCCTGTAGAGATAGAAGTAGATGTTTCCCGGGGGTTGCCGGCGGTAAATATGGTTGGCCTGCCGGATTCCGCGGTAAAAGAAAGCCGGGAAAGGGTCAAGAGCGCGATTAAAAACTCGGGGTTTAACTGGCCGGCGGAAAGGATCACGCTAAGCCTTGCGCCATCCGGAATTCGAAAAGAAGGCGCTTGCTTTGATTTAGGGATTGCTTTAGGCATACTGGCGGCAACCGGCCAGATCAACAGCTCCGGATTATGCGGATACTTTATTTTAGGGGAGCTTGCTCTGGATGGAGCGCTTAGGCCGATAAGAGGAGCGTTACCAATAGCTATGGCTGCGGCAAATTCTGCCTCTAACCGGGTTATCCTACCGGAACAAAACGCCAAAGAAGCGGCTATAGTCTCGGGGGTTTCGGTATTTGCGCTCAAGACACTTAGGGAAAGCGTGGAATTCTTAAACAATCCCGGGATGCTTAAACCCTTCCGACTGGATCTATTAAGCTTATCTGAAAATAAGAACCTTCACCGCGTGGATTTCTCGGAAGTAAAGGGCCAATTTCTGGCTAAAAGAGCCCTAGAGGTAGCTATTGCCGGAGGACACAATATCCTAATGATCGGGCCGCCGGGAAGCGGCAAAACTATGCTCGCTAAAAGAATACCTACGATTATGCCGGATTTAACGCTGGAAGAAATGCTGGAGGTAAGTAAGATACATTCGGTGGTCGGCGCTTTGGTAAATAAAAACGGGATTATCTCTACCCGGCCGTTCCGTTCTCTGCATCACACCATATCCAGCGCGGCAATGGTTGGCGGCGGCTCGATACCTATCCCGGGAGAAATCAGCTTAGCGCATCAGGGAGTGCTTTTTCTGGACGAACTTCCGGAATTCCGGCGCGACTGCCTTGAGGCCTTGCGCCAGCCGTTAGAAGACGGCTCGATCCGCGTAGCGCGGATATTTAAATCCGTAACCTTTCCCGCGGCATTTGTCCTGGTAGCTGCGATGAACCCTTGCCCTTGCGGGTATTTTACCGATCCGCATAAGGCCTGCCGCTGTAACACAACTAAAATCGCCGGCTACCGCGCGAAAATCTCCGGCCCGCTTCTGGATAGAATAGATATCCATATTGAAGTGCCGGCTGCCAAATACCAAGAGTTATCCAGTAATCTGCCGGCGGAAAGTTCTGCCCAAATCCAGGAAAGAGTAAATAAAGCCCGTGATATACAAAGAGCCAGGTTTAAGGATGAAGGTATCGGGTGTAACGCTCAAATGAGCCACAAGCAGGTAAGAAAGTTTTGCCCGTTGGGTAAAGAGGAGAACGAGTTACTGAAGCTGGCGATGGCCGAGTTAAATTTTAGCGCCCGGGCATATGACAAGATCTTGAAAATTTCCCGGACGCTTGCGGATTTAGCGGGCAACGCGGATATTCAAACGGAGCATCTTTCCGAGGCGGTTCAATACCGCAGCCTGGACAGGGATTATTAACCTTAAAACCTTCATTCTTCCTTCCCGGAGGATGCCTTAAGTTGTTGAATAAATCCGGGGTGGACCTTAAATCCCAACATTTGCGCGCTCTGCACGTCTTTCCAGCTTTTGGCGTATTCCTGCTTCCAGAAAAAAGCGACCGCCCGGTTGTTATAGGCGTTGGCGTTCTGGGGGTTAATCTCTATTACCTTCGAATAATCCAAGATAGCCTGATCCAGCTCTCCCTTATTCGACGCAATCAACGCCCGGTTAAAACAGGCCTCCTCTATAAAATCCAAGGCCTCCTGGTTATTGGGGACCAAAGAAAGAATAATCCGGGATTCTTTGGCGGCATTAGCGTAAAGAGCGTGCCTATGGAAAAAACGCGCCCGGTAAAGATATGAAAAGGGATACGGGAAAATATTGCTGTTTTTTAAAGGCCTTAAACTCGGCGGCTCCCAATCTTTTAAATTAATCTGAAACTTTTTGATCAAAGCCCTGTTTTCCGGGATATCCTGGACAAAAATAATTGCCGCTTCATCCAGATAGACGATCTTCCAGGCTGGATTATAAAGCAAATAATCTATGAGCCCGTCCTGAAGGTCATGCGCAGAAATAGTCAGGAAGAAGGCCTGGATAGCGTATTTCTTAATTATCTTCTCGATTGCCTCTTTGTCTCCGCTTCCGGCTAAAGCATAATCGGAAAAGAAATCCGGGCCATAAAGCTCTGTCCTTCCGTCTATAAAGACCTGCCTTTGAGGAAAAACATTGTAGACTAAGAAAGAACCGGAGTTAAAATCATTGAACATATATTTGGGGAAATTATTTTTAAGCAGGAAATCCACGGCCTTCTGGGGATAGGTAGCCTCGGCCACGCCATTGCGGCTGGATTTTAAGGCGTAGGTGCCCAAAGAATCAGCTACAAGCTCCAGGAATTGTTGCGCGCCTCTGGCCGGATAGTAAAATAAGGCCGCCACGCACAGGTATTTAAGAATGGGAGAAAGAATGCTCTTACGCCATCCTGAAAATAGAGGTTTCCTGTTTTCAAAATAAAGTTGCGCGTTATTTAAAGTCACAAAGGCCGCTACGATCGCAAAAATAGCCGCGTTTCTGGCGGCAACCAGGGAAGAAAAAAGGAAGAAAAGCCACAGAAGTAAATCGGCGATATTTATCCGCTTGCGGTTAAAAATAAAACTAAAAAATGAAACAATAAGCAGTACTTTATAATAAAGGAAGCGCCCCCCATCAAAGAGATTTTTAGGATTAATCGGTGAGGCAAGTTCTTTGACGTATTGAAAGATTACTTTTCCTTTGCCGGATATCTGCTCTAAAACCAAAAACGGATAAAAAGCTCCTTTAGAGCCATAAGGGTTGATAAAAGAAACCAGTAGTAATATCGCTAATAGCATAAAAAGCTGTTTTACCTGCCGGTTATCCAAACGCCGCACATTATTCCCTAAGCCCATCCTTTTAATAAACTCGCTCAATAAGAATACACCGACGAGTAGCGGCCCGGCAAAAGCAAAACCGTGGATATTTACCCAGATGATCTGGGCAAAAGGCAATATCCATATCCAAGCAGAATTATTTTCGTTAAAATCTTTCAATACGCAAAGATAGGCGCTAAGGAAAAGCAGGCTAAAGATATCCGGCCTGATCATAAAACGATAAGCCGACGCCAGCACTGCCAGATAGAGGACGCTAAAAATCAACATAAGATTGTTCCGGCGGCGAAAGGCCATCCACAAAAACAGGAAGGTCAAGACAACGATGATATTTTGCATGAGAATCAAACCGGTAGGGCCCCAAGCCGCATGGAATAAATAGGTGATCACTTGAAAAAGCCATTCGTGGTTTATCCAAGGCTTGCCATAAATAGTAAACGCGAAAATATCTCCGGGGGGAATAGTCTTATGCTGGAGGATATACTCCCCTGTTTTTAAATGCAGCCAAAGATCGAGGTCAGCGACCTCGCGGGAAGCATAAACTACGAGTAGGCAGAAAAAGAAAAACAAAAGTAAGCGCTTAAGGACATTATCTAATATCTGCGTATTTCTATTTTCCATATTTATTAATTATACGCCGCCTGGGCCAAGAAGTCAACCGGCTAGGGCAGCTCTTTCCTGTTAACTATTGACTAAGTAAAAAAATACCGCTATACTGATAATTAAATTAACCCAAGGAAGTTATGCCCAAGAAAAAAATCTTTATCGCTGACGACCGGGAAGAAGTATTGTCCATGCTTAAAGAACTGCTGACTTCTAAAGGTTTTGAAGTCATGGTCTCTAAGGAGCCTGAGCAACTGATCAAATTAATCAAAAACTTTGAACCCCACCTTATCCTCCTGGATTTACTTATGCCGGATTTGGACGGATTTGAAATCTGCCGGATGTTAAACAGCGACGCAGAAGCCCAGACCATTCCGATAATAATAATGTCCGGGCTAAGCGACCTGGTAGATATCAAAAGGGCCTACAAACTTGGCGTGGTGGGTTATCTTATAAAACCGTTTGACCTGAATACGGTCGTAGCCGAAATCCAAAAGGCTATAGCCAACAAGGAAAGTCCGCAATAAAATATTTAATACTCTCTCCAGGAAACAATTTTCTTTGTCTCGGGATTAATAACCACGGAATAATGCGTGCCGGTTTTGTTGTTTATTTGGGGGACTATATTAAATCGCAGGTATCCTGATTTTACGGCCAAAGAATTCTGCAGGCTCAATAGATCCTGTTCCTGGCGCAGGCCTAAACTGGAAAACTCGCGCAGGTCCGTAACCAATGAAGATAGGCTTGAGAATCCACATTCGTCTTGCGGGCCGATAGGATTGCCGTCTTTATCTTTTTTCGGCTCTATTCTATGCACCTTACGATAACGCAAGATTATATCCGCTAATTCCTCATCTAAACCCAGGCAAACCAAAACCGCCTTACTGGCGGTATTGATATTTACCTTTCCCTTGCCGTAAACAGTAACCATATCCTTAAAAAGCCGGAATTTTTCGACTGTCACGCCCTCTACCAAAAGAACTTCATTGATCGAAGAGTAGGGACGAAAGCCCGCGTTAGCGATTTTATCCGCCATATCTTCATCTACGCCGGGTAACCTCTTAAGCACATCCAGAGAAGCTAGATTTATATTGATCAGCGCGCTCTCATCTATAATCTCTTCGGAATCTTGAACAGTCTGCTTATCTACAAAATAGTATTTGTAGGGATTACTATTACATATGGATACGCTTCTCTCTGTCGCTAATTCCTGCAGGGTATCGTAATCCGGGGTAATATCTGCGGCCCTTTCATAAAAAACTACCCTGAGGGCGGCTTTAGCCATAGGTAAAGATAAGTTCAACCGCGAAATAGCGGAGGAAAACCTTATCTCCTGGAATACCAGCCCGGTAAGGCCCATGCCCAGGATGCCCAGGATCACCATTATCCAAAGGCAGATCATGATTATACTTCCGTTTTTACGCTGTGGGCAAAAATACAGTCGTGGCATAATCTTGGTTTCCGATTGAAATGTTTAGTTTTACCGCCAGAGGCAGAAATTTCTCTTTCCATTCTTCAGTCCAGCTGTAAACATTTTTCTTTAAATCCAGGTAGAGATAGGAAAATTCTGCTTTTTTTACTTTGGGAATGAAAACCGTTGGTTTGGACTTGGACTCAACTTCAATCTTTCCTTCGCTGGTGAGGATATCGCTTAGTTTATCGGTATTGCGCGTCAGGCTTCCGGCGGAATTATCAAACGCATAAGTCAGGCGGCAGGGCCAATCGTTAACAATGGCCCCGAAGCTTACCTTGTCTTTTGAGCCTAAGAATAAGGGCTTGCGTAATAAAACTGTCTGCCTTAAATCCTTAGCGAATCTTTCCTGCTTAAGCAGGAACATCTGCTGGGCCAAGTCAATATTCTTAACTTTGCGTAATACGTCTAAACCTGAACTAAAAGTGGAATAAACAGCGATACTGACTACGGCGAATATGGAGACCGCGATGAGTAGCTCAACAAGGCTAAAGGCTCTTGCTGGCTTTCTCTTCTTTATATTTAGGAAAATATGTGGAAAGAGTGGCATTTTTGGTGATGTTCTTTTCCTGCCAGCTTAGCGTAAGGCAGGTTTTAACCAGGTATTCAGAAATATATTCTGGTTCGGCTATTTCTGTAATACTCAGGTCGTATTTGTAAGTTTTGCCTGAAGATTTTAGGGTATCGTTGGCAGAAAACGCGGTTAATCCTTTTTTCATTAAACTGGACAGCTCCAACTCGTCAAATTTTTCTTTTGCCAAAAGCGTTGCCTGAATATTATTCTGGGCGCTATTTATACCTCTGACCGCGGAGAGGTAAGAATTGGCGACAACCGCCAAGCCTGTGCCCAGAATAAGCACGCTTATCATCACTTCAATCAGAGTAAAACCTTTAAGCCTATTCACCCCAGTTTACGATATCGTCGCTTGTACCCGCCTGGCCGTCTGGCCCCATGGAATAAAGGTCATAGCCATCCTGGTTATGCTCGCCCGGAGCTTTATAAATATAAGCTTTACCCCAGGGATCCAGCGGTTTCTTTTTTAGATATGGCCCGCGCCAGCTATCTCCGGTTCCGGGCCGCGTCCTTAAATAGTCCAGGCTTTCCGGAAAGTTTCCCATATCCATCTCATAGAGGTCAAGCGCCAGGGGAATACTGGAGTTAATATCTGTTTTTGCCGCCTGTATCCTGGCCTGCTCTGAGCGTCCGGCCAGCCGCGGCACGACCATCGCTGACAAAACGCCGATAATAATAACTACAAGCATCAGTTCGATTAAAGTAAAACCTTTTCTCATAATAACCTCCCTTAGGAAAATGACACTCCCAAAACAATTACTTCCAGTTTAAGTACGTCGCTGATTTCATCCTTATTGGATAACGTCAGCTTAGCTACCTGCAAAAGAGTGCTGGCTTTTTCAATTCCGGATAGAAAATTCAATATATCATCTAATTTCCCCTCTGCGCGCAGCTGTATGCTATAAATAACCGCCCCCCCTTTTGTTTTACTGGATCCGCCCGGGCTCATATCCGATACCTGCAACTTGGCTTTGCGGGCCTCAGCCTCAACCTTGCTCATAACCATGGCAGTTTTGTCTTCGTCAGAGCCTTTAAGGCTGGAATATCCTTCTATCTGCTTCTGGGCTTTAAGAATTTCGCTGCGGTTATGCTCAAGGGCCATAAATTTACGTATGGCCATCTTAGATTGTTCAATCTCCTGGTTATAAGTCGTAATTTTCTCAAATATCGGGCCGAAGACAAAGGCCTTAAGCAAAAAAATAGCCAGGACCAAACCTACCAATGTTGCTAAAGTCTTCTCTTTATTATTTAATTTCATCATTTTATAACAATTTCAAAATCAACCATCTCCCTGTCTTTGACGGTACGCCTGCGGGTATAACGGTTTTGCGCGCCTTTAAAATATTCGGAATTGCTCAAAGTATTGGTGAATGCCAATATATCCGGAATTTGTTGCGCGTAGCCCCGGAAAGAAAAAGTCTTTCCCAATTCCCAGTTGAAATTTGTGATGGTTATACCCTCGGGGCAAAAGCGAGAAAGTTCATAAAGCAACGTAAGGACAGAAGCCTTGGGGTTTACATATTGTTTGGCCACCTTAAGCTTATTGGTTATATCCTCTAACTCCTGCGTATCCTTAGCCAGGCTCTTTACTTTAGCCTTAAGGTTGGCGGAATAAGATTGTTTCTGGGCCATCCTTACCAGGCCGATCGCGCAGAACATAATAAATATGTAAACCAGGCATACCCCTAAAACCATAAGCTGGCGGGCCTTGGCCTGCATCTCCTTCTTTATCTGTAACTCCGGAAGGATGAACTTTATATCGTCTCTGGCTACCTGGGAGCTAAAACCCAGCGCTGCTGAAAGCGAAAGCTCTTTGGGCTGACCCGGGTTAAAACTATCATAATCCTTTGTCGAGACATATTGCGCCTTTATATTAAAGTCCCTGGCCAAAGCTGCTTCCACAAGAACCAGCTGAGCTTCTGAGGCTCCGCTTAAAAAGAGCCTTTCCGCTTTTACGTCGGGGACCTCGCTATTAAAGGCCACCAAACCCTGCTTAAGCTCAACAATAAACCTGTCTTTTTCCCGCTCATCTTTCAATTGCTCGGCGCCCTGGGCCAGGACTACGCTGGAATTTAATTTTTGCTTGTTGACCAGGATCAGCTCGCTGTAATTAGTATCTATATCCAGTATTAAATACGGCCCCTGTAAAACGCTCTTATCTTTAAGCGCGTCGGAAACATAATGGATCAACCCTTGAGAGCTCATCAATATAGATTCAGGTAACAGATTAAGCGGCCCAAACGAAGTCACGATGTTCCTGAACATATTCTTTAGGGCTATAGCCAAGAGTATATGGCTGTTGCTTATCCCGTCAAAACCCAAATTCTGATAGGCCCAGAAAACCTCTTCTTTGTGGTACGGTATTTGGCGGATAAGATAGAGCCCAAGCATCTGCTCGATTTCTTTGGGGTCTTGCGAAGGCAGGTCGACGCGGCGCACGGTTATTTTGTTGCGGCTTAAAACCACAAAGACTTCCAGGTCCTTGCCGCATTTACTCTGCTTAAAAACTGAAGTTAACAACGCGGCTATTGTCGCCGGGTCTGTGTTCAATATAGGATCGACAGAAACCTTGCGGCCAATCGCGACTTTAAGCCAGCGCTCGGAAAGCTCTATTATTACTTTTGTTTTCATATTATTCGTTAGGGACGGTTCTCAAGACAATCTCAAAGCGTCCCCTAATCAGGGACGCTTTTGCTTTGAGTTGAGAACCGTCCCTGATTGAAGGGAGTATTTTTTAACTGCCGAAAAGGCTGTTCATATTAAATATCGGTAAAAGCATGGCAATGACCATGCCTCCGATGACCAAACCCAGGACTAATATTATCGCCGGCTCAATAAGGGAACTGACTACCTTCAGGTCGGCTTCGATCTCCTTCTCGTAGGAATCGGCTATATCCAAAAGCACCTGGTCCAGTCTTCCGCCCTCTTCTCCGACGCGGATCATCTGCACAAAGAAATCCGGAAAAATTTTAAATTTTGCCAGCGAACCGGAGAAGGTGCCGCCCTCGCTGATATCCTTACGCACCTGTTCCAGCTGTTCAATGTAAACCGGATTACCGATAACAAAGGCGGCATCTTTAAGCGCGGCAAGCAGTGTAACTCCGCTTTGTAAAAGCAGGGCGATGCTTCTTGAGAAATTTTCCACTGACTGCTTATAAACGATATCTTTGGCTATCGGAATGTGGTATTTTAACCGCGAGAAGAAGCTTTCTTTCCCTTGAGAGCTAAACTTGAGGACAAAAATAAGAAAAATAAAAAATGCCGCGATGAACAACCAGTAATGTTTAACGAACCCCGCGGTATTAAGTAAAATGAGCGTAGGCATCGGGAGCTGGGCATTGTAATCGTCAAACATACTCGCCAGGCGCGGAAGGACAAAAGTCAGCATAACGCAGATCGTGCCTATACCGACGACGGTCATAAATATCGGATACGCCAGCGCCTGTTTGACTTTACTCTTTAAATCCTCGACCCGACGCAAGTAATCCAAAAGCTGCGACAGCGCCTCTTTTAATTTACCGGTGGTCTCTCCGGTATGTATTATGTGGACGTAAAGCTGGGGAAAATACTGCGGATAACGGTTAAGGCACCCGGAAAAAGCTATGCCGTCCTTAATATTCTTGATGATATCTTCTAAGAGCGCCTTCTCCGTCGGGTTTTCGCAATTTTTCTCTAAAAGCCTAAGGGCGCTGAGTAACTCCACGCGGGAGTTTATCAGGTTGTATAATTTTTGCGTAAAGAGGACCAGCTGTTTTAACCCCCACTTCCCGCTCCTAAACCTTAAAACCGGCTTCTTGACGGTCGTCGCTTCTGCGGGCGAATCTGGGGCGATTTTTATCTCTTGCGGCTCAACAGAAACCGGAACCAGGCCTTTTGACTGCAGCTCTTCAATAACCTGCTCAACGCTATCCTTTTCTAATCTACCTTCAACTATCTCATTTAAACTTTTTTTGGCTTTGTATAAAAATATCATTTATTACTCCAGCTCTACGACGCGCATTATTTCTTCCTTAGTAGTCAGGCCCTGCGCAACCAGCTGCATACCGTTCTCCATAAGCGTATGCATACCGTTTTTAATCGCCCTGGCTTTGATCTCTCCTGAACTCTTATGTTCGGTGATCATTGTGCGGATAGCGTCGTCAATCAACATTATTTCGTATATCGGCTTTCTGCCCTTAAACCCGGTTTCGCTGCAGGCCTCGCAGCCCTTGCCTTTACACTGCTGGCAAGTAAGGCGCACCAGCCTTTGGGCGATGATAACTTCCACCGAAGAAGCTAACAAATACGGCTCAACTCCCATATCCATAAGCCGGGCAATACCGGAAGCAGAATCATTAGTGTGCAGGGTGGAAAAAACCAGATGCCCGGTAAGCGACGAGCGTATGGCTAAATCCGCGGTCTCGGAATCGCGGATCTCTCCGATCATCATTATATCCGGGTCATGCCGCAGCACACTTCTTAAGGCGCTGGCAAAAGTAAGCCCGACCTTAGGGTTCACGTGTATCTGGGTTATGCCTTCAATGGCGTATTCAACCGGGTCCTCAATACTGATGATCTTGACTTCTTTGCGGTTCAGGCGGCTAAGGCAGGTATAAAGGGTGGTGGTCTTGCCGCTACCCGTCGGGCCGGTAATCAAAATAATCCCGTGCGGTTTTTGGATCAGCTTTACGATAATCTTTAAGTCGTCCGGTAAAAACCCTATTTTATCTAAATCCAAAAGGATATGCGTCGGCAGAATACGGATAACCACGTTTTCACCGTAATATCCCTGTAAAATGGAAACTCGCAAATCTACTTCCTGGCCGTCAAGCAAACGCACCTTGGCCCGGCCGTCCTGCGGTATGCGGTGCTCCACAACATCCAAATGGCACATGATCTTTATGCGGGAGACTATTGCCGGTTCTATATAATAGGCGTCGGAAGGCATACGCATCTCGCGTAATACCCCGTCAACGCGATAACGCAGGACTACCTTATTCACGTATATCTCGATGTGGATATCAGTAGCCCGCATCTTAATTGCTTCGCTGATTATCTGGTTGACCAGCTTGATTACCGAGGCCTCTTCCGCGTTCTTCTCAATATCTTCTACGCTTTCATCTTTAACATGCGTTCCCGGGCCCTGTTTTCCTTCCATTATCTTATCCACGGTGCCGGCAACAGAGCCGTAGTGTTTGAGTATCCCCTCTTCCACCTCGTGGCGCGTAGTCAAGACCCTGCGCACGCTAAAGCCAAGATTAAGTTTAATATTTTCCGCGAGCCATACATCCATAGGATTAAATACCGCCACCGTAAGAATTCCGTCCTCCAGGGTAAGCGGCATAAAACCATAATGCTGGACGAACTTTGCCGGGACAACCCTCACTGCTTCGGCAGAAATATTTATCTCTTTGAGGTGCGGATAATACGGGATATTGAACTGCTCGGAAAGCACCTTAAGTAAATCATCTTCTTTCAGCAGGCCCTTGCTTACAAGGGTCCGGCCAAGCATATCTTCCTGGCCTCCGGATTCTTTAAGCACCTGCATTAACTGCTCCTGCGTAATGTAGCCTTTTTTAACCAGAATTTCGCCTAATAGTTTATTGGCCATTTTTAATCTCCAGTTTGCCTATAGAATAGAGCTTGGCTTCATCCACCTTATCCAATTCTCCGCTCATTATCCTCTCGCAACCGCTGATCGTATCCTCCAGAGAAACATAGACTCCGGATTTTCCGGTATAAACCTCGGCGGTAAAAAACGGCTGGGAGAGAAAATTCTGCAGCTTTTTAGCCCGGTCAAAGATTATTCTCTCCTCTGAAGAAAGCTCTTCCTTGCCGATAATGGAAACGATCCTCTCCAGTTCATCGTAACGCCGGAAATGGCGCAATACATCCTGGGCCACATCAAAATGCCTTCGGCCTACAATAGCCGGGCTTAAAGAATTGGCTGATGACTGTAACGGGTCGATCGCCGGATACAGCCCCCGCTGGACGAGGGAACGCGAAAGCACGATTAAGTTATCCATATGCGCGAATATTGCCACAACCGCCGGGTCAGTAAGGTCATCCGCCGGCACATATACTGCTTCAATGGCGGTAATGCTTGAGCCTCTTTCCGAACGGATTTTTTCGTGCAGCTGGCTTATTTCGCTGGTCAGCGTAGATTGATAGCCTCCTTCGGAAGGAATACGGCCGAGGAGTATAGAGAGTTCGCTGCCTGCCTGGACAAAACGGAAAATATTATCCATAAAGAAGAGGACGTCTTTTCTCTGATGGAGCATATATTCGGCCAAGGCAACCGCGGTATGCGCCGCTTCAAAACGCATGCCCGGAGATTCGTTCATCTGCCCGAATATCAATATGGAACGCTTAAGCAGGTCCGCGCGGGAAAATTCATGGTAAAGTTCGTTGCCTTCGCGGATACGCTCTCCTACGCCGGCAAAAATACAGGTCCCGCTCTGGTAGCTGATTATATTATGGATGATTTCCAGGATAAGAATAGTCTTGCCGCAGGCAGCTCCTCCGAGCAGGCCGCTTTTAGAGCCTTTAAGCAAAGGAAACAAAAGATCGATCATTTTAATCCCGGTATAAATGACCTCGGGCTTTATTTCCACGTCTAAATTAACCTGCGCCTCAGAAGCTAAAGACAGGTTTTTTAAGGGTATGGAATCGGTAAGGTCAAATTCTCCTTTGTGATCAATGGGTTTGGCCAGGGCGTTCAACACTCTGCCGTAAAGTTTATTCAGGTCGGCAGGAATAGCTAATTCTTTATCCTGCAGGCTGACCGGCATATTGCGGCTGACGCCATAAGTAAACCCTAAGGCTATACACCGGCAGACATTGTTTCCGCGGTGCTCCACCACCTGCAATCCGATCTCCTTTTCTTCAGGCAGGCTTACTTTGAGCATCGCGCCAACGTTGGGCAGGGCAGAGTGCGCGTCAAATTGCGCGTCAACCACTGACCCATAAACCGCGACTACCTTAGCTGGGCAATTCTTATCTTCCATAGCTATTTATTCTTCTCCAACAGGCGCGAAGCCGAAAGTTCGCGTATGGATTTATCCGAGAGCCCGTGCAAATATTTAAAATATTCCATGCGTAAATGCGTATTGATCTTGCCTAATTCCTGGACGCTTCCCTCCAGATGCATGATCCGGGCGGCAAACTCCGCCAGCTTGGCCGACCAGAATATCTGATAAAATCTAAAGTCCAGCCAAAATTTAATCCAGCCTTTTATCACTGACCGGGCGTCCGGCTCAATCAAAAGATTGCTTAACGGCTTCCTGGAAGAAGACGCGTCCTGGGCCAGCGGCAACAACGCCTCCAGCTCCGTCTGCTGGGAAGTAATATTGATAAAACGCGAATAGATTACATAAACACTGCCCACTGCCCGGCTTAAATACTGCTTTAAAATATAATCCCTTATCTTGCCCAACCTTTCGGGATCGATCTTTTCCCCCGGAGAATCAAAAGACGAAAAATTCACCTCTATCTCTTTTAAGTAATGCGCGCCCTGCTCGCCGACGCAGACAACGCTATCCTGGGGCCTTTTAATATCCATAAGTTTATTCACCAGGAGGAAGTTTAATTCTCCCAGGAACCCCTCATCGGAACTTACCACGAGAATAAGCGCGGGCAGCGCTGCATTAGGCGTAAGCAAATCGCTTTTTATCCCTGATGCCAGCAGTACCGCGAAGACTTCATCCAGCATCCCGACAAAATCCAGCGAGGGTTCTTCGCGCAGGCGGAACTGATTAAACTGTGAAGTTGCCGCCAGTTTCATAACCTCGATCAAGTCCCCGAGGTTGCGGTTAAACTGCATGTTGGATTTCAACCTGCCAGCGGGTATCATTTATTTATCCTTTGCGTCATTGCGTGATTGCCGCGTCGTCCGCCTACGGCGGTCTCCTCGCAATGACGAGAGCTGCGTCATTGCGAGGCTGCTGCAGGCAGCCGAAGCAATCTCATAATTCATAATAAAGGTCTTTGAAATCAGGGTTAATAGAACTAATTAAATCTAACTTTTTCTTCCGCGAACCTGCTTTAATTTGTTTTTCCCTTGTGATTGCATCTTCTATACTATCAAATGCCTCATAATAAACCAATCTGTTAACATTATATTTCTTGGTAAAACCATTAACCAATTTTTCTTTATGTTCGTAAATTCTTTTTTGAAGGTCGCTTGTAACTCCTGTATAAATTACTGTATCCATTTTGTTTGTCATAAGATAAACAAAACCTGCTTTATTACCCATATTCAGAGATTGCTTCACCCCGCCATAGGCGGGGTTCGCAATGACGCAATCTTCTATCCTATCTTAGAGCTGCGGAAAAATTCTTTTATCGCCTTATCCAGCTGCATCTTCACATCTTCGCTCAAGTCGCCTTTTGTATTAAGCTGGTCAACGAGTTCGCCGTTATGGCTGGATAGATAAGAGAAAAAATTATTTTTAAAATACCTGACCTGCTCTATTCCTATAGCCTCCAGTATCTTTTGGTGAAAAGCGTAAAAAACAGCGATTTCTTCGGCCTGAGAAATAGGCGAGTTATTCTCCTGGATTAAAAGTTCATACAGGGCCTTGCCCCGCTGCAATTGTTCGGCTGCTTCCGGACTAAGCTTGGTTCTTAAACGCGTAAGCCGCAAGAGTGAACGGAAACGCACATATTCATAACGCAGGCCGGCGCTTAAAGTGCGGATTGCCGGGCACTGCACCTTACTTCCAATACGCGAAACTGAAAGTTCCAAATCTATAGCCGGCTTAAAACCTTCCTGGAATAGACCCGTATTTAAATAAATCTGCCCGTCGGTCATGGAGACTATATTGGAACATATATAACCGGTAATATCCCCCTGCAGCGTCTCGGCAAAAGGCAGAAAGGTCATTGAGCCGCCGCCAAATTCTTTTTTTAGCCTTCCGGCCCGCTCCATAAGCTGTGAATGCAGGAAGAATATATCGCCGGGATAGGCCTCTCTTCCCGGAGCGCGCTCAAGAAGCAGGGACATCTGCCGGTAGACCCAGCTGTGTTTGGTCAGGTCATCAAATATGACCAAAACATCCCTGCCGCTATTCATAAAATATTCGCCCAGCGCGGCGGCGGTGTAAGGGCAGATATATTGTTCAGATGTGGCTGAGCCGGCCGAAGCGCAAACTCCTAAGACATAATCCATTGCCCCGTGCTGGCGCAGAGTTTGAATTATCTTATTAAAGGCGGCGGAACTTCCGCCTATCCAGCAATAGATGCAGATAACGTTTTTGCCCTTCTGGTTGATTATCGTATCCAGGCCGATGGAGGTCTTGCCTATCTGACGGTCTCCGACGATAAGTTCGCGCTGGCCCTTGCCTAAAGGGACGAGCATATCAATTATTTTTATTCCGGTGTGCAAGGTTTGGTCTATGGGCTCCCTCTCCATTACCCCGGCTGCTTCGCGAAAAACCGGATGGAATTCGGATTCCTCAATTTTGCCTTTTCCGTCAATAGGTTGGGCCAGAGAATTCACCACCCGGCCGATAAACCCGTCTCCCACCGGGACATTCAGCAGGCCGCCGCGGCTGGAGACTGTATCACCGACTTTGATTTTGCGCTCATCGCCGAAAACAACGCCAAAGGCGTATTCCGGGTTAAATTCAATGATCATCCCCTTGAGCCCGTTTTCCAGCTCAATGACTTCCCCGTAAGAACAATTCGGCAGGCCGCTGATCTTCACAATCCCCTGCTTAAGCTCTTCTATTCTGCCGACTTCCCTTATGTCTAACGCGCCAACTTTCATATTTTATTTTTGCGTCATTGCGAGGAGCGTTTTTTGCGACGAAGCAATCTCGTTTTAAGGCGATTGCTTCAGCGCCTTCGGCGCTTCGCAATGACAATAGCTACTTCAGGTAAGGAATGATTCTTTGCAGCTTGTTCTTTAAGGTCCCGTCAATAACCATACCGCCTATATCCAGGATGAGCCCTCCGATAAGCTTGGGGTCTATCTGCTCTTTGATCTTAAAGGCCCCTTCTAATTTTTCGCCTAAAACCTTTTGCAACTCGTCTCTTTGCCTGTCCAGTAAAGGATAACTGGAGGTGACTTTTATGTCTTTGGCCTGGACGTTAAACTGCTCTTTGGGCAGGCGGGCAATCTCTGCAATTATCTCATTGGCAAACTGGTATTGCAGGGCAACTTTATCCGCTTCAATAAGCAGCTCAGAGATCATTCTGGAGGCCAATTCCACGCTCTGGCCTTGTATATCCTTGGACACACTCTCCTTCATTTTCTCGGCATCAACTTTACCCATAGCCACGATCTTGGCCGCTTGGGCCTTGGCCTCTTCTTCAAGGGTTAAGCGTATCCGCGTGGCTTCTTTTTTAGAGTCTTCAATAATGACCTCGGCCTCTTCTTTGCCTTTTTCTATTTCCGCCTGGCTCTCTTCTTTGGCCCTTTTCAACTCCTCATTCAGCTCTTCTTCTTTGGCCAGATTTTCTTCATGCAAGGTATTCAGCCTATCCAAGGCGACCTTAAGATGGCGCGAGAAAAGAAAACGCAATAAAAATATAATGGCTATGAAAGTGACTATCTGGATGGCTAAAAGCTGGACGAGCATAGTGTTTTTAAATAGGGACAGCGACCGTTTTTCTCTTAGCTGAGCGACCAGAAAAACGGTCGCTGTCCCTATTTATTCCTTACTTGGTAAAAAGATTATATAAAATCAGAAGCGCCAAAATCGCGATCGCTTCTGAAAAAATAAAAGCCAGAATCATGACTATGAATATTTTGGGGGAAGCGGAAGGATTACGCGCTATGGATTTGACAGCGGAAAAACCCACCAGGGCAATAACCGCGGCCGGGCCGGCAGTGCTTAAAATCATAACCAATATTAACGCGAACGTAGACATAGGTGTTTAGGATTGCTTCGTCGGGCTACGCCCTCCTCGCAATGACGTCATTGCGAGGCACGCAGTGCCGAAGCAATCTCGTTTTTAAGTCTGGGCGAAAACAGTCAAAGAATTTGAGCGCATAAAAGCGATGCCATCCTTGATCGGGATACCCGGTTGCCGAGCCGGAAGGTTCTCGCCGGAAAAAGTTATCTTGCCTTTAGCCAGCCTGACCACAAAAGGCTGGTGAAAATCCAGCACGCACATTTCTCCGTCGGCCGCCGGCAAAGTCACTTTCTTGGCCATCCCCTGCCAAATTGCCTTCTTCGGATCAAGTATCGCCAGGCGCATATTTTAAGCCGCGCACCATTTATTCTTGCCGCTCTTCTTGGCTTGATAAAGGGCGTCGTCCGCTTTCTGAATCAAGTCCTCCGCGCTTTGCGCGTCTTCCGGGAGCGTAGCGATACCAATACTGACCGTCGTCGGCAAATAAAGCCCGGTTTGCACGCGCAGCCGCTCAGCGATTATCTGGGCTACGGCCTTGGCTGTCTGCGGGAGCATTACAATAAATTCTTCTCCCCCGTAGCGACAGACCATATCCACCGCGCGCACGGAATTCTTAAAGACCTTGGCGGCTTTCTTAAGCAACTCGTCACCCGCCGGATGGCCTTGGGTATCATTATAATTTTTAAAATTGTCAATGTCAAGCATTAGTAGGGAAAGTGCTGCCGGCGTCCGCTTTATCCGGTTAATTTCAATATTAATTAACTCATTGAAATAGCGGCGGTTAAAAAGCCCGGTGAGCCCGTCGCGCACAGCCAAATCCACAAAATAGTCCTTTTCATCGCTGGTGGAAAGAAGGAAAAACCTTTCTGCCGCCCGTTCAACCACAATGCGTATCTCTGAACTGTTCAAGGGCTTGGTAATATAACCGTAGGCTCCGGCTTCCATGGCCTCAATCGCGGAATTGATAAAAGAATAAAGCGTGATAACCAATACATTCGTGCCCTGAGATATTTTATGCACTTCCTGAGTGAACTGAATGCCGTTCATTTTGGAAGAACGCAGCTCCGTAATCGCTACCGGAAAGGTGTTAGCCCGCAATAAATCCAGCGCTTCGCGCGCGGTTGTTGCCATCCAGACGCGGTAACCCGCGGATTTAAGGGCAGACTCCAACAGGCCGGCTGCGTCCAGATCGTCTTCAAAAACCAGGATATTTATCTCCTGCGGCATCAATCCTCCTTAATTAATTAGGGACAGCGACCATTTATCTCTTAGCTGAGCGACCAAAAAAATGGTCGCTGTCCCTATTTATTAAATTCTTTCCACTCCTTCTCCAATTCTTCCAGAGTCAAAAAATTATAAGTCTTTAATAAGGCGTTCTTCCAATCTACTCCGTCGCGTAAGGAGCGGCTAAAATCCAGGAAGCGCTCTCTTCCTTTGTCCCGGATAAGAAAAACGATCAAGGACGCCGCCTCTGAATAAAAAATATCCGGCGCGACAGTATCCTCTCCGGGCTTGCTTATTTCAGAAAACTTATCCAGTTTAATATACTGGTTTTTGGCGACCAGGTCTTTAGCTATTTGCATACGCGCGTAAAGATTGCTTTTCTCTTGAGAACTGGCTACACCCTCGTCAATCCAAAGAGGCAACGGAGTATTTACTCCGATAAACTCCCGGAATATAATGTGCGTCATTTCATGCGGTAGCAACGAGTCAAAAAAATGATCTTGCCCCACAAAAGTTTTCATTATTCGGTTACGCACCGAGACTACCGCTCCTGCCCAGGCGGAACGCTGGGTATCGGTATGAAAATCATCGGCATTTTTATAAAGATAGATTTTGGCGCGGTTATCCCAACTCCAGAAATCCATCCTCCGGTAGCCTAATTCATCAACAATGCCGTTATAATAGTTTTCGGCTTTATTAATAAGCTCGTCAACGAATCCGGCGGGGGCTTCCTGATAATAAATTATAAAATGCTGGGATTTGCTGGTCTGCCAATAGGAAGCAGTTACCTCAGCTTGGGCCAAAGAAGCCAGTGAAATGAGAAAACCAGTCATTGCGAACGAGCGTAGTGAGTAAAGCAATGACGAAATGTAACGCTCCTCGTAATGACGAGTTCTATTTTGCTCGTATCTCATACCCCTTTTTGCTTGACAGATAGGCATTAATATTATATACTTTTATTGAATCACGATGAGAGGTTAGCCAAAGGGTTCGTCCCGCGGCAATGCCTCTCTTTTTATTTATACTTCAACTTTTCCTTTAAGCCATTCATAAAAACCATATACTGGCCGAACTTCCTCAGAAGTGAAGAAAATTTATATTGATTTGGAATAACCAACTTGGCTAATTTATCTTGTCTTTTTAGGTAATCAATAAGGCAGTGGAAATCGCCGTCCCCGGTAACTACCAACGCCTTATCGTAATTCGGGTATTCTATCATTGCATGAAGCACTAACTCTGCGTCAATATTTCCCTTTACTCTGCCATCAGGTAAAGATAATGTTGGTTTAAAAATCAGAATATAACCGTCCTCTTGCAATGATGTATATAAACTTGCGTTTGTGGCAATATAACCTATAAAAAGAAATGCCTTGGTAACATCGTATTTATCCTCTAAATATTTTCTAAATCTCTTAAAATCAAGCTGCCAATCTTGTTCCCGTATAGCAAGATTCAAATTTTGGCTATCAATAAAGGCATAATTATTTTTCATTATTAATTAACAATAGGGACGGTTCTATGTTATGGCTTGCTTGTAAGGGAATTTATTCCTGCTGCTGGGGCTTTTGCTCTTCTTCCAACTTGGTCTGGCGCTGCCAGATAATAAAGAAACCCAAACCCAGCACTCCCAGAAAAACAACAATAAACAGGAAAATCTTCCAGGTAAACCTGGTCAGCCCCTTAGGCGCTACTTCAGACAAAAGTGTTTTCGCCGCCAGCAGGTCGGCCTTGGCGGAATTCAACAAGCTTAAACTATTGCGATAATTGGATATTTTATAACCGGGACTGGCGGCAGACAAGTCCTGCATCTGCTCTACCTCTTTAAGTTTCTTGTCTATCCCGCTATAAAGTAAAGTGGCCCGCTCAAGGTATTTAGTTTTCTCAAACGCGCCCAGGACCTCCTTGGCTTCCTGCCGTAAGAGGGCTATCTGCGACTCATCAATGAGCCAGACATCTTTAATCTCTATCTCTTTTTCTAAAGTCTCTTTGGGTTTCAGCTGGTATTCGCCGAAAACATAGTAACTCCCCTGTTGGGCGTCATAAGCGACCTCCAGGTCGCCTCTATAAATAACATCTTCGGGTTTTACTTCTAAGGGAAGGTAAACTTTAATCGGGACTGTCTGCTCTGAATCTGAAGGATTTACCGCCATCAGGCGCAAGGTTATACTATTGGCAGCCTGGGCTGAAGCGAAAATTAAAAATAAAATAAGGATTAAAAATGTGACCCGCATTTTCATATCCATAATTTGTATTTTAACAGATAAATTTTAATGTTCAATAGATTTTAATTAGGACCAGAAAAATGGTCGCTGTCCCTATTTATTATTTGAATTCAAACCAAGTCTGGACTACGGGTTTCTTGGCGACGTTCTCAATCATCTTCTGGTTGATCTCCATCGCGGCTTTCAACTCTTCGCTCTTATTCTTAATGTAAGTTATATCTTCTTTCTTATCTTTAGAAACCTCATAAAGTTTTTCCAAATTAATGCCCGTGGTCCCGCCGATATCCTTGATCTGCTTGCTCATATCCTCCAGCTGCTTAAAGGCGCTGGCTAAATCATTGACCGCGCTCTTAGCATCCCCGAGCTTGCCGGCGACATCTTTGCTGATCTTAGTCAGCAATTTATCCATATCGGTAAACTGCGCGCCTATTGTGTCGGTAACACCCTTTAACCCGGTGATGCCGGCGGTAGAACCCATTATGGCGGAGACATCATTAGAAACACTTTCTATATCGTATTGCCTGACAGTAATAACCAAGGCGTCCACTGTCCCCTTAGTCGGCTCAGAGCAAATTATCGTAAAATCGCCAACGCCCCACCCGGAAATGAAGGCCACCGAGTATTCATAAATACCGGTAACGCCTACCTCAGTCATCGCCTTGCTGGAAAGGAGCAGGACATCCCTGGGGCTATAGAGGTTTAAATACGGGGTTAAGCCGGTAGTCGTGCGGTAACGTATCTTGATGGTCGCGCCCTGCTTAACCGCAGTCTCGCGGTTAAGGATCCCGGATTTTACGCTCGGCTGCACTTCATTGACTACCTGGGTCTTGACTTCATCCAGTTTGGTCTGTAATGACTCTGTCCCCGTCGCCGTAAGTATTTGGGCTGTTTCGGTCTTGACATCCGTAATCTTCGGCACGATAACCTCATCAACTTGTTTCTTAATCTCATCCTTAACTACGCTCTTAATCTCGCTGGTCTGGCTGGCGATATTGGCGGTTACCGTTGAAATGGCGCTGGTCAGCGACTTTAAGGTCTGGCTGACGGTAACGCTAAAGGTCGTGCCGGCTTCATAGGCGCGCGCGTCGCCGCTGACTCCGCCGTAATTAATCTGCACTTTGGCAAAATAGGTCTTGCCGGAAGCCAGGTAGCTATTCGTTACCACATTAGCTATCTCGGTTAAATAAACTCCGCCGGTATTATTCGCTATGGTGATAGGTGTAAGCCACGTGCTGGTGGCGTCATTATAAATGTTTATGGTGGCCGCGCCCAGGCTATTAGCGCTATCGCTAACCACCAGTTTTCCGCGCTTATTGATCCAGGCCCTGATGGAAAGTTTATCCGTGCTCTCATCATAGACAAACGCGCTCCCCACCAGATAGTCGGAGGTCGCCTCCACCAGGCTCGTGGCGTTAACTGTCCAGGAAATCTTATCGTCATATTTTCCGTCCAGGTAATCCGCGTCTGCTCCGGCGGTCTTGACATCATTTTCATCCACATACTTATCTTTAGTCACGGTAAAAGTATATATTCCGTAAGGCAGGCTAAAGCTAAACGGGCTGTTGCCGCTCATCGGGAAACCTGCTACCGTTATTCCGTCTTTGACTGCTTTAAGCTGACATTCGGTCAGCGCCGTGCCGTCGGTATAGTCTTTAGCATTATAAGTAACCACGTATTGCTTATAAACCGTAACCGAGCTGGATGGCACGGTGCCAATTACCTGGCTCTGGCTATCTAACATTGCCGCGGTTACCGTTATCTTCTGGCCGTCAATCAGGTCCTTTATGGCAAAATTATAGAAAGTGGCCACGCCTGCCTGGGCATTGACTGTGGCGCCCGAGGAAGTGACTACAGTGCCGGCAGAAGGAGTAACGGTTACCTCCGTGGTGCTGGAAGAGGTATTGCCATAAGTATCCGCGGCTGTCACGCTGAATCCTGCCCACGGCGCGTTCTCTACTATCACTGCTTGCGGCTGGATGAGCCAGGATAAACTGGTGGCGCTGCCGCCGGAGACTGTCACGCCCAAGGCGCTACTATTGGCCGTGCTCAGATTGGGAGTGGTCCGCGTATCCGTGGCTTTAATCACCGCAACTTCGGCGGTATATAACTTCATCTCTACTGCTGAACTTGCGGCATTATTCAGGCCGTCCTTAAAGTTAATGGACGTTTCTGTGCCGAAAGCCGTATTATTTATCGTCGCAGCGTAACTATTAGGCGATAAGCTCGCGCCGCTAAAGGTCAAATATTTATCTCCGGTGTAATCCCAGTCAATGTTCGAGCGGGTATCCACCGCCTTGATGGAAATATTCTGCGCCTCGCCGGCGTTCATTATGGAGGAACCGGTGATAATGAAATTCGTCGCTACTACAGAGACCGCGGGTGAAGCGGTAATCACCGAGGCAGACGGGCTGAATTTTGAGCTGAGCGCGGCTAAAGTAATATTGGCGCTGGGATCCATCTTCAAAGCAATCACCTTGCCATCCGCGTGCGCCGGTAAAGTAGTCTTCAGGTATATACTTACGTTAAAGGTCTTGGGGTTGCCTTTGGCCACGGAATATATCGTGTCGTTGCCGGTGCCGAAGGTGATCTGGTTATTTTCCACCGCGTTAGAGGGTATTACGGTTGTCCCGTCGGTAATGGAAGCTCCCGCGATATAAGTGAGCCAGCCGGTAGTGGTGTCAGGAGTGCCACTGGTTGTATCGCGCTGAAGCGCGATCTGCTTAATGACGGTGCTATAGCCGTCAGTGCCGGCGTCGGTAACCACAAAATCCAAGATATTGACTTTCAGGTCCGAGGTATTGGCTAAGGCGGAAATCGTTGTCGGCTTTACGAGCGCCCCGGCAGTAAGCGTAGTGTCCGACGCGGTGCTAAAGGCTATCTGCGATGAATAGGCCGGAGTCAGGCTTGCGCCGGAAACCGTAGCCATCAGGAAGATAGTTTCCGGATAATTATAAGTCAGGCCGCTGTAAGTCGCTATGCCGCTGGCCGTAGCTACGGATAAATTACCAGCCGGGCTTAAAGCGCCGTTGGTCGCCGCTACATACGCGGTGTTATCCGACGAACGCACTACCGCCGCCAGGTCAACAGTGACCGGCGTCCCGGAGAACGGGTTGCCATACTGGTCGGCAGCCGCAACTTTCGGCTGTTGGGCCAAGGCCTGGGAAGTAATACAGCTGCTGGATGGCTGCTGGTTAAAGGTCAGCTTGGTGGCTGAATCTGAAATAACGGTAAATAAATTAGAAGGAACGTTGGTGCCGTTTAAATAGCCGGAGCTGCTGGCGACAATCTTCACAGCCTTAGCGTAGTAAAGCTGGGCGCTGAGGGTTACGCCGGAAACACCGCTGCTAAAAGTAATCGTCGTCGGGTTATTATAATACTGGTCCTGGAACTTATCTTTATCCGCGCCATCCGGGCTAAGCAGGGAAACGTCAGCGCCATTCTCGTCAACCAATTTAAAGCTGACCGGTATGGCCTGCGAGTAGGCTGTTGAGCCGTTCGCGCCGTCGCAGGTATTATCATAAGTATCCACGGCATTAAGATGAATACTCACTCCTCCTGTCCCTACTAATTCAAATCTCTGGCCGGCTGTCGGCGCAGCCACTATATTATTATCAAACTTCAGGTGGTTAGAGTCTCCGTGCCTGACCGTGAAACTGAATGTATCGTTGTTCACAGTAGTTACTGAGGTGCCGGGGATACTGACCTTAATCCAAGCAGGCGTCTCTGCCTTATAAAGCCTGACCCTGGCTGTGGCGTCTCCGGCTGTAAAATCTAAAGTAGTATTGCTGCCAAAATTTTGGGCGGCGTTATTCTTATCCGTGCAGGTCGCATACTGCCCGCTCGGCGCGGGAGCGGCGCCAGAGAGGACCACTGCTAAATCGTCGTTAAAATCAGTCATCTTATTGCCCTGGTCATCATAAAGGCTGATAGTGATATCTTTATATTCTCCGGTAACAATGGTGTCCGCGGCGTGGCTATCGCCGGTAACTTTAAAACTGCCGGAATTACCGGGGACGATGCTGATTGCCTGCACAGCGCTGGGCGCCGGAGTCACTACGGGAGAGGTCTGGGTTACCGTGATATTGGCGCTGCCGGTAACCGCATCCTTATACCAGAAAGTAGCCGTGCTGCCGCTGGCGATGTTTACTGATGAAATTGTTGCGCCTGTGCCGGCGCTATTGGAATAGAAAAGCCCGGAGCCGCTGGAGCTGCTTAAAGAGAACGCGCTGACGAGATTAGAATTATTGCTATATTCATCCTGGGTGGCAATGGTAAACGTATCCGAGACAATCCCCGCCTTGACTGAAGTTACCAGCGTCGGCACAAAAGCTACCTTGGTCGCGGGTTTGGGTGTTGCCGCGGCGCTAAACTCAGCAGGAGTAAGATTACCTGAGCTGGCAGTTACCTTGTAAGCGCCTAAAATCCCGGACTTAGTGCCCAGCGTAAAGGTGGTAGAAGCAAAACCGCTGGTGTCAGTAATCGCGCTAATCTGAGTAGTGCCGTCTGTCGTGCCTAATTTATAAAGGGTAGCTCCGTTAGGATACGCGGAAATAGCAAAGGTTACGACCTGGTTCTGGATGCCTAAAGGCGTTGCGGAATTATCCACTACTTTTACCTTTAACGGCAGAGTAAGCAATGCGGTAACTTGTCCGGACTGGTTGTTTCCACTGTCTATCTGTATAGAACCAAGGGTATAAGCTGTGGCGCTAAAATTAACCGGCGAGCCGCTTAATGCCGTGCCGTCCAGGCTGGCAGCTGCCGTCACCGGATAAGCGCCGGACTGATTGCCTAAAGTCAAAGTAACGGCTGCCTGTCCGTTGGAGCCGGTATTCACCGTAAGCTGGTGTGTATTGGCGACATCGCCTAATTTATAGCCGGTGGCGCCTGACGCGTTAGTCACCGTAAAAATAACCGGTACCGCGGAAACAGGGTTAGTGTAGATATCCGTAACGCCAGCCGTAAATACCGGCAGGGCCTGGTTCAGGCTCCCTGACTGGCTAGTCGCGCCTACGGCAGCAATAGTGTGCGCGGCCGCGGCATTGACCGTAATGCTTAAACCAAGCTGACTGTAAGCAGTGTGGTCAGTATCCTGCGCTAAAACTGAAGCTGCCTGCGCTTTATAGGCTGTAAGAGTCGCGGCATTAGACGGGCTGATAGTAGAACACCCGTTACTAAACGGTATGGCGATCAGGCTGCCAAACTGCGCGCTGCTGGAATTTACATAATTATTTATTGTCGGATAATAAATATCCGGGTCCACCCCCGCGCTGTCTAAACCGCTGAAGACGAAATTGTGGTTGCCCGTATAATGTATATCAATATTCTTGTTGGCGTCGGTTCCCCGCAGCATTAACTGGATAGGCGAGCCGGCAGTAGCCGTTGCCGTGCTTAAACCGTCGCTAGTAGCCACCTCAATAGCGGATACATTCACCTGGATAGTGCCGGTAACCGTAGTGACGCTAGAAGTATTGGCGCTCATCCTTGAGGATGTGCCCAGGTCTGTGCCGATATTACTCTCATTAATGCCGAAGGTATAGTTATTGCCTTCCACCGCGGTGAGCTTGCCGTGTTTCATATAAATATAGACGGTGAATTCTACTGAATCGCCTTCAGGAATGCTGTAAAGAGTAGCTGACGAATCGCTGTTCGGGCTGCTGCCAAAAGTAATGTAGTAGTTGTTGTCAATAGCGTCTTTGGCAATAGTCGCGGTCAGGTCCTCGCGCACCGGCGTAGCGCCGACATACAGGCCGGCCCAGGCCATATCAGTCGGGGCATTGACAGCGCCGGCTGTTCCGGCGATAGCCACTTTGATCTGGTCGATCAGCGTGTTAGTCACGTCGCCGCTATTATCATGCACCTTAAACTTAAGCACAATAAACTTATTTCCGTTGACATTGTCATACGTAGGTATCAGGTTAAAATCACCTTGCGCAGGGCTAGCCGCTTCCACCGTGGAAGTGGAAGTAGTATTTAAGCTAACCTTGACAGAGTAGGCCGAGGCCAGAAGGGTATTGGTGGTGTCTGTCGCGTAAAGGTAAATGTCCCCTACCGCGCTATATTGGATGCTGGCATAATCCGCTTCGCCGTTGGTTGCCGCCATAATGTTATCCGTAAGGCCGGTGGTTAAAGTGCCCGGCGCAGCCAAGAAAGACGGCGTGGTGCGGGTGGAAGCCTGTAGTCTAATATTATGGGTATCGGCAGTCTGGTTGCCATAGGTATCCCGGATGCTTACTTTCGGAGGAGTGGCAAAATTAGCGTTGATAATCGCGGGTGTGGACGGCTGCTGTTTAAAGGCCAGCTTGACCGCGCCCAGCGGATTGACCGTAAACTGGTTAGAGGCAACATTCGTTCCGGGAAGGGTATTCTCGCCGGAAGTTATATCCTTCGCGGTAAGCGTCGTGGCTTGGCTGCGATATAAAATAACGCTCAAGGTTGAAGGCGTGGGTGAAACGCCATTAGTAAAGGTAACCGGCGTAGCGCCAGTAAAATCATCGTTGGCGTTATTATCCGGCGCGTTGCTTGCTCCGCTTAAAATGTAGCTTATGGTTTTGCTGCCGGAATAAGCTGTCGCGCTGTAATCATTAGTCAAGGTATTGTCATAAGCATCCACTGCCACAATCTGCGGTAAGGTGAAAGCCACGCTGACCTGTTGCGTAGCAATGTTGTTGGTAACGAATTTCAAATGGTCGGGAATAGCGTGCTTGACATTGAGCGCGTCAGTGGCGTCAGCGATTCCGCTTGCGCCGTCCGCGGCTGTCGCGTTATCCGAAGCAGTGATAGTGTAAGCGCCCATCTTCTCATCGTAATAATAAACATTAACCGCGGACGCGCCTGGGCCAATAGTAATACTGGTAATCTTACTGCCGCCGGTTGCCGCGCCATAGAATCCGGCATTGACTCCGCTGGAAGTAGTATAGAGGTAGAATGTCTCCGCAATGGATGTGCTTAAGTTATTGAATTGGTCGTAGCGGGTCAAGGTATAAGCAGCGCGTGAGCCGCCGGCGGTAATATCATCCGGCGAATTTAAAGTAAGCGAGCTGCTGGAAGCGCTGATAATCAATGAGCCGGGGATAGAGGCAATCTTATCAATGCTGTAGCTGGCAGCGGTCTGCGTCTCAATACTGTAAGTGCCGGTAGTGCCGGCTGTTGTCGGGTTCTTCACATTGCTTAAAGTGATACGCTGGTTTCCCGCGGGAGTAGCTGTTCCGCCGCTGCGGGTTATGGTAACGACCTGTCCGTTAATACCTACGGTCAGCGTCCCGTCTATGGTTAAAGAAGTGGCGGTGGTGGTTGCGCCTGAACTAAGCGCAAAGCCCGCCGGGAAAGTAATAATAATCTTGCCATCTGCCGGAATGGGGTTAGCAGTAGTCAAGCTGATCCCTACATTCCCTACCGCTCCCGCAGCTAAACTCGGGCTGATTTTGGTTACGGTATTGGCGGTAGAATTCGTTACCCAGACAGAGCCGGTGTAAGTATCAAAGCTCACCCCAAACGCGCCGGCGCCGGTATTAAAAGTGCCCAGGGACGCGCCATCAGTAACACGCAAGCGCGAGACATTGCCTGAGCCGGAATTCGCCACCCACATTGAACTAGTCGCCGAGTCAAAGCAAATTCCTATCGGGCTGGTGCCGCCGGTGTTGGTAGTTGGAGGCGCAGCGAAGATTTCATAAGTAAAGGCTGCGCTGTTCGGGTCAAAGCTTGAGTCCTTATATGTCCAATTATAGGTTGGGCCAGCTTTAGTTGAGACAATAGTCACGCCGGTGGTTGAGGGTGCTGTAACTTGCTTGAGGGAGAAACTCTCCATAACCGCCGTTGTTGCGACTAAAGACCCGAAGTAGCCAGCTGTAAGCGTTGTGTTATCCTTAGACGCGCACCTGTAACCAGTATAAGTTTGCGCAGAAGTTAGTCCATCAACGGCGTCTCCTTGTATTGATGGAAATATGGTACCCTGAGTAACAGAATTAATCACTGCTACGCATTTATACAACTTTCCAAGAGGAGAAGAAAGAGTATCATTATCATAAAGCCCTGTGTAATCACCTTGGTTTGTGATTGTCGCCTGACCGCCTGAAATAGTCCACCCTGCAGCAACAGCCCACTTACTCGCATCATTAAATTCGGGATCAGTCACTAACTCCGCCGAATACGTCTCCCCTGTCCCCGCAGCCCTAATATAGCCTTCGGCGCGATAACCGGAGCTGTCTTTAACCACCAGGTATTTTCCTATATTAGAAGTAAGAATGTCGGCAGTAGAGAAATCCGCAAACGCCGTACCACTAACCAGGCTTAATTTGGTATTTATCCGGCTTATGGTCGGTGTTAGCGGAGCACTGTCATAAATCTGGTAAGTGTAGCCGCTGGCGTCATTCGGGCTAAAGCTGGAGTCCTTGTATGTCCAGTTATAAGTTGGGCCGGCTTTAGTTGAAACAATAGTTACGCCGGTGGTCGCGGGTGTAAGGACTTGTTTGAGGGAATTTGATGTAAGTGAACCATTGAGAGCTGAACTATTGCTTTTTAATGCAATTAAATATGGATATGATCCTGTTGAAGATATAGGGGTAAAATAAGTTGAATTTGCCCCAACGGTGAAACTTGCCGCAGATCTGTTTTGTACAGTATCTCCCATATACCACTGTAAGTTTGCCCCACTATTTTTTGTCCACGTTGCTTGATATAATAAAAGTTGCCCTACAGAAAGCGCAGGTTCATTTGAGTTCGCGTAATCTCCTGAACCTGTTGATATAATACTTGTTATATCTGTTCCTGAAGTTGTTAAAGTTGAGAAAGGATGGCTAGCATCATTCGCCCATGAAAGTATTCTTTCTACTCCATACGTCTCTCCTGTCCCGACTGCCTTAATCCAGCCTTCGGCGCGATAGCCAGAGCTATCCTTGACCACCAGATACTTACCTATATTAGCGGTGAGGATGTCGGCGGTAGAGAAATCCGCAAAGGCCGTGCCACCAACCAGGCTTAATTTGGTATTGGCCTGGGTTACGCTACTTGTTGGCGGAGCACTGTCATAAATCTGGTAAGTGTAGCCGCTTGCATCATTCGGGTTAAAACCGGTATCCTGTAAAGGCCAATTATAAGTCGTTCCGCCGGAAGTTGAAACAATAGTTACGCCGGTGGTTGATGGAGTAAGGACTTGTGTGACAGAAACATTGTCTATTGTTATCGTGCCAGCATTATTTTGTATAAATCCAGGAGCGTAGTTACCACCTGTGCTTGGTGCTGTCTTATAACCAGAATATGGGGCTGTAATATTTACAAATGAATTACCGTCAAGTTGGTAAAAACTTAGAGTAGGTGTTCCTGTTCTTGAGAAATTACCAACCACACACTTGTGTAATCCACCCAGTACTATTGTCTGCGTCTGATATATTCTGTCACTATCTGCAGCAAAGTTTCCTGTTCCACCCGATACTGTCGCCGTTCCAACCTTACCCCAATCCGTAGGAACTGCACCAGAAAAACCGGGGTCTTTTACCAACTCATTCCCCAACGTCTCCCCTGTGCCCGTAGCCTTAATCCAGCCGCCTAAGCGATTGCGGGAGCTGTCGGTTATCACCAGGTATTTTCCTATATATGGCGTGAGGGCTGCGCTGTTTGAAAAATCCACAAAGGCCGTGCCATTAACCAGGCTTAATTTGGTATTGGCCTGGCTTATGGTAGGCGTTGTCGGAGGAGTGTCGTAAATCTGGTAAGTGTAGCCGCTTGTATCATTCGGGTTAAAGCTGGTATCCTGCGCTGCCCAATCATAAGTTGAACCAGCGGAAGTTGAGACAATCGTTACGCCGGTGGTAGAGGGTGTGAGGACTTGTTTTAATGTATAATTATCAACATAGAATTCTGCTCCTGCACTTCCGTTTTGTCTAATAAGAGCGGCATATCCTCCACTTACTCCCGTAAAGTATTTTGTAAAAGTTGCATACGAAGAAGATGTTACTATTCCCGAATCGGCAGCTCCAAGCAAACCTACATCAATATTGCTTCCCGATATTTTCTTCGCATCAATAGCTGCTTTATAACAAAAACCCGTTGTCACCGGATAAGGCGTGGCATTTGCAATCCCACCCAATCCCTCAGTATTCTCTATATAATGTATATGGTAAGTTCCATTAGAGGGAGTTCCAGTGGATACAGATTCAAAAGTATCTCCTCCTCCCTGGGAATACCCGGAAAACGGCCCAACAGAATTAGTTTCTCCTGTAGGAGAAGTTGCGCCACTCGTGTTCTTTTCACTTCCCAACGTCTCCCCTGTTCCGGCAGCCTTAATCCAGCCTTCAATGCGCTTATGCGTGCTGTCAGTTACCACCAGGTATTTGCCGACAAAAGGCGTGAGCGTGCCGGCGGTAGAGAAATCCACGAAGGCGGTTCCGGCAACTGAACTTATCTTAGTATTTGCCTGGGTTAGCGTGCCGCTGGTCGGTGCGGTGTCGTAAATCTGGTAAGTGTATCCGGAGTCATTGCGGTTAAAACTCGGATCCTGCGTTTCCCAGCTATAAGTCGTCCCATCAGAAGTTGAAACAATGGTTACGCCGGTGGTCGCGGGCGTAAGGACTTGCTTGACAGAAGGATTGTTTATTACATATCCGGCAGCACTATTCCGGGTATGGAACCCTATTCCGCTCCATCCGCCGCTCTGGCCGCAGGCATACCGCACTTTATTCCCGGTTCCGCTGACTGGAATGTCTGTAGCAGTACTGCCCGGAGCGCCAAATCCTACATAATCGGATGAGTAAGAAACAACGTTAAAGGATACTTTATACAATTTACCGCTGTATGAGGTTGGAATGTTTGCCTGATATAACCAACAATCACCACAGACTGGTTGGGTTGCCACCCCGGAACCAATGGTCCAACCATTTAGAGTCCATCCGGTTGAGGAATTAAAAGTAGTATCGGCAGTAAAAATCTCGGCAGATAATGTCTCACCAGTGCCTACAGATTTAATCCAACCGGTTATCTTTTTGCCTGCGCTGTCGGATACAACCAGATATTTGCCCAGATACGGCGTAAGTTTGCTGGCGTTAGAGAAATCCACAAACGCCGTGCCGTTGACCGCGCTTAATTTCATATTTGTCTGCCCAATACTGCCACCTGAAACAACATTGACTTTAGTCGTGGTCCCTGAGCCATTGTTCGCTGCCCAGATAGAATAAGTGGAAGAATCAAACGCCACGCCATACGGGCTGACGTCGGTGGCGTAAGTAGCCAAGGTCGTGCCGTCGGTGGGCCGGACTTTGCTTAAATAATTAGAGCCGGAATTAGCCACCCAGATAGAATTAGTGGTTGAATCAAAAGCAATGCCGTAAGGGCTGGTGCCGACAGTAAAGGTGCCGACAGGAACGCCGTCGGTAGGCCTGATCTTACTTATGGTATTGGCCGCGCTATTGGTTATCCAGATAGAATTAGTTACCGAGTCAAAGGTAAGGTTGCGCGGGCTTGCGCCGACAGTATAGGTGCCGAGGATGCTGCCGTCGGTGGTGCGCACTTTATTTACCTTAGCCGAGCCGAAATTCGCGACCCAAATTGAATTAGTGTAAGATTCAAAAGCCACGCCTAAGGGGCTGGTGCCGATGTTGTAGGTACCCAGGTTTGCGCCGTCAGAAACGCGCAGTTTAGTTAAAGAGCTGGCGCCGGAATTTGCCACCCATATAGAATTAGTGATTGTGTCAAATGCCAGGCCTTGCGGAGTCGCGCCAGTGGCAAAATTATTATTGATGACATAATTTAATGGCGGAGTAATGCTGGCTGAGCTGATGCCTCCGGCGACCACCCCAAAGTTATTATCTGAGGCGTCGGTGATGGTGCCCTGCGCCGTGACCGTAGAGCTAAAGCCGATAGAGACGTCGGATAATGTGGGCGCGGCAGCCGGGCTGCTGGTAGTCAGCGTAACTTTATATTTAAGGTAACGGTAGCTGGTAAATGCCGCCGGGATACTCTGGCCGGAAGTAAAGTAAGTGGCGCTGGTTCCGCCCGGGCCGACAAAATCCGTCCAGGTGGAGTTGTCGCTGCTGCCGGAAATCTGGAATTGTATATTCGTGCCCGTCGGTAAACTAGCGGTGTAACTTACAGTGCTTAAGGTATTGCTTGCGCCGGTGTCAATTACGCGCGAAGTAAATGTGCCGGTGTTGGAATACGCGGCAACAGGGTATTTGGAGACGGTATTATTATCCCGATTTGTTACCCAGATGGAATTGGTGTAAGAATCAAATGCAATGTCAAAAGGGCTTGAGCCGGTAACGGTAGGATAATCCGCTAATTTCGCGCCGGTAGCAACGCTGAGTTTAGAAACAGTTGCACCAACATGATTTACCACCCAGATGGAGTTGGTGATTGGGTCAAGGGCAAGGTCGTGAGGGTATGCACCGACACCATAAGTACCAAGGTTTACACCGTCAGAAGCCCTAAGTTTAGAAACGGTGGCAGAACCATAATTCGCCACCCAGATGGAGTTGGTGATAGAGTCAAAGGCGATACCCTGTGGGTATGAACCAACACCATAAGTGCCGACAGAAACACCGTCAGTTGGCCTGAGTTTACTTACGGTGTTAGAGCCTTGATTCGCCACCCACAGAGAATGGGTAAACGGATCAAGGGCAGCGCCATGCGGGTTTGTGCCGGTAGAATAATCCGCTAATTTCGCGCCGTCAGAGGCGCGGAATTTGGAGATAGTATTGTCATTATAATTCGTCACCCAGATGGAATTGGTGAGAGAATCAAAGGTAACATCGTATGCGCCTGAGCCGAGAGTATAGGTACCGATATTATGGCCATCAGTAGTGCTAAGCTTGCTTAAGGTATTATCAGCAATATTTGTCACCCAGATGGAGTTGGTAAATGAGTCAAAAGCAACCCCAACAGGGTTTGAACCGACAGTAAAAGTGCCGACAGAAACACCGTCAGTTGGCCTGAGTTTACTTACGGTGTTAGAATTCCGATTCGTCACCCAGACGGAGTTGGTAGAGGGATCAAAGGTGACATAAGCTGGAGCTGTGCCAACAGTATAATCCCCGGCCTTGACAGTATCCAGCGCCTTGATTTTGGTTACGGTGCCGGAGTTACCATTTGCCACCCAGATGGAGTTGGTGGAAGAGTCAAAGGCAACGCTGTATGGTTGTGAGCCAGCAGGATAAACCGCAAGCTTAGTGCCATCAGACAAGCGAAGTTTGCTTACGGTGCTACCGCCCATATTCGCCACCCATACCGAGTTGGTGGAGGAGTCAAAGGCGATACCCTGTGGGCCTGAGCCAACGGCATAAGTGCCAAGGTTTATGCCGTCAGAAGCGCGGAGCTTGATTACGTTGTTAGAGTTACCATTCGCCACCCAGATGGAGTTAGTGGATGAGTCAAAGGCAACGTCGTATGGGGCAAAACTAACAGTGTAAGTACCAAGAATAGAGCAGTCAGAAGCGCGGAGTTTGGTTACGGTGGGACCCACATAATTTGCTACCCAGATAGAGTTGGTAGAAGAGTCAAAGGCAACGTTCCATGGTTTGGCAGCGGTATAAGTGCCAAGAATAACGCCGTCAGAAGCGCGCAGTTTGCTTAAGGTGCCGGGATTCGTATTTTGTCCTACCCATACCGAGTTGGTGGAAGAATCAAAGGCAATACCCCAAGCGCCAGCGGCATAAGTACCAAGGCTTGTGCCGTCAGAAGCGCGCAATTTGCTTACGCTGCTAGAATAATAATTCGCCACCCAGATAGAGTTAGTGGAGGAATCAAAGGCGATGCCACAGGGCCCTCCGCCGACGCCATAAGTGCCAAGGTTTATGCCGTCAGAAGCGCGCAGTTTGCTTACGGTTCCAGAACCCATATTTGTCACCCACACCGAGTTAGTGGAAGGATCAAAGATAACGCCGCGTGCGTCTGAACCAACAGTGAAAGGAGCAGGTCGGATTTCATAGGTGAAGCTTGCGCTATTCGGGTCAAAGCCGGAATCCTGCGTGCCCCAATTGTAAGTCGTGCCGGCGGAAGTAGAGACAATCGTTACGCCGGTTGCTGAAGGCGTGAGGACTTGTTTAAGTGTAGATGTTGTCGAAAAATTAGAAGCCTCTCCATTCCAAAAACTTATGTGTCTATTAGACGCGGATACACCGGAGAAATAAAACACGTTGCTGCCTGCGGAAAGGCTATTGTTTGTAATCTCTCCAGTAGCTATTCCAACGTCATTGACAATCGATCCGAACGGAGCAGTTCCGGAATTCAGAGTAAATACATGAGTTAATTTATATAAGCAACCAACAGTAAAACTTTGCGTATTGCTCATTGCCAAAGCATCTGCGGTTGTATTGATTGCCGAGTTAATATCATGACCATTGGCATTTACTGTTAATGTTTCATATAGTAAGGCCTCGTAATTGCTCCATCCAGTTATCAACTCGCTCCCATACGTCTCCCCTGTCCCTGCTGCCTTGATGTAGCCTTGAAGGGTCTTGCCTGCGCTGTCTTTAATCACTAAGTATTGGCCGATATAATTGGTCAGGACTCCGGCGCTTGAGAAATCCACGAACGCCGTACCATTGACGCTGGAAATCCTCATATTGCTCTGGGTTACCTGTCCGGCGGAACTTACGCTTAAAATCGGCGAGCTGGTGGCCGCAGCTAAGGTTACACTGCCGCTTCCGCCTGTGCCTGAGACGCTGATTCCGGAAGAAGCGCCTGAGCCAAACTCGCTATCCGAAGAATCTTTGAGCGCCTGATAGAAAGTGTCCTGAATTTTTACCTTATTGGTTGTGCCGGGAGCGGGTACCGCAGGAACAGTCCAAGAGTAGCTCTGCGGTGAATTGGCAATGCCGGAGGTAATGGAATTCCAGTTAGTGCCGCCGTCGGTAGAATAATAAAAACTGAGGTTGTTATCTATGGTGCCGACATTAGACCAGGTAATGGGATAGCTCTGGCCAACGCTTAAAGTTATGCTGGCGTCAGACGGAGTAAGTAAAGTTAAAGTAGGCACAATCATGGTATTGGCGCTGGCTGTGCCCTGGTCAATAAGCGCGCCGGAAGCGGTCTTGGTACGAATGGTATAAGTTCCGGTTGAGCCTAAGAGGCTGGGGTTCTTGATACCGGAGACAACGATGCTCACGGCAGTGTTAGCAGAAATAGGCGTGCCGACGGTAATAACCAGAGTATTACCGTTAATCACGCTGACGGTTGAGCTGGCGTTCCCGGAGACATAACCAAGCGTGCCGCTTAAATCATAGCCCGACGGAAAATCAACTTCAATCTTGCCGTTGGCGGCGATTGCATTTATAGTGGTAAAGCTGATAGTAGTTTTAGCAACAGTGGCTCCGGCAATATAATAATTATTGTCACTGGCATCTTTGTGCGTTATGCTTGTGCCGGTCAAATAGCCGCTAATAAAGCTGGCCGCCACCGCGTTATCAATATCAATCTTGCCGGTAGAAGTATCGCTGGAACTGGTGTTGGTTTGGATAGTGTAAGTGCCGGTTGAGCCGCCGGCAGTCGGATTCTTAATATAACTTAAGGTTATGGAATGATTAGGTAAAGTGGTCTGGGTACCTCCACTTCTGGTAATAGTAACGACCTGGCCGGTGATACTCACCGCTAGCGAACCGTCAAGGGTAGTGGAAGTAGCCGCGGTGGTGCCGCCGGAATTAAAGGTATAGCCCGACGGGAAAGTAATAATTATCTTACCGCTGGCGGGGATAGGATTAGCTAAAGTAAAGTTAGCCGTAACATTACCGACTGCTTCTGACAGTAGTGAAGCTGGCGTGACGCTGGTTGAGATAAGCGCTGCGCCGTTAGCGATGGCTGAGCCGGTAACGCCTGAGATAGAATCTACGGGGTAGCTTAAAGAGTTCTGGGTCTGAAGAGAATAAGTTCCGGTTGTGCCGGTATCCACAGGATTCTGGATATTGCTTAAGGTGATACTCTGAGCTCCGGCTGCTACGCTTGCGCCGCCTGCGCGGGTTATGGTAACGACCTGTCCGCTAATACTCACCGCCAGCGAGCCGCCAATTGTGCTGGAAGTAGCCGCGGTGGTAGCGCCGGAATTAAAAACAAAGTTCGCCGGGAAGGTTACGACAATCTTGCCGTCGTCCGGGATAGCATTGACATTGGTAAAAGCAACCGTAACATTGCCGGTTATGCCTGTAACCAGGGTTGCCGGTACAACGCTGGCTGTGGTAATTGGCGCAGCAGTAGCGCTGAAATTATTATCCGAGGTATCCACAACTGTGCTTGCCGGTATAGTCAACCCTGACCACTCCATCCCGAAACTATCCGGTATGCGGATACGTAACCCATAGAGCGCAGTCACCGCTCCTCCGTTTGTATCAGTTATGGTGATAGCCGCGCCCATTTTTTCAGTCAGGGCGGTGTTAAAATACTGGTCAGCCGCGCTGGAAATGGAAACATTCTTGCCGCCGAGCGCCAGGGAATCGGAATCCGCGCTCGCCCAGCCGTCTCCCGAGCCGCCGGAATACTGGTCGGCGTAAAGGCCATTGCCGGCAAACGCCCCCAGCAGAAACCCGCAAATTAGAACCGCCTTAAATAATTTTATCATCGTATCACCTCGCGCCCTTTTCCTTATCCTGCACCGTATCCTTTTAAAGCCTCAACTATAATCTGTAGTTTCTCCGTAAGAACCATTTTAGCTCCTTAATTTAAATTGTAATTAAGTACCCCCCCCCCCAGCAAGCAGCACATCTTTAAGCAAGCTGCCGAAAGGCGCATTTCTTTTCATCAACTCATTGCATATATTCAACCGCAAAGCGCCTGTGTCGGCATAGCTGCTATGCGCTGCCCAGCAACGCACAGAATCCTGCAGGCGAAGCTTGCTTAGTGAACCTTGCTCTAACAAAATTTTTTGTTTCTTCAGGCGCTTCCTAAAAGAGCGGACATTATACGTAGTAAGCCTGCGAAAATCACCGTAAAGCCTGAACCCCAGGAATTTTAATCCGTTAGAAGTCTCATAAATCTGCGACTTTTCCTCATGCAAACGCAATCTTAACCTGGCGTAAAGAAAGCTTCTCAACGCATTCCTTACATCCCGTAAGTAAACCTTGCTGGTTGAGAAAACCAGAAAATCATCCATATACCTCAAATAATACTTGAGCCCCATAATCTCCTTGGCAAAATAATCAAGCTCGTTAAGATACAAATTGGCAAAGAACTGGCTGGTAAGATTACCTATAGGTAATCCGCTACGCACTGTCAAGGCAGAATCAATAATTTCATCCAGCAGCCACAGCGTATCCTTATCTTCAATCCTGCCGCGGATAATACCCCTTAATACACGATGATCAATAGAAGAAAAATATTTGCGTATATCCGCATGCAGGCAGAATTTGTTAGCCCGCAAGAATTCCTGCGCCCTATCCAAGGCCTTGTGCGCGCCTTTATCCTTCCGGCAGGCGTAGGAATCATAGATAAAGGTGCGGTCAATAACAGGCTCTATAACATCGTGCACCGCATGATGCACAACCCTGTCCCGGAATGGCGCGGCTGCAATCAGCCTTTCTTTCGGTTCATAAATGGTAAAGAGCCGGTAGTCGCCGTGCCGGTAGGTTTTATCCGACAGTCCGCGGTGCAGCCGCCCGACTTCTTCTTCAAGCCTGAAGTTAAAATCCGCCGCTGATGGCCGGTAGCGCCGCGAACGCGCTGCCATCTGCGCTGCCCGGTAAAGGTTCGCTTTTGAAATTATCTGATTATATATGTTATTGAGCTTTTTCATGTCGCTTGCTCCTTTATTCATTTTTATCCGTAGCGGAGGCTCAAACCTCCGCTACGCTGCTAATCGGAGAAGTCTTGCAGAGCCGAACACCGTTATTGTTGTTGCGATTGGCGTTCGTGTTGCCGGCGTTGTTACGGTCCGAGACACGCAAGTTGCTGGAATCGTTGTTCCAATTGCCGCCGCGGATACCCCGGACACTTCTACGGCGCTCCACCTGTGCCAAAGCCATGCCGCAACAGACGCATCCATTCCGGCATATAATTACTTTTTTCTGACGCCTTGTCAGAAGGAGAGAACGCCTGGACTTCCCCTTTCTCTAAAAGCCGCTCCCCGCATCCTTAAACGCGAAGATCCTGGCTAATGCTTCTCAAAGAGCCGATGCTTTATTCCAACCGCCAACCATTTTTCCCACTTCAATGGCGGATTGGCAGAAAAAATCATAGCTTCTCAAATTTACATATTTCATATCCTTAGCCAAACGCATCATAAACCGCAGCACATCCAATTTCAGATTCACCTTTGCAAGAATCGCTTTCTTCTCTTTGGTGTACACTGCCTCTATTAATAGCTCTAAGATATCAAGCAAAAGTTCCTCAATCCTATCCGCCATCAAAAACCTCTGATCCTTTGGAAAATTTGCTATCTTCGGCAGCATCCAAAGTATCAACTGGTAATGTTTTTCAACTACAGGTGTTATTGTTCTCATTTTACAACCCTCTTTTTATTCCGTCATTGCACGAGATTGCTTCGCTCCCTTCGGTCGCTCGCAATGACGCGCTTCGGGCGCTTCGCGCCCTCGCAATAACGAACAAAAACCCAAAAGAACAAAGCTCTACGAAAACCTCCTATTGGGAAGTCCTGCAGAGCCGAACACCGTGACT
>Ga0247841_10000596_pt1 | contig 91990 bp, 89 predicted proteins | sample LaCruzMarch2015__2_FD_192410 | JGI IMG/M metagenome (GOLD analysis project Ga0247841, IMG submission 192410) | Freshwater microbial communities from meromictic Lake La Cruz, Castile-La Mancha, Spain - LaCruzMarch2015_18m | ecosystem: Environmental > Aquatic > Freshwater > Lake | place: Spain...
GCGCTCGTTGCGAGCGTTGCGAGAAATTCTTTCCTCTCGCAGAGTACGCTAAGATCGCAAAGGATCTTTAATATATTTTTATCATTGCGCTCGTTGCGAGCGTTGCGAGAAATTCTTTCCTCTCGCAGAGTACGCTAAGATCGCAAAGGATCTTTAATATATTTTTATCATTGCGCTCGTTGCGAGCGTTGCGAGAAATTCTTTCCTCTCGCAGAGTACGCTAAGATCGCAAAGGATCTTTAATATATTTTTATCATTGCGCTCGTTGCGAGCGTTGCGAGAAATTCTTTCCTCTCGCAAAGTACGCAGAGTGCATTTAATAAAGGAAACAGGAGATAGGAAACAGGGATCGGGATTTAAACTTTTCCAATCGTGTCTTTATAAGGCTAAAAAGCATTAGTTCATCTATCTTTGAGTGACTTTTCATTATTGATTATTTAACGAGGTGAATTTTCTTCGTTGCGATCTTGGCCCCGAAGGATCGGGGTAAACCCTGTTAAATATTCTGTATGTTTTTCACTTTGTATAGAATATATCATCATTATTTAACGGGGTAAACTCTACTTGGCGAGAAATTCTTTGAGCAGTCATTTATACTTTCTCAAGTTTATTAACAATTTCCTCGGGATCAATACCTATTTTTGAAAAGGCAAACCATTTTTTACCGAGATCTTTCAGCGATGCTCCAATGTGATAGACAGACTGTTCATCAATAATCAGAAAACGGTCATGTGATTTTTTAAAGTTTTTCACTTCAATTTTATCGTATTGCGAATTGAATTTCTCAATATCGGCTTCTAATTGTTGGTTTATTTTACCTGTATATATTGTGGCTTTTACAAACGGATCTCGTTTAGACAAGAGCACCAGAACGTTTTCGTCGATATAATTATCAATAAGAATAATGGACTTTTTCGCCGATTTCATCAGATTTGAAGCAAATTGCCAGGCATCAAAAATTTGTCCATCATAAAAAATTCCTTCATGCGGAGGAAGATTTGTGTTGATCAGAAAATCGATAGCATCAACTTTTATTTTCAGAGACTGAATATCATCTTCAATTTTCATAATCCGCTGATTGACAGCATAGCCTTTCAACAGATAATCTTTAAGAATTTTATTAGCCCAGATACGGAATTGAGTGCCCCGAAGTGACTTAACACGGTAACCAACTGAAATGATAACATCCAGATTATAGATTGCCAATTTTCTCTGAACTTTTCTATTACCTTCCGCTTGAACAGTCAAGTATTCCTTGACAGTTGAAGATTGATCCAGTTCTTTTTCTTTATAAATATTATTGATATGCAAACTGATATTTTGCTTTGTTGAATTAAATAATTCCGCCATCTGCATTTGGGATAGCCAGACCGACTCATCTTCGATTCTTACTTCAAGATGAATGTTCTTACTACTAGATGGTTGATAGATGACAATCTCACCCTTTGAAATATCCGGTTTGTTAAGGTTTTTGTTCATTTATGAATTTATGCTGAGGGTTCTTTTTTATCTCTCGCTAAGCACGCAAAGAGCGCAAAGTTTCTTTTATAACTTCCTCTTGCAAAGTACGCCCCAGTACGCTTCGCTACGGGGCAGGCTAAGGATGCAATGTATTTTTTTATTTCTTCGCTGCGATCTCTGCGAGCGTTGCGAGAAATAGTCTTTTCATCTCTCGCAAAGGACGCAGAGAGCGCTAAGTTTATTTTTTCTCTTTTCAATAATTACCATAATATTATCGTTGCGAACACTGCAAGAAATTATAAGTTATTTACAATTCGTGTAATACCGTTTTTAAGAAGTTTCTCATTAAAATTGACAAGAAGCCCTAATTTTAATCCAGTTAATTTTAGGTAAGTTAACAGTTGCTTTTTATGAACATCATTTAGTGTTTCAACAGACTTGAGTTCGATAATTACTTTTTTATCAAGGACAAGGTCCGCACGGAAGGCGTTTGAGAAAATCTTTTTATCATAGCGAATTGGGACATCGACCTGTCTTTCAAATGGAATGTTATTCTTTTCAAGTTCATAGCAGAGAATTGATTCATAGGCAGATTCGAGAAGGCCAGGGCCGAGGGCAGTGTGGACTTTGAAGGCGATGTCGAGGAAGAGTTTGGCTAGTTCGTTTTCAGTCATGGTTGCATCTCGCTAAGATCGCAACGAACGCAAAGATTATTAATAATTTTACTTGATGCTTTGCAGACTTGGCGAGAAATTCTTTCCTCTCGCAGAGTACGCTAAGATCGCAAAGGATCTTTAATATATTTTTATCATTGCGCTCGTTGCGAATACTGCGAGAAATATTTCCTCTCGCAAAGGACTCGAAGGATGCAAAGGTTTTTTTTATTTTTTTATTTCTTCGCTGCGATCTCTGCGAGCGTTGCGAGAAATTCTTTCCTCTCGCAAAGGACTCGAAGGATGCAAAGGTTTTTTTATTTTTTTATTTTTATATTTCTTCGTTGCGATCTCTGCGAGCGTTGCGAGAAATTCTTTACCCTCTCACTCCTCCTGCGTCGGCATTCAATAAAATTAAAGTTTGGAATAAGAGTGTATTTGCATTTCTATTTTTTTCTTTTGCATACCGCAAACCGGCGAGAAATTCCCGGCCACGTGATAATTCCCGCAATTCTGCTTTCCAGCGTGGATCGGAGCGTGTTAGGTCGATAAGTTCCAGCGCTCGATCGTAACAGTCATTAACGAGATCGGCACGATTCGATACGATCCAGTGATTGGCGCGGGTCAATTCTGTCGCGATATTTAGCAATTGAAATTTTTTTGGTTTTGAATACCAGTTATCAGCGACTATTGTATGATAGCGTAAAGGATACATGATCAAACAATTAATAAACGACTGACAATTTGTTTGATATTATCGCGAATTTCAGGATTAAGTACTTCCATGCTGGGATTATCTTGCGAGGGACGGATATTAATAAACGAGATAAATTCGATAAAATCATCACCGCTATTTTCCGGATAAATATTCGCTCCCCAGATATTTTCCTGTTGCGAGCCTTTTTCTAAGAGTGCGGCTTCACAATCGGCGTGCAGTTCACCATCCAGCACGATCCATTCTTTTTCAATATCGACTGCGATTTTAATAAGACCGGTGAATTTGGTCGTTATCTTTGGTAATAGAGCCTTCAGCGGCACCGGTTTATCTATTAATAACATCATTAAGAATGAATAATGAATAATGGAAAATGGAGACCCGGTTAAATAGGCTACGCATTTAACGGGTTAAAAATGGAGATTTTTGGATTGTTCTTCCTGTTTCCTGTTTCCTGTCTCCCGTTTCCTGCTTCACGCAAGGGCGGGACGGTGAACGCTATGTTAATCTGTTGACCTCATACAAAAACGTTTATTGATATGACCAGTAACGAATAGATCAGAAATACCCAGATCAGGCTGAGAAATGTTCCTAAAATGAAATATTCGGACAATTTCATTTTGATATCGTTAGTACCCTGAATATCGCCGAAACGATATATGGCTTTCGCGGTAATAATAAATCCAATCAATTCATACTGCTTCAATAATAAAAACAAAAAGATTAGAAAACGTTCAAGTATCCCGATTAAATTTCCTGCGTTAATAAATCCTTGTGGAAATTTCTGATCATAAAAAGGGTTGATAAAGTATTTCACTACAGGCGATCCGCCAAATGTGGCAAGAATCAGTGCGAATCCGGATAATGAGTATTTTAGTATCATCGTATTATTTGTAAACCACACAGGGTTGATTTATTGATTGTAAACCATAGAGGGTTGACTTAACAGAGATAGATTTTTATCCATAAAAGAGATTGTTTTGGCGATTTGTTTGATGCTATTATTGTTCAGGTATTTATTAATGGCCACGCGCGAGACTTTTTCTGCAGACGCTATTGCCGTTACGTTAGCGAGGTCATGAAATAATTTGGCGCGTTTATAAGTCTGATTATCCCATCGTGATATGATTGTACTTATCATCAACCAAAGGTGGTTAAACATTTCAACGATCGAACTATCTTCATCCGATTCGAAACGGACTTGATTTTTGGCCACTTTCTGCAATGCTTTCCGAGCATTAACGAAGGCAGCGCCGCGCATCTGCCCTGAATCATTCAGTATAGGAGTGCTCAAGGTTCCGATTCCCACTCCAATTCGCAGATTCAGTGGGTAAAATATGCTGATTAGTTCCATTATCAATTGAGAAATTGGGGCATTTACCGCTAACAATCCTTGAATTTCATCCCCCGCGTAAATCCGAAAATGAACCAGTGGCTGATATGTATGGTTAAGTATCTCGAGAAAATCCGGAATCTTGTTCAATAATTCGCCATATTGTGGATTCTGCGAATCGACAACATCGGCTGTAACAGCAAAATAGATATTTTTCATTTTATGCGACATTTGATTTCACAAATTTTCACGAATTGAGAAGTTAGAATGTAGACCCAGTTAAATAGGCTACGCATTTAACGGGTTAAAAATGAAGAATTTTGGATTGTTCTTCCCGTCTCCCGCTTCCTGCTTCCTGTCTCCATTTCAGTCATTGTCTCTTCCCGCAAGGGCGGGACGAAGCCATCCTATATAATAAATCACAAATAATAAATTCCAAATGACAAATAAATCACAAATAATAAATTCCAAATGACAAATAAATCACAATTATCAAAATCTCAATGTTCTAAACACTATTGGGATGTGATTTAAGTGAATTTTCTATTATTGAACTACAAATTCTTGTCAATTGAATTGACTCATTCAATAATCGATTCCCTTCTTTATCCAATTCTGAGTCTGGTATAGTACCCAAAATGAGTTTTATCCAGTATGTGGTCTCTTTCGACTCCTTTCGACTAATCCTCATTCTCATAAAAAAATCTTTTTTACTTAAAGCCTCATTTGCCTCAATGTAATTAGCGCCGATTGATCCGGATGACCTTATCAACTGTTTTATATCCTCAGCGGTACTTAGAGTTTTGGGGAGTTTCTTTAGCCATAGTCTTATATCTTTTGCAAAATTATATGTCCTATCTTCAAGGTCATAAACTCTATCCTTGTTTGGAATTTTATTCATTGGAATTTGCAATTTATTTGAGATTTGGGATTTGGTGCTTGGGATTTATGACTTTGTGTGGACTTTGAAGGCGATGTCGAGGAAGAGTTTGGATTGTTCTTCCCGTTTCCCGTTTCCTGTTTCCTGCTTCCTGTCTCCCGTTTCCTGTCTCCCGTCTCCATCTCAGTCATCATCGTCTCCCGCAAAGTACTCAAAAGGCGCAAAGTTTTTAATTATTTACTCTTTAATAATTACCAGAATATTTTTATTATCTTCCCATTTATATTCCCAGGACTAATGGCATATCAAAAGGCTTCTCTAACATATTCAGCGCTTCTGGTATTTCATTTTGGGCTTCGAGTAATTTTTTCGCAACATCCCGTGCGATTTCTAAGGTTTCACTAACTGTTCGGCCTTGTGCGACAAGTCCCTGAATTTCATCAGAAGTAGCAAGATATACTCCCTCTGGTAATTTTTGAATATGAATATTAATAATTTTTTCCATTTTTGCTCTCTATTTGGATTTTATATAATGGATAATGAAGACCCGGTTAAATAGGCTACGCATTTAACGGGTTAAAAATGAAGAATGAAGATTTTTGGATCGTTCTCCCCGTTTCCTGTCTCCTGCTTCCTGTTTCGCTATTCAACTCTATCTGCGGCTCAGAAAGACTTATCGAGACGATTGTGTGGTGAAACTTCTTCCCCGTGTTTTTCTTTATTTTTCGTGTTTTTTCGGGCTATTTTGTGGTCAAATTCTCTTTTTCGTTCGGGCACGGCTTCGCTCCGTCAGTCCCATGTCACGACGGAGCCAATTTCAAAATATGTAGAAAAACCCGGTGTTTTTTTTAACTAATTCGCGCGTGTAATTGTGATTGATGCCATAGAAATTATTTAACACCGACGCGGGCAAATACACCGGGGTTGAAAACTCTTCCTCACTCGAAATTTAAAGTAACTAACAAATTCGTTAGAAAGTTAATCTTTTCGCCTAAAAAATCAACCAGAAAATTTCCCGCGAATTGTAAAAAATTTTATATATCGATCAATCTGTGACTAATGTCAAACGACCTTTGGCTTATTTAAGCAAGATCATCTTACCGGTTTTCCGGGTGGATCCGGCTATAAGACGGTAAAAATAGAGTCCGCAAGTCTGATTTTCGGCATTCCAGCGAAATGTATGTTTTCCGGAAGTCAGATTTCCATCGGTGATGACTGCAACTTCTTTCCCCAGCATATCATAAATTGCCAAGCGAACATTCTGTTCGGACGGAAGAAGAAACGAAATCGTCGTGGAAGGATTGAACGGATTGGGATAATTTTGATAAAGGTATATTTCCGTCGGTAAAACGCTTTTTTCATTTTGCAATGAAGACGGATTGGCGTTCGCTTCCCCTTTGGTAGGATTCGTAAAGAAATACCATCTGCTCATTCCATCCGGATAACGCCCATGGCTGTGATCGGCAACCTGCTCGCCGTAATCGAAATAATCCAGACCGGTTGTGCTGTCCGCCGCCGTAAGCATGATCACTTCATCTCCGGTAGAAGAAAAACTAAAACCGAGCGCGTCTTCATAAATTACAAGATGTGCGCCCGGCTGAAGAATCGTATTCGCGGGAAAAGTCCATTTGGCCAGTTCATCGAGATTGTCGGAAAGAAAGCAACCGGACAGATCGAAGGCATTATTTCCCCGATTATAGATTTCCACCCAATCGTCGGTGCCGCCGAAATTGCTGGTACATAGAAATTCGTTGATACAAACATCGGAAAAGAACGCGCTGGTTTCATTGGTTGCGCCCGGCGTGGGCGTCTTGAGATATTCAGGCGCGGTATTGCTCAACGCGGATGGAAAACCCATCGAAATATCCGATGCCATGACGCCAAATGACCAGCCATGAATCAGCACATTGCCGTGATCGATCGTCTCAAAGAGCGCAACGTCTTCACCGCTTGCGGATAATTTAAAATCGGCATGCAAACTGCCCTGCTCGGTATCGTTGTCCGCCCAAACGAGCAGATATTCACCCGGATCGAGATCGACATCGGGCAGTTCAAACGCCTGAGAATTGTCCATCGAACTGCTGACGAACATTCCAGCCAGACTGACCGTTTGAGAATCGTTGTTATAAATTTCCAACCAGTCGTCATATTCTTCGGCTCCGTCTTTATTCGTAGATTGATTCGCCGCCATGGCTTCGGTGATCATCAAAGCGGGCGGTGTATAATCGACAGTATAAGCCTGATATTCATTGGGAGCATTGTTCGGCCACGTGTCGGTTTGCCCGATCATATCCTGCACGATCACATAATATTTGACAAGCACTCCGCTGTTTTTCGCGGGAATGACAGCTGTGAAAACGGAATCGCCGGAAACCGCGTCGCCGTTCAGACCGTTGTCAGCCATCGCGGTAGCCGTATAACCGTTTCCGGTACTGACCATCAGATTGACGCTGTTTATTCCCTCGTGATCGTAAGCGAACACCCTGATTGCGACGGTTTGGGAATGCGTCGGAAGATCGACAGAACGAAATCCATCTTTGCAGACAGGAGCCGCATTGGCCGTATAAACGCTGTTGACAATTCCGGGAGTGCCGCCATCCGCCGAACTGGAACGCCAGGCGGTTGCCAAAGCATTATCATAATTCGGATTCAGGAGTTCCAGAGAGGGACCATCGCCGTCCGCACCGTTCGGCCAATCATCGCCGTCCTGATATTCGACGACATCGCGCAGTTGACCGGAGCCGTCGAACAATCGAACAATATCGCTGCCGTTGCTCAAAGACCAGGCATCCGTTCCGGCGCCGAATCCGGTCGAAAAAACATTCGTAACGGTCGGGAAAGCGACCTGAAACTGGTAAACGATCCTTGCAACGACCAAATAACCGCCCGCGGCAAGCGTTCCGGAAAGCACGCAATGGGTGTGATCTTCGTTGTCGTCGATCAAATACCATCCGGATAAATCCACTGCGGCGCCGCTGTTGTTGGTAAGTTCAACCCATTCAATGTCCGTATCGCCGGGACTGTTGTACATGATTTCGTTGATCGTCACATCGCCGGCCAAAAGTACATGCGCAACCATGAAAATCATCCAGAAAGAAAACGATTTGAGAACTCTCATAAAAACTATCCAGATTTCCTGAACTATTTAATCCACATCATTTGTTTACCCCGAAATTTACTCCTCGGATGAATCCGAGGGCTACTGCAAATGAACATTCGTCATTCATATTCGCGTCGGAGGTGTAATATGTACGGTAGTAAGTCTTTTCCCTTTTCTGTCCAAGTTGCCCGCATTTTTCTTTTTCGTGTTTTTTCGTGGTCAATTTCCGGTCTCTCTGTAGTGAGTCTTTTCGCTTTTCTATCCAAGTTTTTCCCCGCATTTTTCTTTATTTTGCTCTTTTTTTCGTCCCTATTTCGTCTCTTTTCGTGGTCAATTCCGATCTCTCTGTAGCGAGTCTTTTCCCTTTTCTATCCAAGTTCCCCGCATTTTCCTTTATTTTTTCTTTTTCGTGCTTTTTCGTGTTTTTTCGTGGTCAATTCCGGTCTCTCTGTGGTAAGTCTTTTCGCTTTTCTATCCAAGTTTTTCCCCGCATTTTCCTTTATTTTTTCTTTTTCGTGTTTTTTCGTGTTTTTTCGTGGTCAATTCCGGTCTCTCTGTGGTAAGTCTTTTCGCTTTTCTATCCAAGTTTTTCCCCGTGTTTTTCTTTATTTTGCTCTTTTTTTCGTCCCTATTTCGTCTCTTTTCGTGGTCAATTCAGGTCTCTCTTTGCCCTTGTACGGTTAATTATTCAGGTTAAGTTAAAAACCGATTCCCGCGTAGTCGAATTTCTTTCGAGCATGTTGTCGATGCTGTAACAATATTTCGAGAACGGCCGCTGGGCGAGACCGAACATTTTGATCATTTGAATTACCCAGTACGGAACCAGCGTTTCGGTTTTGATTTCCAGTAAAACGAGCGATCGCGGATTGAATGTCGTCATCGGATCGTCATAATAAAGCATTTCGCTTTCGTTGTAATCGAGATCGATGGAACCGTCCATCCGGCGATAACAAAGTTCGCGGTCGAAAGTGATCCGCCCGTAATCATCCTGAACGCTGACATAAGGCTCGCGCACATACCGGACATGCGAAACCGAGTGAGCGTCAAACCAATAGACGATATCTTCAAAAGTATTCACGCACGGTTGTACCGCGTTCAATAAACAATCGAAGACCTGCGGTGAAAACTGATCTGCCCATTCACGCGTGGATATTTTTTTTCGAACTTTCCAGACGATATTTGCATGTTTGAATTTGATCTCCGGCCAAATATTTCCACTGGCTTTGAGACCGTAATAGCGGGCGCGCGCCTTGAAACGCGTCAATTTGCGGTATTTCGTATCGTAATAAAACCGCAGATCGTCGGTATCGAAATAGATATTATTGACGACATAATAATTTTTCCCGGTCTCGACATGCTTGTCCGGTACGCAGACATTCCGGATGTAATTGCGGATTTCACCCGCAACGGATTCGGTGATTGCGTATTTCAGTTCGTAACGCCGGATTTTACTCAGATCGTCTGTCATATCAATTCTGCAAACTCGCGTAATCTTCGACGCCTATTGTGATACATAGGTCTAAAAGTGCGTCCGCAAGATCTTTTTTCTTTTGCGCGAGAATTTCCTGTGTTTCCAGGATGGTCAATTCCATTTCCATCACTTCATCCATCAACAGTGTCTGATGATGCTTCGCCTGTTCGATGACCTGAGTGGCTTCGGCAATCAGTGTATCGGATTCATCAGAAAAGTTTTTCCAATCCAGCAACAGATCCCGATACACCGTATAAGCTGTGTTGACTTCATAACCGATGGTCTCTTTGACGGCGTCGGATTCGACTGCCTTTTTCTTGACGGCAAGCGTCGAGGCTTTGATATTTCCGCGATTCAAGTTGAAAAGCGGGATATCGATTCCCATCGTCAGTTCGCCCCAGTCGGCTTTGTTGTTCGCTTCGACGTGATAATTCAGTTCGACAAAATTGAACCACGGCAGAACCTTTAAATGTTCGCGCCGGTTTTGTTTCATCGCGAATTCGATCCTTTGCGCGACTAATTGCATTTCGGGACGATTCTTGTAGGCGATTTCGGTCAGGCGATCCAACCCGAGCGTGACTTCCGGCAGGTCGGTTTCTTCGAGCGGAGAATTGATGTCCATGCCGGTGCGTTTGGAAAGTTTTCGCCGGGATTCGATCTGGTTTTGAATTTCCCGCGAATAATCGTTGACGGAATCGGCATGCCGCATTCTGGCCTTTGTGAAATAAACGATCGAACGGGTTCCAACCGTCACCATTTCTTCAATGACATTGAGTCGGCGGCCTTCCAGATCCACTCTCTTCTCGGAGAGAATTTTCAGTTTGTCATGTAAAATAACGGAGAAATAATCCCGGCGGACGTCGGCGATCAACTGTTGACGGTAAAGCAATTCATCACTTTTCTGTTCCCAGAGTTGCACCCTCGCATCCTGCCTGTCCTCGCCCATTTCACCGAGTCCCGGCAAGCGAAAACGCATACCGATGCGCATTTCGTCGAATTCATCATTAAAGTTCCGCGTCGTGATGTCGCTGACCCGCAGTTCCGGATTCGGAATATTCCGGGCGGATTTCAACCTGTAATCTGCAATATCCACGTTGGTTACCATGGACTGAAGTTTGCGACTATTTTTGATTCTCATCTCGACAAGAGCCGCTTCGGTCAGCGGTTTATCGACGAGGCTGATCTCGATCTTTTCACTCAGATTCAACGCATTACCGGCGCGGGAAATCGGTTCCGCCGAAAAACAAATCGGGATCGAACAGGCGAAAAATATTCCTGCGAAAAGATATGGCAAGTGTCTGAAATTTTTCTGAAACATTATCTGGTTCGGCTCGCTTATAGTTGTTCCGGATTGATGAAACAGTAGGTGGGCGTTTCGTTGTCTGTATCGAAAACGATCAACAGGCGCGACCGGCTCTGAAAGCAGAGTCCTTCCGGTTTCATCCCGGGAAAATGAAAAGTCATTTTGGCTTCCAATTGTCCGTCCGCGAAACGATCGATGCGATGCAGAGCACCGAGTTGATCTTTTTGGCCGGCGTCAGGGATCGTGGAAAGCGCCCACAATTTGCCGTCGAGATCGAAACACATGTCCGAGATGCCAGCCGGTTGCCCATTCGGACCTTTCAGATTTATCGTTCCGAAAAGTGTCAACTGTCCCGGTTCGATTTTTTTATTGTCGAACATCGTTTGCGGGTTTTCCAATTTCCAGATAATGGCACCGGTTTCCGCAATCGGCTGTTTCAAACCAAAATAAAGCGACTGACCATCCGAAGCGATGCCTTCGATGTTGATTCTGGGTCGTTGATCGGCTTCTTTCGTGGATAAGCCGAGTTGTATTTGTTCCCCGGGTGAATAAGATTGCAGGATCAAAGTCAGTAAATTCACTTTATCGACTACAAACAGATCGTTGTCTTTGCGAACGATCTTTAGTAAAAATTCGCGGTTGACCGGTCGTTTACCTTTTTTACTGATATTCTGGGAAGAGATCAGGTAAAACGTATCGTTTCCGGCGGCGGTGATTCCTTCGAGATCGTTGACCGACGCGATTCCCGACAGTTTCTGTGGTTGCGGATTCACGTTTCCGGATTCATTCATCCGGAAAATGTAAGGCGCGTGTTCGCTTTTTGAATCTTTAATGCCGGTATCGTCGCTGACCAACAGAAATTCGTTCAGTGTCGGACTCCACGCGACGCCGGAAGGTTCGAAACTCGTTATCATCTTAAAGTTTTGAGGTACTTCCATATTTTTTATCGGCGGCGGATTGTCGGGATCATGCTCGATCAACGTGGCGACCGATTCGGCGGCGGCGACATTGGAATTGAAAGTTTGAACGAGATTACCGATATTCCCAAGGCGGACGGTCACGACTTCGCCGGGCACGAGATGATGATCGGAATTGAGATCGACCTGAACTTTCCTCGCCCAAAAAACCTGACCGCGAAATGAAATCCGGTCTTCAGCCCGCGTGTAGCCGGGATGAATAAATGAAACCGTTCCGGTTGTGGCAAATTTTTTACTACGCGATGAATAAATCCTGACCGGATTTCCAATTTGTGGTTGTAAAGTCGAGTGTTCGGGAATGTAAACCGTCAGCCGGCTCGGATGCGTTTCTTCGACAGTCATGATCGAATCGAATGCCTTGACCATATCACCCGATCCGGCAAGCACCTGCGTTACATAACCGTCGCAAGGCGATACCAAAGTCCGCAGATTGATGCGATATTCCGTTTCGACAATCTCACGCCGCAGCTCTTCCGTGTGTTTCATTCCTTCGGTGAGCATCGCTTCGGTCATATCATCCGTATTAATGTTTTTTCCGGTATGTTTCGATTCTGAAAAAATTTCGGATTTAGCCGGCTGATTCGGTAATTCACGACGTAATTCATTGAGATATGCCACTAAAGCGTCACGCTGAATATTCAGTTCGGCGAGATCGCGATTATAACCTAAACCGGCATCCTGAGCGGATTGAAGACGCTGGATTAAAGCGTTGACGCCGGCCAATTCGGCGCTTTTCGATTCGATCCTGGCCATGCGTTCGAGCAAATCGGAAACTTCGTTATCCAGACGTAATCTTTCCCGCTCGACCTGCATCGTATAAGCGTTTCGACGCGCGTTTTCCATTTTTTGAAGACGGCCAAGTTCAGCACGCAGATTCTCCAGATTGCTCTTTAAATCCGACATGTAGAGCACCGCCAGCAACTGATTTTTTGAGACTTTATCGCCCGGTTGGACCAGTAATGTCTGAACACGCCCGGATTCCTGCGCACCGACAAAGTGGGTTCTTCGTTCAACGATCCCGAGTAAATTTTTCTCGACCTGCCATGTGTGAAAAAGATAAACAGCGAGCAAAATGGATGCCGCCCATAGAAGGACGTACCAGTTTATTTTTCGTGTTTGTCTGAATTTATTTTTCTTCATAAGCGTTCACAGTTCGATGCCCGCCTCCAGATTCGTGTAAGTCAGACTGCGCATTCCGTCAACCTGTTCGAGAGCGGACAGGAGAATCCTGTTATCGTCGGGAGCGGATAATTTCACCTGATACGCATATTCGACGACCTGTCCCTGCGCGACATCCCGCATCGTGACCAGGACGAATCGCTTTGTATGTTTCTGAAGAATCTCCGCAACTTTATTTGTCGTCGCAGGATCGGGTGGAACCTGAAAGCGCAGCAAACCGTCGTGTTTTCGGCGCGTTCCGAATGGAGAACTTGCCAGCGCCAATGCCGCAAGGCAAAAAATAACCGCGCCTGTTATTCCGGTGACATAACTTTGAACACCTGAAGCCACACCGACGCCCAGCGATGCAAAAAGAAATACAAGATCACGCGGGTCGCGCAAATTCGTCCGGAAACGAATGATGGCCAACGAACCGACAATACCGATTCCGCGTGCGATATTGTCGCCGATCGCGATCATCAGCATACAGGAAATTAGCGAACCGAGAATCATGCTTTGCACCAAACTTCGGGAATACGAAAGTCCCTGAAACGTTCTTTCATAAACCAGAGCGATCAGACTGGACAGAGAGAGCGCCATCAGGAACGAAAGTAAAGCGATCTGCCATTCGATTTGTTCAAAGCCGTAGTTTAATAATGTCTGCATTTTAGCCTTTCTACGGATTCATTTCGGAAGGTTAATGTTTTAGATGATCGTGGTTTTGTAAAACTTTTTAGAGCGGTAGTTCCGCTGAATGATGCACCGAGAAGTAGAATCCAGGACTTACTTAACCGGTTTTTATGAAGCATTTAACCACCTTATAATCAATGTTACGGGTCAAATGCACTCCGATTATCGAACAAATCCTCCGTGCAATTTTCAGTCAAAGTCTCCCGTCGGAATTCTTTAAAAAACCTTTCACGTCATAAATGACCGCATGACCATTCTTCAACGAACTCATATCCATTTCATTGAATTTGTCATGCGCGACGGCGAGAACGATCGCATCATACCCGATTTTAGCTTCCGGCTTATCGAGCATGGCGATTTTATATTCGTGTTGAACTTCTTCCGGATCTGCCCATGGATCGTAAACATCGACGTTGCAACCGAATTGTTTCAGTTCGTCGATAATGTCGATCACACGGGAGTTGCGGATGTCCGGGCAATTTTCCTTAAAGGTCATTCCCAGAACGAGAACTTTCGATCCCGAAACCGTATGACCTGTTTTTATCATCAGTTTAATGATCTGACCGGCGACGTAAAATCCCATCGAGTCATTGATGCGGCGTCCGGAAAGAATGACCTCGGGATGATAACCGACTTCCTGTGCTTTATAAGTCAAATAGTAGGGATCGACGCCGATACAATGACCGCCGACGAGTCCCGGCTGAAAAGGAAGGAAGTTCCATTTGGTACCGGCGGCGGCTAAGACTTCATGAGTATCAATTCCGAGAACGTTGAATAGTTTCGCCAGTTCGTTCACGAATGCAATATTGATGTCGCGTTGTGAATTTTCGATCACTTTGGCGGCTTCGGCAACTTTCAATGACGAGGCGAGAAACGTTCCGGCTGTGATAATGGATTGATACAGGTCGTTGACTTTTTTCCCGATCTCAGGCGTCGAGCCGGATGTGATCTTCCGGATTTTCGTCACCGTGTGAACTTTGTCACCCGGATTGATTCTTTCCGGTGAATAACCGCAGAAGAAATCGACGTTGAATTTCAACCCGCTCTCCTTTTCGAGGATCGGCACGCAAATTTCTTCGGTGCAACCGGGATAGACTGTCGATTCATAAATGACAATATCGTCTTTCGATAAAACCTTGCCGACGGTTTCAGTCGATTTGATAACCGGTGTGAGGTCCGGGTTTTTATATTTATCGATAGGCGTCGGAACCGTCACGATGAAGTAGTTGCATGGTTTAAGATCGAGATAGTTCGTTGTGTAGGTCAGCCGCGTTGCCGACTTCAGGTTTTCGGTTTCGGTTTCTAACGTGCGATCGATACCGTTTCGCAGTTCGTTCACACGTTTGAGATTGATGTCGAAGCCGATGGTGTCGAATTTTTTTCCGAATTCAACAGCCAGCGGTAAACCGACATACCCAAGTCCAACGATTCCAATTTTTGTGTCATTCATTTGCACCTTCCTTTAACACGATGTTATTAGATGAGTTCCTGTTATGATAAGTTTAAAAAATATATTAGAACGATTACCGGTTTCGGGTAACAGGTTTCGGATTAATTAAAATTCTCCCACCGATCCCTGTCATCCGATACCGTTTTCCTATTCTACAATTTCAGCGGCAATGGAACCTTCCTGCCTGTCTGTGCCGATTTATAGATTGCGAGAATCACTTCCAGCGATTTTCTGCCGCTTCGTCCGTCCGTATTGGCTTCCGCGTTTCCATTCAACGTGGCGATGACGTTCTTGTAATAGGGTAAATGACCGAGCCCATAAATATTCGGCGGATTATAATTTGATTCCTGAATCAGCCGGTCGTCATCGTCATAATCCTCAAATTCCCATTTATCGATGTGATTGACCGCGACGCCGCCAATCTTGACGGTTCCTTTTTCGCCAATCACCGTAATACTACCCTCGAAATTCTTCGGATAGGTCAGCATCGTAACGTTCATTGAACCGATGACGCCGTTCCTGAATTTGATGATTGCCGAACCGGTATCATCCGTTTCGATATGACGCGCCATCGTCGCCGTTTCCGCCATGACGCTTTCGACAGGACCGATCAACCAGCAAATCGCATCGACATAATGACTCGCCTGATTCATAAAAGCGCCACCGTCAAATTCCCAGGTGCCGCGCCATTTGGCCATATCATAATAACTCTGCGGTCTTTGCCAGAACACATTCGACTGAACGACGAAGATTTTTCCGAACCGGTTCTTATCGATAGCCTTTTTCAGCAATTGAAGTGTCGTGTTCAGCCTGTTCTGTTTGACGACGAATAGTTGAACATGATTTGCATCGCAGGCCTGGATGAGTTTGTCGGCCTCTTCCAATTTGGTCGCTATTGGTTTTTCGGAAATGACATTAATCCCCTTTTCCGCGGCAAGAATTCCATGTTCGGGGTGCAAACCGCTGGGCGTGCAAACCGAGACTACATTGATGTCTCCGCGCTGGAGCATTTTATCGTAATCCGTGTACCAATCAGCACTATATTTTTCACCGGACTCGCGTGCGCGATCTTCAAGGATATCGCAGACTGCGATGAGTTTCAATTCATCTTTTAAGGCGGCAATGGATTCGAAATGGTTCTTCGAAATCCTACCGCAACCGATCAGAGCAATGTTTTTCATAGTTATCTCTCGCAAAGGATTATAAGGTTAGGAAAGGACGCAAAGGGGGTTTTATTTTGGGAAAATTAAACCAGGTTATTTACGATTCGAGTAATTCCATCTTTCAAATGTGCTTCATTGAAGTTAATCAGTAAGCCAAGCCTTTTATCTGCCAATCGCAAATATGTTAATAACTGCTTTTTATGAACAGGTAAAATAGATTCCACCGATTTGATCTCAACTATCACTGCATTATTGACCAACAAATCAATCCGAAAAGCCGATTCCATTCGGAGATTTTCATAAACGACCGGAAGGATTTTTTGCTTCTCGACATGAAGGCCATTTTTCTCCAGTTCGTATGCCATCAAATCTTCATAAACCGATTCAAACAGACCGGGTCCGAACTTTGTGTGCAAACTAAAGGACACATCAAGAATGATTTTGGAAATCTCGTTTTCAGTCATCGAGTATTCAATTTAGTTCACATTTCCAGTTTTTGCGGACTTGTCATTACTTAGCGCCCTTTGCGAGCAATTTCTCTTTCTCAAGCCAGTATTCCAATCCGCATCTTGGGCATTTCACCTCATGATCGACCTTGGGAAGAATTTCTCCACATTCACAGACCCAACCTTTTTGTCGGGCAGGAACGCCGATCATTAAGGCATAATCCGGAACATCTTTCGTCACAACGGCTCCGGCGGCGATAAACGCATGTCTGCCGACAGTATTCCCGCAAACGATCGTCGCATTTGCTCCAATTGAAGCCCCTTCTTTAACCAGCGTTTTTCGGTAAAATTCCGTTCCACGCTGCGGATATTTGCATCGCGGATCCATCACGTTCGTAAACACCATCGACGGACCACAAAAGACATAATCTTCCAGCGTCACGCCTTCATAAACCGACACGTTGTTTTGAATTTTTACAAAATTCCCGATGACGACATTGTTGCCGATATTCACGTTCTGACCGATCGAAACTTTCATGCCGATTTTTGTACCCGCCTGAATATGTGAAAAGTGCCAGATTTTCGTTCCTTCGCCGATCTCGACATTGTCATCGACGTAACTGCTTTCATGAATGAAAAATTTCATTTTAATTACCTAAGGTTTAGATGAATATTAAAGGATGGATGCATGGATGCATGGATGCATGGATGCATGGATGAGGGTCATTGATAGTCCGATTCCCATTTCTCACCGCTATTCATTTTCTTTATCAACGATTGATTCATTCGAATTATCTTATTTTCAACTTCATATAATTTCACATCCAATAAATCAAACTCACTGTGGGAAATTTGCTCGGATTCTGTCAAAGCATGAATTTGAGAACAATTTTCTGCTGCCGAACTGAGTGCAATTTCATTGAATCTAAGATCTTCTTTTAGTGTCCGGCGAGAGTATCCTTCGGCAATATTCGATGAAATTGACAGAGCAGAATCCTCTACCTGCGCCAGAATTTTAAAAGGAATATCTTGATGTTTAGCCATAATTTCAACGACCATTTTGTAATATTCGATAGATAATTTTCATATATCCAGTTTCCGGAAACCTCTGTTAATATTTCTTCGTGTCGAAACTATTTCAGACATATCATCCATGTAGTTATGCAGTCATACATCCATTCACTCATGCCTTATAAAACGCCTTGATTTTCTCTACCACATAATCCTGCATTTCCATCGTCAGCTCGGGATAGACCGGTAATGCGATCGTATGTTCGGCGGCATATTCGCTGTTTGGAAAATCGCCTTTCCCATAGCCAAGGTCTTTGAAACATTCCTGCAGATGAAAAGGCACCGGGTAATAGACTTCGTTTCCGATCTGATTTTCAGAGAGCCATTTTCGCAACTCATCACGTTTGTCCGCGACGGAAAGAATATATTGATTGTAGATATGAGACTCACGCCGGTAAGCAACCTTCGGGATTTTAAGTTCCGGAATGTTCAGGTGTGTATCGTAATGAGTGGCATGAACCTGCCGGGCGCGGCTCCAAGATTCCAGATGCGGGAGTTTGATCAACAAAACCGCCGCCTGAATTGTATCGAGACGGAAGTTTCCGCCTATCATCGAATGAAAATATTTTGGATATGAGCCGTGATTCCGGAGTTTGACCAATTTTTCCGCTAATGCCGAATCATTGGTTATAACCATGCCGCCATCTCCGATTCCACCCAGATTCTTGCTGGGGAAAAAGGAAAAACAACCCATCGTTCCCATCGATCCGGCTCTTTTAATGCCCGTCTTGGATGGATACTGCGAACCAATTGCCTGCGCCGCGTCTTCGATGACGGGAATCCCGTACCGATCGGCAGTCTCAAGAATCGGATCCATATCGGCACATTGTCCGTACAGATGAACGGGAATGATCGCTTTTACTTTGTTGACCTTGTCAGGATTTTGGCCGAACCAATCTCTCAACTTAAGTGGATCGATATTGTAGGTTTCGGGATCGATATCTATAAAAACCGGGACCGCTTTCAAACGCGAAACCACACCGGCAGTGGCAAAAAACGAATAGGGCGTCGTGATGACCCAATCTCCCGGTTGAATATCCAAAGCCATTAAAGCGACGAGTAAAGCGTCTGTCCCTGACGAAACGCCGATCCCGTACTTCACGCCGGAATAACCGGCAATTTTCTGTTCCAGATCGGCGACTTCCGGTCCCATGATATAATGAGTGGATTCGATGACCCGACTGACTGCATCTTTCAGTTCGGGACGGATTGTCGCCAATTGCGCATTCAGATCAAGCAAGGGGATTTTCATGTAATGGCTCCTAAATAATTTTTTAAGAAATGTGGCAAATTGAAAATTGGAGATTTAAATAGCTCCGGGCACGGCTCCGCCTCCTCAGTCACATGCACCGACGAGGCTCAAATCACATTTGCCCTTATTTTATATTCAAACTACAAAACTTTATAGATGAATTTATTTTCAGAAAAGGTCGTAAACAGAATCGGCGAAATGGGCAAATTTCACCAGTTCGCGTAACCCAAAACTCAGTTGATCGAAATGCGGTTGGCTGTAAAATATCTGTTTTATCGGTTTGAGGCATTTCGTTCGCACTTCACGGGTGTTATTTTAAGAAATTCAACTCTCTTTGGCAATACAAAATTCCGACGGTAACCGGGCTTTTCTCCCTCATATTTTTTAGATTCGTGGTATGTGCGTGACCTGACACACACTTCGTTCCCGAATTTCAATCAGGTTTGCTGAAATTTCCATTCGTGTTTAACAAAAATCAACCCGCCGTACCCCGTGGTTAGTTGCTGATTTAGAGGATTCGAATCGTTCGGAACAATCGTAACCGACGAAGCATACCGGACATAATCAACCGTCTCATTCGACTCGGTTATCCACAAATCGATAAAATAGACGCCTTCTTTTAATGGTACTTCAGGAATGCTGCAACAAATCTCTGTATCCTTATCCAGAATCCGGATTTTTTGCAACACCTCGGTTGTATTCATTCCAAAAAGCGTCCGTCCGGTTTGATCTTTCAGGAGTATCGCAATTTGCGGATTCATAACCGACATCAGCGATTTTACCCGAAGGAAAATGTCCATTTGCTTCCCGGATTGGACGATGTTTCCACGATGCGGCGGATTCGACCGAATCTCGAGACAGGTGAATCGCGCTTTGCCGGTTCCAGAACGTGTGGAATCCGCCAGATCGAACGCGGAATGATCGCCGGTTGAAACCTGCGTCCGGTAATAAAAATCGATTGCCTCATTAGGTTTTCCATCGAAAACGATCATTCCTTTTTCAAAGACGATGCAACGACTGCATAATCGCTCGATCGCCGGCAGGTTATGGCTGACGAATAAAATGGTTCGACCGCTCCGAGCGTTTGATTCCATTTTATCCAGACATTTACGCTGAAATGATGCATCACCGACCGCCAGCACTTCATCGATCAGCATAATCTCGGAATCGAGGTGAGCCGCGATGGCAAACGCCAGTCTGACCGCCATACCGCTGGAGTATTTTTTCACCTGAGTGTTCAGAAATTGTCCGACTTCTGAAAATTCAACAATTTCCTGAAATTTTTCCCGGATAGCACGACGGTTCATTCCCAAAATCGCAGCGTTGAGATAAATATTTTCGCGGCCGGTCAAGTCCGGATGAAAACCCGTTCCCACTTCCAGCAAAGAGGATACAGAACCGTTCAGGATCGCTTCTCCTTCGGTTGGTTGAGTGACACGGGAAAGGATTTTCAGCAACGTGCTTTTCCCGGCGCCGTTTCTTCCAATAATTCCCAACGTTTCACCCGGTCGAACGGACAGATCGATATCTTTCAATGCCCAGATGAATTCGTTGTTTTTTTCCACGTGGAAAGTTGAGGAACGAAACGGACGCGATATCCAATCCGAGATGGCTTCCCGGAGTTGATCGAATCGTTCTGCTTCGTTTAAGGGATATTTTTTACCCAACCGAAATATTTGAATTGCGTCCTTCGGCATCTTTACATTCGATCCGCAAACTGTGTTTCAACGTGATTGAAATAAAGGATTCCGATCGGCAGAAATAAACAAATCTCGCATAGTGAAAATCCGAGAGCGTTCCAGTCAGGCGGTAAATTTAAAATTGCAGCGCGAAATCCGTTGACGATTCCCGTCATGGGATTCAAGTTGAATAGCCACTGATGCCGCGCGCTTACAATGGACGCCGGATAAATGACCGGCGTCAGAAACATCCAAATCTGAATACCGAACGGAACGATTTGCCTGAAATCGCGGTACGTTGCCGACAATCCGGCGATGAATGAACCGATTCCCGTCAATAATAAAATTTCAGCCACGATCAGCGGCAACAAAAACAATAGATCCCACGTAACTGCAACACCGGAAAACCACATCAGTCCGAACAGAACAACCAACGCCGCTATAAAATCGATGCATGCTGTACCGATTGCGCTGAGCGGAATCAGCAGGCGCGGAAACCAGACTTTCCGAATCAGTCCGGCGTGATTCATCACAGAGTTATTGCACAGCGTCATCGCCGACGAAAAAAAAGTCCAGGGAAGCAGAGCGGAATAGACGAAAATCGGATATGGAAAATTCTGTGAAGGAACTTTCATTAACCTGCCGAAGAGAACCGAAAAGATGATCATTTGAATCAATGGCTGGAGAAGCGCCCAGCCGATACCGAGCACGGTTTGTTTGTATCGCACTTTGATCTCTTTCCAGATGAAGAAGAAAAGCAATTCCCGATTGCTTAAAATCTCACCTAAATTAAGGCGTATAATGCCTTTTTTCAATCGGATTACAGTCTGATTTTCAGCCATTCGCTCTATCAGGGTGAACAAACAATTCGTCAAGTAAAAAGGTATGAAGCGAATCGAAATCGAGGTTATTTTCCAGATCGTAACAGTAGCAGTTGCGACATAGATTCGCGAGAAACTCGAAATTACTCCGGGTAGATTCCGGATTTGAATTCAGGAAAGCCAGTGAAAACAGGCACTGAAACGCATCAATCGGTTTCAGACGATTGATTCGATTTTCGGTTCCCTGCCGAATCAGGCAGAGAGAATGAACTTTCCCGAATTCACGCATCTTGTCAGGGAAAAGCACGGATAAGTTGATCGTTCGCTTATTCGGAAAAACATCCGTTTCGCCGAGAATGTCAACGAATTTCTGCCAAGTCTTATAGGATATTTTCGCCTTTTCCGGTCCGCCGACCGCGTAAAAAGCCACTTTATCAAAAAGAAATACCTCGTCGTCGGCGATCAGATTCCATCCCATTTTCATGAGTCCCAACGAGATCGTCGTCTTTCCATAACCGGATTTTCCGGCAAACAGAACGGACTTTCCCTCATATTCCAGACAGGCGGCATGAATGAAATACATTCCGTACTCTTTGAGAAATTCCGCCATCGGAATCGTCATAATCCAGTTTCCGAGCGCGGCGCCACAGAAAAGCGTACTGCGGCTGATAACGGCGAACACGCTCCGTTTTGTATAATCGATGTCAATATTGATCGCGCCGTTCAGGTATTTCAAATGAAGCACATTGGCTTCGAAATCGTAACTATAAGAAAAATCGCCTTTCGGCTTTTCTATCGTCCGATCGTCGTCCTCGACCAGAATGTAAAAGTGGAATTCTGACCGGACGAAATCGTTTTTAGCCTTTGGATTGTAGATAAAATCGTCGCACAGAATATCCAGCACGCGCGAATCGTTGGCGTGGAGATGAATGATAAAATGCAAAAGATTGAGTTGCCGCGAATATGAATACATGATTGGTTAGCAGTCGTTAAGAATTAATTTTTCTTCGGACAGTTCGGCAATGAAAGCACGATAATCCGTACGTGCCTGTTCGGAAGTCGTATCGAACGTATCGGCGATCATCCGAATGATTTCATCGTCATTCCGACTGCCGTCGAGGTTCGACCAGATATAACTCCCAACCGCGTTGAGCCGGAAATAGAAACCCGTTTTGACGTTCAGAAGCAGGCTTTCGTCGTCAAACATTTTCCACTCGATTTCGTCGGCACGTTTATGAGCGCACATCTTTCGTTCTCCAAACTTTTTACAGGTTCATCATCTCAAGGATCGTCTTTTTCCGTAATTTAAAATAATTCCGCCAATTCAGCGCCAAATCTTTTCGACAATAAAAATCGCGGATGACTTCCCGCGGCGGGAATAATTGCCGGAACAGAAATCGGGTCTTTCTACCGAATCCGCTCAGATAAACCATCGGCAGGATGATCCGCGCTTTGGACGGTGAATATGGCAGAACACCTCTTAAAATGGATTCAGCGTTGATTTTCCGGGAGTCGATCGGACTGTATTTTGCTAAAATTGGCGATGCGACGGAAACCGGAAGTCTTCCAAATATTTGAACGCAAATCCGAATGAAAATACGCCACAATTTCTCCATCTTGTATTCGACGATCAACCTTTTGAATTCAACTACATCGAGCGTCGGCATATCCATCACCTTGAAAAAATCGATCATCCACATCAATTTAAAATAGTGATGTTTGAAGGCGTGATAGAGCAGATAAACCGCGAGATATTCGTTGGAGAAAGTCGGATAACTTTTGCCGCCGATTTTAACCGACCGTGAATTTTTCCAGAAATCTTCGATGTCGAACTGAAACGCGTGAAGTTTTCCACTGAGATTCAGATGAACATCGACAGCAATATTCGTCGCGGTTGAACGAATATAGTGGCGCGCGAACGAATACTTCCGGATGATCGATTCGGGAAAGACCGAGTATAAATCTTCCGACAGCTGAAAACCGAGATCGGTCAATACATTGTTCAGTTCGGTAACCGACTCCGATCTGACAATGATGTCCAAATCTCCGAAAGCGCGCAAATAAGATGCGGTATATAGTTCGCTCGCGGTGACGAGTCCTTTCAGAATTCGATACTCGATCTGACATTCCGCAAGTTTTTTATCTAACTCTATAAGAAAATTTTCATACACAATGACGCGCGTCGCATTGAAAACCGAATAGGTTCGCGCCTGCTGGAAAAAATCTTCCGACAAGACGGGAAATTGCTTCTGCAATTCTTCACGGTAATAATAGACAAGCGGCAGAACTTGGTGGTAATTGCATTTTTTGATGAGAAGCGGTTCATTGAAAATCATCTCTTTAAAACCGCATGAAACGGGTGTTTTCTCGTTTACGACGATTTTACAGAGTTGCGATAAGAATATCTGCTCGTTTTTCACTGTAAAAAATATAGAGACTTTTTCGGTTGGGATAAAGAGTTTTTTCAGGGACAAAATAAGAAAAATCGACTATTTCGGATTCGATCCCAAGCGACTAAAATTCTTCAACTTCGTTAACAGGATTTCACAAAGAATTTTAAAACGACTGGTAGAATTTTCTGACGGATTTGAATGAATCCGAATTGCTTGACCATCGATGGCGGTAACTTTACCGATGAGTTTCGATTCGCTGACTATCCAGCCAAGCCGATTGGCATCTCCTTTTTCATAGTAATAAACATGTCGTCCAACCCGAAAAATTCCGAGAACACGATGACAGATCAGCTGTGAACCGTTATTAAAAACAATCAAATCCTGAGGTTGAATTAAGTTTTTATCGGAAGAAAAAGGAAGCACTTTCAACAATGCTCCCGGCACGATCGTCGGCAACATGCTGTTTCCATTGGTTGTTATAGTTAATGGTTGCGTTGCAGAACGCAGTAACTCGTGCAAATCTTCCACAATTTGAATCGACTAATTCCCGATTATTACTGTGGTGGCGGCGGTTCGTCCGGAAGCGACGGCGTTTCCTCGATATTCGTCACCAAATCGACCTTAAGCTCTCTTTTTTCGACGATTCCCGGGGCAAAATAGACCGGCTTTTTATCTTTCTCTTCCAATATCTTTGTGTCTTGGTCGTTCATAAAGTCTCTTCTCCCCTTTTTATTTCACAAATGACATTTTTTTCATCTCGGTACGGCCATCAGATGTCAGTCTGTATATGTAAATTCCGGATGATACCGGTTTACCCGACTGATCAGTGCCGTCCCATTTAAATTCATACTTGCCAGTAGACAGGCGTCGATTTGAAAGCGTTCTAACCAGATTGCCATTCATTGAGTAAATTGACAAAATCGTCATAGATGGTTTTTCCAGAACAAACGGAATAACGGTCGCTGAATTGAACGGATTCGGAAAGTTGGCACCGAGCACGAAATGTACAGGCTTTGTCTCGGTTTCCACTTTTGAAAGTGGGAGGTAAACTGCGGTAATCTGAAACATCGTTTTTACATACCCGGAATCCGCAGACGTCGTAAACTGGTAGGAATTCTGAGTTCTCATATCAATAGTTACCTGATTGGTGACATCGAGCAATTCTACGCTCCATTCGTTTGTAACAGACGAGCCATCCCAACTCAGTGTGAAAGTTGTATTCTGCGATTTCCCGGACATAACGGACATATTCCACACTTTCGTTGCAGAATCGGCACGAACATCATAACAAACTTTCGTTGGGTGTTCAAACCAGTAATTGCGTGGATCGTTGATGTCGTCATGTTTAAAATAAATATCGACAAATTTGGAGAACATCGGCGTGAAATTTCTAGCGTCGTTGATATCGTAATCATCTGACGAATTGCTCATTACGCCGATGCCATTGTAGTCATCGCGTATCGAGTTACCCGCATCGAAAATCGAAATGGGAATGAACCAGTCGCGTTCGGATGTTGTTGCTTTTGCCGTCGGATAATGATCGGATTTCTTGCCAAGCGATTTTGTCCCGACATTAATCGGCGGGATTTTCAATTCCAATGAAACATCAGCCTTGGAAGCTTTTGATTCGTAAGGCGTCCGGAAAGTCGTGTAGTGATGTTCGCCTTCGCTGGGATGAAGCGGCGATTGGACCGTAGCGCCTACCAGAAAATCGAACCAAATCTGATCCAATGCCTTGGAATTCGTCAAGGACGAGATTTCAAACTTATATTCGGTCAACCCACCGTCGAGCGAATTCTTGGCAACGAGTTTCGCGCTAAAGCCATTTTCCAGAGACACGGGGGTATTGAGCAAGTTTAAATCAAATGTGATTTCATCATTTTGATTGATCGTGGCAATTGTACAGGTGCTCCCTGCATTTAAAACGATAAAATTGAAGCGATCTGTCTCGTCTGCGCCACCTTCACCCAGCAGGTCTTTATCACCATCCCATCTCGGATCGTGGAATTTTCTGGAGTGGTCATCGTGACTGCTGACCCTTTCGACTTTATAATTAATCATTTGTCCTTCTGATAGCATAATTTGCTCAACCCAGTATCCGTCCCACACGTTGAATGTGCCACCGGTCGTGCGGTGATACGGTACATAGACACCGTTTTCAACATCCCATCTATATGCATAAGGATCGATCAATCCGGCGAGATTAGCTTCTTCCAGTGTCATTTCCTCCGATTCGCTTCCCGAAGTGACTTTGACAATTGTGTTCTTCCAGTCGGTCGGAAAATTGAACGGATTGGCGACCATCGTGATTCCTGCATATGATCCTTGTGGGGGATCGATCGGTATATAATAGTCGGTTGTTTGAGGAATCAGAGTTCCCGTCACTTCAACATTCGCATTGGCGGTCGGATATTGATACATCCAGTAACTGAATCCCGGACGAATCGTTTCCGGATCGCCCCAATTTTCAGTTCCGCCAGCCGGATTCGGATCGGGCTCGTTCCATCGAATATATGTCTGATGACCGATATTCCAACGAGAAAAACGCCAATCGGTTCCCGCAACGTTGAAGTATTTACTGAAAATTGTGTCCGCATTGGTATTATTTGGCGTTACCGGAAAGCCCATTAGCACCCATTTTTGTTGAGGAAAATTGGTAAAAGTCACACGGTCTGTCTGAGCAGAAAGACTCGCAAACCCAGCAATAACAAGAATAAATGCAATAGTAATAGATCTAAATACTGAATTTCTACTCATTTTTCCCTCCAATTTGGATCGGATAAAAATTTTTCCAATGAACTAATATCAACTGCTAACATTTTCAATTCACAGTAATTTGCAGATGAATTTACTTGAATAATATCACGAATTCAAAATTTTTTCTTCAATTTCCTGTATTACTTTAAAAAAAATCCCAAAATTGATTTCCATCACATTTCACTCGTTGTATATTCATAACAATTCTCAGGATTTCCCAATGAGAAGATCCATCGTGTAATTCACCGTCTGACGAGTTGGTATTACGTATGAAAAAACCCGATTTTGCCGAAGAAAGGCTTCAAGTGAAGAATGAGTCTTTTGAATTTCTTCGATTCGGCTACTGAATCGTTTCCCTTTAAGACGACAGAATTGAAGTGGAATAACCGGAATTTGCCAACCGGTAATTTCCCCCACTAAAGACAGCACGTCTACAATCTGTCCATGATCGGAATTCGGATCGCGCCAGCGGCATTGGAAACCGGTGATGTTCAGATATCGTGACCGAACTTGTCCGGTTTGTTCGATCCCACGTATTTTTTCCAACTTACCAAGTATTTTTTTCCGAAGTCTTAACTCAAAAGCCAATGAATCAACCTCCTGAAAAACTTTATTTAAGGAGTGAGAATTAAAAAATCCATTGATCCATTCCCCGACATTGTCATGGAATCGCTGGCCGTTGATGAAACTGGAATCGGCGAGCCACATAAGCAATTCGGCCTCATCGGAAATAGGTTCGCAGTCCAGTAACCACGACAGGAAGTGAATCGTTCCGAGCGGATATTTTCGCTGAAAACTCTTCAGATCGATTCCCCGGATGAAATTCGGATTGAGTGAATACCGTTGTTCGGGAAGTCCGATACGATTCACATCCGCCTGAAATTCCAGAATATGGTGACCAATCGACGGAATCGCCGGATGAAAAATGTCCAGATCGATTGCTAAATATTTACCCGATAACATTTTTTCTTTAAAATTCGGCATTTCAGAGGAAAACCAAAGCGATGTATAGTCGTAAAAACCGGCGACATCCCATCCGAACCGCGTTTTCAGAAGAGCTGCGCTCAGTAAGGAATCAAGATCGTTTCCGATGATGACACCTTCGATCTTTTCCGGATGAATCAATGGGTCGAATGCCATACGAATGAGTGATTTCTCATGACAGTTCGTTTGGTATAAAATTGGCATTTGTGCGCCGTTGAAATATTTACGAAAACATTTTATTCGTCATCAGGTTTCAGTCGATAAGCATTCTGGTCAAGCCGTTTCTTGGCAAATTCATAATAACCCGGATTGATCTCAAAACCGAAATAGCGCCGGCTCATCTTTTTGCTGACGACAGCGACCTGGCCGGAGCCGAGGAACGGATCAAAAATGACATCATTTTCTTCACTGGAATAAGAGAGAATTTTCCGAATGATTTCCGAAGGCAGTTTGGTGGGTGTTTTCTGATCACCGTGCCAATATTCTCGATGAATCGACCAAACGTCTTCCTTGTCATGGTAATGTAAACTGCTTCCTTGCGTATCCCGCGCCGTCGGATCAAAACGGGAAAATGGGAAGAATTTCCGTTTTTTCTCATCTTTGCAGACGTATAGACAATGATAATGTGATGTCACAAAACGTCGTTTCGTGACAACGCCAAATTGATATTTCCAGATTAGATGGTTAACCGTGATGAATCCAACGTCGTCGATGGCTGTTAAAATATCTTTGAGGTGATTCCATCCGGAAAAAACGTACATACTTCCGGAACATTTGAGAACACGGAAGGCGGCATCCATCCATCGATGCGTAAATTGTCCGTAATCGGCTGTCGAAATTTCATGATAGCCTTCCAGCACACGACTCGCCGTTCGATGATAGTTGCTTCGCTTGGCTTTGAACTCAATGGCAAACGGCGGATCGGTAACAATCAGATCGACACACGCGTCCGGCATATCAGACATACCGGTGAGACAGTCACCCTGAACGATCCGATTGAACTGGAATGAATCGTCCTTCATTAGATAATCATCAGTCGAATCCGAATGGAGCGGTTATCTTTCAGACTCGGTTGGCTCCACCGACCGATGTTTTTTAAAGCGTGTCTTTTTTTTCTTCTTTCCACCATCGCCATAATAGTAATAGTAATGGTAATAGTAATAATAAGAATCGTAACCGGCGGTGATGTTGACGCCATTCAGGACGGCGCCGATCAGGTGCGTTTTGACCTGTTTGAGTAGTTCGACTGTGCGCGCCACGACACGAGTATCTGTTACACCGGATTTGACGACGAGTAAGATCGCGTCTGTCATTTTTGAAATGACGCTGGCGTCCGTGACCGCGATAATCGGCGGAGAATCGAAGAGAATGATTTCGAACTCGCTCTTCATGCGCTCAATAAAGTTTTTCAGCTTCTGAGAAGACAGGATTTCTGAAGGATTGGGCGGAATATCTCCGCAGGTGATAATGTACAGGTTCGAAATTTCTGTCTTCCGGATGATGTCCGTGTCATTCAGATCCTCGATCATCGCATGTGTCAATCCGGGACCACGCGAGATATCGAACACCTTATGCAAGATCGGTTTCCGCAGATCGCCGTCTATTAATAACGTTTTCTTTCCCAAACTGGCAAACGTAATCGCGATGTTCACGACAGTGGTCGATTTTCCGTCGCCCGGGCCAGCGCTCGAGACGACCAGCGTCCGAATCGGATTATCCGGATTCATGAATTGAATATTTGTTCGTAAAGTTCGGTAGGCTTCCGCGACGGATGACTTCGGATCGTAATGCGTCACGAGTCGGGATTTGAGCGAATGCTCGAGGTTTTCACCTTTAAACACTTTTTGAGATTTCTCGATAGCGCTTTTCACATCGATCTTCGGGATGATCGAAACCGTCGCAAGTCCGAGTCTCTGTAAATCTTCGGTGCTCTTGATTGAATGATCCAAATAATCCCTGACGAATGCGATCCCGACGCCGAGACCGAGACCGAGAAACAATCCCAGCAACATGTTCATTTTCTTCTTAGGTTTTACCGGTTTTTCCGGCGGAATGGCGGGATCGACGATCCGAACATTACTGATTTTACTCGCTTCGGTGATGCGGGACTCCTGATATTTTGTTTTCATCAGAATGTAGTATTTTTCGTTGACCTGCCGTTCGCGATCCAGACGCGCATATTCCAAACTGCTCTCAGGAAGTTTATTGAGTTTAGCCGCATATTGATCGACCAAGTTTTTATACTCACTGCTTTTAGCTTCTAATGCAATTTTTTCCACGCTTGTAAAAAGGACATCGCGCAACAGATCAGAAGATATTTTGGACTGTTCCTCCGGTGACAAACCTAAATTCGTCAGATTTTCCGCTTCTTTATATAACTTAACTTTCAGTTCCTGAATACGGCCATCTAATTCCTGAATGGCAACGTCGCCCGACTTATAACCCTGAACCGCCATCGCAGTGATCTTTTGCGCTTCGATTTCAGCGATGGACTGTCTTAATTGCGCAATCAACGGATTAGTCGTATTGACGGCCTCTTTTAACACCATCTGCTCGCGCTCCGTCAGCATCCTCTGCTGATTGTCCCATTTCTTCTTCGCGACTTCTAGTTCAGCCAGCGATGTGTAATAGGTAGCCTCAAATGTTGATAGCTGATCGATCAGAGTCTGTGCCGTTTCATCAAGACCGAATACGCCTTCACGTTTTTGAAAATTCTTGAGCGCTTCCTCGGATGCGGTCAGATCAGATTCAATATCGACTAACTGTTCCTCGAGAAAATTCTTAACCTCAACGATCTCTCCTAAATTAAATTCAATATCCAGTTTGTAATATTCCCGCGCTATAATATTGGCAAGATATGCGGCTTCAATCGGGCTTGCGGATGTGACGGTCAGTCTGACCGCTTCCGTTTCCCGAATCGGTTCCACTTTCATGCTGGCTTGCAAACCGCGAACCAACGCCCTGTCCAGTGTATCGATCGCAGAAGACGTATCGAATGGTATGTTTCCGAAAATACTCTTTAGACTGAATGCTAACGGCTCAAAGACATTCTTAAAATCAATCCCCTTTTTGTTATAATGTCTCGTTCCGAGAATGTACAGCGTGTCGGCATAAGGCGACACCCTGAGCGCGGCGATGACGCGACGGGATAACGCATTGCTCTTGAGGACTTCGATTTCGTTATTCACTTTCATCATGTTGGTCGGCATAAACGGATTTGAAAACAGCGTCGAAGTCTGTCCTGGCCGGCCCGCCAGTGACAGAAGCGTTGTGGATTGATATTCCGGCGTCGTCGTAAAAGTAACATAGGTGGTTATAATCATCACCAATACGAACGAAATACCGATGATCCATCTGCCACGATATAAAATCCGGAGGTAATCCTGTAATGAAACCTCTTTTTCCTGAAAATCAGATTGCGATTGATTGTTTAAACCTTCCATCACTTCCTTTATTTATCCTTTCTCTAACTCCGAACCGTTCGTGCGAACGGAATACCTTAAAAAATAGAGTAGTCCGATCAATGTCAGCGAAATAAATCCGACCGCGTGCAAAATAACGGCAATCGCCTGCGCCTTGCTCAATTCTATACCGATGAAAACCAAAATGCCGATTGCGCCTGCATGATAAGTTCCGACATATCCGGGCGCGGACGGCACCGAAATGATCGCCGATGTCACGAAAAAGATCAGCAGGATTTCGTACATAGAAAAACGCGTGCCCAGCGAGACGCCGACGATCCAGTTGATGAAAATGCAGATGCTCCAGATAGCCGCCGATTGGAAAGCGATCATACCCAGATGGGGCGTCTTCCTCAACGTTGTCAGTCCTTGCCGGAACCGGTTTATTATATCCAGAATTTTCATTCCGTGTTTGCTCTTACCTGTCCATTGATCGACGAATTTCCTGATAATCGCCTTTTTCATTTTTAGAATATAAACCAAAATACCGACAAGACAAATAACAAATACCGCGATGATTCCGCCTCTCCGGAGGACATCGGGTAAACCAGGAAATAAAAATATCGTTATCAATAAAATGACGAAAAAAGTAATGAGGTCGATGATGCGTTCGACGACAACGGTTCCGAAAATCGACACCGAAGATAAACCGGTCGATTGATTTAGCGCGTAACAGCGAAGCAGTTCGCCAAACCGCAAGGGAAATACGTTGTTTCCGAAATAACAGATCATTTCCGATGCGAATAAATGCTTCAGAGGAATTTTTTGCAACGGCATGATGAGGTATTTCCATCTCCAAGCGCGAAGAAATATCGTAAAAACCATCAGAGCCATTGCCAACAGGAACAACCAGATATTCGTTTGCCGGAGCGAGGTCAGGAAAGCAACACCATCGAATTTTCTGAATCCAACATAGAGTCCTGCCACACTCAATAAAATGCCGGCTAACAACTTCCAGTTAAGAAATTTTTTACGGAATTCCAGATTCAATTTTCAGTCCTTAAATCGATGATTTGTTTCTTCTGAAACCGATCTGTCCGAAAGAGTTCGTTTTTTTCCTGCTCACACGACTTTTCGCTGTCGATATCGATCGTGACTTCATTTTTCTGGAAATCCAAATAAACTATGTTTTTTAACATTCCGCTGTCCGGATCGATCGTTAGGACGATTGATTTGAAAAAGGCATTTTTATCTTTTGGCATCAGCTGCAGACAAACCAGAGTATCGGATTTTTGAATAGTATAATTCCCGATGGAAAATCCCGACGAGTTCCCTTTCATCAAATTGTAGACGAGTTTCATCCCGGAACGCGGATTGATTTCCTCGACGACTACCTGATCCGTTTTTTTATCGAGGCTCCACAATGCTTTACCGTCGAAAATGATAGTTTGTTCTGTAAAATCGACCCGAAATTGATCATTCATTCCCAGATAAAATGAACCGATTGTCTCGCTGGAAGATTTCTGAGCCTGCGATTTCTGTTGAACGGTCAAACGAACCTGAAAAGGAACCGATGACAAATAGTGCCTTTTCACATGCTCCAACGCCTCATTTTCAGCAGAAAATGTTAACACGAAGCCGCATAAGAGACTGATGAAAATTTTATGGATTGATTGTATCGTCATAAATTGCAAAAATTTTCAATAGTATAAATCATTTCGGACAGTGCCATCGTGATATTTCTCACAGAAATGGGATTACGGGTTGTCCTGATCTTCTGAATTTTCTTCGTTTAGTGTTTCCAGATAAGTTTCATCAACCAGAACATCCCGGGCTTTACTGCCTGTAAACGCGCCGACGATTCCGGCTCGTTCCAGTTCGTCGATCAGTCTTGCCGCGCGGGAATAACCGATGCGTAACCGTCTCTGCAATAGCGAAATCGATCCCTGCTGATGGGTAACGACCAACCTGAGCGCCTGATAAAACAGTGTATCGCGTTCGCCGCTTCCATATTCGCCGTCATCACCGACTTTCTGTTCCTGAACAGATGGAAGTTCCATTTCTCCCGGTTGCGGTTGTTTCTGGATGAACGACAGTATTCGCTCCAATTCATCGAGGGAAATGAATGCGCAATGCACGCGCAATGCCTCGGGATTTTGAGGCGTCGTGATCAGTCCGTCGCCTCTGCCCAACAGCTTTTCTGCACCGTTCAGATCCAGAATCGTCCGAGAATCGACTTTCGATGCGACCTGAAAAGCGATGCGTGCGGGAAAATTCGCCTTGATGACGCCGGTAATCACATCGACACTCGGCCGTTGCGTGGCTATGATCAAATGAATACCGACAGCCCGCGACATTTGTGCTAATCGTGTGATCGGCTCTTCGACTTCCTTAGCGGAAGTCATCATCAGGTCTGCCAGTTCGTCAATGATGACGACGATGTACGGCAGGAAATCCTTATCAATTTCGCCTTTTTTTGTCTTGGCGTTGAATTCATCGATATTTCGCACCGTTGCTTCGGCGAGAATTTCATATCGCCGCTCCATCTCCACCTCGACGGAGCGAAGCGCCACGATCGCATTATCCGGGCGCGTGATGACAAATTCGTCCAGATCTTCACAGGTGATCAAATGATATTTTTCGAGCGCTTTATAAATCGATAGTTCCAGCTTTTTCGGATCGATCAGAACAAACTTGACCTCGTCCGGTTTGGCGTGATAGAGAATGCTTGCTATGATGGAATTGACGCAAACGCTTTTTCCGGAACCTGTCGCTCCGGCGATCAGCAGGTGCGGCATCTTCGCCAAATCGACGGTGTAAATCTCGCCTGATGTAGTTTTCCCCAGCGCAATTGTCAGGAGCGATTCGGAGTCCATGAACTGCTTCGATCCGACGATGCTCTTGATGTAAACCACCGAGGGATGACGGTTCGGGATTTCGACGCCGACGACCGATTTGCCCGGAATCGGCGCGACGATACGAATCCGTTTCGCCTGAAGAATTCTCGCCAGATCGTCCGACAACGCGGCGATGCGGTTGACCCGAACGCCCGACGCGGGTTCAATCTCATACCGCGTGATGATCGGTCCGGGAGAGACGTGAACGACCTTTCCGCTCACACCGAAAGTCTCCAGTGCGTTTTCGACCAGCACGGCATTCTCTTCCATCTCTTCCTTCGTCACCTGTCCCGAACATTCGGGATCGGGAACAGGATTTAGAAGATCCAGCGTCGGTAAATGGTATTTTTTTCTGACCGGCGGCGCGGCGGGAACTTCAGCCTGAGGGATTTTTGAATCCGTGATCGGATTGTCAACAGTAAAAGCTAAGTCTATTTCTTCCTCAGGTTCGATGGGAAAGACAGGCAATTCAGGTTCCAGTTTCAATTCTTTTGGAATCTCCGGCTCCATCTGTTTTTTGGAAACGACCGTCGTAATCGGCGGCGTTTTGAAGACGGCGCGTACCTTTTTCTGCCGCTTGTTCATTAGCCAGATGGAGAACTTCTCGAACGGGCCGTAGAAACTCCAACTAAAATAGCCTCTCATCGTGATCAAGGCGATGACGGTAAGTGTGGCGATCGTTCCGTAAAAGCCGAGAAAATCACACATCAATTTTGCCAGTGATCCACCGACCAACCCACTGTACCGAAAATCCGATGAAATCGATTGCTGGATTGCCGGTAATGCCAGCGTAACTGAAACGATGAGCGATAAGATGAAAACATAGATACTGAACCGGACCAGATTGTGTTTTTCTCTTCCCGAAAACAGCCACCAACCCCACAAAACGAGAAGAATCGGACAGATGAACGACGCGACGCCGATCGTGAATTTGATGAGATAGTGCGAGATAAAAATCCCGACGATGCCCATCCAGTTTTGGATGACGACGTTCCTGGGAATCGTCGGCTCTTCCATCGGATTAAACGATGCCAGACTCAGGAATACGAGAATCCCTAAAAGGATCAATAACAGTCCGGTGATTTCCTGTCGTCTTTCGCTCATCATGTATGCGACGGAACAAACGGCGCTTTGACGACCGTTGCCTTGTTCATTTTTCCCCGAATGTCAATTTCGATGATGGAACCGATTTTACTGAATTCAGCCGAGACATAGGCCGCACCGATTCCCTTATTTAATGTCGGCGATTGCGTTCCGCTGGTGACGACGCCGATCTCTTTTCCGTTGGCAAAAACCTTATATCCGTGCCGCGGAATGGCGCGGTCGAGCATCTCAAATGGAACATTCCGCCGAACGGCCGGCGCTTCCTTGACTTTGACCAAAACGTCCCGGGCGATGAAATCGCCTTTGTCGAGTTTTGTGATCCAGCCGAGACCCGCTTCGATGGGATTCGTCGTCTGGTCGATATCGTTGCCGTATAGCGCGTATTTCATTTCGAGACGGAGCGTGTCGCGCGCGCCGAGCCCGATCGGTTGAATTCCGAATTCCTTTCCGGCCTCAAAAATAGCGTTCCAGAGTTTGTCGCTAACTTCCGGTTTGTGATAGAGTTCGAAGCCGCGTTCGCCGGTATAGCCCGTTCGTGATATGATCATGGGAATGTCCGCGAGTTCGCCTTCTGTGAAATGATAAAACGGGATCGACTCGAGGTTGACTTTGGTCAGTTTCTGAAGCGTGGCAAATGACTTTGGCCCCTGGGTTGCCAGCAAACCGGTCTCATCTGAAATATTCTTCAATGATACACCTGCCGGAACATGTTCGTTGATCCAGTTGAAATCCTTCTCCAGATTCGACGCGTTCACGACAAGCATGTAATGGTCGGCAAATCGGTAAACAAGCAGATCGTCCACGATGCCGCCATCCGGATAACACATCGCCGAATATTGAACCTGACCGACAGCGAGTTTCGTGACGTCGTTAATGGTAATCGAGTTGAGAAATTTTTCCGCATTTTCGCCGGTGACGATGAATTCGCCCATGTGCGTGACATCAAAGACGCCGACCTTCTCACGCACAGCACGATGCTCATCCAGAATACTGGCGTACTGGATTGGCATCAGATAGCCGGCAAACGGCAGGATTTTTGCTCCGAAAGCGACGTGTTTTTCATAAAATGGTGTTTTCTTGACATTCAAATTTTCGTCCATGATCTAAATCCTTTTACTCTACATCTTATTTAATGCGACTTTAACATATTGTTCGACAGTGCCGTTTTCTCCGATCTGCTGATGCGCCTTTTTTAATGCGTTTAGCGCTTCGTTCCGGCGATAACCGAGCGACAGCAACGCTTTTAAAGCCTCATCGCGATCCAGTCCGGCGGAGAATTCGTCCATCTCTTCCGGAACCGTTTCGTCTTTGCCGACCAACTTTTCCCGGAGTTCGATGATGATGCGCTTGGCGGTTTTCAACCCGATGCCGGGGATCAGCGTCAGCGCTTTCACGTCTCCGGAAATGATCCGCCTCTTGAACTGCTCCGGTGACGCGCCGGAAAGAATCGTGACCGCCATTTTCGGTCCGATCCCCGAAATACCGATCAGCATGAGGAAAAGGTTCCTTTCATCTTCCGTCGCGAATCCGTATAGCGCCTGAATATCTTCGCGGACGTGAAAATAGGTCAGTAGTTTTACCGTTTGATGCGGCGCCGGTAGTGATTCATAAGTCGAAAGCGGTATCGTCAGTTGATAGCCGACGCCGTTGATGTCGAGAATCACCATCGTCGGTTCTTTGTGTTCGAGAATTCCTTTCAGATATGCAAACATCGTCAGTTCTTGAGCAATCGGTTTTGGTTAAGGTGACAAATGGCGGCAGCAAGAGCATCGGAGGCGTCGAGTTTCAGAGATTTTTCATCGATCCCGAGGATGCGCGAAACCATGAAACGAACCTGCTCTTTGGTCGCGTTTCCGTTCCCGACGACAGAAGATTTAATTTTCTTCGGAGTGTATTCGCAGATTTCCACACCGCTGTTGACACCGGCAAGCAGAACAACACCGCGCGCATGTCCCATCATTAACGCCGTGTGGATATTTTGCGCGTAAATGGCTTCTTCGACAATCATTAAGTCCGGCCGCCAGTTTTGGATGACGGCGAAAAGCTCGTTATATATTTTTTGGAGTCTTTGCGGGAACGGATTATCCGGCGAAGTATCGATGGAACCTTGATCCAGACAGATAATTTTATCCGAAGTTTTCTTCAGAACGCCGTACCCGGTATGATGGATGCCATGGTCAACTCCGATAACGCGAATTTCACGAACCATCAGGCATTTTCCTGAAGTTTGCTCAGAATCGCATCATCAATATCGAAGTTCCCGTAAACGTTTTGAATATCCTCGTGCTCTTCAAGCGCGTCCATGAGCGAGAGAATTTTTTGGGCGGTTTTCTCATCTAATTTTACCGTGGTTTTCGGAACCATCGTGATCGATGACTCTGCGATAGCAATATTGCTGGCATTCAGCGCCTTTTTAACGATTTCGAACGAATGTGGCTCGACGCTGACTTCATAAAATTCTTCTTCGACGGTCAGATCGTCGGCGCCAGCATCGGTCACTATCAGGAGGAGATCGTCCTCGGTGCAGGCTTTTTTATCGACCGTAATAATGCCTTTTTTTTCAAAATTGTACGCGACACTTCCCGCGGTGGCAAGATTGCCGCCTGCGCGGGAAAGAATGTGGCGGATTTCCGAGACCGTACGATTCTTGTTGTCGGTCATGGATTCCATCAGGATCGCGACGCCGCCCGGCCCGTACGCCTCATAATTGATTTCTTCATAAACGGTGCCTTCGAGTTCGCCGGTTCCTTTTTTAATGGCGCGTTCAACGTTAATGAGCGGCATATTCGCAGCTTTGGCAGCCTGAATAGCCGTTCTCAAACGTGGATTGGCATTATCGTCACCGCCGCCCATTTTCGCGGCGACCTGAATTTCCTTGATGATCTTCGTGAAAGTTCTTCCACGTTTCGCATCAAGAGCTCCCTTTTTTCTTTTTATTGTGCTCCATTTTGAATGGCCTGACATGTGTACCTTCCTTTAGTTTAAATTTTTATTAATAAGAAATTATTCGTTCCTTCGATCGGATTTTCGTCTGGACGATCCAGGCTTCCCGGAATCCGAGATTTCCCACGCGTTTCAGCACGCGTTCCGCCTCTTCACGCGTCTGGCAATTACCGATCCTGATCTTATAATAAGGTGTATAAAATGCTTTTTCAACGTCTTCCGGCGGAAAGGCCGCCAGCAATACCTGAAAAACAGAATCTGCCTGATCGAAATCATTGGTAATGAATGCCTGAACTTTCCAGCCCGTTTTTTCGACGGTTTTCAACGTATCGCCCGCAACACGATTCGACGGTACCGGCGCGGCGATGTCCGAGATGATTTCCTGAACGACCGTACCGTCAAGCAACGGTAACGCCGGCTCGTTCAAGGTTGATGGATTGAATGTCTCGTCCTGCGGTGGCAGTGTCTGACTAAACGTAACGCTGAAGATGAAGAGCAGAAGAATCCAGGTGAAGTGTTTTTTCATCGACATATTTGAACAAACCGGATAAAATATAAGAAATATTGAGAATAATAGGAAAAGATAACATCAAAACCAGACGACGTCAGATCGTGCCGATGTCGTCTGCCGGAATCCAGCCCTGCTTTCCGTCGATCAACTCGATCTTTAACCAATCGCCGTCTTTATCAAGAATCACGACTTTCGTGCCTTCATGGACGATGAATAATTCCGTGCTTCCTTCCTGCGGTGCGGCCAAACTCCGCACGCTGTAACTAATGATGATGCCTGTGTTTTGCCCGGTCTCGATCCGGTGTCTCGGAATCATGCCTGCCACGGAAATGATTACGATCGCGATAGAAATTCCCATTACGCATTTCAGAAATGTCCGAAACCGTTTGATTTCGGTGAGCATCAGGATGGCAACGGATACGGCGGCGGTGAACAGAAAAAGTCCCGCAAGTAGGCCCCAGCCTCTCGAAGATAACAGATTCGTCGCCTGCCGGATCCAGCGAAACAGGAAAAATTCCGGGGGCGGATCGATCCGGTCTTTGACGGTTAGGTTCGCCAGTTTGAGATTGAACCGAACATTCTCGTCATTCGGCAGCCATTTCAGTGCGCGTTCGTAATTCAAAATCGCCAGCCCGATCGCGCCGGTGCGATAGTAGGCGTTTCCCAGATTGTAATAGAGCGAGCCGCTTTCGAGTCCCAACGCCAAGACCGACTGATACTGGTCAATCGCTTCCGAATAATTCTCGTTCTGGTATGCAGTGTTCCCTTTTTCAAATAAATATTCGGCACTCTGGTTGTTTCCGGCGAATGCCAGCGAAGTCAAACCGATCCAAATTACGATGAATATCTTGCGTACGTTCATATCAGATCGCCTTGCTTAAAAGCGTTATCAGTTCTTTTTCCTCTTTGGCCAGCGTCGAATATCTCTCGGCGTCGGCGGCTGTGGGTAAAAATCGCAACTGTTCCAGTTCGGACAATATCCCGATGACACAGGAAATTGTCTCATCGGCAATCATTTTTTTCTTCAACTCGGCTTCTATCTCTGAAATGCTGATCCCCGCCGCCGGTAAATTCAGACGATCGGAAATGAAACCAACGAGAATTTGGTTTAGGATCGAAGCCAAATCCGACAAATCGTCCGATTGTAATTTTTCATCTAACAATGCAAATGCTTTCTGTGATTTCGGCAAGGCGCGGCGCTTGCGGGCAAAAGGAATATTGGTTTCCAGTTTCTCCATCCACCACCGGAAACTGAACGCGCTGGCAAAAATCACGACGGACGAAATTGCCAACAGCCAGAACCAAATCTCGGAAAAAACCGAACTGCCAATCCGATTCCAACCGGAATTGTCGCGCCGGACAAACCGGATATCCTGCCCCAGAAGTGAAACCTCCTCTTTGTTCAGGCCAGACCGGTCCGAAGCAAACGTGTTGCCTTTAGGATTGACGCGAACATCGAATCCCCTCGCCGTCACGCTGATATAGCCGCCGCGATTTGGATCAAAATACGAAAAACTGACCGGCGGAATCCGGATGAGCCCGGAACTGCGCGGAATCAGTACATATTCGTACGTCACGGTTCCGGAGATCGCATTTCCTTTATTATTGACGCTTTTTCCGATCTTCGGCTCGAATACTTCTAACGTGTTCGGGAGTTGTAGTTCGGGCATTTTCAGCGAACTGATATTTCCCGTTCCGAAAATCTGATATTTTAATGTCAGCGCCTGATCTTCGGTCGTTACGGTCGTATCGATCAATGCTGAGATGGTGAATCTACCGACGGCGCCAGAATAATCGGACGGCTTGCCGGATTCCGGTAAGTCCCGAACAGTCACGCGCACCGGACTGGATGTAACTGTGACGACTTTCGGCTCGCCAAACGAATTGTCAAAAAACGAATCGTCGAAGAAATCATCGAAGATCGAACGTCTTCTTTGCGACGGAACGATTACTTCCACGTCGAGGACGAACGGATCGATGACCAGATTGCCGGAAGTCGTCGGGAAAAGAGCCTGCCGTTTGATGATCGCCTTTTTATAGGTCACTCCGTCTAAATTTTCTGTCGTGACATCGGGTTCGGATTTGATGGGAAATTCCTCGACCCAGAAACCTTTCGCATCCGGCAGTTTTTTGGCGCCGAAGGTTCGCACGTTATGGAAATAGAGTACGAATGCGACGTCCAACTCTTCGCCTTTATAGATCGTAGTTTTTGACGGAATGGCTTTCAGTAAAACGCCCGCGCCCTGTGATGCATTCGGTTGCTGGGCGGGCGGATTCTGCTTCGTCTGCGGCTGCTGAGTCGATTGCCCCGAAACATTGACCATCACCGACTCGGTCTTGTAAACATTTCTTCGATAAGTCACCGAAACCGGCGGAATGACACATTTGCCGGTCTTGGTCGGCGCCATTCGCCAACTGATTGTTTTTGAGGCGTTCATGCGGCCATTGATAATCTGAATGCTGCTAGATTGCGAGGGTCCCGCAACGATGACAAAGTCCGGACTCTGAGGCGGCGGAACGTTGGGAAAATCGCTCGTACCTTCTATCTGAATCGTATAGGTAATCATGCCGTCTTCGGTAATCTGATTCCGGTCAACGGACGCCGAAACACGGATTTCATCGGCGTTCGTGATGCAGGATAGCGAAAGCAGAAAAATCACGACGAACAATGAACCGATTTGTTTTTTCACGCTCACCAGTCTTTTTCCTTCTTGATCCCCGAATACGGTACTTTCATTCGTTCCTTCATTAAATTTTTCTCATTCTCTTTAAGAGCGTCCAGAATTTGGGCGGCTTCCTTCTGATCCTTCTCTTTTTCCTTCCGGTTTTTCATCTGAGATTGTTGCTGTTTGGCATTCTGTTTCTGTTGCTCTTCTTGTTGCTGTTCCTGTTTATTTTGACCGCTTGGTTGTTGCTCTTTCTGGTCTTTTTTCTGTTGATTCTGGTCGTTCTGTTGTTTATCCTGAGAGTTCTGTTGCTTCATCATGGCTTTTGCCAGTTCGTAATTGTATTTGGCGTCCATGTCCTTCGGATTCAGTTCGAGGGCTTTTTTGTAAAATTGCAGACTCTCGTCGATGCGATTCGCCTGATAGAGCGCGTTGCCCATGTTGTATAAAACGGCGGATTTTTGCTTCGGATCCTTCATCGAAATGGCGCTCTCGAATTCACGGATCGCTTCTTCGACCTGATTGGATTTGTACAACGCGGCTCCTTTTCCGTAATGCGCCTCTTCCCAATCCGGATGATCTTTGATAATGCGATTGTATTTCTGGATGGCGTCTTCGTATTTGCCTTTTTGATAGAGTTTTAGCGCGCCGTCCGCCGGAAACGCGTTTACGGCCGCTATCGTCAGATAACTGATCCAGACAAGAATTCTATTCATTTTACGAAACTTCATCATTCTCTTCCGCTTTACGTCTGATTTTCTCCGGCAGGACGATTTCTGCAATGAGAAGCAGCAACCCGATCGCCAGGAAAATCTGATACCGCTCCTGATAATCGCTGTATTCATGAGAACGCAGATCTTTTTTATCCATCTGAAGGATCTCTTTGTAAATCTTTGCGAAAGCATCCGTCGTCTGGTTCAACGAGTAGAATTTTCCGTCGGTCGCACTCGCGATTTGACGTAGAACGGTTTCATCCATTGCTGTTGTCACGATCCGGCCGGAGCGGTCTTTCTTGAATTCCATTCCGATGCCGTCGGTGCTGGGAACCGGGATCGGAGCGCCCATCGAACTTCCGACACCGATCGCATAAATCACGATGCCTTCCTCTTCCGCCTGCTCGATGACGCTTTCAATCTCGCCTTCATGATCTTCGCCGTCGGATATCAGGATCACGGCCTTGTGCTTCTTATCTTTAGAGTCGAGTGACTTAGCCGCCGTTTCGATTGCATCCGCGATGGCCGTGCCTTGCGTTCCGATCACACCCGTGTCGATGGCGTCGAGAAACAACTTGGCGGCGCTATAATCCAGCGTCAGCGGACATTGGAGATAGGCCGTTCCGGCAAATGTCACGACGCCGATCCGGTCGCCCTGAAGCCCTTCAATAAATTTTTCGGCCTCGTATTTCGCCCGTTCCAGACGGCTTGGTTTGATATCTTCGGCTCGCATGCTGACGGAAGTGTCGAGTGCGATAATAACATCGATGCCGCATCGTTTGACCTCAGCGAGTTTTTTCCCGACTTTTGGTCCGATGGCAGCGATTACTACAAAGAGCAATCCCCAGATCAGTAAATTTTCCTTGATCCGCCGCATCGTCGGACTAAAGTCATCTAAAAGTTTATTAGACAGTTCATCGCCCGCGAGCAAACGGAGATCGTTTTTTCGGCGAACTCGGGCAACGATGAGAAGCGCGACGATTCCCGCAAAAAGTATAAATAGCCAGAACAATCCCGGATGCGCGAATTTGACCATTACGGCATTTTCCTCCAGATCGATTGGCTCAATCCCGCGCTGATGAAAAGGAGGAGGAGGCCTGGTAAAAGAAACCATACGTACAGGTCGTTGTAATTCGTGAATTCTTTCACTTTTACTTCGGTCTTTTCCATCTTGCTGATCTCGTTGTAGATCGTCGACAGGCTTTTTTCGTCGGTAGCGCGAAAATATTTTCCGCCGGTTGTCTGGGCGATGGCGTTCAAGATTCCTTCGTCGATTTCCACATCCATCATCCGGTATTCGGTATGGCCATCCGGGAACTGAACCGGATATGGCGCTTGTCCGCGCTTTCCGGCTCCGATCGTATAAATTTTAATGTCGAACGCTTTCGCCATGTTAGCGGCAGTGCTGGGATCAAGTTCGCCGGCGTTGTTTCGGCCGTCGGAGAGCAGAATCATGACATGGCTTTTCGCCTGACTGTCGCGCAGGCGATTGACTGCATTGGCGATGGCCATTCCGATCGCTGTCCCGTCATATTTTTGTTCGACGATCGTCACCTGCTTCAGCAGTCCTTTCAGAACGTCGTAGTCTATGGTCAGCGGGCATTGTAAAAAACTCTCGGCTGCAAAAACGACCAATCCGATGCGATCGTCTTTTCGACCTTCGATAAAATTCATGGCGACGGATTTAGCTGCCTCCATGCGGTTCGGTTTGAAATCGATCGCACCCATCGATCCGGAAATATCGAGAACGAGAATGATGTCGATCCCTTCCGTCGAGAATTCGCGCGTATTTGATCCGCTTTGCGGACGCGCCAGCGTCAGGATGAGCAGCGCGATTGCCGTCAGTTTCGTCCAAAAGAGCGTCTGTACTTTCCACTTTTGTTTGCTGCCCGAAATTTCCCGGATCGACTGAATTGACGGAAAACGAAAAGTCGCCTCCTTCCGGTGACCTTTTCGCCGATACCACCAGGCTATCGCCGGGATCGCTAACAGTAAAAAGAGAAAGTACCAGTTTGCAAAATAAAACATAAACTCGAATATCAGTTAACTCAGCGAAAAATTCCGTTCAATGTAATGACCGACCTGTAAAATTGTTTCCTCATCGAAATAGTTTCCGATGATCTGTCCTCCGATCGGTAGATTGTCCGATGCGTTTCCGAGCGGAACGCTGATCGCAGGAACACCGGCGAGACTGGCGGGAACCGTATAGACATCGCTGAGATACATCGCCAGCGGATCTTCGATCTTGCCGCCGATGGGAAAAGCAGTCGTCGGCGTTGTTGGCGTGAATAAAATATCCACTTGCTGAAAAACTTTCACGAAATCTTCTTTGATCAGCCGTCTGACACGCTGAGCCTTATCGTAATAAGCATCATAATAACCGGCGGAAAGGACATACGTTCCGAGCATAATGCGCCGCGTGACTTCATCGCCGAAGCCTTCCGCGCGCGTTTCCCTGTAAACGGATTCGAGATCGCCGCCACGTTTGCTGAGTCCATAGCGAATTCCATCGTATCGGGCGAGATTGGATGAGGCTTCCGCTGTCGCGATGATGTAATATGTGGCAATTGCATATGATGTATGAGGCAAGGAAACCGGAACGATCTCGGCGCCGGACTTCCTGAAAAAATCGACGCACTTTTCAATTCGCTGGCGAATTTCATCATTCAAACCTTCGGAGAAATATTCCTTCGGAATTCCGACACGCAGGCCGTATATTTCTTTCCCCAAAATCGCCGAGTAATCGGGCACCGGCGTATTCGAAGAGGTTGAATCGTCCGGATCGACACCGGAAATGACGGTCAATAGTTTGGCGGCATTTTCGATGCTTTTAGAAAAAACACCAATCTGGTCCAGTGATGAGGCAAACGCTACCAAACCGTAGCGTGAAACGCGTCCGTAAGTCGGTTTAATGCCGGCGATCCCGCAAAAAGCCGCCGGTTGGCGAATCGAACCCCCCGTGTCAGACCCGAGCGCAACATCGACTAAACCGCCGGCGACAGCCGCCGCTGATCCTCCGCTCGATCCGCCCGGGACGCGGGTTTCATCGATTGGATTTCGCACTGTTCCAAACGCGGAATGTTCGGTTGACGAGCCCATCGCAAATTCATCCATGTTTGTTTTTCCGATGATCAATCCATCCGCTGAGACGATCTTCTTGATAACCGTCGCATCATAAGGCGGAATGTAATTTTCGAGGATTGCCGATCCACAGGTCGCCGGAATGCCGCAAACCGAAATATTATCCTTGATGGCAATGATCATCCCGCCAAGGCGTCCGGTAGTATGCGATTGTATTTTGCTCTCGATCTGCCGGGCGCGTTCGCTGATATCCGGCAGAATCGAAAGGAACGCATGATACGGATTATCTTGATTAACGCGCGCGACAACGGATTCGGCGCGTTTTGTCAACGAGTCTAATTCCACCGGCATTACCCTAAAATTTCCGGCTGATCCGATTTTCCTGAAGTAGTTTCCTTCGGTGTTTCTTTAACTGAATCGACTTTCTTGGTCTCGATCGGTTTCTGCGCGACGGTCGAGGCGCTCTCGATTTCTTCCTGAATATCGCTGGTTGCTTTTTTGAATTCTCTCAGTGATTTACCCAAACTCTTGGCAAATTCCGGCAACTTCTTCGCGCCAAACAGGATTAAAAATGCCAAGAATATCAGTAGGATTTCACTGAAACCAAAATTACCCATGATTCCTCCTAACGGCTATCTCCAAAACCTGATGAGATAGTAGGCGACAGCCAATCCTACCAGCCCGATTAAATTAAATTTGAGCGTGAATCCCAGCGTGATCGAAAACATGAGGAGGTTCAGAACTCCCGGTCCGAGCGAAATATCGATCGACCGGAGGAAAACATCTTTAACCACACCATCCGGCATCGCCGCTTTGATCAGTTCTCCGCAGAGCGAGCCGAACATGGCTCCGAGTAATAAAACTCCCAACACAAAAATCAACGCTAATTTTTTTCGGGATTTTTCCATTTCAGTTCTTTCCTAAAAAAGATTTGAAAATTTGCAAACCATCGTTAGAACCGAGAACCTTTTCAGCCGCTCTTTCAGGATGCGGCATCATGCCCAGTACGTTTTTTTTCTTGTTTACGATTCCGGCGATGTTCATCAGCGAACCGTTCGGGTTCGATGCTTCCGTGACTTCACCGACTGCATTACAATACTGAAAGACGATCCGGTCTTCATCCTGCAACTCTTTCAGCGTCGATGCGTCGGCAAAATAATTTCCGCTGTAATGAGCGATCGGCATCTTTAAAACCTGTCCTTCGCGATATAATCCGCAAAACCGGTTGCTCGTCGTCTTGACTTTCAGATAGACGTCCTGACAGCGAAAACGCATATGATCGTTGGCGATCAGCGCACCCGGTAAAAGCCCCGCCTCGACTAAAATCTGGAAACCGTTGCAAATTCCGATCAGGAATCCGCCGTGTTCGGCGAATTGGACGATTTCCTGCATGACCGGAGAAAATCGCGCCACGGCTCCGGCGCGCAGATAATCGCCATACGAAAATCCGCCCGGCAGAACAATCACGTCAAACATGCGTAGCAACCGGTCCTTGTGCCAGATGTAATCGACGTTCGCGTCCAGTACTTTTTTTAGAACATAATAAGCGTCATGGTCGCAATTCGATCCGGGAAATACGACGACTCCGAATTTCATTCGGAAACCTCCGTCATTTCAAATATGTACTTTTGGATGACCGGATTTGACAATAGTTTATCGCAGGCTTCGCGGGTGACGGTTTCCGCCTGAACGCGCGTCATTTTTTCTTTAAAGGTCAGCTGAAAATATTTACCAGTTTCGACATTTTTAAAATCGGTATAACCGAGCGATGTCAGCGCCTGATGAATGGTTTTGGCCTCCGGGTCGTGAATTCCCGGCTTGTACGTGACAACGACTTTAGCCTTCCACATAACTTATCTGTCCTTTCTTCGGAGCGAAAAATGCACCCGCGGCTCTTCATATCCGACGAGCCACATCAAAATGTGCGTCACAATGAACATAAACATAATCGGGAAAATCGCGTATCCCCGAAAAATCAGCGCCGCCAGTACCAATAAAATAATCGACGCAGATCGGATAGAAATAAACGTCCCCTGTTTAAAGGAAATCGTTATCTTAGCACTGAAACGGATGGTACTCACCATTAGAAACGAGAGTACGATCACCATTGGCAGGGCGATCTTGGAATCGCCGTAATTCCCGAACAGAACATAATTGAACCACACGAAAGAGCCAATCGTCAGCGCGCTCGCCGGGACCGGTAAACCGGAATACCAGGGCTTTTTAATGTACGTCGCATGAAGGTTGAACCGCGCCAGCCGCAATCCACCGAATAAAAGCGGAAAGAAGCTGATGATCGCGCCGATGAACCCGAGATCGGCGACATAAAGGTCGTGCACTAAAAGTGCCGGAGCGGCGCAGAATGAAATGATGTCGGCGAGCGAATCGAACTCAATGCCGAAATCCGACGACTGTTGCAGCAGGCGGGCGACTTTTCCGTCGAGTCCGTCGAAAATGGACGCGAGGATAATCAGTGTGACCGCCGTGATGTAATGCCCCTGAAAGATCTGAAGAATGGCTAAAAATCCCGAAAACATATTAAAAATGGTAAAAATGCTCGGGATAGATTTTCTAAATCTCATAAAATTTCTCCAATGATGGTTTCGCCGCTGGTGACTTTTTCGCCGGATTTAACGCAGATGCGGACGGTCGGCGGAACGAACACTTCCACGCGCGATCCGAATTGAATCATGCCGAAACGTTCGCCGCGTTTCAACTCATCGCCGACAACGACATAGGAAATGATGCGTCTGGCAATAATTCCGGCGATTTGGACGACCTTGATCTTCAACAGTTCGTTCTCGATCGAAATAGCGTTCTGTTCGTTTTCCAATGAAGTTTCCGGCCTGAAGGCAGATAAAAACTTCCCGTGAATATATTCGACATTTTTGACGACACCGCTGATCGGAACGCGATTGACGTGAACGCTGACAACCGACATAAAAATAGCGATGCGCGTGCATTTTCCAACAAATGCGTCCTCGACCACCTCAATCGAAACGACCTTTCCGTCTGCCGGGCAAACAACCGCGTTCGGATTGTCTGGAATCAGACGGTTCGGATCTCTGAAAAACCAAAGTGAAAAAAGGAAAAAACCGAATGCGCAACAGAACAAAATCCAGAGGACACCCCAGCCCGGCCGCGAAGAGAACACAAGCAGCAAAAAGCAGATAAAAAATGTCGGAACGAGTATTTTCGCGCCTTCTTTTCTAATCATTTTTTCTCTCCAACAATCCGTCTCCGCATTTCTTCGTAGGTGGATTCGACATCGCCAAGGTCCTGACGAAACCGGTCTTTATCGAGTTTTCTGTTTGTTCCTTTTTCCCATAACCGGCAGGTATCCGGCGAAATTTCATCTGCCAGTAAAATTCGATCCTGATAACGCCCGAATTCCAGTTTAAAATCGACCAAATTTACGCCAATCGAGTCGAAAAACACCTTTAAAATTTCGTTGATTTTCAGCGCGATTTGCTTCATGCCGGATAGTTCATCCGCCTTCGCGATTCCGAGTGCGAGAATATGATCGTCGTTCATCAGTGGATCGTTGAGCGCATCGTTTTTGAAATAGCATTCGACGATCGGCGATTTGAAAACGATCCCTTCCTTTATGCCATACCGTTTGCAGAGACTACCCGTTGAAATGTTCCGGACGACGAGTTCGACCGGTACGATCTGGACTTTTTTGACCAGCATGTCATCATCGGAAATCTTCCGGATGAAATGCGTCGGGATGCCGTTCTTCTCGAGTAACTCGAACAACATCGAACTGATCGCCGTGTTCGCGACGCCTTTCCCGACAATTTTCCCTTTTTTGATGCCGTTGAATGCGGTTGCGTCGTCTTTGAAATGTTGAATGACGAGAGTCGGATCGTCCGTCTCATAAATAATCTTGGCTTTGCCTTCGTAAAGCACTTTACCTTTTTGCATATGATTCCTCAGGTTCAAGTCGTTGAAAAATTCCTTCAATCTGCGACAAGACTTTTTTCAGATCGAACAATTCGTCTAATTCTGCGGCGGTCAAGTGCCCGCTTATCATCGCATCTTCTCCAAGTTTTTGTCTAAAATCGCCGCCGTTCTGCCAAACATTCATCGCGATCTTTTGAACCAAGGCATAGGCATCATCCCGGCTCATTCCTTTATTCACAAGCGCGAGCAGGACTTCCTGTGAAAAGATCACGCCACCTGTTTGATCGAGATTGCGTTTCATGTTTTCCGGATTGACGACCAGCGAATCGAGTACGCGGGCAGTTTCGGCGAGTATGAAATCGGCAACGATGCAGGCGTCGGGAAGGATCACTCGTTCGGCTGATGAATGCGAAATATCGCGTTCGTGCCAGAGTGGAACATTTTCCATCGCCGTCACCGAATATCCGCGCAACAAGCGAGCCATACCGCAAATCCGCTCGGACAGAATCGGATTCCTTTTGTGCGGCATCGCCGACGAACCTTTCTGCCCTTTTGAAAAAAACTCTTCCGCTTCCGCAACTTCCGTCCGCTGTAAATGCCGGATTTCTGTGGCGATCTTTTCGAGGCTTGCGCCGATCAGCGCCAGCGTTGTCACGAAAAAAGCATGACGATCGCGCTGAACGATCTGGTTGCTTACCGGCGCCGCCTGAAGTCCGAGGTTCCTGCAGACCTTTTGTTCGACTTCCGGCTCCAGATTCTGATAGGTTCCGACGGCTCCGGAAATTTTACCGACTTTCACATCGGTCAACGCCAGTTCGAATCGCAGCAGATGCCGCAACATTTCCTGCTTCCATATCAGGAACTTGAGGCCGAACGTGATCGGTTCGGCGTGAATGCCGTGTGTTCTTCCGATCATTGGCGTCAGTTTATAGCGGTGAGCCTGGCGTCCGAGAACGTCGATCAGTTTTTTCAGATCGGCGATGATCAAGTCGCTGGCGTCGCTCAGTTGAATCGCGAGCGCCGTATCGAGTAAGTCGGATGATGTCATTCCCTGATGAATGAATCTCGCAGACTCGCCGACGTTTTCAGAAATGTTGGTCAAAAAAGCGATCACATCGTGCCGGACGGTTGCCTCGATCTCTTCGATGCGGGCGATGTCGAATTTCGCCCGGGATTCGATTTCAGCGAAAGCCGATTCCGGGATGACGCCGCGCTCTTTTTGGACACGACAAACCTCTAGTTCGACTTTCAACCAGGTCTCGAACTTATGTTGTTCCGACCAGATTTTCCCCATTTCAGCGCGCGTGTATCGTCCGATCATCGTTTACTCCAGCACTAAATCCGCTTCCTGTTCCAGTTTTCCGCGCAGGAATTTGATATGAATTTTATCACCGACCTTGAGGTAATTCTCCTGAATTTCGGCGATGATGTCGGTATCCTGCGCGATTTTTCGCTTGTTGACATGTGTGATGACGTCACCGACTTTAATCCCGGCGCGATACGCCGAGCTGCTGCGTTCTACCTGAGTGACAATGACGCCGGAATTGGACTGCAATTTAAGATAACTGGCAAGAAATTTGTCGATATTCTGGACGGAAAGGCCTGTCTTGAAACTGCGGTTGATGTTACCACTTTTTTTCATCTCGGCGACGATCGTCTTGATACGGTTCACCGGAATGGCAAACCCGATCCCGATCGATCCTTCGCTGTAATTGCTCCCGGTAAAAATGAACGTGTTGATCCCGATGACTTCACCGGCTGCGTTGACCAGCGGCCCGCCGCTGTTGCCCGTGTTGATCGAAGCGTCGGTCTGGATCATATCCTGATAAACTTTTCCGGTTTGCTGACGCCCGAAATCCAGTTTGGTCCCGGAAACGATACCGACGGTTGCCGTCGGTTTATAATTCACGTTAAAAAGTCCGAACGGATTTCCGAGCGCGATCACCCACTCGCCGATGATGACTTCGTCCGACGAGCCCATCTTCGCGAAGGCAAACTGAGTGCCTTCAATTTGAAGTAGAGCCAGATCAGAAACCTGATCGACACCGATGATTTTCGCCTTGTATTCTTTCCCACCCATGAGCGTTACGACAACTTCCTCGGCGTTTTCGACGACATGCGCATTGGTCACGACAAACCCGTCCGCGCTGATCACAAAACCGGATCCGACGCTTTTCACTCGCTCACGATGTATCTGTTCGGGAAACATCAGGTTCCAGAATGGATCGTTGAAAAACGGGTTCGATGCATATTCCTGAACGGCCGTCACATTAATTCCGGCGACTGCCGGGCTGACATTTTCAATAGCCCGTGTGATGGCATTCTGCCGCGACGCGGTAATATCATTCTGAATAGACGGTTTTTGGGTGGCGGCGAATGTCGCCACACTCATCAAAACAACGATAAAAACGACCAGTCTGATTTTTTTCACTTTTCGACCTTTTTCCAATCTTCAAGAAACGTTGAAATTCCTTTATCCGTCAACGGATGTTTGGACATTTTCTCCATGACGGCAAACGGGATCGTGCAAATATCGGCACCGATCAGAGCCGCATCCACGATATGCAGCGGATTGCGGATGCTTGCGACGATGATCTCGGTCGTGAACCCGTAGTTATCGAAAATCGTGGCGATCTGCTGGATCAATTCCATACCGACCTGATGAATATCGTCCAACCTGCCGACAAACGGGCTGACGTATGTCGTCCCGGCTTTGGCCGCGAGAAGCGCCTGAAGTGGCGAAAATACCAGCGTCGTATTGGTGCGAATCCCGGCGGCGGTCAGTTCTTTGATCGCCTTAAGTCCATCCAGCGTCATCGGGATTTTAATCACGATATTTTCGGCGATCGGCGCGAGTTCTTTGGCTTCGCGTACCATGCCTTCCGCATCGAGAGCGACAACTTCGGCGCTGACCGGCCCGTCAACAACGCTGCAGATCGATTTCAATAACTCACGGTAATTTCCTTTTTCCTTGGATAACAGCGTCGGATTCGTCGTTACGCCGTCTAAAATTCCCCATGATTGGGCTTTTTTTATTTCTTCGAGATTGGCTGTATCGATAAATAACTTCATTTTCTCTCCTATTTAGTATTGCACACCTTGCAGAAAAAGGCCTCTGGCCGGCGCGGTGTAAACTTGCATTCCGCCAGTTGGATTATCAAGAAGATTTTTGAAATCCGCGATGGTGTATTTTCCACGGGCAACTTCCATCATTGACCCGACTAATATTCTGACCATGCTATGTAAAAAACGGTTCCCGACAATCTGATAAATCAGGCCTTCATTCGTTGTTTTCCAGCGGGAATCGAAAATCATACAAATCCGCGTCTCGGCCTCCGTCGAGGTCAGGCATAGCCGCGTAAAATCGTGTTCGCCGATTATTTCAACGGCGCACCGATCCAGCCGTTCGCGATCGTAATCGAATCCGGGAAACCATGTGTACTTTCGCCGAAAAATATTCGGCTTCGATAAAACGTAATAAATATAAGTTCGGCGTTTCGCCCAAAACCGCGCGTGAAAATCCTTCTCGACTTCCCGGCAGTTTTTGATAAAAATATCGTCTGGAATTATCGCATTCAACGCCTTTTCGATAGTCTCTGCCGACAATTCATTATCGAGATCGACATGCGCCGTCTGACCGGTTGCATGAACACCGCTGTCCGTCCGACCGGAGCCGATCACGACGACCGGCTGTTGATGATTGAGCGGCGACAGCGCATCCTCCAATATCGCTTGAATCGAGGGATCGGTCGCCTGTCTCTGCCAGCCACAGTAATTCGTTCCGTCGTATTCAACTTCCATGGAAAAACGTCGAATCATACCGATAATCCCGAGACTAAAATCAGTAAAACAACCGCCGATCCGCAGGCGAACGCAACATCGATTGGTTTTGATTCAAACTGTCCATAATACGAACGGTGATCCGAACGACCGGCATAACCGCGCACTGTCATCGCTTCGGCGAGTGTTTCGGCTTTCCGAAAGCTAAAAATCATCAATGGAATAAGCCGTTCTCGAACATGCAAAATCCGTTTCCGCGCTGAACTCGTATCAGATGCCAAGAATGACCGCCAACCCTGATCGAGCCGCCGGTATTCTTCTTTCACGATCGGAAAAAACTGAACGGCGATAAAAACGACCTGAAACAGATCGTCGGTGCGAACGCCAAACTTTTTCAGCGGGCGGATCGACCAATAAACACAGTCCAGCGTTTCGACGGCGCCGATCCATTGAAATACGAACGCCATCAGAAAAAGGAAATTTCCTATGCGGATCGTGAACATCAGCGGCATCTGCAGATCGATGCTTTCAAACGGTTTCCCGATCAAAAGTCCAAGAATTCCGCCGGTAAAAATGAGATGGATTGCCAACGTCAGCGGCAGGAAAATCAGGAAATAGCGGATCGATTTGATCAATCGGCGGAAATCCACTCCAACAGACAGGAGAATAAATCCGAATAAAATCGAAAACAACACTTGACCGGCACACGAGCCGATCTGAAAGACCAGCGAGGCGCCCAGAATCGCCCAGATTAGTTTGGCTCTTGCATCGATATGTAAAACGGATCCGCTCACGTGTTCCTTAAAAATTCAAATTCATTTGCAACGCAATTCCTTCACGTTGCGGTATAAAAACCGCCTCGAATTCCGGTCCGGTTTTCTCTACGCGGTTTTTCGTCAGGATCATAATATCGATGACGCTGACGATCCGGTTGGCGACGAGCGCGCCGACGGCAAACGAGGAATTCCTGAACGCAGTACTGCTACTGACCCGAATGCGATCAAATTTCTTCCGGGAATTTTCAGTGTCCCAAGCCCAGTAATATTTGGCATTTTCTGGATAAAGCGCCGCGTACTGCCGGTATCGGAGTTTCTGCTCGTTGTACTCGAAAATATTCATATAATTTCCGATATCCGTGAAATAGTAATCGTCTTTTCCGTTCGGATAAACCCCGGCATGCTCGGCGGCGTAGGTTTTCATATTTTCTTTCAGCGTTCTCCCTTGAATCTGAAAAGCGGCATAAGCGATCCAGCCGAGAATTTCGGCGCTGTTGAAGCCGTACCCACGCCGATGATTGCCGAGACCGTGTTCGCCCCAGCCGGGAAGAACCAGCGATTTGAGGAATGTTTTTCTGGCTTGCTGAACCGATAATTGCGGAAGAGCGGCAGACGAATCCGCGACGGTTTTAATCTGCGGAAAAGTTAAGTTAGTCAGGAAAACGATTCCAACGATGACACCTAAAAGTCTTTTCATATTCCTCTTTTCTTGAAAAAAGCAACCGCTATCGTTCCGACGGAAATCATTACACAAAGCATCGCTACCCAGTCACCAAACCGGACATACGGCGTCGTGGGTTTTCCCTGTTCGATCACGGCGTCCAACCACCCTTTTTCACCGAATCCTTTCCGGCAGATTTCCCTCCCGCGCGAATCGAGGATCAATGAAATTCCGGTATTGGCAGAGCGGACGACAGGAATTCCGTTCTCGATTGCCCGGAATCTAGAAATCTCCGCGTGCAGGAAAGGCGCTGTCGTATAACCAAACCAAGCGTCGTTGGAGACAATGACAAGAAGCTCGGAGCCTTTTTTCGCTCCTTTGCGAATGTTGGGCGGAAACGTAGATTCATAACATACGACTGTCGTAAATTCCAGCGTGGTATCCGATGTGACCGACTTATCGACTTTCAATGGAATCCGGAATACATTTACCTTCTTTCCCGGTTTAAAGTTCCCCTGCCCGAGATTCAGATTTTCAAGTTCGGGAAACAGGTAGGAAAGCGGGATGTATTCGCCAAACGGAACGAGTTTGATCTTCCGGTAATCTTCGATCTCGAGCGAATTCGGCTTCAATAGAAACGTGGAATTGAACACCTCGTAATCGTCCTCATTGAGCCACTCGAAATCCGGTGTGCCCGTCAGGAGCGAAACATCAAGCCGCGTGATATGCGAGATGATGTCGGTCAGCGCGTCTCTTCGGTTCTGCCGTAAAAAAGTCGGTGTAGCGGTTTCCGGCCAGACGACCAGATCCAAAGGCTTTACCGCGACAGAATCCGTCAGATCGTGAAGCAGTTGCATATTGCGATGAAAGGAATGACGCTCCCACTTTTGCGTCGGATCGACGTTCGGCTGGATCAGTCCGACATGCACGGCCCGTTTTTCAGCGGACGAATCGGTCGACTTCAGTCGCAGAAGACCGTACGTTTCCGGAATGAAAAACATGAAAAATAAAACGGAAAGCAAAACCGGCATTTTCTTGGCAGGGATATTTGCAGATAGAATGAAATAGATCAGCACATTGATCGCGACGATCCAGAAACCAACTCCGCCGGAGCCGACGATGTTGGCCATCTGGATCAGCTGAACGGCATGCGCTTGTGTGTAACCGAGATTATTCCATGTGAATCCCAGCGTCCCAAACGAGCGCAAATACTCGACGGCAATCCAGACAAATGGAAATAAAAGAATACTGATGTTCTTTCCAAGACGCCGCCCGAAAAATCCGACGATCAATCCGATTGCCGCATAATTCAGGGATATAAACAGTACACCGGACATCATCGAGAGCGTCGCCCAATACCACTGTGTACCTTTGTTGAGCGCAAGCCAGAATAAAATACCCAAATTCAGAATGATCCCGAAGATGAATCCTTTTTCCATTCCCATGTGAAAATCATCTTTTATCATTGCATAGATAAACGGTATCAAACTGAAATATGCCAGAAAACCGAGCGGCGACGGCGGAAACGCAGCGAACGTCAATAATCCAGAAAGTACGATCCAGACGAACGAAGGTGTTTTCCGTAGGAAATCACGGAATAAGGAACAATCGGGGCGAAAAAGCGTCATTCAAATCTCCATCTTCGGCTTTTGCCTGAGTTAAGAAAAATCCAGTGAAAATTACCCGCTGAAATTCGGGGCTTATTATAAGCTAAACAGCGATAATTCGTCTTTTTTCTTAGTACCGCCCGGCGACTTCAGTGACGCTTTGATCAGTTTACCGGGTTTGAAATGCGTCTTCCTTCTCGGAGGAACATAGACGACTTCATTCGTGCGCGGATTGCGGGCTTTGGGTTTCGCTTTCGTCGGTTTTACTTCAAAGACACCAAAATTGCGGATTTCAATTCGCAAATTCTTTTCGTCTTCGCTCAACATCTCCCGTAACGTTTGAAAAACGCCGTCAACGATGGTCTCGGTATCGAAAATCTTGGTATCCATTCTTTTCGCTGTCCACCTGACGACATCTTTTTTCGTATACGTTTTGAATTTCATAAAAATCCTCCTGTTTACTTTCGTTCGATTGAAATCATACCCTGTACATTTTGCAATTTCATGATCACTTTATTCAGGTGTTTGACATTTCCAACCTGAACAACCAATGAAATATGTATGATCGTATCATCCACTTTCCCGTCGATACTGACGATGTTCGTGTCGGTGGATGAAATAATTTCGGTAATATCTTTGAGAAAATTTTTTCGCTCCTGCCCCATGATCTTCAGGTAAGCGTAAAACGACTGATCGCGGTCAACGTCCCACTCGACGTTCAGCATTCTTTCGTTCTCTTCCAACAAAACCGGCAGGTTACTGCAATCGCTACGGTGAACGATAATGCCGCGTCCGCGGCTGACATATCCGAGAATCGGATCGCCCGGGATTGGATTACAGCATTTGGCGTAAGAAACCATCAGGTCGGTAATGCCATGAACTTTAACGCCACGAATATTTTTTCGCGCTGTTTCAAGGAAGGCTGCGTCAAAATCTTTTTCCGCTTTTTCCGGTTCTTCCTGCGGAAAGAGTTTGTTGAAAATCGTCGTGATAGTCAGGTTCCCGGCGCCGATTGCAGCGTAAAGTTTGTTGATGTCCGGATAGCCGAGCGCCTCTCTGGATTCCTGAATGGTTTTCATGAACCGCAGATTCTTGTTACGCTGGTTTTCCTTATCGAGGATTTCCTTTCCGAGTTTGACGCTCTCTTCGTACTGGGTTTTGTGAACCCACCGCTTGATGGCGCCGATCGCCTTCGATGTTTTGACGAACTTCAGCCAGGCATAGCTGGGATAATGCGCGTCGGATGTGATGATCTCGACTGTCTGCCCGCTCTTCAATTCAGAATTTAGCGGCACCATTTTTCCATCCACTTTCGCGCCGATCGCGTGATAACCGACCGCCGTGTGAACTTCAAAGGCAAAATCTATCGGCGTCGCATTCTTGGGAAGCCGGATCAGGTCGCCCATCGGCGTGAACACGAAAATTTCATCCTTGAACAGATCGATCTTCAGCGTATCCATAAAATCTTTCGGACCCGCCGATTCGGTCTTTAAAACCTCGATCAGATCGCGAAGCCATTTGACGTAGTTGTCCACTTCGTCCGGCTTTTTTCGGCCCTCCTTGTATCGCCAATGCGCCGCGATGCCTTCCTCGGCGATCTCGTCCATTTCTTCTGTCCGGATCTGGATTTCAACTAATCGGCCGCCAAGACCATAAACCGTCGTATGGATCGATTGATAATAGTTCGCCTTGTGACTGGCAATATAATCTTTGAAACGATCCATGATCGGATTGAACAGTTCGTGGACGATACCGAGAACCGTGTAGCAGTTCTCTTTGGTATCGACAATTACGCGGAGCGCGAGCAGATCGTAGATTTCCTCGAACGGCTTGTTCCGCAACTTCATTTTTTTATAGATGGAATAGAAATTCTTCGATCGGCCGAAAATCCGCGCCTTGAAAGGCTGATCCGTCAGCGCTTTCTGCAACGGTTCAGTAAATGCCTGAAGATATTTTTCACGCTCGCTTTTCTTGTCCTTGATCTTTTTCAGTAAAAATTTGAAGGCGTCCGGATCGAGCGTTTTCAGGACGAGATCTTCCATATCCGATTTGATTTTGAACATCCCCAGCCGGTGTGCCAGCGGCGCATAAACGTCGCGCGTCTCGATGGCAATTCGTCTTTGTTTGATCGGCGGCAGAGATTCAAGCGTTTGCATGTTATGAAGACGATCTGCCAGTTTGATGATCAGTACGCGGATATCTTCGGCGACGCTGAGCAACATCTTGCGGAAATTGTCCGCCTGTTCTTCCTGCCGGTTGCGGAATGTGATGCCGGAAATTTTCGTGACGCCTTCGACCAATTTGGCAACGTCCGCGCCAAATTTCTCTTCGACATCTTCATAACGGATACCGGTGTCTTCGATGACGTCATGCAGAAGCCCACCGGCGATCGTGATGGGATCCATTCCAAGGTCGGAAAGAATTTTTGCGGTAGCGTACGGATGTTCAAAATAGGCTTCGCCCGATTTTCTCATCTGTCCACGGTGTGCTTCCCGCGCGAACACATACACGTCCCACAAAAAGTCTTCGTCCGCCGCGGAAAATAGGTTTTCACCCTTTGTGTTTTGGACTAGTGCGTAAAACTTCTGCGGCCGCTTGTCCGATTTCGAGAATACTTTTGAGATGAATGGGGTTGGCATCAGAAAGGTGATTCCGCAGATTGTTCCTTCATGCTCATGTTCTCGAAGCGTGTATATTTGTCAATAAAGACAACCTTGACGGTTCCCTGCGGACCGTTTCGCTGTTTCTCGACGATGATTTCAGCCGTTGCATGTTCATCGGAAGGCATTTTGTCATCGGTAGAATCTCTTTTCTCATAATACATTTTCCGGTAAATGAAAATCACAACGTCGGCATCCTGCTCGATGGCGCCGCTTTCTCTCAAATCCGAAAGTTGCGGACGATGATCGCCGCCGCGTGTCTCGACTGCGCGAGACAGCTGTGAAAGCGCGATGACCGGAACGTTAATTTCCTTCGACAACGCTTTCAGACTGCGGGTAATTTCGGTGATCTCCTGCTGGCGGTTTTCTGCCTGATGTCCGCGAATGAGTTGGAGATAATCGACGATGATCATCTGAATATCGTGTTCGGCTTTCAACCGGCGCGCTTTCGCCCGGATTTCCATCGCTGTCAAAGCCGGAGAATCGTCAATGAAAATCGGCGCGTTCTGGAGTTTTCCGACAGATGTGCTGAGCCTTCCCCACTGCTCCTGTGGCAATTTTCTGGTTCGCACGAGATGGCTATCTACTTTGGCTTCGGCGCACAAAAGCCGCATTGCCAACTGCCAGTCTGACATTTCCAGACTAAAAATACCGACTGGTGTTTTGTATTCGACAGCAGCGTTACGCGCGATGGTCAGCGCCAGCGCCGTTTTTCCCATTCCGGGCCTTCCGGCGAGGACGATCAGTTCGCCCGGATGAAAACCGGATGTCAGATCGTCCAACAGAATCAATCCGGTCGGAACGCCTGTCGTGTGTCCGGCTTTATTATGAATCGTGTCTAAATGTTCAAATGTCTGATTTAGCACATCGTCGAAGTTCTTGAAACCGCGCCGCATTTTATTTTCGGATAGTGCGAAGATTTTCTGCTCGGCGGAGTCGATAATTTCCTCTGCCGATTCTTTGGCGTCGTAAGCCTCTTCCTGTATCTCATTCGACGATAAAATCAACTTCCGGAGGAGCGATTTCTCAAGCACCAATTTCGCGTAATATTCAACATTGGCGGCAGATGGTGTCGCTTCGATCAATCCCGTCAGATAATAGGCTCCGCCGGCTTTATCCAGCAACTTATTCCGTTTCAAACGATCGACGACACTGACCTGATCGATCGGTTCGCCTTCGTTGAACAATTCGATCATGACGCGAAAAATCGTCTGATTGGCTTCCTTGTAAAACGCCGTGTGATCCAGATACTGGATCGTTTTGCTCACAGCTTCCTTTTCGAGCATCATGGCGCCCAGCACCGAAATTTCGGCTTCGTCGGCGTGCGGCGGAACTTTTAAATATTCACCGTCTTTTTGTGCCACTGTTAACTCCTGGAATTTTCCTGATAAATTTGTTTGATCTTTTTAAAATCTTCCCGCGCCGCTTCCATCAGATTGATGTTCCGAAGAATAGCCGCCGGATGATAAGTCACCATCGCGTCGATTTCCTGAAAAGTAAACACCTGACTGCGCATCCGGCCGAGTGGAAGATCGAGTTTGAGAAGCGCTTTTGCCGCAACCAAACCGAGGCAAATGATCATACGCGGCTGAATGAGTTCGATCTGATGCAGTAAAAAATGGATACACGCGTTGACTTCGGCCGGAACCGGCTGGCGATTGGCCGGCGGACGACATTTAACGATGTTGGCAATATAGACATGCGACCGGTTCAGCCCGATCTCCTTCAGAAGATCGTCCAGCAATTTACCCGCCCGCCCGACGAAAGCTTTTCCCTGCAAATCTTCATTCTCGCCCGGCGCTTCGCCGATGAACAGCAGACTTGTATTCGGATTTCCATCACCAAAAACGACGTTCGTTCGCGTCTGAGCCAGATCGCAGGCAAAGCAGTTTTTCGCTTCTTCGTCTAATTGCTGAAAATCCGACATAAAGTTTGGATTTGCCGAAGATACACTTGATGGCGCCCGAAGAATTCCCGGCATTTTGTCAAAAAAATATTCGGTCGGGTAAAGTTCACCCTGCTGTCGGAAATAGTCGGTCAATTTTTTCTTGAATTCGCTCATCGGTCGTTAGCAATTTTCCACAACGGTTTGAATGATCCGCACCGCGATTTCACGCTTGGTCGTCTTAGGAAAAAACCACTCTTTCCCGTTTGGTCCGAGCATCGTCACCTCGTTGGTGTCGCTTTCGAATCCGACGCCGGATTTCGACGGATCGTTCCAGATGATGAAATCCATCTTTTTCCGCTTCATCTTTTCGGCGGAACGAGCTTTTCCGTCAACTGTTTCAACACTGAAACCGACGACACAGGCTTTTTCGTTGACACTCCTGAAAGAAACGACTAGGTCGGGCGAAATGCTCAGTGATATATGGTTTGGCGCTTCGTTTTTCTTGATTTTTACTTCAGAAATCTCCGCCGGACAAAAATCTTCCACTGCGGCCGCCATGAATAAAAAATCCGCCGAACCGGCATTTTCGATGAGCGCTTTTTCCATCTGCTTTGCCGATTCCACACGAATGGATTTTATATCCGCCGGAATCGGAGCGGTTGTCGCGCCAGAAATCAGCAAAACGTCTGCGCCTTGTCTGGTGGCTTCTCTTGCCAGCGCAAAGCCCATTTTTCCGGTGGATTTGTTGGAAATGAATCGGACCGGATCGACAAATTCGCGCGTCGCTCCGGCAGTAACGATCACACGTTTTTCCACCAGAAATCCACTTCCGTTCAGCCGCCGATCCAGATAATCGAGGATCATTGATTCGCCCGCCAATCGACCTTTTCCGGTACTGTGACATGCCAGATCGCCGGTTTCCGGCTCGATCAATCCGTAGCCGAGTTCGCGGAGCTTTTGGATATTCGCCTGCGTGATGGGATTCGCGTACATCTTGTCATTCATCGCCAGTGCAAAGATCGTTTTATTGCCGCCAGTTACGATGAGCGTGCTCAGAAAATCGTCCGCGATGCCATTTGCGGTTTTCGCAACGATATTCGCAGTCGCCGGTGCGACCAGAATCGCGTCAGCCGAAGTCGCTAAATCTACATGCCTTGTCGAAATGCGGATTCCTTCGAACATATCCGTCAGAACCGGTTTCCCGCTGAATGTTTCAAAGATCAGCGGCGACATGAACTTCTGGGCGGATTTCGTCATCACGACAGTCACGTCTGCTCCTTCGTCATTCACCAAACGACGGAGCAACGAAGCGGACTTGTAAATAGCGATGCCGCCGGTCAGTCCAAGAACGATTTTTTTATTCCTGAAAATCAAGATCCGTCTCTTCGGCGACCGTTTCCTTGACTTCTTCCGTGTAATGGTAGTCCACTTTACCTGCGAGCATTTCATTGACAGCCGAGGTCACGGGTTTTACCATCTTATCCCAGTTAACCAGCTCTTCTTCTTCCGGCGTTTCATCAAACGTTTCTTCCTGATCTTCCGTTAGTGTCGGAAGCGGATACTTTGCCATCCTCAGATCGTTGATCTGTCCGGCTCTTTTGGACGAGGCTACAATGAGTTCGAAGGTGTCTTCGGACTGTTCTCTCAATTTCGAAAAAGGAATCGTTTCTGTCATATATTTTTTTCTCCATTTACGATTTTCCTGATTGTGCTGACCGTTTCATACAGGTCGTCATTCGTCACCTGATAATCAAATTTTTTCCCGAGTGCAAGTTCTTCTTCGACGCGGGCTGATCGGATTTTTAGAGATTTTTCACATTCCGTGCCGCGCGATTCCAGCCGACGTTTCAATTCAGCGTCGCTGGGTGGCAGAAGAAAGACCGTGATCGTATCTTCCGGATATATGGCCTTAATATTCAGCGTGCCTTTGACTTCGATGTCCAGTAATAGAATTTTACCATGATCAAGAGCTTCCTGCACAGCGGATTTGAGTGTTCCGTAAAAGTTGCCGAAGACATCCTGCCATTCGGCGAGTTTCCCACCGCGAATGAACCGCTGGAATTCTTCGCGCGTGATAAAATGATAATCGACGCCGTCAGTCTCATTTGGCCGACGCGCACGCGTCGTGCATGAAACGGAAAATACATACCGGTCATCGCTGTCCAACAGTTGGTGACAGATCGTCGTTTTCCCGATCCCGGACGGACCGGCTATGGCAAGTAGCAGACCCCTATCGTTCATAAAATATTCTGTGCCTGCTCTCTGATTTTTTCAATTTCATCTTTCACTATCACGACCAAATGTGCAATTCGAGCTTCCTCGGATTTCGAACCGATTGTCGATGCTTCGCGGTTCATTTCCTGAAGCAAAAACGTCATTTTCTTTCCGGATGGCTCGTCGTCTTCTATGTATTTTCTGAATTGATTCAAATGGCTTCTAAGCCGTTCACACTCTTCGGTAATGTCGATACGCTTGGCAGAGAGCGCGGCTTCCTGCAAGACCCGATCCGTATCGAAATTCAGGTCGGCGCAGAGTTCATTGAGATTTTTCTTCATTTTCTCAAAATATCCGTTTTTACAGGATACAAAAAGATTCTCGATTTCCGAGACTTTTTCATCGATCGTCACCAGATGTAATTCCATTTCCTTCTGAAGAAAATTCCCTTCCCGAAGTCTCATCTCGTTGAGTTCGGCGATCGCTGATTCCAACGTTTCTTTTAACAGGGCGATGACGTTTTCCGCTTCGATATTCGGCGAAGGGATGTCAAACAGGTCAGTCATCATTAAAAGATGCTCGATCTTTATTTTCTCGTCGATGCCCAGTTCGGCGGAAAGTTCAGTCAAACTATCATAGAACCGGCGAATGGCTGGCAGGTTCAGTTTCAGGCGCGTGATCTCTTCGCTCGCTCCGTTCAACGAAACCGAAAGGGTGATGCGACCTCGCACTAATTTTTCGGTGAGCAGGCGCTTGATCTCTTCCGAATGCGTCTCCAGAAAGTCCGGTAACTTGATCGCCAGATCGCAATAGCGGTTATTGACGGAGCGCAAATCGACGATTAACGTTCCATACTCTGTTTGTTTTTCACTTTTCCCGAATCCAGTCATGCTTTGTATCATTCAAATCTCCAAAAAATCGCCTGAAGTTAATTATCCGTTTTCAGACAAGCAAATGGAAAACAAATTATTATTGCATGTATTTTAATAGTTTAAATACGAATTTTCCCCTTATTTTTTATAATTTTTTATTTCAAACCGATCAGAGAAACGCCGGCCAAATACATTTCATTAAGCGAACAAAAACCGTTGTTTATCTAGACAGTAAATGATAAACTACGGCGGTAATTTTGAAACCATCAAATTTCCTAAAGGACGCGAAAATTGACGACAGCAATCGGTTTCGACAACGAAAAATATCTGGCTGAACAGACAACCGCAATCATTAACCGCGTCAACGAGTTTGAATCCAAACTCTATATCGAGTTCGGCGGCAAACTGATGTTCGATTACCATGCCGCGCGCGTTCTGCCTGGCTACGATTCGAACGTCAAAATGCACCTGCTTCAAAATCTCAAGGATAAAATCGACATCATCCTCTGCATTTATGCAGGCGACATCGAACGCAACAAGATGCGGGCTGACCTTGGGATCACTTATGATTCGGACGCTCAAAAGATCATTGACGATCTCGCCGGCTGGGGAATTTCCGTCACCGCAGTCATCATCACGCGCTATGAAAAGCAACCGGCGGCAACTGCTTTTAAAAACAAACTGGAACGGCGTGGCGTTCGTGTTTACACACACGGCTTTACAAAAGGATATCCGACCGATGTCGACACGATTGTCAGCGAGAGCGGCTACGGCGCAAATCCGTATATCGAAACGACAAAACCGATAACGATCGTCACCGGCCCCGGACCGAACAGCGGAAAACTGGCCACCTGCTTGAGCCAGTTGTATCATGCATATCGGCGGGGAATTCACGCCGGTTACGCCAAATTCGAGACATTTCCGATTTGGAACCTGCCGCTGAAACATCCGGTGAATGTCGCTTATGAAGCCGCCACCGCCGATCTGCGCGACGTCAATATGTTCGATCAATTTCATTTCGACGCGTACAACGAACCTTCCGTCAATTACAATCGCGACATCGAGGCATTTCCGCTTTTGCGGCGAATCATTGAGAAAATTACAAACGCGCCGTCCTTTTATAAATCGCCGACCGATATGGGCGTCAACCGCGCAGGATTCGGAATCGTCGATGATAAAATCGTCCGGACCGCTGCCTGTCAGGAAGTGATCCGGCGCTATTTTCGATATGCCTGCGAATATGCGATGGGTCTCACGGATCAGGAAACCATCACCCGGGTGGAATTACTCATGGCGGAGATCGGCGTCCGGCCTGAAGATCGTGATGTCGTTCTGCCCGCCCGCGAAACCGCCCGTGCCGCGCGTGAAAAAGGAAAAGGCAACGAAAACGTTTTCTGCGGTGCGGCACTCAAGTTAAAAGACGGCACAATCATCACCGGAAAGAATTCACCGCTGATGCACTCGACGTCCAGCCTCATCCTGAACGCGACCAAACATCTTTCAGGAGTTCCGGATTCTCTTGATCTGCTTCCGCGAACCGTCGTGAAATCGGTCAATTATCTAAAGAAGGACGTTCTCAAAGGAAAAATGGCCAGTCTGGACGTCGAGGAAATCCTCATTGCGCTCAGCATCAGCGCCTCATCTAATCCGGCCGCGCAGACCGCTATCGAAAAACTCTCTGAACTAAGAGATTGCGAATTGCACACGACGCACATACCGACGCCGGGAGATTCCGCCGGACTGAGAAAACTCGGATTGATTGTCACGAGTGACCCGGAATTTCCGACGCGCGACCTGCTGATGATCTGACAAATTTTACTAACCACTTATACTAAATTCCATTTAATGTGTTCTTTTAGGCGTGCGAAATATTTAAATTCCGGCGGATCGCCGGTCGTTTTTTAGACGGGAACCGTTTGGAGATCATAAAATTATGAGAGATGTCGATTTACTCAATGCGCGATTCGGAATCCCGGACCGCGTACAATTTTTCCGCTCATCCGATGACTTCCCCATGGTGCGGATCGTCAGTGAGGTTTCGATTGCGACCATTTCCATATATGGCGCTCAGGTGTTGTCTTTTAGGCCGAACGGGCAGGAAGACTTGTTGTGGGTAAGTCCAAAGAGTTATTATGAAGCCGGAAAACCGATTCGCGGCGGAATCCCCATCTGTTGGCCGTGGTTTGGCGCGCATCCGTCCGATCATAATAAACCCGCGCATGGATTTTCACGAATATCATTTTGGCATCTACGTTCGGTCCAGGCATTATCTTTCGATGAAATACGGATCCGGATGACGTTGAGCGAATATGACACGACGCCGGATTTGTTCGGTTACCGCTTCAACGCCGAGATTATTTTCACGATCGGAAAATCGTTGAACGTCGAACTCCGGATCGAAAATATCGACGAACGCGAATTCCAGTTCACCGAGGCGCTTTATACTTATTTCAACATCAGCGATATCCGGCATATTTCCATCGATGGCTTGGACAGAATTACTTATATCGATGCCGTCGATCAGTTCAGCCGGAAAGTCCAGTACGGACCAATCCGGTTCGACGAAGTCGTCAACCGCGTTTATCTACATACTTCTACCGATTGTCTTCTTCAGGACGAACTGTTTTCACGGGCGATCCGCGTCCAAAAAACCGGCAGTTTTTCGACCGTCGTCTGGAATCCCGGTGAATTACTTTCGGAAATAGTCGCCGATATGGAACCTGACAGCTACCGGCGGATGGTTTGCATTGAAACAGCCAATGCGGCGGAGAACAACATCATACTCGCTCCTCTCCAAGTTCATACTATGACGACAACGATCGGAGTCGAGTGAGCATCGGTTTTTCGCCATCTCACCCAGATTAAAAAATGTTCAACAGTTGGTTTCATGTTTGGTTACTCGGACAATTTCTGCGGGAAAACATAAGCGGTTGCATATTCGATAAACCATTTACCTATAAAAAGCGGGAAGTGAATTTTCCGATCAGCGGATGCCGAGAATTTTCAAATCTGCACTTTTCCATTCAGCCGCCACTCCCGCATTTATCCGTGGAAATCTCCTCGCCGAATCCGCGACAACGCGTTGCGGTTTTAGTCGAAATTGAAGGAAAAACCATCACGGATGTCCGGTGGCATCGACGTGACCGCCAGTTGGTCATCGAGTGGAATGGTGGTGAAGGTTTTTTACTTTTCCAGTTGTTCGGGATCAATGGTAATACCGTCATTCTTGACACGGATTTTCAGATGGTTCAGGCGTTCAAGAAAACGGAAAAATTACAAATCCCCAAACGAACCGATTTCATTTCTGAGTTTCTTCCAATAACAGATGAAAACACGATTCAACGGGAGTTTTCAAATCATACAAACCAGACCGTCAATAATTTCTTCCGGGCAGAAAGTTTTCCGTATTTTTCCAAAGAACTGATTGCGGAAATCTGTTTCCGGTGTGGAATTCGCCCAACCGATCTTCTCATTAATTTTTCCGAAAGACAAACCATCCATTTTCTGAATGAAATTCTGACCGTTTTGGACGAATTGACTCATCCTAAGATCCGGGTGTATTCCGAAGACAGACCGACGATGGCATTTATGGATTTTCACTCGAAATCAGGCCGATCCGTCCGGTTCTTTGACGACATACCGTCGGCGGACCGATTCTTCATTTCTGAGTTATTCCGGAATCTTCTGACTTTTCAACTGCGGCAGACTCTTGCCCAAAAATTAAACGCCGGACTGGCGACGCTTCAGCGAAAACTGCACAACCAGCAAACCGATCTTGAAAAACTATCGACATCAACGCTTTACCGACTCTGGGCAGACGCGATTCTTACAAATCTTCATCGAATTCCGCCGAGGGAAAAATCGGTTACTGTTCCATTAATGGATAATCTGGAAAACGATCTGATCGTTCCGCTGAATCCGGAGATTTCACCGTCTGAAAACGCGCAAAAATATTACACGAAATCGAAAAACATCGAACAATCCCGAATCAATTTGAAAAAATCCATCGCCGAAACCGAAGCGGCGATCCGCCGGATCACTGAGTGTTTGGAAGCCGTCGAAAATGCACAATCACTTGACGATCTGCGAAAAATCGAGAAACTATTACAATCCGAACTCGCCTCCGACGAAATCCGGCAGGAAACCGAACGCCAGCCATTTCACCGGTTTGCGGTTGACGGCTATGAATTACTGGTCGGAAAAAACGCGCACGATAACGACGAACTGACTTTTAAATTCGCCCGCCCGGAAGATCTCTGGTTCCATGCGCAGGGAACGACCGGTTCTCACGTCATTCTACGGAATCCGAAGCGCGCGGCGTCATTTCCAAAAACGATTCTGGAACAGTGTGCCGGCCTTGCAGCAGTTTACAGCAAGTCAAAACACTCCAAACTCGTTCCGGTGATCTATACGCAAAAAAAATACGTCTGGAAACCGCGCCGCGCTGAACCCGGCGCTGTTTCGGTGAAATTCGAGAAGACATTAATGGTTGCGCCGCGGCTCCCAAAGCCGAATCCGGCGATCAAATAATCACAAAAAAGTAAGAGTCGTTTTACGAATTTCTTCTCAGTAACATCAACGTGATGTCATCAAACTGGTGACCTTCCTGAAATTTATCCAGATCGTCGTGCAGTTCATGCCAGATCAAATCCAACGATTGATTCATGTGCGATGTAATGTTGCGGATAAATCGTTCCTCGCCGAAAAGCGTTTCCTGAGACGAAGTCGCTTCGGTCACGCCGTCCGTATATAGTGCAAGAAGATCGCCGACTTCAATATGTTCATGACCTTCGCGATAAGTAAAGTCCGGACTGACACCGAGAAAAATGTCGCCAAACGTTTCCAGTAATCGATGCGAACCGTCTTTTGAGATGATGACCGGCGAATTATGTCCGGCGTTTGCAAAAATCAGTTCGCCAGTTTCTACCTCGTAAACGGCCAGAAACAGCGTCGTGAACATGCAGGCATCGTTATCCTGACTTATAATCGCGTTCGCCTTTTTCAATGCCTCGGCGGGGCCGACGCCTTTCTGGCAAACGGTTTTCATCAGCGTCCGGTTGACCGCCATAAACAGCGCCGCCGGAATGCCCTTGCCCGATACGTCGGCAATGATAATGACCAGCTGGTTTTCATCGATAAAGAAAAAGTCGTAGAAATCACCGGCGACGTCTTTGGCGGCGTAATTTTTTGCGAATAAATCAAATTCTAGGCGATCCGGAAATGGCGGAAAAACGCGCGGCAGAAGCGATTCCTGAATTTGCCGGGCGATACGCAATTCGCTTTCGACGGCTTCCTTGGCTTTTGTTGCCATTGTCAAGTCTTTGATGTGTTGTTTCAGGTCGGCGACCATCTTATTAAAAATAATTGCCAGATCGTGAATTTCATCTTCGCCCTTGATTCCTTCGATTTGAACATTCAGATCGCCGGTCGATATTTGTTTCGCGAAACCGGCAAGTTTTCTCAGCGGAATCGTAATTCCGTAGGATGCCCAGACGATCACGATCAGAATGATCAACAACCCGGCTAACATATATGAAATCTGTCGGTACATTTGCGCGTTGACGGGCCCGAGCACTTTTTCTTCGGGAATAACGGCGGTGAATGTCCACTGGCAGGATGGAATCGGCATGTAAACCACCCAGTTTCTTTCACCTGTCTGAAGGTCTTTATAGGTGGCAATACCCTGCTGGCCATGAATCATATTTTTACCAATCGTGCGCAAATCCGGCATCATGAAACGTTCGGCGAGGCTGAAAATGGATTCGCGCATCACGAAATCTGCGTTGGGATGATAGATAAATGTTCCGCTTCGGCCAATGATAAACGTATAACCGGCGACGATATTGATATCCTGCATCGTTTTTTCCAGTTCGGTCAGCGAAATATCGGCTGTCACAATCCCGGCAAATTTTCCTTTCAGTTGAAGCGGATGCGAGAAAGTACACATCAGTTCATTTCCGCCGCCTTCATCGTAATAGGGTTCGGTCCAGTAGGTTTTCTTGATAAGTTTGGGAATCAAATACCAATCGGCTGTCGTGTAATTGTATCCGTCTTCCAGAAAAACTTTCTCAAGTCCGTTTTTGGAACGAAAAACATACGGCGCGCATTGCTTTTTCTGCGGATTCAACGCATAAGGTTCAAAGGCGATGCTCATTCCGAAAATATTCTGGTTGACTGTCAGACGGCGCTCCATCAAATCGAACAAAGCCTTCTCAGTCGGATTTTTCATTGCCTCGATGGTTTCTACGACGATCGTCGGTGTCTCGGAAATCACCGAAAACTGGGAATTCAATTCGGCCGCATAGTGGCTGGTCAGTTCGATCAAATATTCATTCATCCGTTCGATGGCGGCATTCTTGCTCTGAAAATAATTCGTCACGACAACGGAAAAATAGACGACCAGAAGCGGAACGCCGATCCAGATGATGAGTCGTCGAACTATCGGTCTCTTAACGGTAGATTTTTGATGCTTTTCCATAGATTTTACTCTTTGTAGAAATTTTCATATTGGGGAACGGTTTGAATGAATCCCTGCTGTTTCAATTCTTCCGCGACGCGTAGAAAGTCGTCTTTCTTCAAGACGCCCCATTTCGTCGGATCGTCGCCGACCTGATAAACAACCGCTTCCTTGATAGCGTTCAGCATCCATTTTTGATGAGCCCGATTCGTACGGACGTGGAACTTTTCGCAGTATTCCATTAAAATGTCCAGCGTTTCTTCTTCATGGTCAAATGCATATTCCCAGCCTTTGAGTATTCCGTGTCTCATTTTCCGGCAAAGTTCCGGTTTCTTCTCGTATGTCTGAGATGTGCAATAAATGCCGTCTTCCGGAAAATTCAGGCCGTAGTCGGAATAGAAAAATTGCACCAATTCATCCTGATCGATCCCGGACAGATAAAACTTGTTGAACTCATTGTAATACATTGCCGATGCGACGTCGTAGGCGCCGACGAGAAATGCATCGATGTTGTACGCCTGAGGCACCAGATTCGGTTTGATGTTGAATTTTCGGAAAAATGCGTACGGCTGGATTGAGAAATCGCCGCCCCAGATCGCAATTGTTTTCCCGTTCATATCTTCCGGCTTTAAAATGCCGCTTTCCTTTTTCGCGACGAGCATTAGCGACGATTTTTGCAGGACCTGACAAATATTGACAATCGGTTTTCCCAGCGTCAGCGTCTGGGAAATCCATGCCGTACAGAAGTCGGCGCGTCCTTCATACAATTCGGTGATCGGACTGGTGTGTTCGTCGGAAAAACGTACTTCAACGTCGATCCCTTCCGCCTGAAATAATCCTTTTTCCTTAGCCATCAGGTAACCTGCGAATTGCGCCTGCGGAAACCATTGTACTTGTATGACTACCGGTCTCTGATTTTCCGCCCGGCTTTCCACGCCGAGAAATCCTAATAATATCACGAGTAAAATAACCGTTCTTTTCATACGTTTTTCCTTGTGTTGCATCTCTACAGAAGATTTCATTCGCAAATGGCCGTCATGATTAATCAAGGAATAGCCTGATCAGCGCTTTTTATCAAATCCGGCGGAAAATCGAGACCCTGTGCCTTTCCGTGTGTCAGGTTCAGATATAGTTTCTTTTTCTCGAGTATTATATCCGAAAGATTATCCGCAGATTCGCCTTTCAATATCCGAACCGCCAATTCGCCACTGGCCAAGCCCCAATCGTAATAGTCGATTCCGAGGCCGAGACACGCTCCGTCCTTCACGATCGTCGGTTCAAGGACAAAAATCGGAATCCGGTTGGTTTCGCCGACTTTTACCAGCGAACCGATCCCCGCATACACGCTGTTATCCGAGCAGGCGATCATCGCTTCGACTTTTTCACTGGCCAAAGCCTCCGCCGCCTGATAAACCTCCGAGGTTCCATTAATGATAATTTCAACAACGTCGATCTGATTCCGGGCCAAAGTTTTCTTCATACTTTCCACGGCTAAGCGCGCATTCATTTCCGACGGATTCCACGGAATACCGACACGCCGGAGTCCCGGAATCAATTTCCGCATCAGTTGGACGATCCGGTCGGTCTCCAGAGGATCATAAACGCCGATGATCTTCGGCGGAACGCTCTTTACACCGAGAATTTCTGGCTGGTAGGCGATCGTATAAACGACCGGAATATCTTTCACCTGATTGCAGGCGGAAATCAGACACGGTGAACTGACCGTCACGATCAGTTTGACCTCTTCGCCGACGAATTTCCGCAGGATCATATCGATCGTTGGCAGATCGCCCTGCGCATTCTGGAAATCGATCCGGATGTTCTTTCCATCGACGAATCCGGCTTTTTTCAGCGCATCCACGACGCCGAACCGTCCCTGGTCCAGCTGCGGATTTTCCAGAAGTTGAACGATGCCAACCGTCGGCAGGGATTCTTTCTGCGTACATTGAAACAGTGAAAAACTCAAACAAATGACGACAAATAACATTATCCGGTTTTTGATCATTTTCATCAGCCTTATTTCCCGACGATTTTTTTTGCCTGTACGAGGACATTTTCCGGAAAACGAATTCCCATCTCCATTGCAACTTTTTGATTCAACCACAATTCCTTTGGCAAGAGATCCGAAATCGGAATGTCCGCAGGTTTCTCACCTTTCAAAACGCGAATGGCAAGTTTCGCTGTCTCTTTTCCGACGGTATAATAGTCGGCGCCGATACTCATCAGTGCACCTTTTTCCGTGTGCATCGGGTTATTGGTCACGACGGGAATTTTCGCTGGATTTGAGACGGCGGTGATCGTAGCGATCGCTAATTCGACGGTGTTATCTCCGGAAATGTAGATGGCATCAACTTTCTTCTCGACAAGACTCTGCGCTGCCATCTGAACCTCGTTGGTATTGGTGACGGTGATTTCGACGAGTTCCAAACCGTTATTTTTCATCGCCGGACGCATCTTGTCCATACACGCCTGCGAGCAGACTTCCGACGGACTCCAGATCACGCCGACGCGTTTTGCCTTGGGAAGAACCTGTTTGAGCAAATTGACGCCGTCAGCGACTGGCTGAAATGTCGCCAATCCGGTCAGATTCGGCTGATGATCCGTCGGGCTTTTCGCGGCGCCAACCAGATACGGATCGGTGACCATCCCAAAAACATGCGGAATCGTCTTGTTAGCGTTTGCTGTTACCTGCAGGCAAGGCGTTGTAATCGAGATGATGATGTCCACATTTTTCACGACGAATTCCTGTGCCATCGATTGCGCCGTCCCGAAATCGTTCTCGGCGTTTCGGTAAACAAACCGGCAATTTTTGCCGTCGATGTAACCGCTATCGGCAAGAACGTTGCGTACGCCTTTCATCGCTTCATCAACAGTCATCCGGGAAGCGAACTGAAACAGACCAATCGTCGGCATTTTCTCATCCGATTTGCTCTGGCATTGGATCACCATAAGCGCCAACATTGCCAGTATGAATATCATCAAAAATCGTTTCATCTCGCTTTTCCCCGTCTAATAATATCCTTCCTGAAGCATGCTGACCAATTCCTCGTCCATCAGTTCCTGCTTCCGGAGTTCGTTAAACCGATTGAGAAGATCGACCGGCTTCATTCGCTTACGTTCGTCACCGGAAAAATCGCCGATGACAGCACCTTTGTGCATCATAATCGTCCGATTGCCGAGATCGAGCGCCTGTGTCATCGAGTGCGTGATCATGACGGTCGTCAGATGGTTTTCGCCGACGATTTTCTTGGTGAGCCGGATAATCTGTTCGGCGGCTTTTGGATCGAGAGCGGCAGTGTGCTCGTCCAAAAGCAGTATTTTCGGTTTGCGGATCGTTGCCATCAGTAAAGTCAGCGCCTGACGCTGTCCACCCGAAAGCAGTCCGACGGTGGCATTCAGTCGTTCTTCCAGACGCATTTCCAGCTTTTTCAGTTCGTCGATATAGACGTTCCGCTGAGACTCGGTCAATCCGAGTTTGAGGCGGCGCGGCTGACCTCTCAACATTGCGATCCGCAGATTCTCGAATATCGTCATACCGGGCGATGTCCCGGTAAACGGATCCTGAAAAACTCTTCCGAGCAACCCGGCACGTTTGAATTCCGGCTGGTTCGTGACATCTTTTTCATTCAGAATGATCTTGCCGGAGTCACAGATAAATTTCCCGGCGATGGCATTTAAAAATGTCGATTTTCCAGAGCCGTTGGTTCCAATGACCGTGATAAATTCGCCTTCCGGAATGAAAACATCGACGGCATTCAAAGCGACCACCCGATCGCCGCCGCCGTGCATAAAAGTCTTGCAGATTTTTTCCAATCGAATCATTTCTTGAAAAACCTCCGAATCTGCGGCACTGCCAAGGCCAGAAAGACGAAAATCGCCGTCACGAGTTTTAGATCGATCGGATTCAATCCGGCTTTCAGTGCGAGCGCGATCATCAGACGAAACAGGACCGAACCGAAAATGACGCCCCAGATCAGCAGGTTCAAACCTTTCTTTCCGACGACCGATTCCCCAATAATCACCGATGCGATTCCGGCAACCAGAACGCCGATGCCCATTCCGACGTCGGCAAATCCTTGATATTGGGCAATGAGCGAGCCGGAAAATGCGACCAATCCGTTGGAAATCGCCAGCCCGAAGATTTTTGTTGTGTCGATATTCACGCCTTGCGCACTAATCATCTGCGGATTGTCGCCCGTCGCCCGTAAAGCGAGTCCAAGATCGGTTTTCAAGAACACAACCAGCATCCATCTTAAAATCAGAACGACGACCAGAAAAGCGGCCATGACAATCCAAAATTGCGGAATGCCGAAGTTCCAGCCTTCGACGATCGAGACGATAGTACGTTCGTTCATTAGCGGCAAATTCGAGCGCCCCATGATGTGCAGATTGATGGAATACAGCCCGGTCATAACTAAAATGCTCGCTAAAAGCGGATCAATCTTGAACTTGGTGTGAATCAATCCCGTTAACATTCCGAAGAGGCCGCCAACAAGAATCGCCGCCAGCATCGCAAGCAATGGATGAACGCCGTTAATGATCAATATTGCCGTTACGGATGCGCCGGTCACAAAAGTTCCGTCAACGGTCATATCCGCAAATTTCAGGACGCGGAACGTCAGGTAAACACCCAGCGCCAGAAAAGCGTAGCCGAGTCCCTGTGTTATTGCGCCGATCCAGAGTATCATACCGTTTCCGCTTTCTCCCGGACGATTTCCCGGATATAACTCAGGCCGATGACGCCCTTTTTAAATGTCGATTTATCCAAAAGATGGTCCATACCGAGAAATTCGCCGTTCTCGACGATTTCCTTGATCTCAGATTCCAGATTGATCGGATGCTGTCCCGACGGTAAAAATTGGAATATCGCCGAATGGCTGTGCGTCAGCGGCGCGCGCATTCCCTGCGAATCGATGGTAAAAATTGATTGAATGGTCGCGGGATCGAGCGAAGACCGAACGTCCAATCCAATACCGACAACCAACGCCGTCGTGTTCAGATATTCCGGTTCGATCTGGAAATTCAGCCAATCTTTGATGTTGTCGCGATGCGTGATCGATTCACCGTTAGCCGGCGCATTTTCAACGATGGGCGCGCGTTTGATTCCCGCTCCAAAAATCGAACTGACGTCCGCCCGCATCACGATCCCGATCAAACCGCTGAAGTCCGGTTTTCTCTGCCGTGCAAGACAAAAGAGTTCCAGATAGAGGTTTTTCAACGACACACCTTCTTGTTTGTCGTTCGCCTCGAATGCTACGATCTCGTTGAAATTATCATCCAGCATCACATGAAAAGCGGTGTGGATTTTCACGTCACTGGCTTCGCCTCGCGGGATCAGAAAATCCGGAATGTTGTGGCCATCGGTCGGCACCCAAATCAACGCGCCGTTCAAAACCATCAGTTCGCCGATCCGGTCGTAACAATTCTCGACCGTATCGCCCATCGCGCCGATGCCGAGCGAGTATTTGATTTTCGACAGACTCGTCGAAGCAATCCCGGCACGCGAACATCTTGCATAAAGGAAATCGCGGTTGTCTCCGCTCACCCGAATCCGGGTCGGCTCCTTGCTTCGCGGGAAAATACGCCAGACAGCGTTTGCCATCTGAAATTCATCGAACGAAACCGTCCCGGTTCCCTTCTCCGTCTTTTCCATTGAAAATGATGCGAGCGCCAATTCGACCGTCGAATAAATGCTGAAAATCGTTAGAAAACCGGATATTTTCAGAATGCTGAGCGGATAAGGCTGGACGCCAGCCAATTTCACGTCGCCGTTCAGTTTGACGATCATCTTCTTGAGTGTGAGCAAGGTGCGAATCCCAGCGCTTGACAAATAATCGACATTTGTCATATCCAGAACGATCCAGTAGGCGCCCGAATTGACCTGCGAACAGAGAATCTCACTCGTTTCGTTGGCGTTGACAGAATCCAGTCTTCCGATCATTTTCCCTATTAAAACGTTCGACTGTTGTTCAAATGTAATCGTCATATTTAATTATTTTCCTTGGTTTCAAGTAATCGGGACAGTCGGTTCAGCATCCAGACGATTCGTTCGAAGAGATTCGTGATATAGAGAAGCGTTGCCTTGCTCTGCATGTCGAGCTCGCTTTCGCCCGATAGATAAGTGCTTCGGATACGCTCCATTGTAATGCCTCTGTCCTGCGTAATGTTTTTCAGCAATTCGGTGGTCGAATTATCTGCGTTGTCCACCGCATCGATCGCAGTGAGTAAAATCGTGTCCAGACCTTCGATAAAATTCTGCACCAGCGAACGCGCCGCCGGATTGCAGGGAGATTGGTCCAACGTCTTGACCAAGTTGTAAAGATTCTCTTCGATCGAAACGAGGATGCTCTGTTTGTTTTGAATTGCAAGTAACCGCTCCGACGAATAGGACGACGTTCTTTGCTCAACCAGATCGGTCAGGAAATTCTGGATTTCGTTCACGACGGATGAAAAGGCGTTGTGGTACGATTCGATAACACCGTCGCCTGTTCCTTTTTCGACGATGCACCGCGCGTTGTCCATATATTTGGGAAACCGGTTCGCCAGCCGCAGTTGTTCCTTTTCAACCAGTTCCATGGCGGATTCCGGAAAAACCAGAGCGTTGTCGTGAATGAATTTAACCTTCGATTCGTCCTCTTCCTCGGTCGGCGGATAGAATTTTTCCAACACTCGGCCGGTTTTGTCGAAGAATTTCCAGAGGACAATTCCCGTGAAAAGATTATAGATCAGATATGAATATGCCATCTGTTGTTGGACGGAGCCGGGCAATGACATGATCAGCGCTTTCATCAACGGCACGTGCAGATAAATCTCGACATAGAACAAGATCAGAAATATCAATCCGCCGAAGCAGTCATAAAACACCGAAAACATTGCAATCTGCCGGGAAGTTCCTTTCATTCCGCCGGACATGATCCACGAAATCAGAGCTGAGCCGACATTCGTACCGTAAATGATCATCATCGTCTGTTCGATGCTGAAAAGCCCAATGCTTGCCATCGTGATCGCCACGACAGAAACAGCCGCGGAAGATTGCGCGATCATCGTCAAAATCACGCCGATGAGAAATGCAAAAACATACGATTTCGACGTCAGGAGCAGAACCGTCTTGAACCATTCGTAATTTTGGAGGGAACGCGAGCCTTCATCAATCATGAAAATACCCAGAAAGAGCAGGCCGATTCCCAGTAACGCTCCAACCAGCGTGCGGTATTTGACCGGTTTATCGAAGGCAAAACAGAGCCCGGCGATTCCCAGCAGATACAGCATGAACAATTTAATGTCCAGAGTTGCCATCAAAACAAGTGTCGCCGTTCCGACATTCGCGCCGGCAATGATCGGCAGAGCACGTCGAACCGAAATCAGACCGCTCCGGATTATTCCAACGGTTATATAAGTGATGGCGGAATTGCTTTGCATGATGGCGCCTGCTAGCGTGCCGAGAAGACCGGATTTCCAGTCTTTTCCCGTCCACCGGGCAACGATCTGTCTGAATCGCCTGCCGGACGCCTGTTTCAGATTGTTGGACAGAATTTCGATTCCGGTAAAGAAAAGTCCCAAGCCGGATAAAAACTTGCCTATGATAGTGAACATAAATCTCTCATTAAACAAAAAACCCGGTCAGATAAAATCTCATTCAACCATTTCAATTGAACACGATGCAAAGTAATAAAATTCGGTGAAAATGGAAACCGTTTTCTTCATGCCGGTTTGTCCGGTTTCATAGCCGGTCAAGAAATTTTTCAACGGTATCGAAAAAAGCCCCCGGCACTTCAATAAACGGAAAATGTCCGCAATCTTTGAAGATGACTAATTCCGAACCGCCAATCTCTTTCCGGATGCGCTCCATGAATTCCAGTGGAATCAGATCGGAATCGCCGGCGATGATCAGCGTCGGACAATGAATTTTCGACAGATCGGCGTGAAAATCGTATTCACTCAGATAGGGTGACAATAAATCCGTCACAGAATCCGAATTCATTGCCGTCATTTCAGTCACCTGCATATTCATCCGTGCGGCATCGTCCTGCCGGAAAAAGTAAGGCCGGAAATAGACTCGATAATATTCCTGAAATGCGACCGGTTTGCGCTGTTGGAAATCTGTAGATTCGAGTATTTTCATCAGCGTATTCCGGTTGGCTACCGTGATTTTTCGCTCATATTTTTCCGAGAACGGCTTGTAAAAATCCGACGACGCACTGGCCGGACAGACCAAAACCATCGATTTCAGATTCTCCGGATAGCGGATGCCATAAAGCATCGCCAATTGCCCACCAAACGAATGGCCGAGCAGGTTGATCTTATCAATTTTCAATTCTTTTCGGAGCGCCTCGATGTCATCGATGTAATTATCCAGTGTGATCGATTCCGGCGTGATTGGCGCTTCGGATTTTCCGACTCCACGCTGATCGTAAAAGATCACACGGTGATGTTCAGACAACTGTTCCATTTGCGGCATCAAACAGGTATGTTCCATTCCCGGACCGCCATTGATCAACAGGATCGGTTCCCCTTTCCCGGCCATACAATAATAAATCCGCGCGTCGCCCGATCGGACATATCCTTCATGCCTCGCCGGATTTTTATTACACGATGCCAACGATAAAATTCCTAAACAGTACATTATTATCATCCAGAAATATTTTCCCCGAATTCCGAAATGCCGATATTTCCGTTTCATGTCCATTTTCTCTTTTCTTTTCTCTTCTCTGATCCATATTTTTCCAAAGTTCATGCTGAGGTGAGTTTACACAATCAGCTCGAAAAATGAAAATAACATCTATCCAGAATCGATCTCCAACTTGAAATTCGCTATAAAGTAGTTCCAATAGTATAAAAATTCTCCTAAATTTCAACAGGTTATTTATTCAATGCAGTGAAGTGTTTTAGTGAAAAATAATAAAACTGAAGGAGTGTACGTCATGGATGCAAAGAAAAAACGAAATTGGTTTATCGCTGGTATCGTTGTTGTCGTTGTATTAATCGGATATTTCTCACTCTTTTGGCCGCCGGCTGCTCACGAGAAAATCTGGGGAACCATGGGCGGCGCCCAGAAAGTCAACAAATTCCGGGGCGAACAATTCTCAGAAAAGGACGTCATTTTAGATACACTGAAAATCAATCGAGTTATCCAGAGCGCACAATTTCAGAATCTGATGAAGAACAAGGAATTCCAAGCGCTGATTAAAAACGCCGATTTCCAGCATGTATTGACGAGTGCTGAATTCTCTAATCTGTGCAATAATCAGAAGTTCCAACAATACTTTTTTGAAGGTCAGAATACATTCTCATCGATCGCCGGAAAAGCGGAGTTTTCGAACTTAATGCATGATTTTTGGAACATGGATCAGAGCGGTTTTGAAGTTGGAAACTTTGGCAATACCCAATTTCAAAATCTGATAAAAAACAAAGAATTCCAAATGGTCTACGCCAATCCGGAATTCCAGAAACTCTGTTGCGCGCAGGATTTCAATAAAGCATCCAGGGAATTAAAGTTTGGCGATTTAGTCCAGAGTAGCGAATTTAAAATTGTATTGGCTCAACCTGGTTTTCAACAGTTAATCAAAAACGGGGAAATCAAGAGGTTAGCCAATCAGGATTTTCAGAATCTGATGAAGAATTCTGAACTTATGAAGTATATGGGAAGTAAGGAATTTCAAAGCGTTTATTCCATGCCCGGGATGAATCAACTTTTTGGGAATGCCGATTTTCTGAAATTAGCCCAGAGCAACGAATTTTTAAGATTGACTGCCACACCAGATTTCGGCAGGGTATTGATGGATGCTAATTTCCAGGGACTTATCAAGAATAGCGAATTCCAAAACACTTTACAGAGTCGGGATTTCCAGTATTATGTAGGTTCCGCTGAGCTCGGTATTCTGGTTCCCCCACCTCATTAATAGATTTTTCGTGCGGGGAAAAGCGAGACCTAATTGAGTGCTGTGATTATCATTGTGATCGGAGTGAACGATGAAAAAAGCCATCCTGTTGCTTTCTGTTTTGTCACTTTTTCCGATACTACTCCACTCTCAGGATTTAAAAAACCTCCAGACAGATGATCTGAATCTGGTCTATTACTCGTCAGCGCATTCTTACGTCGTTCCGCATCTTGTCCGTTCGTTCGAAAACACGATGGAATATTATCGGAAATTTTGGGACTACTATCCGAAGGAGCGAATAACCATGTTCCTGCAGGATTTCAGCGATCTGGGAAATGGCGGAGCCACCGCGGTGCCGATCAACTACATCAGCATTTCCATCGCGCCGTTTTTGTACGTTTACGAAATTTCCCCGGCCAACGAAAGAATCTCATGGCTGATGAACCACGAGATCGTCCATGTCATCGCTTGCGACAAGGCCTCACGCACCGATCGGATTTTTCGTTCGATGTTCGGAGGAAAAGTCGATGCCGTTAAAGAGAATCCGCTCTCGATCGGTTATTCGTTTTTGACTGCGCCGCGCAGGCTCTCGCCCCGTTGGTATCATGAAGGCATCGCCGTGTTCATGGAAACATGGATGGCCGGCGGTCTCGGACGCGGGCTCGGCGCTTATGACGAAATGGTCTTCCGGACAAAAATCCTGGAAAAAAGCCATCTGTACGATGTCGTCGGACTCGAATCGGAAGGTACGGCTATCGACTTTCAAGTCGGCGCCATTTCATATCTCTACGGAACGCGTTTTTTTACTTATTTAGCAAACAAATTCGGTCCGGAAAAATTGATCGAATGGACATCACGAACGGAAAACAGCAAGCGATATTTTTCCAGTCAGTTCCGGAAAACGTTCGGAGAGAGTCTCAAAAACGAATGGTCGAACTGGATCGCGTATGAGAATCAATTCCAGCAAACGAATCTCGACTCGATCCGGCAAAATCCGCTCACGCCATTCACGCCATTATCCAATGAAGAAATCGGCTCGATCTCGCGCGGATGTTATGATCCGGAAGAAGGGAAAGTCTATCTCGCCATCCGCTTCCCCGGTCAAATGGCGCGGATCGTCGGCATTGACACAAAGACCGGTCAGATCGAAAAAATCTGCGACATCGAGGGCGCATCACTTTATTACGTCTGCTCGCTGACTTATAATCCGGCGACTAAAACCGTTTTCTACACGACGGATAATAACCAGTGGCGCGATCTGGCGAGCGTCAATGTTCGCACGCACGAACAGAAACAACTGATCTCCGATTTTCGCGCCGGCGATCTCGCTTTCTCGAAAACCGACAGTTCCATCTGGGCAGTTCGGCATCAGGACGGCATTTCGACCATCATCCGCATCGATAAACCTTATAACGATTGGACTGCGATCTACGCTTTTCCGTTCGGGACTGACGTGTACGATCCGGACGTTTCGCCTGACGGGAAATCGCTCATCGCGGCGGTGACGGATATCTCCGGTCAGCAACGTCTCGCCCGCTTTGACATCGAAAAATTAACCTGCGGTGACGCATCGTTCGAAACGCTCTTCGATTTCGATGTCAGCTCACCGTCGAATTTCGTTCACTCAGCAGACGGGAAATTCCTTTTCGGAAGCAGCTATTACACCGGCGTTTCGAACATCTGCCGCTTCGATGTCGCCAAAAACGATATGGAAATTCTCAGTAATTGCGAGTCCGGTCTCTTCCGCCCACTCCCGATAACCAACGATTCTTTGCTGGTTTTTAAATACACATCGACCGGTTTTATGCCCGGCTGGATTCCGAACCAACCCGTCGAAAAAGTCAACGCGATTCAATATCTCGGACAGGCGACCGTTGAAAATCATCCGGTTCTCCAAAGTTGGCACACCGGCAGTCCTGCATCCATCAATCTCGATTCGGTCACGATATTCAACGGAGCGTACAATTCATGGAAAGATATTCGCCTCCATTCCGCTTATCCGATCGTTGAAGGTTATAAAAATTCCGTCGCGCTCGGCTATCGGTTCAATTTCAAAAATGGTATCGGTTTCAACGGCTTCGACGTAACAACATCCGTTTCTCCGGATAAATCGCTATCACCGGAAGAGCGTTTTCATCTCGGAATTCACTACCGATACTGGCGCTGGTCGCTTGCCGCCAAATACAACGCCGGAGATTTTTACGACCTGTTCGGACCGACGCTGACCAGCCGAAAAGGCTACTCGCTTAGTCTCGGATACGACAAATCGCTCATTTACGACGATCCGCGCTTTCTCGATCTCAATTTTCAAATCGCCGGTTACGGCGGACTCGAACGCCTGCCCGACTTTCAAAACATCGACGCCTCGTTCGATAAACTTCTGAACGCAAATGTCGATTTGAGTTACAAGTTCACCGAGCGTTCGCTCGGCGCCGTCGATGACGAGAAAGGAATCGTTCTCAACGTCGTCTCGTCGGCAAATCTCGTCAATTCCAAGATCTATCCGCGCCTCGTGTCGGATTTCGCTTATGGGATCGCCTTGCCGATCAACCATTCATCGATCTGGTTCAGAAGCTCCGCTGGCGTTTCCTTCGGCGATCGCACGGAACCATTCGCCAATTTCTACTTCGGCGGATTCGGCAACAATTGGGTCGATTACCGCGCCGAAAAACGCTATCAGAATTCCGAAAGTTTTCCCGGCAGAGCCATCAACGATTTTGGCGGGACGAATTTTGTGAAGATAATTGGCGAATTAAACCTGCCGCCCATCCGTTTCAGCCGATTGGGTGTTCCACCGCTTTACGGCAGATGGATTCGCACGTCACTTTTCTCGACGGGAATTCTGACAAATTTAGACAGTCAGGCTCAAAGCCGAACTTTAGCGAATGTCGGCATTCAGTTCGATCTGAAAATCGTCATGTTTTCACTGCTCGAATCGACACTTTCCGGCGGCTACGCCATCGCCTTTGAAGACGGTCGCAACCCGGCTTCGGAATTCATGGTTTCGCTCAAGATCCTATGACCGTTATCTTTCAAACAGCCGTCGCCATTCTGCCGGTTTTTCTCTTTCTGGGAGTTTTAACGCTCCTCGATACCTACAAACTGATCAAATTCCGGACGATTCTCGTTATCATCGCCTCCGGATGCGTCGCGGCGATTCTGGCTTGGTTACTCAATATATTTTTTCTTAATAACACACACATCCATCCCATAATCTATGCTTCCTATGCGGCGCCATTCATCGAGGAATTACTGAAGGCGATCTGCCCGATTTTCCTGTTAAAGAAAAAACGAGTCGGTTTTATGGTCGATGCCGCAATCGCCGGATTTGCCGTCGGCGCCGGATTCGCTTTCATCGAAAATCTGTACTACCTGAAATTCTCCCCGGACGCCAACTTGTTCCTCTGGATCATTCGTGGATTCGGAACAGCGGTCATGCACGGCGGCACGACAAGTATTTTCTGCATCGTTTCAAAATATCTCGCCGAAAGCCGTAAACACGAACGAATTTACCTGTTCTTACCGGGTTGGTTGTGTGCCGTTATCATGCACGCGATCTTCAACCGTTTTTTCCTGCCGCCATTGATAATGACCCTCGGACAATTGGTTTTCTTTCCGACGTTGATCATCCTGATTTTCGGTCAAAGCGAGAAAAAACTGCGCGGTTGGTTGGATGTCGGTATGGACTCAGACATCAATCTGCTGGAATACATCAAGTCCGGTACGATCAAAGAGACCAAGATCGGTATTTACCTACAGACGATCCGGGAGAAATTCCCGCCGGAAATCGTCTTCGATATGCTATGTTACATCCGGATCAATATTGAACTTGCACTGAGGGCAAAAGGCATTCTCATCGCGCGGGAATCCGGGCTGGAAATTGTCGTCGATCAGGAAACCCGCGACAAGATCGCCGAACTCAAATTCCTCGAAAAAAGCATCGGAAAAACGGGACAATTCGCCATCGCTCCCATGCTCCACACATCGACGCAAGATTTGTGGCAGTTGTTTTTAATAGAGAAAAGATAATTCCGACGTTTCCGTGCCTTTGTATCTATAATAGTAACGTAATTAACACAGTGATTAGAAACGTGTGTGAATGACTTGACAATAATATCTAAGAATATGACCAAATATTTTCCTTTTTTTTCAAATCAGAAATCTTTATTATTGAAAAGTAGTTAAGAGAGAACAATATGACAACAGTAATTAAAATAAGTGAGTATGCGAGTTTCACATTAACGCGTGAGGCGGGAAATCGAGCATATGAAAAAATTAAAAATTACCATTCAGCACATTCACAATGCGATAATCTGATAATTGATTTTCAAAATATTGATGATGTTTCTGTTTCTTTTATTCAAGCAACCGTTTTCAGATTAGCCAATGAATATCTGAAGATCGAACTAAAAAATCTAAATGATGCCATCCGGTTTAAAATAGAAACCCTTATTAAAATTACTACAATTGATCCCGCTATTATTGGTAGGATAAAAAACTACCAATTTAAGACCGTCTGAAAGGCGAATCTGCCTTAAAACAAATTTCTACGAATGTACCGGATATTGGTGATTGAAAATTGTTCATTGGGTAAACATGCTCACTGGTAAATTTTACACATCCATTATTTGAGATGATGAACAAATAATCTTCCGGATCAACTATATATGATTTTAGGGTAGTCAGACCTATCCCCGCTAAAACAGTTCCCGAAGTAGTTACGCCAGATTGAGTGGCATAGATGATTGTATTTGTATCTGTGTCTATGAAATCAAATTTAGAGCGGATTTTAGCAGGAATCCCAATCCCCAGATCACTAATCGATATTTTTAACAACCTTTTCTGAGGATACCGCTGAGCTATAACAAAAAACCACTTGGCACCTGAATGAATATTAACGTTGTCGAGTAATTCACCAAATACATCATCTATGTATTTAAACAAAATAGCGTTCCCAATTCGTTCCTGACACAATTGGCTCAAGTGTAGGATACAATTTTCAACATCGGAGGTATCTGTAAAATGCTTTTTACAGAATTCTAATAATCGATCGGGAATTGGAACTCTTCTTATTTCTGGCCTGTCTGGTAAAATTCTAATCCTGTTATGAAATTCATTTTCTAGATATGATAAAAAATCTATTCTCTCGAGATAATTGATTATCTCCGGCTTAAATTTAATCGAACCGGATTTTGATATTTTCATCTGATTTTCAATCAATCCTGCTAAAAATGTCATTCCAATCGGATCGAAAAAGTCAATCCTCTCCGCTATATCCCAGCTAAATACTTCTTTATCAGTTAGCACCCATTTACATCGTGAAATTAATCGGCAATCAAAATTCATTAATCAGACTTTCCCCACTACCAATGCGATCTCCTCCTCTGTCAATCCGTACATTGTCTGAACTATGATTCATAGGATTCTGGGATTACCACGATTAAAGAAACCAACCATTTTCTATTCACGATTCTAATCCTGTTCATCCTTTAATCCGAAAAATCCTGGTTCAGACATTTTCCACCACCTTAATCTCCTCCTCCGTCAGCCTGTACATTGTCTGCACTATGATTCATAGGATTCCGGGATTACCACGATTAAAGAAATTGACTTCCAACTTGTTCACGGTCTCAATCCTGTCCATCCTTTAATCCGAAAAATCCTGGTTCAGACATTTTCATCCGCCTCCAATCATAGTACTCATTTAATCATTTTAATCATAGTTCAAGACTGTTTATAACGTTGGTGAATAGAAATATATCGGCAATATCGGTAACAAACTCTTATCTTCATCCGTCAACTTATTGTAAAACTCTTCCCACAAGCTGACGAATCGGTCAAGGTCGATCAGTTCAACGTGAACGTGAGAACTTCTCGCCGTTGTTTTCGCATCGGACGTAAATCCGCTTGTCGAAACAAAAATGCCAACGTCTCCATCTTTTGCTAACAGACCGATTAATTGTCTGATTTCCTGAACCGTTGCCGAACTTTCACGGTGTTTGATCTGCACCTTGATCCGTGGTGAAATTGTACCCAAAGGATCGCGATAAGCTATCACGTCTATGCCGCCGTCTTTTCCGTGAGGAGCGACAAAGGGAGTATAGTATCCCATACCTCGCAACAAAGCGGCAACCAAATCCTGAAAATCATAAGGATTTTTTAAATTGATCTGACTTCTCAATCCTTCAATTGCAACCTGTTCCATTTCCTGTATGGTCGCCTCCTGTCGTTCCGGAATTTCCTCCGTTTCGATTTCTTCTTTTGGTTTGATCGCCTTATTCTGTTCATCCCATTTCTTGTAAGCGGTATTCGCTATCTTTAACAGACCATCTTCACCAGATTTCATTGCTTCCAGACCTTCTGGTGTCAGATACCAAATTCTTTTTTTCTTTAAAAGAAATCCGGCTTTAATACAATCGATACTATAAAAACTTAGTATTGATTGCCAACGAATATAACCAGTCTTTTCATATCTCTCTTTCGCCCAATCATCTAATTGGACTCGCTTTTCAACTTCTGCCATGACCTCCCGCCCCGGCGCTTCATTGCCCTTTTCTTTCAATACTTGAAAAGCGGCGTAAATGACCTTCGCGGCTAATGTCCATGACCTTGATAAATTTTCTGATGACATATTTTACCTCTTACTTTATTGAAATAACTAACAATATTACTGTAAGTACCGTCATGACAATTGTATAGTTCATAAAGAACTTCTCTACAGTTGCAATTTCTTCTAAGGCTTCAACGGTACGTTTCATGTAATTTGTATTTATGTTGCTCATCCTGTTTTGAACTATAGTTGTATCACTCGGCGATACGACTTTTAATTGTACAAGGTCACTTTCTCTATTCTTTGATTCTTTATCATATAGAATTGAGCCATCTGGACTTTTGATATATCTGATCATTTCAATCGGAAGATTTTGGGGTATATCAAACTTTGAACCGGATGGTATGAAGAGAATTTGGTTTTTCTTTTGTTCAATAAATTTCCCAACATGTACAGCCCCTAAAGTTGTCACAAGAGTATCCTGTGCATTAGATACAATTGACAATAATAGAAGAAAAATTAATACCTGAATCAACTTTTTCATTCCTTTTCTCCTTATAAAATGGGGTGAACCTATAAACATTTCATTGTTATTTCTTATCCATACGTTTTGATTGCGATCTCACTCTAAGTTCCTTTGCAGCTTCTTCGGGATTGTCTTTAGTGTATGCCCAACCATAAATATACTTAAAGAGAATGTCGGTCGTTGCTTTGAATGCATCTATCGCTTCGATATAAAGCTCATCAGGAATAAATTCATCACTGTCACTGATTCTCAGGGTGAACTTGTGGTCTTCCCCCGATGCTCGTAAAACATTGAAAACATGCTTTTCCGAAAGATGAATGTAGCCGGAAGTGTTGTCATATACCTTTTTGACCCAAGTGAATTGTTGAGTGAGTTTCTTTACAAGATACCTGTCATTCATCAATTGGTTTGACCTGTCTTTTTGATTTCTAACAGGTATGCCATTAATTATCTTCCTGACAAATTCTTGAGGGTCGTTAACAAGTGTGCCCGCATAGAGACGAAGGCAATTATCAAGTTGAAGTCGAATAAGCGGAGCCGCAGCTACGAAGTTCTTTGCTTCAATCATGCTGACGAAACCTTTCAGAAGGCATAGCGAACGTTTGATAGTTGCCAAGACCAACAAATCGAGAGGATACATAGCGCCGCCGTCGGTTAGCATGACTGCTTTACCTAATTTAAAATGCTTATCGCGATATGGTTTTAGTTGCTCAAGTGCTTTGTCAATATTCATTGATTGTTTCCACTGTTTTCTTTGACCTATCTGTAATAAGATTATCGCAAGTGCCTAACATCTGTTTATCCAGCATACTTTCCCCTTTCCTTCCACCACCGTGATCTCTTCCTCCGTCAACCCGTACATTGTCAGCACCACGATTCATAGGATTCCGGGATTACCACGATTAAAGAAACAAACACATAACTTTTCACGATCTTAATCCTGTCCATCCTTTAATCCGAAAAATCCCGGTTCAGACATTTTCCACCACCTTTATCTCTTCCTCCGTCAATTCGTACATTGTCTGCACTATGATTTTTCTGATTTCCTGATTGACTGTGATTTCCATTTTCACCCGCCTCCAATCATAGTCCTCATTTAATCATTTTAATCATAGTTCGAGACTCTCCCTCCACCACCTTTATCTTTCCAACTATAGAAATCTAAAAATCACTCGTTTAGCGATATGATAAAAAATACTCTTCCAGCAATTTGACACAATCCGTTGGATTTTCTCCAATATGAACCTGGTGACTGGACCTTCGAAACAACTTGTCAATTTTATCTTTTTTTCGGTTAGTAAGTCCCATATTCGTGGCATATATTTCAACATCATCGGGTAGAATTTTGGGAATATTTAATACCTGAAGATTATCTTCTGCAAAACCAAAACCCATAAAGAAGATTCTTTTTGCCTTTTGTATTTCGGCTTTTGCCAGTTCTGCATTTGGATTTTCACGCTCCTCTCTAATGACAAAAAGATTATCGACTAATTTTGAAATGTCATAGTTTGATAAGAATGAGCGATACTCCATTCCGTTTTCAGATTGCCATTCTAAGTCACCTACTTTACCGTACACATGGATAATTGGAATTGACATAAGTTGTTTCGATAAAATTTCTTTAGCCATTTCAGTGTAATGACTTGTCGTATTCGTATATAAAAAATCGTCTAAAGATCTGTCGTAATTGAATGTTATGAAACTAACACAGTTTTTATCAATCTGGCAACTTTCAGGACCTTTGAAATCTTTGATCAGTTCGTTAAATAAATCTTTGTACCAATCCTGTATTTTCTTGGTTTGATCCTCAATATCATAATTGAACCTACTCAGATGTTCTTTTTTTGCAATTGATAACAAAATTGCCTTCTTCCCGGCAAGGAGAAATTGAGGATTATCTGTAAGGTATCTGTCAATTGACGGACCCGGACCGTTTTTAAAATTTATCCTAAACGCCTCTGTATCTTCCACAATTGAACTTATCATCCTGCTTATATTGCTTCTGGGCAATTCGGAATATCTATAATATTCTTTTGCCCAATTTCTAAGAGAACTCTCATAATATTTGATTATATCCTCATTCAGTCCATCTGCGGTCGGGAATCCGTATGGAACACTCGCACCAGCGCCTAAAATAAAAACAGTATATTTGTCAATCATATTTATAACTCAACAAACTAATATGAATATGATTCTCATTTATTATGAGATTGATTTTCAATCCTGTCCTTTCTGTTCATCCCAAATTACCTCAATAGCTGTTTTATTTAAACCTTCCCTTATTCTTGAAATTGCTTTTTGAGAATATCTATTAAACAGTGATTTACTTATTTTTATTTGCTTGTAGCAATCTGGATCATCTTTAATACCAAAATATCTGATTGCTGCTGTTGTCTTTGGACCGGTAAGCCCAACTTTCTTAGCGAGCTGATCTCTACCGAGATTATAATAATCAAGTTCATCGACTCTTTTAATTGCGACAACAGCAGCTCCAGGTGTTCCTAACGGTACTGGAGTAAAAGGAACTCCATCCTCTACTTTAGTTATTCTTAAATCAAGAGATGGACCGTATCCATTTGATGTAATATTAATTGTTGAAGTCCCGGGTAATATCTGATTCCAAGTAGAACCGTCTGATATTTTTCCCAACATTTTTTTTAACTCAGAATCTGATGGTTGTGTCTCAATCCCCTGTATGGAATTTTCTAAAATTGCTAATGATCTTAATTTCTCCAACGCTTCTAATCTTTTTCGGCTATCAGGGTGTATAAGTTTTCTTATTTCATCGATCTCAGTAGTAAACAGAGCATCTATTTCCATAGGAGGAGTAGTAGAAACAGGTAAAACCCTAACAGGTAATTCTGTTTTTAAATCAATTCCAAAGACTCGCTGAGTAATATCTCTAAATAAAGTCAGCCCCGACTGAACTTGAATATAAAATAACTGCTCTGATACTAGTAAAATATAGTGTTGCGCAGCATCCCGAAATCCATTGATAGTCTGTAGCGTCAGCACTTCTTCTTCACTTAAAAATTTAACACTTGCATCGCTAAAAGCCTTTCTAATACATGAACTGAAACCAATAGTCTCTTTTGATCGTTTTTCTCTTATTTTACCACCTTTATGTATAATAGATGCTTTTAATAGCATTTCAAAAGAATGATCAAGAAAAATTAAAACCCCATGAATTCGACCACAATCATTTGGACGATTAAATATCTCAATGCTCAGAGTTAATGAATCAATTGCTTTCTGATAAAGATGTTTTGCTTCCTTTTTCATAATAAACCATAATGTGTTATACAGAAATCACTTTCGTCGTCTCTTCACCGAACTGGCTGATGACGCGGACGGCGATTTTCTGGTCTTTCTTTTGGACTGTTATCGGGTGGGAGATATGCCCGTAAAGACGGTCGAACGCCTCGTCGTCAATTTCGATTTTCAGTGTCTTTTCCGCTTTGCGTTTGATTTCATGTTTGGAAATATCGCTAAGTCCTCTTTTCCACTTCTCGAATTCGTCCCGGTCGCCGCCACAGAAGAAAACCTGCTTAACAATGAAATTACTGCCGTCGTAATTATCATCGAGCATCCAGTAGGCAATATCGCTGACATTGCGGGCTTTGACTTCATCTTTGATGGGATCGTAAATATCCAATCCGCAAATTTCTACGGTAACCTGGTTTTCATTCTTATGCACCGTAATATCCGGCTCGCCGATGGTGACAAAGGATGCCGCTGATTTGGCCGGTTTTTTCTTCAGACCTTCCTGCAGAAGGTCATCATGGATGCGGGCTTTGGTCACTTCAAAATGTCCCATGCTCATTGTTTTGATGTCGCCTTCAATGTCGCTCTCAAAACTGAAGCCAAGAACAACCAACCACTGAGCATCCCCGCGAATCCGGCAGGCTTTGACGGCTTCGTTGACGGCGGTCTTGCTGACCGTACCGAATTTGGGACCGATATGGAAATAGGCTTTCTTTTCACCGACGCCGTTCATAAAAAAGCCTTCGGCATGCAGATAGGCGTCCGGCAATATATCAACTCTGGTGAAATTGACACGCTCATCTTTGCGCCCGTTCTTAATGCCGGTCGAAAGTAAATGCTGTTTGATTTTCTCCGACCATTCCCCGGCATCTTCGCCGGCGATTTGTTCGGTTTCGAGTTCTGCGAGTGAAATCGGCTCAAAGTTTTGCAGGGTTTCAACAGTAAACGGACCGGCGACGCGCAGTTTCTTGCGGTCGATCTCCGGCTGGTCGTAGAGTGTCTCGGTGGCGGGCGGCTCGTCATTGGCCAGAGATTTCAGGGTGATATGCGGGACGGTTTTATAGACAAAGCCCTGGCGGATGTCCTTGGAAATGGGAGGCTGATCCTGTCCATTTTCCGTGACGGACTGCTCGCTATATAGTTTGTAGTAAGGATAAGTCGCGGTCATCAGTCTCTGCTTGGCGATGTTCAGCGCGATGCGGCTGGTGTCGATCGTGATCCATCTTCTGCCCCAATGCTCGGCGACATAGGCCGTCGTACCACTTCCACAGGTCGGATCGAGCACCAAATCGCCGGGATCAGTTGTCATCAGAATACAGCGCTGAATTATTTCTACTGATGTTTGAACTACATATATCTTTTCTTGGCTTCCAATTACCGTATTTGTCCATAAATTTTTTATTGGAGAGGCATCAAAATCATCTATGAATCTAAGGTATCGAATTGAATTCTCTTGAAGAATGATCCGATTTTTTTTGAATAAATTTAAAATACCTGTTACCGTAGTTTTCCAATGTTGACCTGAAGGAGGATTGTATTTTTTACCATTTAAATTTATTTCGGTACCAGTTTTTGTTTCTCCTTGAGACGTTAGAGATTGAGAAGTTGCAATCTTGGCATTTTTTGGAATTAATGATAAATCATCTTTTTCTTCTAACGTAAGCCGTCTAATATTTCCATTTTGATAAACTAAATTATAATGACCATAATCATCTTCGCTTTTTAATTCAAACAGTTGGCGATATTTAATATTTTGAATCACTACTGTCCCGTTAAGAAAAATGAAAAGGGTGTTATATAATTGATAATCAGCAATATGTGGTATATAGAGCGATTTTTCGATTTGAACTTTTATAGTCGATTTGATTTTACGTGTTA
>Ga0247841_10000597_pt1 | contig 91882 bp, 87 predicted proteins | sample LaCruzMarch2015__2_FD_192410 | JGI IMG/M metagenome (GOLD analysis project Ga0247841, IMG submission 192410) | Freshwater microbial communities from meromictic Lake La Cruz, Castile-La Mancha, Spain - LaCruzMarch2015_18m | ecosystem: Environmental > Aquatic > Freshwater > Lake | place: Spain...
CAAATCAAAAAGCCCCACCAAGCTTTTTGAATACATGGCTATGGCAAAAGCGACCGTATCAAGCGATATCGGCGAGTCGTCCTATGTTATTAAAGATGGGGATAACGGTTTTTTAGCAAAAAATAAAGTTGGCCAGAAAACTTTATGATGTCTTAAATACAGTTTAATAAAAATGATCTCTATAATAGTTTTATCATATAACAGCGTGGTATTTATTGAAGCTTGCATAGAATCTATATTAGGCCAGGATTATCGCAATTTTGAGGTAATTGTGGTAGATAATGGCTCAAAGGATAGTGCGTTGTCATTGATAAAAAGAGATTATCCTAGCGTTAAGATAATCTGGAATAAAGAAAATTTGGGCGCGTGTATAGCAAGGAATAAGGGCGTAGATGCCAGTAAAGGCGAATGGATATTGACTTTGGATTGCGATGTAATCTTGGAAAAAGATTTTCTTGGGAAGATAATGAAAGCCGCGGAAGCCTCAGAAAAGAATACAGGCATGTTTCAGGCAAAGATTTTGCAGATGGATAAAAAGGCAATATATTCTTGTGGAATAGATCTTTCTAAATTAAGGAGGTTTCATGATATAGGAAGAGGGCGAGCTGATGATGGTAGATTTGACAAGGTGAAATATGTTTTTGGAGCTTGTTCAGCCGCAGCTCTTTACAGAAAACAAATGCTGGAGGATGTTAAGGAGAAAACAGGTTATTTCGATGAACGTTTTTTCTTCCTGGTTGAGGACGTGGATTTAGCGTGGCGGGCGCAAAAGAAAGGATGGAAAGCTGAATTTTGCCCGGAGGCTGTTTGCTATCATGCCGGCAATAGCTCCGGTTCAGGCAGGAAGATGAGGCAATACCTATGTTTCCGCAATAGATATTTTTTGATCCTTAAAAATGACGACATGAATATACCGAAGAATATTGCTATCGCCTTATTATATGATTTACCAAGGCTTGGGTATCTGATGTTGACTAATAAGCATATCTGGAAAGCTTTAACGGAAATAAAAGCGTTCTTTGGGGGTAAAGAGGGATCTAAGAAATGAATCTTACAAAAAGGATTTTAATTATAAAACTGGCTTCAGCAGGCGATGTTTTGAGAACCACAACGCTCCTGTCTGCGCTAAGAAATAGATATCACGACAGTCATATAACGTGGGTTGTAGAGAACGCCTCGCGCGAACTTTTAGAGGGAAATCCTAATATAAACCGAACCTTGGTTTACACGGAAAAGAGAGGTTCTTTGCTGAGGGGCGAAGAATTTGATATTGTCATATCTTTAGATAAGGCTATAGAAGCGGCTTTTCTCGCTACGTTTGTCAATGCCCCTGAGAAATATGGATATGGTTTAGACGAAGAAGGCAGGCTGAGCCCTCTGAATAAAGAAGCCGAATATTCCTATTGCCTTGGTATAGATGATGATTTAAAGTTTTTTAAAAACAGGAAGACTTATCAGGAATTGATATTCGAAACAGCAAAGCTTGAATATAAAAACAATCCGTACGAGCTGACCCTGGATAAAAAGCACATTGATTTTGCAAACAGTTTTTTTAAGAAAAACGACTTGGATAAAAAAGACATGATTATAGGCGTCAATACAGGCGCAGGCAGAGCTTTTGCCAATAAAAATTTAAGAAAAGAGAAGATGGTTGAGCTGATAGAATTTCTGTATAAAGAATTACATGCGAAGATAGCGCTGCTTGGCGGGCCTCTTGAAAGAGATGTTAACAGGTATATTAAAAAAGCCGTAGGGGAAAAAGCTGTTGACTGTGGCTGTGATAACAGCCTTAAAGAGTTTTCCGCGTTGATTAATAATTGCGCATTGGTTATTGCAGCTGATACGCTTGCTATGCACGTAGCAATAGCGCTTAAAAAGCCAGTGGTAGCCATCTTCGGGCCAACCTGTCCCCAAGAGATAGATCTGTATAGCCGGGGCTGTAAAATAATAACAGAAGCAAAATGCGCGCCATGTTATAAGAATAAATGCGATAAAAAGCTAACCCGTATGGATGGAATACCTCTGGGGAAAATAGTCAAGTCGGTAAAAAAGCTTATAAAAGCCTTTCCTGTAGCGTGACAAATAATTCAAAAACTTAAGATTGCCAACAGAACCCACAAGAGGACGCCTGTCTCAGGCATAAAGTAGGGGTTGTCTATCATGTTGTGCAGGATAAAAGCTATTGCGGCTAAAAATATAAACTTATCCCCGGTATTTCTAAGTTTTCTACGCAGCAGATTAAAAATCATAAAAAATATTCCTGCAAAACCAAGAATCCCTGTCTCCGCCCATTGATGCAGGAAGATGTTGTGCGCATATCTGGTATTAGTGCTAAGCCCTACCTTGTATTTCAAAAATACTTCCTGAAAATTACCAGCCCCTACGCCTAAAAATGGATGATCTTTTATTGCGCCTATGGCAGCGCTCCAATAATTTAGCCGCTGGATTACGGAATTTTGAGGATTTGTCAGGTTCATAAGGCGTTCCCACCTGTTTGACAAAATAAAAATAAGCACAAGAAATATGAAAAGACAAGATAAGTATATCAGCCACTTTTGTTTTTTGAAGTCATTGTATAAGATAATGGTTAAAATAATCAAAGTGAAAATAAGGCTGAGCCACGCGCCTAAAGATTTAGTGAGAACCAGCGCGGCAAGGATAATTACTGTAGGAATTACGCTGAGCATTTCCTGGCTTGGCCGCTGGATTCCTTCGGGGTAAACTTTGCGAGACGAGAAGTATGTGTACAAAGACAGGAAAAAAGCTATTAGTAGATATCCGCCTAGTATATTAGGAGAAGGGAACGTCCCTATCGAGCGTTTTGAAAGCAGGATATCTCTGGTATATGACGAAATCGACAAAAGCCTGCTGTCCGTCTTCCTGATGTAGTCTATGGTGTGCTGATAACCCCAGAAATATTGATATACAGAATACAGGCTTATTATTGACGCGGCTACGACTATAGTTTTTATAAGGGTTGTTTTTTGCTTGTCGTTAGCCTGAGAAACTATAAAAAAGATAGAAATATAACTTAGAAATTTCATGGTTTCTTGGACAGAGTTGTGGACATTAACGGATGTTGCGGTTGAGATTATATATGACGAAAGAAGCAGTAAGACCGGCAGGGCGTACGCATTGGTTCTTGGCCCGGCTTGCGTTTTCGCTTGGACAGCGTTCTTCGGACGAACAAGACAAGCTGAAAAGAATAATGTTGCAATAGCGGTTGATATTATAAAGCTTTCGTAATAAATTTCAAATGCCGGGTATGCAAGGCCGGATATAAAAGGCCTCAAAAAGATAAAGAATATTAAAGGAATAAATATAAAACTCGATAAGGGTTTAAGATTTTCTGTTTCCATGATATAATTAAAAATATGATATCAATAATCGTCGTAAATTACAATAGAAAAGATTTACTTAAAAATTGCCTGGATGCTGCCAGGATGCAGAGCTTTAAAGATATTGAAGTTATCGCGGTGGATAACGGCTCTTCGGACGGAAGTTCTGATATGGTCAAGGCTCATTATCCGGAGGTCAAATTAATAGAGAATAAAAAAAACCTGTTTTTTTGTAAGGCAAATAACCAGGGCATAGAAGTGGCCAAAGGAGATTTCATTCTTTGTTTAAATAATGACTGCGTGTTGGACAAGGATTATCTGAAAGAGGCGGTCAGCTCGTTTAATATGGATGGAAAGATAGGCATGGTGAGCGGGAAGATTCTCAGGATGGACAGAAAGACAATAGACTCTACTGGATTATTTGTAGCTAGGTCCAGGAAGCCATTGGAAAGAGGATATGGAAAGTCTGACAAAGGCCAATATGACAATCCGGAATATATATATGGCGTAAGCGGCTCATGTATGCTGATGAGAAAAAATATGCTGGATGATATAAAAGATGAAAACGGGTATTTTGATGAAACGTTTGAGATGTATTACGAAGATCTGGATCTATGCTGGAGGGCCAGAAAAAAAGGCTGGAAGGCGTATTATAATCCAAAAGCAACGGCATATCATGTAAGAGGAGGTACGGCAATTACCCGCGACGGTAATCGCAGACCGGGCTTAAATCTGGCCTACATTGGGGACGATCTAAAGAAAAAATATATAAGAAATAGATATAAATGCATGAAAAAAAACGACGCCATAGCAGGTTTTATATTACATTTGCCTTTTATATTATTATACGAGATTAAGATTTATTTTTATATTATTGGAAATTTTATCTTGACCAGCATGAGAAGGCATAGTATAATCTGAAATCGGAGGTAAAAGTGATAGTAAAAGAAAAGAAGAAAGAGGTAATACAGAAGTTTGCTGAACACGAAAAAGACACTGGCTCTTGTAATGTGCAGATAGCTATACTTACAGAGAGGATCAACAGCCTTACGGATCATTTTAAGTCTCACAAAAAGGACTTTAATTCAAGGGTTGGGCTTTTACGTATGGTAGGCAAAAGAAAAAGGCTTCTGGATTACCTTAAAAAAGAAAACCCGGAAAAATACCGCGAACTCGCTGATAAGCTGAGTTTGAAAAAATAATATTTTTTAATGGGCGCTATAAATTGCGCTCCTATAAAATGTAGGGGTGGTGTTTATGCCGCCCTTGAAGGCGGATATTAATCCGCCTTTTTCATAACTACAAAAAACATAAGGAGATATATGATTTACAGAGTTGAAAAAAAGATTGGCAAAGAGACAATTATCATAGAAACAGGAAAAATCGCAAAACAGGCCAATAGCGCTGTGTACGTCCAGTATGGAGGCACAGTGGTTCTGGTTACAGCTGTCTGCTCAAATCAACTCAGGGAAGGTATTGACTTCTTTCCGCTTACCGTAGAATATCAGGAAAAAACATACGCGGCAGGTAGGATCCCCGGAGGGTATTTTAAGCGCGAAGGAAAGCCTACTGAAAAAGAGATTCTGACCTCCAGGCTTATAGACAGGCCGATACGGCCTCTTTTTCCAAAAGGTTTTATTAACGATGTCCAGGTTGTGGCTATGGTGCTTTCAAGCGACGGAGAAAATGATTCCGATATACCCGCGATCATAGGCGCTTCCTGCGCGCTGTCTATTTCAGACATACCTTTTATGGGGCCTATAGGAGCGGTAAGGATCGGCCTGGTAGATGGAGAATTTGTAATCAACCCTACTTTTAAAGAGCTAGAAAAGAGTTCATTGAATCTGATTTCAACTGGGCTTAAGGACAAGATTATAATGTTAGAGGCCGGGGCAAACCAGATCTCAGACGAGAAGATGCTTGAAGCGATAGAGTTGAGCCAGGAATTTATAAAGATAAGCATAGAGTTGCAGGAAGAGCTTAGGAAAAAATGCGGAAAAGAAAAAATAAAGCCGGAGTTAAAACTTGTGTCCGAAGAATTGCTCGAAAAGGTAAAAGGGCTTTCTATTGTAGAACTTAAAAAGGTAAATTCCCTGCCCGGTAAAGAACAGAGAGAAGACGCGTTTAATGTTTTAGCCAAGCTTGTTGTGGAGAAATTAATAAAAGAAGATGAAGATCTCAGCGAAGGCGATATAAAGAACGCGTTGAGCGAAGTGGAAAAAAACGAGATTAGGAAATTTATCCTGGAAAAAAAGATAAGGATAGACGCAAGGAAATACGAAGAGATAAGGCCGATAACCTGCGAGATCGGGCTTTTACCCAGGACGCACGGTTCAGGGCTTTTTACAAGAGGCCAGACCCAGAGCTTATCAATAACTACGCTTGGCACCAGCCAGGATGAACAGAGACTGGATACCCTTGAAGGCGAGAAATTCAAAGGTTTTATGCTGCATTATAATTTTCCGCCTTTCAGCGTAGGAGAAGCAAAGCCGATGAGAGGGCCAGGAAGGCGCGAGATAGGACATGGCGCATTGGCGGAAAGAGCTCTTAAGGCGGTAATGCCTTTGAACGAGGAATTTCCTTACACCGTAAGAGTTGTATCAGAGATACTTGAGTCAAACGGCTCAAGCAGCATGGCGACTGTTTGCGCCAGCACTCTTTCCCTGATGGATGCGGGCGTTCCTATTAAAAAGGCTGTTTCAGGCATAGCCATGGGCTTGGTAAAAGAAGGAGATAACGCCGCGATCTTAACTGATATCGCGGGATTAGAAGACCATTACGGAGATATGGATTTTAAAGTTACTGGAACTGATACAGGCGTGACCGCTCTGCAGATGGACCTTAAGATAGACGGCATAAGCATGGACCTGATAAGGAGAATAGTAAAGCAGGCAAATCCTGCCAGAGCGTTTATCCTAAACAAGATTCTTGAAACAATAAACGCTCCCAGGAAAGAACTTTCCGAATACGCTCCCAGGATAACTACATTGATGATAGACAAGGAAAAGATAGGCGCTTTAATAGGCCCGGGAGGCAAGATTATAAAAAGGATAATACAGGATACGGGCGCTAAGATAGAGGTGGATGACGAAGGAAAGGTTTCTGTCGCTTCCGACAATGAAGATGCTTCCAGAAGGGCGATCGATATGATAAAGGGTATTACAAGCGAGCCTGAAGTAGGCACAATTTACGAGGCTACTGTAAAAAAGATCATGAACTTCGGCGCATTCTGTGAGATATTGCCCGGCAAAGAGGGCCTTGTGCATGTTTCCGAGCTTTCAGATAAATTTGTCAAAAACGCGGAAGAGGTTGTCAAGATCGGAGACAAGGTAAGAGTGAAGCTTATAAAGATAGATGAAATGGGCAGGCTGAATCTAAGCATCAAACAAGCACAATCTTGACACTCTGACAATGTCGGTTTTGTAAAGTTTATTGAACATAATCTTGACACTCTGACAATGTCGGTTTTGTAAAGATCTTGTAGAGCGGATATTATAATAAATGGAGATTTGGCAGGCGGTAGTTTTAGGTATTGTGCAGGGCATAGCTGAGTTTTTACCTATTTCAAGCTCAGGCCATTTAGTTATTTTACATAAATTAATGGGCTTTAAAGGGCCTGAGATACTTTTTGATATATTCTTGCATCTTGGAACTCTGGCAGCTATATTTATAGTATTTGGCAGAGAGATAGCGGAAAGCGTAACCACTAAAAAAAGAACCGGTTTTTTAATTTTATTAGGAAGCGCTGTAACTTTTGTTTTTGTTCTTTTATTTGTAAAAAATATAGAAGCTGCGTTTAATAATGTAAAAGTAGTCGGCATAATGCTTCTAGTTACAGGCGCATGGCTTATAGCTGGCAACCTGGTAAGGCTGGGGACAGAAGGCATGACAGCTTTTAAAGCATGTTTAATAGGGCTGGCTCAGGGAATAGGGGCATTGCCAGGCATATCCAGAAGCGGCGCTACTATTTCTACAGGCTTATTCTTAGGGCTTGACGGTCAATCTGCAGCAAAATTTTCCTTTTTATTATCCATTCCCGCGATTCTTGGCGCATTCTTTTTTAAAATGAAAGAGACGGGGTTTAATTTTACAGGCATAAATATAAATTATTTTATAGGGTTTTTTATATCTTGTATTGTAGGGGTTGTATCCCTGCAATTTTTATTAAAAACGCTTTATAGGAACAAGTTTCATTGGTTCGGGGCGTATTGTATTTTGTTGGGCATGGTTGTTATTTTCTTTTTGAAGGCGTAAAATGAGCAAGGATAAAAAAGATCTTATAGCTTCTGTCGGGTTGTTTGTTCTGGCTCTGTTGCTATTGGCCGGGATGATTTCCTATTCTTCTTACGATATCGGTTTTGAAACATCCACTCCTAATATCCACATCCGCAATTATATAGGAATAATAGGCGCATATACCGCATGGGCGATATTTAAGTTGATAGGATATGCCGGATTTGTCATACCTTTTCTTTTTGTGGTATGGGGCATAGGGATTTTAGCCGAGCGCCTGACAGGAAGGCTTTTATACAGGATTCTGGGGGTTCTGTTTTTATTTTCCGCCAGCTCCGCATTTTTTAGCTTAACAGCCAGCCCTGATTCGGTTTTGATGGTTGCCAGAGGCGGCCTTTTAGGGTTTTTATTAACGGACAGGTTTTTGCTGGATTACCTGGGAACGATGGGCGGGTATATAGTTACGGTAAGCTTAACTATGTTGGCGCTCTTAGTTGCCACGGAATTCTTAATAGTGCCTGTAGTCTCTATTTTATTTATGAAAATCTGGGCTGTGGCGGATAAGATAGGCAAAAGAAGAATGGAAAAAAGCGCGCCTGGATATGCAAGAACCGAAAAACTTGCCCCAGGCCCGAGATTAAGGCCTGCGGTAAAGGTAGACAAGAAAACGGAAGATGGGTTAAGGATCAATGGTCAAAGGCCAGGGGAAAAAGAAATTGCGGCTGATCAGGAAAGACCTAGAATAAGCATTATGTCGAAGAGCGCAACTAAATCAAAACCTGCGCCTGCAAAAGCGGTAAAGGTTGAGCCTAGAGTTGTAGGAGACTATAAGCTTCCAAGCCTTGACTTACTGGATTCTCCCGCCCATAAACCGGAAAACATCTTTGGAGAGAATCTCGAAGAAAGCGCAAGAATACTTGAAGACACCCTGAGGGATTTTGGAATAGAGTCAAAGGTTATTGATATAAGCAAGGGACCTGTTATCACAAGATATGAGTTACAGCCTGCGCCTGGGGTAAAGGTAAATAGGATTACGAGTCTTAACGATGACATTGCCCTTACCATGAAAGCAACTACTGTGAGGATAGTGGCGCCTATACCAGGAAAATCATGCGTTGGTATAGAGGTTCCTAATGCGGACACTTCAATGGTTTTTCTGAGGGAGATATTGGAATCCAGCGAGTTTCAGAAGATGGCGGCGTCTTCAAAGCTTGCGATGGCTTTAGGAAAAGATATCTCAGGTAAATCCGTTGTAACAGATCTTGGAGACATGCCGCATCTTTTAATAGCAGGCACTACCGGTTCCGGGAAAACTGTTTGCGTAAATTCTCTTATAATGAGTATGGTCTATAATGCCACGCCTGAGGAATTGAAATTTTTAATGGTAGACCCTAAGATGGTGGAACTTGCGATATATAATGGGTTGCCGCACCTATTATGTCCCGTTGTTACAGACGCTAAGAAAGTCGCGGGCGCGCTGGGGTGGGTTGTAGGCGAGATGGAAACAAGGTATAAAATGTTAGCAAAGATAGCCGCAAGAAACATAACCTCGTTTAATCAAAAATCAGAAGAAAAGCTTCCTTATATAGTAGTTATAATAGATGAATTAGCGGACCTTATGATGGTTGCCCAGGAAGATATCGAGAACGCCATTACGCGGTTAGCTCAGCTTTCAAGAGCGGTCGGAATCCATATGATACTTGCTACGCAGAGGCCTTCAGTGGATGTTGTAACAGGCGTAATAAAGGCGAATTTTCCGGCAAGGATTTCATTTAAGGTTGCCTCGAAAGTTGATTCCAGAACAGTACTTGACATGAACGGCGCTGATAAATTGCTGGGAAAAGGAGACATGTTGTTTATGGAGCCCGGAAGCCCGAAGCCGGTAAGAGCTCAGGGTACGTTTCTGACAGACCCGGAGATTGAAAAGGTTGTAAATTTTATAAAAGCTCAGCAGGAACCGGTATATGACAACGAGATACTTGAGCAGCAGAAAAAGAGCGTTTCTGGAAGGGGCGGTTTTGAAAAAGATGAATTTTTTGATGAAGCAGTGCAAATGGTGCTTGAAACAGGCCAGGCGTCTGTTTCAATGCTTCAGAGAAGATTAAGACTTGGCTATACAAGGGCAGCCAGGATCATAGACGCAATGGAAGAAGAAGGCATAATAGGCTCTTTCAGAGGTTCTAAACCCAGGGAAATATTAATACAGGAATACCAGCCTAAAGAAGAAATTAACAAAGAAGATATCAGCGAAGACAAGGATTCAACCACCTCAAACCCATCCAGATTGCAATAGGGATGGGTTTAATCATGTTCAAACGAATAAATGCCGGAATCATTAGGTAGGATATTAAAAAAAGCAAGAGAATCAAAGCATCTTTCCCTGGAAGATGTGTCTGAAAGAAGCCGCATATCGAAACATATTGTTTTAGCCATGGAAGAAGATAAGCTGGATGAAATCAAATCCGGTTTTTACGCAAAGAGCTTTGTTAAAACATACGCCGCTTTTTTGGGAGCCTCGAATGAACCCAGCGTAAAAGAATATCTGCTCAGGCCGGGATGCGAGATGCAGAAAAATCCGGAAACGACTGCAAAGCTCCACTCAAAAGTTGCCCCTAAGGCTTCCGGAGAAAAAATAGATTTTTCCGGCATAGCTAAATATAGAAACCAGATAATAGCTATGATTGTAGGGATATTTGTATTATTGTTATTGTCGCTGGCTGTTGGCCAGGCCGCTAAAATTATAAAAAATATCTCCGCAAAAAAACAAAATAAGGCAGTTAAAAGCGCGCCAGCGCGTCGCAAGGATGCTGCTCAGTCAACGCGCCAGCGCTCTAGCGCTCCCATCGTAGAAGAGAAAAAAGAAGAATCAAAGGTAAGGGACGCAATAAAAGACGTAAAAAAAGAATCCCCTAATGAAAAAGCAGATTCCGTAGAGCTGGAGGTTTTTGCGTCGGATAATACATGGCTTCAGGTGACAGGAGACGGAGAGATTATGTTCACAGGGTCGTTTAAAAAAGACGGCAGGGATACCTGGAAAGCGAAAAAAGAAATAAAGTTGGAAGCAGGCGATTCCGGCGTTATTAAAATAAGTGTAAACGGAAAACCCACAAACTTTTCCGGAAAAAAAGGCAAAAAGAAAGAGATTGTAATTACAAAAGATGGAATAAGGTAGACAAAGGCTTAAGATTAAAGGTTTAAAGTTTACGGGGGAAGGATACCCCGTTTTTTTATGACAAAAACAGTCAGTATAATAAGTTTAGGCTGCCCGAGAAATCTTGTGGATTCAGAAAACCTTATATCTGAATTTACAAAGAAAGGCTATGTTTTTCATGAAGATGCATTACATGCCGATACGGTGATCGTGAACACCTGCGCTTTTATAGAAGACGCCAAGAAAGAGTCGATAGACAGTATCCTTAGAGTAATAGACGCTAAAAAAGGAGGCCGCGTTAGAAAGGTCATAGTAGCGGGTTGTTTATCGGAAAGATATGGAAACGAACTTGCGGACGATTTAAAAGAGGTGGATGAATTCAGAGGGGTCCTGAATTTTTCGCGTAATAAAGCGCAGAATCCTGTATTGAAAATGACCCCGGGGCATTATGCGTATGTTAAGATCTCAGAAGGATGCGCCAATAGATGCACTTATTGCGTAATACCGTATTTAAAAGGCAATTATAAAAGCAGGGCCTTCGGGCCTATAGTCAAAGAAGCCGCGCAATTAATAGACAAGGGCGTGAAAGAGCTTATATTGATAGGCCAGGACACTTCTTTATATGGCGTAGATTTGTATAAAAAGAAGAGGTTAGGAGGCCTATTGAAGGAGTTGGCTCAAATTTCAAAAGACGCATGGATAAGATTATTATACCTGCACCCCGCTAATTTAGATAAAGAGATTATAGAGGTTATAAGGGACAATAAAAACATATGCAGATATATAGATTTGCCGCTGGAGCATATTAGTGATAGAATATTAACTCAGATGCGCAGGAGGATAAGTAAAAAGAAAGTAATCTCTCTTATAGAGCGTATAAGAAAAGAAATACCAGGCGTCAGCATAAGGACTTCATTGATAGTCGGATTTCCCGGGGAGACGGAAAAAGAATTTAAAGAGCTCGTATCTTTTGCGAAGGAAATGAAATTTGAAAGGCTGGGAGTTTTTAAATATTCAAGAGAAGAAGGCACTCCTGCCTATAGTTACAAAAAACAGATTTCAGAAAAAGAAAAGCAAAGAAGATTTGATCATGTAATGTCGGCGCAACAGGATGTATCAAGAAAAATAAATGAAAAATTCAAGGGAGAAGTGCTGAAGGTGTTGATAGAAGAGAAGATCAAAGATTGTTATCTAGGTAGGACAGAATACGACGCCCCTGAAATAGACGGCCAGGTATATGTTGAAGGTAAAAATTTAAAGATAGGTAGTTTTTATAATATCAGGATAACCGACGCTTACGAATACGACTTAACGGGCAAATATGAATCTGGCAAATAAGCTTACAATCTCAAGAATAATCCTGGCGGGCTTTTTTATACTGTTTCTTTTTATAAAAGGCTCGGGCGCGAAGTTTATGGCTATGGCTATTTTTCTGGCAGCTTGCGTTACTGATTATTACGACGGTTATTTTGCCAGGAAAACAGGCGGTATAACTTCTTTTGGCAAGCTGATGGACCCTATCGCGGATAAGATACTTATATTGGGCGCGTTTCTGGCTTTTGTGGAAATGGAAATAATACCCGCATGGATGGTAATAATAATAATAGCGAGGGAATTAATGATCACGGGCATAAGAATCTTAGCGCTTTCGCAAAAGAAAGTCCTTGCCGCGGAGATGGGCGGAAAACATAAAACAGTTTCTCAAATGGTGGCGGTTATAGCAGTGCTTGTATTTTTAATAATTAAGGACATGGGGGTTGGTTTCAGATATACGGAGGTTTTTGAGGCAGCGGTATATTTATTGATGCTTGTAACAGTGGGCATGACTATTACTTCCGGCGTTTCTTATATGATCAGGAATAAAGATATTTTTATGGGTGATAAATGAAAGACCGTTTTTATAGAATGATAGCGAGCGTTTTTTATATAGGGTATTTACCCATTGCCCCGGGCACGCTTGGAAGCCTTTCGGCGCTTATTTTGTATTATTTTGTATGCCGCGATGCAGTAGTAATGGCTGTGGCGATTTTAGTAGTAATAGTCTTGGGATTTATTACAGCAGGCAAGGTAGAGAAGATGTTCGGGGAAAAAGATCCCGGCGAAATAGTAATAGATGAGCTTGCCGGAATGTTGATAGCTTTATATCGAATACCTCCGACCATGGGTTATGTGGTTACAGGATTCTTATTGTTCAGATTTTTTGATATAGTAAAGCCAAAGCCTATCAAGGACCTTGAAAAATTAAAAGGCTCTTTTGGGATTATGTCAGATGATATTGTGGCAGGCATATACGCTAATATATTGCTCCAGGTAATTTATATACTCAATCTTTTGTACCATTGATATTCTGCAGGAATTTCTCCAGAAGGACTGAATAGACGGCGCCTTTTGGATCGAGGCTGCTCTGGAACAGCGTAAGTTTATTGATAGGCGCTTCATTTCCTATATCGTAGCTTGTTTCCCTGATTAATTTTATAAGATTTGATATATTTTTAGGCGATCTGATTCTGGCGAGAGTGAGGTGGGGCTCGAATTTTCGGCTTTCTTTCACAAATCCCAATTTTTCCAGAGTGGCCTCTATTTTGTCGTTCAGTATTTTTAAATTTTCCGAGCCTTTATCAACCCCCAGCCATATTACCCTGGGATGGTTTGTATCGGGAAAGGCGCCTATTTTAGAAAAGCTGACAGCGAAAGGTTTGAAATTGTTTGAGATGAAAGACATCGCATCGGAAATTTCCAGAAGCTTGTCTTTGTTTATATTGCCCAGGAATTTCAGGGTAAGATGCATTTGGCCTTCATCCGCCCATTTAGCGTCAGTATCGGATTTTTTGAGGATAGAAATAAGCTTGGATATTTTTTGTTTAATTTGATCGTTGATTTCAATGGCGATAAAGGCGCGGAGCATAGGCATGTTTATAGCTACCTCGGCCTAAGAGGCCTCTTTCCGGAGCATATTCAGGGAGGCCTGTGTGGATTTGTATTTTATGAGATTGCGAGTGCCGATAAAGCGGAATTCTCCGCAGATGGTTTTATTTTTTGTTGAAAGAGCGATATAGATAAGGCCGACCGGTTTTTTATCTGTCGCTCCATCCGGGCCTGCGATGCCTGAAAGTCCTATTCCGTAATCAGCGCCTGCTAAAGCCCTTACATTTTTCGCCATCAATACGGCAACCTGTTCTGAAACAGCGCCGTATTTTTTTATTGTTTTCATAGATATATTCAGAAGCTTATTCTTGGATTCATTGCTGTATGTTACGAGACCGAGCTTGAAATAGCCGGAGCTTCCAGGGGTATCTGTAATCCTGCTTGATAGAAGTCCGCCGGTGCAGGATTCAGCTATGGCCAGAGTTTTTTTAGATTCAATAAGCTTTTTGCCTGCGATTTCTCCCAGTTTTTCATTGTCATAACCGAAGATATAATTTTTAAGCCGCAGCTTGACCTGTTTTTCTATTTTGTTTATCGCGAGGGCGGCTGATTTTTCATTTTCTTCAGTTACGGTGATTTTTACATGTATTTCTTCTGGATACGGGTATATCCCCATCTGGACTTTACCGCTGATTTTTAAGATATCTTCTATTATTTCATTTACCCTTGACTCACTAAGGCCAGTTATTTTTATTACCCTGGATTTTATAATCTGATTTATTTTAAAATGTTTTTTCAAATATGGCATAGCTATGTTTTCAAACATAGGGTAAAGCTCGAACGGGACGCCAGGGAAAGCCATGAGAACTCTGCCATTAAACGGTATTATAAGGCCTGGGGCTGTGCCCATGTTGTTTATGACAGGTATTCCGCCCTCCGGTACCAATGCCTGGCGCATGTTATTAGCGGGCATCTTTATTTTACGAGCTTTAAAATGAGCCTTTATGCGATCCGCTGTTTTTTTGTTAAAGACCAGTTTTTTATTCAGCGCCTTTCCGATACATTTAAGGGTCATGTCGTCAACCGTAGGGCCGAGCCCGCCGCTTGTTATTACTATCTCTGATTCGCTCAAAGCCTTTCTTATAGACGAGATAATAACTTCTGGATTATCGGGTATGTCTACGTGTTTTGAGGTTTTTATGCCTATAGATGCGAGCTTATTTGAAATAAGTTGGGCGTTTGTGTTTGCAATATGACCCAGCATTATTTCGTTACCTATACATATTACCTGAGCGGCGATAGTCATAGTAATTATTATATGAAATATATAAGCTATTAGCAATACTTTTTCATCTTCGTGAACTGAGCTCAAGAGCTCAAGACCAGATCTTGATCATGGAGATGATAAAAAAAATTAAGATTTTTGAAAGAAAACGCCCGCGAGATGTGTCTACTATGATGAAAGGAGACTAATACAATTATGCTTTACTTTGGGAAATGGCGAAGGTATAATTAATTCTTAAACTAAGGAGGGTACGATGGTTAGGAAAGAAGAAAAGAAAGAAGAAAAGAAGACAGTGGCGGCAAAGACCGATGACAAGCAAAAGGCTATTGAATCAGCTGTTTCGCAGATAGAAAAGCAGTTCGGAAAAGGTTCTATTATGCGCCTGGGGCAGAGCACTAAGTTTGACGTGGACGTTATTTCAACAGGCGCGCTGTCTTTAGACCTGGCGCTGGGCGTAGGAGGAGTACCTTACGGAAGGGTTATTGAGATATTCGGGCCTGAAGCAGGCGGAAAAACAACACTTACCTTAAGCATAGTTTCGCAGGTTCAGAAGGTTGGAGGAGTTGCCGCTTTTATAGATGCCGAACATGCGTTGGATCCGACTTATGCGAGAAAATTAAAGGTAAATCTGGATGATCTTTTGATTTCACAGCCCGATACAGGAGAGCAGGCGCTGGATATTGTAGAAATGCTTGTGAGGAGCAACGCAGTCGACCTGATCGTAATAGACTCTGTGGCTGCTTTGGTGCCGAAGGCGGAGATAGAAGGAGAGATGGGAGACAGGCATATAGGGCTTCAGGCGAGGCTGATGTCTCAGGCGTTGAGAAAACTTACAGCTATTATTGCAAAGACGCATACCTGCGTTATTTTCATTAATCAGATAAGAGAAAAAATAGGCGTCATGTTCGGCAATCCTGAGACAACCACAGGCGGAAGAGCGCTTAAATTCTATTCTTCCGTGAGGATTGACATGAGAAACATAGGCGCTATTAAGACAGGCGACAAGGTTATAGGCAACAGGGTCAGGGCAAAGGTTGTGAAGAATAAGGTCGCTCCGCCTTTCAGAAACGCGGAATTTGAAATAATACATGGGGAAGGCATCTCAAGGGAAGGCAGCGTTCTGGAACTTGGCATAGAGTTAGAAGTTTTGACCAAGTCAGGCTCATCGATAATTTTCGGAACGGAAAAATTAGGCCAGGGAATCGAGTCTGCCAGAGAGTTCCTGAAAAACAACGCAAAAATTTGCAACGAAATAGAGAAGAAGATAAAAGAAACGCTGGTAAAAGCATCTGAAGCTAAAAGATAACACAAGGCGAGAGATGAAGAAAATCAGAATAGCTGTTTTATTTTTTTTATTGCTTTTAATATCGCTGCCTGTATGCGCTGAATTGCCGGTAGAGGCGTTGAGCTTACAGGGTGCGTTTGTAAAGGTTTCCAAAGACGTAGGCCCGGCAGTTGTCAGTATAAGCGCTGAGCATACGGAGCGGTACAAGACCAGGTATTATCCTTTTGCGGCGCGGAGCCAGGATAAATTTTTTAAGGATTTCTTCGTAGAAGGCCCGGAAAAGGAATTTAAAAAAATAGGTCTTGGGTCCGGGATTATCATAGACAGGGAAGGATATATACTGACCAACGAGCACGTAATTAGCGGCGCTGACAGGGTGCTTGTAACTTTGCCTGACGGTAGAGAGTTTGAAGGCAAACTTACGGGCGCTGATGAGTATTCCGACTTGGCTGTTATTAAGATAGAGCCGAAAGGAGATCTGCCTTTTGCAAAGCTCGGTAATTCAGACAGCGTTAAGATAGGTTATTGGGCGATAGCGATAGGAAATCCTTTCGCGTTTGCGGTTAAAAATCCGGAACCTACGGTTACCGTAGGTGTGATAAGCGCGCTTCACAGAAGTCTTCCTAGGACAGACAAAAGAACAAGAGAATATTATGACCTTATTCAGACAGACGCCGCAATAAACCCCGGTAATAGCGGAGGGCCGCTTGTTAATATCAGCGGAGAGGTGATCGGGATCAATGTTGCGATATTTACAATGAGCGGCGGTTCTGAAGGCATAGGATTCGCGATACCGATTAATACCGCCAAAAAAATAATGGATGATTTAATACAAGGAAGGCGTATTCTTTACGGCTGGATAGGCGTTATTATACAGGATTTAGACTCTAATCTAGTAAAGTATTTTGGATTACAGGATAAAAGCGGCGTTTTGATTTCAAGGATTGTGGAAGATAGCCCCGCTTACAGGGCAGGGCTAAAGCCGGGAGATATTGTTATTTCCATAGACAGCGAGTCTGTAAGAAATACGCAAGATCTTGTAGGAAGGCTTTTAAAAAAACAGATAGGAGAAACAACTAATCTAGGTATTGTAAGAGAAGGAAAACTGCTTTCAGTAGATGTGCAGGTGGATTCAAAGCCTGAAGATAAAACTGTTGCGGTTAATCAAAAAAATACCGAAAGTGTTATTAAACAGCCAGAGCCAAAGAACTGGAGAGGTTTGGATATTTCCGATATTACACCTGATATGGCCCTTAAGCTTAAGATGAGCGCAGGCTTAGGCGTGATTGTTATCTCTGTAGCGCCTGGAAGCTCGGCTGAACAAGCTGGCATCAGGCCTGGAGACGTAATCTATGAAATCAACAGGACGGCTGTCAAGAGCGCTAAAGATTATTTATCCGCTATAGACAAAGCCTCAGGCGATGTGCTGGTCGGGACTTACAGAGGTTATGTAGTGCTTAAGGAAAAATAGAGAGCCAACATCTTTACAAAAGTGACATTGTCAGTTTTGTAAAGTTTATTGGGTTACAGGGCGCTTGGAAGATTATGAGAGTTGACGAGGTTAGGGAGAGGTATCTGAGATTTTTTGAGGCGAGGGGGCATAAGATTTACCCGAGCGATTCGCTCGTGCCTGCAAATGACCCGTCGCTTTTGTTCACAGGGGCGGGCATGAACCAGTTTAAGGAGGAATTCCTTGGCAGGGTCAAGGGCTCCAAGAGGGCGACTACGTGCCAGAAATGCCTGAGGACCGGAGATTTGGAAAATGTGGGCAAGACCGCAGGCCACCACACGTTTTTTGAGATGCTGGGAAATTTTTCATTCGGGGATTATTTTAAAAAAGACGCGATTTTTTGGGCGTGGGAATTCCTTACAAAAGAGCTTGCCATCAAGGAAAGCGATCTCTGGGTTTCCGTTTATAAGGACGACAAAGAGGCGTACGGTATCTGGAAAGACGAGGTGAGGCTTCAGCCGGACAGGATCCTGAAATTAGGAGAAAAGGATAATTTCTGGCCGTCCAACGCTCCTGCCGCAGGTCCGAACGGCCCGTGCGGCCCGTGCTCCGAGATATTTTTCGGCGGCCCGGACGGAGTGGAGATATGGAATCTTGTTTTTACGCAGTTTGATAGAAAAGACAAAGAGGCGCTTGAACCGCTGCCCAGTAAAAATATAGATACCGGCATGGGGCTTGAGAGGATTGCAAGGGTGTTGCAGGGTAAAAAAACTAATTTTGAAATAGATTCTTTTCAGCCTATTATAAGTGAGATAACAAACCTGTCCCGATCGGCGAACGGGAACGGAGAAAAACCAGAGGCTGTTCAGGAAATAAGCGCTATCGCTGACCATATAAGAGCCGTCACATTTGCGATATCAGACGGAGTTTTGCCTTCAAACGAAGAAAGAGGCTATGTAATACGAAAACTGATAAGAAAGGCTTTTTGGTATGGACGAAGTATAGGGCTCGATAAGCCGTTTTTATACAAAATAGTTCCTGCGGTAGCGCTTGTTATGAAAAAGCCTTATCCTGAAATCACAGATCATAGGGAAAACATAAGCCAGATAGTCATGGAGGAAGAAAAAAGGTTTAAGAATACAATGGATGACGGGACAGATAGATTGAAAATAATGTTAGCTGAATCCAAAAAATCCGGCGTATTGTCCGGAGAAAATGTATTTAAATTATATGATACCTATGGGTTTCCTGTGGAATTAACGCAGGAAATTGCGGCTAGCGATAAGATAAATGTGGATATAGAGGGTTTTGAGAGTTGCATGGATGAACAACGCGTTCAATCGAGAAGCACGACTAATTTGCAATCGTCCATATTTGCTTTTAAAGACAATATGAATATAAAATTACCAGACATATCGATCTTTACAGAAGATAAGGAAGCGCTGGCTACGGAGGTTATTCAGATAGTTTCTGAAGGGATTTTAAAAAGCGAAATAAAAAAGGGAGATAAAGGCGGTATTTTTTTAAAAGAGACGAATTTCTACGGTGAAAAAGGCGGGCAAGTAGGGGATAAAGGCGCGCTTTTAAAAGATGGAAAGATAATAGCTGTCGTTACAAATGCTATTGACGTAGCAGGCAGGACTCAACATGAGATAGAAATAAAAGAAGGTGTTCTCAAAACTGGAGACAGCATTACAGCGAAAGTTGATATTGAGCGGAGGTCGGACATAAGGAAGAATCACACTGCCACACATCTTTTGCATAATGCGTTAAGAAAAGTCCTGGGCCTGCATGTGAAGCAGGCGGGGTCTATGGTGGCTCCTGACAGGCTGAGATTTGATTTTAGTCATTTTAAGGCGGTTACGGACGAAGAGCTTGCCAGAATAGAGGATCTTGTTAATGAAAATATAAGCAAAAACAGTTCTGTTGCAATAGATGAAATGAGCCTTGAAGAGGCAAAGAAGAAAGATGTAATCGCGCTTTTCGGAGAGAAGTACGGAGATACGGTCAGGATGATATCTGTGGGAGATTACAGCAAAGAATTATGTGGCGGGACTCATGTGGCGAAGACGGGAGAAATAGGTATTTTTAAAGTTATTTCCGAATCTTCTATCGCGAGCGGCATGAGAAGAATTGAGGCTGTCACAGGCAGGGCAGCTTATGAAAAAATAAAACAGGAAGATGGCTTGATAAAAGAAATTGCGGGTGAATTAAATGTGAAGCCGGAGGATATAGCGAAGGAGATAGAAAAGCTCACAAATAAATTAAAGCAGATGGAGAAAACCCTAGAAGTTTTTATCAATAAAAACGTTAAGGATACATCAGGCAGCCTTTTAGAATCTATAAAGAAAATTAAAGACGTCGATGTGATTATAAATGAAATCAGAAACGCAGATTCTTCTTTTTTGAGAAAAAATGGAGATTTAATAAAGGATAGGCTTGTGAATGGGGTGTTTATGCTGGCAGCTGAGAAAGACGGGAAAATAGCGATAATAGTCGGGATCGGAAAATCGCTTCAATCCGGAAAACTAAACGCGGTCAGTATTTTAAATGATATAGGAAGCGGCTTTGGGATAAAAGGCGGAGGCAGGCCGGATTTCGCTCAGGCAGGCAGCCGCTCAGGCCCGAAGATTAGCGATATATTAAAGAAGGCGGAGGAAGTAATTGAAGCGGAATTAAAGCAATAAACTTTACAAAACCGTCATTGTCAGAGTGTCAAGTTTAGTAAATGGGGATAAAATCTAGAGAGGCGATATGAGAATTTTAAAACTTTCATCCAAGGAAATGCAGAAGCTTTTTGAGCGTTATTATACGAATAAGAGGCATGTCGAAGAAAAGGTCAGAAGGATCATAGAAGATGTGAGGAATGAAGGCGATAAAAGCGTCTTAAAATACGCAAAACGTTTTGACAAGGTAAAATTTACTCCCAAGGACTTAAGAGTCAGCGTAAGCGAGATAAACGGCTCTTTCCAGAATATAGACACAGCTTTTATCACAAGCCTTAAGAGCATCATCGAGAATATACAGAGGTATTATAAAAAGGAGTTGCCGCGCTCATGGAAGATAAAATACGATGACGGCGCTGAGCTTGGAGAGATTTTCAGGCCTATAGAAAAGGTAGGGATATATGTTCCGGCTGGGACAGTGCCTCTGGTTTCCAGCGTTTATATGAGCGTGGTGCCTGCCAGGATGGCAGGGGTCAAGAAGATAGTTATTGCCACCCCTCCTAATAAGAACGGCAACGTGGACCCTCATATACTGGCAGTCGCAAATCTTCTAAAAGTGGATGAGATCTATAAAATAGGAGGCGCTCAGGCGATAGCGGCTCTCGCGTTCGGTACAAAGACTGTTCCGAAAGTCGATAAAATAGTAGGCCCTGGGAATGAATATGTTACCGAGGCAAAGCGCCAAGTGTTTGGTTTTGTGGACATAGATATGCTGGCAGGGCCAAGTGAGGTTGTAATACTCGCAAACCAGTTTTCAGACAAAGAATATGTTTTGCACGATCTGCTCGCTCAGGCGGAGCACGTTAAGGGCCTCGCGGTGCTAGTAACGACGTCTAAAAAATTTGCGAAGATAATGAAAGCCGAAGACGTGAGGGGATATATAGTCCTTACAAGAAACATTGACCAGGCAGTCGAGGTTATAAACAGGATTGCTCCGGAGCATCTAGAGATATTGATTAAAAGCCCTAAAAGAATATTGAAAAAGATACAGAATGCGGGCGCAATATTTACAGGGCCGTATTCTCCGGTTTGCATAGGCGATTACGTAGCTGGCCCGAGCCATATATTGCCTACAGGCGGGACTGCGAGATTTTTCTCAGGCCTTGGCGCAAGGTCGTTTTTAAAGAGCATCCATACTATTTCTTATTCTAAAAAAGCGCTTGAAAAAGAAAAGGTTGCTATTGAAAAAATGACAAAGATAGAAGGGTTGCAGAAACATTTGGAGTCATTTAAGGTCAGGTTTAAGTAGCTATAAAAACTGGAAAGGCTGATATGAAAAAAAGAACTGCGAAAATAGCAAGAAGAACAAAAGAGACGAATATAGCCGTGAAGCTGGGAATTGACGGTAAAGGAAAATCTAAGGTCAAGACTGGCATAGGGTTTCTTGACCACATGCTTACGCTTTTTGCGAAACACGGGTTCTTTGATTTGGAGATATCCGCCAAAGGCGACCTGGACGTGGATATCCATCATACCAATGAAGACGTAGGCATAACGCTTGGAAGCGTATTTAAAAAGGCGCTGGGGGATAAAAAAGGTATTACGAGATTCGGAGACAGCTTTGTTCCCATGGACGGCTGCCTTGTAAGGGTCGTAGCGGATATAAGCAACAGGCCGTCTTTGCACATACACTACAAGACAAAACGCGACATAGAGGATCTATTGGCTAACCTGGCGACAGGCGAAAACGTAAAGTATTCTTTTGTAAATCTGGAGCAGTTTGCTCAGGCGTTTGTCATGAATTCAGGAATAAATATGCATATAGAAATTCTCGCGTTTGACAAAGACTTGCATCATTTGATAGAAGCTGTTTTTAAGGCAATGGGCCGGAGCCTTGACGAGGCTACCCAGATTGATAAGAGAGCGAAAGGCGTGCCGTCTACAAAAGGAAGATTGTGATAACGATTATTGACTATGGAATGGGGAATCTTAGGAGCGTTCACAAAGCGTTTGAGAGATTCTGCCCAAACGTTATCGTAAGTTCGTCCGCAAAAGATATAGCTAGATCGGATAAAATAATACTGCCTGGGGTAGGCGCTTTTAAAGTCGCGATGGATGAGCTAAGAAAAAGAAATTTGATAGATCCGATCAAAACTTCGATAAAGAAAGGCAAGCCGTTTTTAGGCATATGCTTGGGGCTACAGCTTTTATTTTCTGAAAGCGAAGAAGGCGGAAAGATAAAAGGCCTGGATATCATAAAAGGCAAGGTTAAAAGATTTAAGGAAAAATCCGGGCTAAAGATCCCTCATATGGGATGGAATCAAATACGAACAAAGAGTATCAAACCCCGAACGACGATACTGGATGGAGTGAAGAATGGGAGCTATATGTACTTTGTACATTCGTATTATGCGGCTCCAAAAGATAAAAAAGTGATTTTATGCGAGACGGATTATGGAGAAAATTTTACGTCAGGCGTATGTAAAGACAATGTGTACGGATTCCAATTCCACCCTGAAAAAAGCCAGGCTACCGGGCTTAAAATTATAGAAAATTTTACAAAGCTATGTTAATAATTCCGGCGATTGATATAATTGAAGAAAAAGTGGTAAGATTAGAGCAAGGGGATTTCAATAAGGAGAAGGTCTATTCAAATGAACCTGTGGAAGTGGCGAAGAACTGGGAGAGGAAGGGCGCTAAATTTTTACATATAGTTGACCTGGATGGAGCTAGAGAGGGCAGAATAAAGAACGCCGGATTAATAGTCAAGATCATAAAAGCCGTAAAGATACCCTGTGAAATCGGCGGCGGCTTAAGAGACGCAAGCGACATAGAATATTTTTTAAAAAAAGGAGCCGCTCGAGCGGTGCTTGGCACAAGGGCGTTTGAAGATACCGAGTATTTTGAGAAACTTGTATTTAAATTTAAGGACAGAATAGTGGTGAGCGTAGATTTTTCAGGGAATAAGGTTGTTAAAAAAGGATGGCAGGAAAAGACAGACCTGGAGCCAATGGATGTTATTAAAAAGATGCAAGAAATAGGAGTCAAGACCATAGTGGTGACTGATATCAGCGTGGACGGGACATTGATGGGGCCGAAGATAGAAAGATTAAAAGAAATCTTGAGCGCTGTGGATATTTCCGTGATAGCTTCCGGAGGCATCTCTTCCCTGGAAGATATAAAGAAATTGAAAGAGATTCAAAATAAGAATCTGGAAGGCGTTATTATCGGCAAGGCGTTGTATGAAGGCAGGATAGATTTACAGAAAGCTATAGAGCTATGTTGACTAAGCGCATAATCCCATGTTTAGATGTTAAAAACGGCAGGGTTGTCAAGGGCGTCAAGTTTCTTAATCTCAGGGATGCAGGAGACCCTGTAGCGATCGCCCAGTTCTATGACAGAGAAGAAGCTGATGAAATTGTTTTTTTGGATATCACAGCCAGTTTTGAAAAAAGAAACATTATGCTGGATGTTGTAAAACAAACCGCGGAAACCGTTTTTATGCCTTTAACCGTAGGCGGAGGCGTAAGAAATTTAGAAGACATAAGGCGGTTGTTAAAAGCGGGCGCTGACAAGGTTTCCATAAATACAGCCGCTGTAAAGGATATCGAGCTTATAAAAAAAGCTAGCGAAAAATTTGGCAGCCAGTGTATTGTAGTAGCGATAGACGCCAAAAGAAGCGGAAAAGATAAATGGGAAGTTTATATACATGGCGGCAGGATTAATACGGGTATCGACGCGGTTAGGTGGGGGCGTCAGGTGGAAAAGATGGGTGCGGGAGAAATACTCCTGACAAGTATGGATAGAGACGGCACAAAAGACGGTTATGATACATCTCTTACGAGAAAATTTTCAGAGGGCTTGAATATTCCCATAATAGCCTCAGGCGGCGCGGGAAACCTGGAGCACATATATGAGGCGTTCGCAAAAGGCAAAGCGGACGCGGCCTTGGCAGCGTCTATTTTTCATTACAAGGAATATTCGATCAGGGAGGTTAAGGAGTATTTAAAGAAAAGAAAGGTAAAAGTGAGGATATGAAAAATTTAAAGTTTAAAGCCGAAGGCTTAAAGTTTGATAAGGACGGCCTGATTCCGGCAATAATACAGGATTACAAAACCGGAGAAGTTCTGATGCTGGCTTATATGAACAAGGACTCTCTTAAGAAAACGCTGAAGATTAAAAAAACATGTTTTTGGTCCAGGAGCAGGCAGAAATACTGGATAAAAGGAGAGACGTCAGGGAATTTTCAAGTCGTAAAGACTATTTATTACGATTGCGACATGGACACGTTGCTTATAAAGATAAGACAGATGGGCGACGGCGTAGCCTGTCATACCGGAAATAGAAGTTGTTTTTATAGAAAAATATAATATGTACTATCCGTCAAAACAAGATTTTATAAAATTAGCTAAAAAGTCCGACGTTGTGCCTGTCTATAAAGAAATACTGGCGGACACATTGACGCCTGTCTCTGTGTTTCAAAAGATAGGCAGCGAGTATTCTTATCTGCTGGAGTCCGTTGAAGGCCAGGAAAAGGTAGCGAGGTTCTCATTTATAGGAACAGAGCCTTCTTTGATATTCAAAAGCAAGTCGAATTCAGCGGAGTTAAATATAAGAGGGAAGGTTAAGAAATATTCCGTAGACGAGCCTCTTGTGGAAATCGAAAGGATAATGAAGGATTTCAAAGCCGCTGAGGTTAAAGGCCTTCCGAGGTTTTCCGGAGGGTTGGTAGGTTATATGGGCTATGATATGGTAAGATTTTTCGAGGATATACCAGATAAAAATCCAGATGATTTAAAGATCCCGGATTCTATATTCATGATGGCGGACAGCCTGGCGATATTCGACCATTCTACGCATAGGGTCAAGATAGTGGTAAACGCGTATTTAGATAAAATCCGGAATTCGGAATCTGAAATACGAAACAAATATAATAGCGCGGTAGAAAAGATAGAGGAAATTATAAAAAAACTAAATGCGCCGGAGAAAAAGAAAAGAATTCCCCCCAGCTTTGCTCGCGGCAAAAAGCATAAAATAAAGTCTAATTTTACAAAGCGGGGCTTTGAGGATATGGTTAAAAAGGCAAAAAGATACATAAAAGCCGGAGATATAATACAGGTTGTGCCGTCGCAGAGATTTCACACTAAGCTGAATTGCGAGCCGTTTGATGTTTACCGCTCTCTCAGGTCTCTGAATCCGTCCCCTTATATGTATTACTTGAATTTTGATGATTTGAAGATTGTAGGCTCGTCTCCTGAACTCTTGGTAAGATGCGAGAACGGGATAGTCGAGACCAGGCCTATAGCAGGCACAAGGCCAAGAGGCGGAAATGAAGCCGAAGATAAAAAGCTAGAGAAAGAACTTTTGGCTGACGCAAAAGAGAGAGCGGAACATGTGATGCTGGTTGACCTTGGCAGGAATGATATAGGCAGGGTTTGTAAACCAGGCAGCGTACAGGTAACGGATTTTATGTTTATAGAAAGATACTCTCATGTCATGCATATTGTAAGCAACTGCAAGGGCGTCCTGGATAAGGGCAAGAACGCATTCGATGTTTTAAGGGCGTGTTTTCCAGCAGGCACTGTCTCAGGCGCGCCTAAGGTGCGGGCTATGGAGATAATAGACGAGCTTGAAAATACAAGAAGAGGCTATTATGCCGGAGCGGTAGGGTACTTTAGCTTTTCAGGCAACATGGATACCTGCATAACTATAAGGACTATGCTTGTTAATGGAAAGGACGCTTTTATACAAGCAGGCGGAGGAGTTGTGGCGGATTCTGTTCCGTCCAAAGAATATCAGGAGACGGTAAATAAAGCAAAAGCAATGGTCAGGGCTATAGAAATAGCGGAGCAAGGCCTATGTTAAAATGTTGACATTGTAGGGAGGTTGTATGATTTTGATGATAGATAATTACGACTCTTTTACTTATAACCTGGTTCAGTACCTGTCTGAACTCGGAGAGAAACTGGTTGTTTACAGGAATGACAAGATAAACATTGAAGAGATACGTAAATTAAAACCTGACCATATAGTTGTTTCTCCCGGGCCGGGAAGGCCTGTTGATGCCGGTATTTCAGAAGAGGCCATAAAAGAATTTGGCGCGAAGATACCAATACTGGGCGTATGTCTTGGCCATCAATGTATAGGGGAGGTCTTTGGCGGCAAGGTGATTCGCGCGGGAAATCTTATGCACGGCAAGACGTCGATGATATACCATAATGGCGGGGCGTTATTTAAAGATGTTTCCAATCCATTCGAGGCAACCAGGTATCACTCGCTGATAGTTGAAAAAAAATCACTTCCTGATATCTTTCAAGTTACGGCATGGACGAAGGCTAATGAGATAATGGGGCTTAAACATAAAAAATTTCCAATCTGGGGAGTGCAATTTCATCCTGAGTCTATATTGACAAAACAGGGGAAGCAGTTGTTGAAGAATTTTGTTAAAGGAGCGTCATGATAAAAGAAGCGATTGGAAAAGTGGTGGATGGCTTTGACCTGACGCGGGAAGAAATGGTTTCCTGTATGAACGAGATAATGACAGGTGTAGCTACTCAGGCTCAGATAGGGAGTTTTATTACCGCTTTGAGATTTAAAGGCGAAACAGTAGAGGAGATCACGGGCGCCGCTATTGTTATGCGGGAAAAAGCAACCAAAATCAATGTCGCCAGCAATCTGGTGGATCTGGATAGAGACGATATAAATATAGACAGGGAAACTATCGTAGACACATGCGGGACAGGAGGAAGCGGGACCAATACTTTTAATATTTCTACGACAGTCGCTTTTGTGGTAAGCGGAGCCGGGTTAAGAGTTGCCAAGCACGGAAATCGCGGGGTTTCGAGCGTTTGTGGAAGCGCGGATGTTATAAAAGCGCTTGGCGTAAACATTGACATTTCCCCTGAAAAAGTAAAAGAATGCATAGAAAAGTTAGGCATAGGATTTTTATATGCGCCGCTTTTTCATAACGCTATGAAATTCGCAATAGGCCCAAGAAGAGAGATAGGGATAAGGACGATATTCAACATACTCGGGCCTCTTACAAATCCTGCGAATGCCACGTGCCAGGTTTTAGGCGTATATGAGGAAGGGCTCACTGATAAGCTGGCAAACGTGCTTAATAATCTGGGCGTTAAAAGGGCGTTTGTTGTGTACGGCCTTGATACGCTGGATGAGATAACCATAACAGGCGAGACCAAAATCAGCGAGCTGAAGAATAAAAAGGTAACGGGCTATTATATAAAACCTCAGGATTTCGGTATGAAAAAGGCAGAACTTGATGAGATAAAAGGCGGGACAGTAGAAGAAAACGCGGATATTGTAAAAAAGATCCTTGAGGGAGAAAAAGGCCCCAGACAGGATGTGGTATTATTAAACGCTTCCGCCGCTTTAATTGCGGGAGGGGTGGCGAAGGATTTTAAAGACGGCGTTGGGATAGCAAGGACGTCTATAGAAACAGGTAGAGCAAAAGAAAAGCTGGAAAAACTGATAGAGTTTACAAATAAATAACGATATGAAAAATTTTCTGCAGAATATAATCGCATTAAAGAGAAAAGAGATAGAGGCGCGGAAATCCAAAAGGCCTATTACGGAGTTTGTTGATTCGAAACGTCTTCTAAGAGGGATACGGCCGTTCAAAGAAGCTATCTCCGGCGGGAGCGGCCTGAACCTTATTGCGGAGATAAAAAAGAAATCTCCGTCTTTTGGGAGAAATTTTTTCAGAAAATTAGACATAGCCGGCATAGCCAATATATATAAAAAAGAAGGCGCCAAGGCCATGTCGGTTCTTACGGATAAAAAGTTTTTCAGCGGGAGCATTTTGCATATAAACGAAGTAAAGCGCGCCGTAGACCTTCCCGTTTTGAGAAAAGATTTTATAATAGACGAATACCAGGTTTACGAATCGCGTTATTTCGGAGCAGATGCGATACTTCTGATAGCCAGGGTATTGTCAGTAGACCAGATAAAAAGCTTTATGCATCTTGCGAAAAGGATCAATATGGACTCCGTTGTGGAGATTCACGACGAGGTGGATCTGGAGAAGGCGCTATTGAGCAATCCGGAGATAATAGGGGTAAATAACAGAGACCTGGACACTCTGGAGGTGTCCATAGAAAATACCTTAAAGCTTATCCCTAAAATTCCAAAAGAGATTATAACAATCAGCGAAAGCGGCGTCTCCAGCAATGCTGATATTGAAAAAATAAAAAAAGCCGGAGTAAACGCGGTTTTGATAGGCGCGGCGTTTCTCGAATCAGGAGATATTGCGAGCAGGATACGAGAGGTGATGACAAATGAGGGTAAGGGTTAAGTTTTGCGGGATAACGTCTGTTGAAGACAGGGACAGCGCAGTAAAAGCGGGCGTTGACGCGGTTGGGCTTGTATTTTTTAAAGACAGCCCAAGATTTGTTGCGCTAGAGACAGCGGAAAAAATTATAAAGGATATGCCGCCTTTTGTAAGCGTGGTAGGGGTTTTTGTTAATGAAAAGCTGGAGTTTATAGAAGAATGCGTTGAGCGGTGCGGTTTGAATGCCGTACAGATACACGGAGACGAAGACGTTAAGTATTGTTTAAGGTTTAAAGGCTTAAAGTTAAAAGGCGTGAAGCTTATAAAAAGCATAAGGGTTAAAGACAGGGAAAGCCTTTCTACGATAGAAGATTGTCCGGCTGATGCGATTATTTTGGACGCGTATAAAAAAGGGTTATATGGCGGCACAGGAGAGGGTTTTGACCGCTCGCTCGCTGTTATGGCGAATGAATATGGGAGAAATATCATTATATCAGGCGGCTTGAATCCGGGTAATGTCTATGAAGTAATAAAAGAGGTTAAACCATACGGCGTGGACGTATCTTCAGGGATAGAATCTTCGCCAGGCAGGAAGAATACAGAATTAATGGAGCGTTTTATAGCGGAAGTCAGACGGGCGGAAAAAGAAATATAGCCCCTATCTATTCACAATATCTGCAGTATTTAATCTAATTCTACAATTTAAACTATTCATATCACAAAGTACCCGTAAACTTTACCCCTCGCCCCCCCGATAAATCTGGGCTCGGGATTCGCTTAAACTAACCCAGCAATAAAAGATGCCGCGGCTGTAAAGCTGTAGAGCTTCACAAAACCGTCATTGTCAGAGTGTCAAGATTATGGCCTTCCTTGACAAACTAGATAAAATCATTATACTTCTCTATACTTCGACTTAAAAGAATATAAAGGAGTCTAACATGGCTAAAGCCAAGCAAGTTGTGACGGTTAAGGAAATAGCGGAATACCTAGGCGTGCACCCTATGACAATATACAAGTATGTTCAAGACGGCAAAATACCCGCTTTTAAAATAGGCGCAAGCTGGCGCATCAGGCGGGACTCTATTAAAAAATGGATGGATGAAAATGAGCATAAAAACCAGGAGGGTGCTTAAATGTATAGACGATTTAAGATTATTGCGCTCTTATTGTTTATTTTAATGGTTTTTTTCTGCAGCGCTGTTTTTGCAAATGGCTTCAAAAATGATGCGCTTTTGGACACAGAAGCTACTGGTATGGCTACTGTTTTTGTGGCGCAGGCAGATTCTCCTTCAGCGGTGCAGTTTAACCCAGCTGGGCTTACTCAATTAAAAGGAGATTATGTAAGGGTGGGATATACGAGCGCAATTCCAAGAAATTTTCGCACAGATGCAAACGGCGATACAAGTAACGCTCAAGTGGACAATTTTTTAGTGCCAAACCTTTATTTTGTAAACAGCACAAAATCTGAAAATTGGAAATTTGGCTTAGGCGTGACATCGCCTTACGGGCTTGGGACAGACTGGGCAGATGACAGCTTTGCAAGATTTCAGACCACAGAATCCAGTTTGCAGGTTTTGCAGATAAACCCTACGGTTGCGTATAAATATAACGATACGATTTCTCTGGGGTTTGGCATAGATTACATAATGTCAGAAACATCGAGCCATAAAAGGATAGCAGATGGAACCGGACCCGGTGGAAGTTCTGGTGTTGGCGGTTTTGGAGATTTTCACGCAAAAGGAGATGATGATGGGTGGGGTTATAATATCGGGTTACTTATCAAGCCTTCGGATAAGCATAGTATAGGTATCTCCTACAGGAGCAAAGTAGATCTTACATATAAAGGCACTATTTCAATGACCAACATGTCCAGCGGTATATATAGCTCGGTATTTCCGGATAATTATGAGACAGGCATGGAATCCAAGCTTGCCTTGCCTCAAACTATTTCGTTGGGTTACGCGTTCAAGCCTAATCAAAAATGGACCGTTGAAGCTGATGGCATATGGACGGATTGGTCTTGTGTGCAAGAAGATTTTGCGAAATATACTGAAGAAGGGGACTCGACTCGGTTATCCATTTTAAATGACGGCAATCCCTTATCGAAGAATTGGCATTCTACCATGTCTTATGGCGTAGGTGTCAAATACCAGACTACAGATAAATTAGTACTGAGGTGCGGATATTTGTATGCGGAAACGCCTGTGCCTGCTGCTAATTTTGAGCCTTCCATGATTGATATGGAGGTACATTGTGTCAGTTTAGGAGCGGGATACGCTTTGAAAAAAGATCTTACCGTTGACGCAGCGTACTTTGGAGGTTTTTATAAGGATAGATATATTACCAATGATGTTGCCAGCGCTTCGTCTGATTTAGACGGTATGTATGAAGCGTATGTGAATGTATTTTCAATAAGCTTTACTCGTAAATATTGATGATGAAAGGATAAAAAATGGAAAATCTGAAAACAGCTAAAAAATCAAAAATGCGGGAAGACGTCAAGAAACTAATAGCCGAGATAGCCAGGATGGACGCGGACAAGATAAGCGAGGAGGCTATCATTAGGGATGATTTGGGCATTGACTCCCTGATGGCGGTGGAGATGCTGGCAGCGATTGAAAAGAGATTAGGTATTTCCATAGATGAGGCAAAGGCGTTTAACGTGGTAACAGCACGAGATTTGATAGACCTTGTCATGGTTTATTCAAAGAAAAGGAAGCCGCTATGAATCTGGGTACCTCACTTCATTGGGTATCGACCAAGATGGAAGATAAGGTGTGCCTGATTGAAGACAGCCAAGAGGTGACTTATTCCCAGTTATGGAAAAACATAGAAACCCTTGCTAAGGCGTTTTTGAAAATAGGCGTAAAAGAAAATGACAAGGTAGTTATAATCCTCCCAAATTGCAAGGAATTTATTTACAGCTTCTACTCTCTTGCCAGGATCAATGCCATAAGCGTTCCGCTTAACACTTATATAACATCTTATGAATTAGATAAAATCTTTAAGGATTGTAATCCAAAAGCCGTTATTACTACATATGATTTATATAAAAAGAAGATAGCTCCTGTAGTAAATAAAGATATCTTAATAATATTATCCGATGAACCGTCGGAGCCTGTCAGAGGGGGCATGTTTGAACTAAAAGAGCTTTTGGTAAAATGTGGGGCTGGAAAATTGCCTCGTTTTAGCGCAAGCAACGATCAAACAGCCACTATTAATTATACTTACCGCGGTTTAGGATACGCTTTAGGCGCGATGCTTACACATGGAAATTATCATTATGGGGCTATAGCTTATATAAGGCTTACAGAGATTATGACTAAGCATAAGGTTTTGTTGATTACGCCGATGTCTCACATTTTTACGCTCATAAGCGGCGTTATAGTATCTCTATTGCGCGGGGCTACTATAGTTATAATAAAAGGGTTTATACCATCGCATGTATTCAAAACTATAGAGGAGCATAAAATTGATTTTATGATAGCCGTGCCTACTATTTATATATCGTTTCTAAGAAATTATGAAAAGGGCCGTTTTGACATATCCAGTCTAAAATACGGCATAACAGGCGGAAGCTATATGTCTGTTGATATGCATGAGAAAATTAAAAAGGAAATGGGGATCGAGTTGTTTCAGGGGTACGGGTTGACGGAGACAGTGCCTGTAACCTGCAATCCTCGCTCGTGGAATAAACCAGAGTCATTAGGGGTGCCTGGCCGTAATATGAAAGTTGAGATAGCGGACGAAAATGGGAAAATAGTTTTGCGCGGAATTAAAGGTGAAATCGTTGTCGGCGGGCCCAGCGTAATGAAAGGGTATTACAATAGGGATAATGAAAATAAGAGGTTTATTAAAAACAACTGGTTTCATACCGGAGATTATGGCTGGATTGACAAAGACGGGTACGTGTATTTCGACAGCCTTAAAAAAAATATCATCAAGGTAGGCGGCAATAATGTTGATTTAAATGAGGTAAAAGGAGTTTTAGAGTTATTTCCGGGCGTAAAAAACGTGAGGCTGGATGTGGTAGAGGATGAATTATGGGGGCACAGGATATACGCTGAGACGGTTGTTTCTTCAGATAAGGACATTACAGAGAAAGAAATAAAGACCTTTTGCAGCCAAAGGCTGGCCATCTACAAAATACCGAAAAAGATATCAATAAGCGTGAGCCAAGAAGGAGGCAATTAACATGAATAAAATCTGTATGGATTTTAAAAGCAGAGTTAATGCAACGGCTAAAAGGGTTGAGTGGATAAAAAGGCAGCAGTGTTATTTTTACATGCGCAGCCTTGAATCTTTTTCCGGACCGCGGGTAAAAATTGACGGCCGGGAGATGATTATGTTCGGCTCTAATAATTATTTAGGGCTGACAAACCATCCCAAGGTAAAAGAGGCGGCGATAAAGGCGATTAAAAAATACGGCATAGGCTCCGGCGGCTCAAGGCTTTTAAGCGGAACGTTCGGGCTGCACGAAGAACTGGAGAGAGAAATCGCTAAATTCAAAGGAGCGGAATCGGCCATAGTGTTTAATACCGGTTTAATGGCGAACGTGGGCTCGATCAGGTCTTTTGTCAACGATAAAAGCGTGGTAATAAATGATGAAAAAAATCACGCCAGCATAGTAGACGGTTCTATTTTTTCCAGAGCGCATGTCAGGGTTTTTTTACATAATGACATGAAATACTTGGAGGATATCCTGCGTTCCTACCCTGCCCTTCAGGATAAGTTAATCATAGTGGATTCTGTCTACAGCATGGACGGGGACATAGCGAATTTGCCTGAAATATATAAATTGGCAAAGAAATATAAAGCCATGATAATGATTGACGAAGCGCATGCTTTAGGCGTATTGGGCAAAACCGGCAAAGGCGCCTTAGAGCATTTTAACATGGTTGGAAAAATAGACATTGTGATGGGAACTTTTAGCAAGGCAGTAGGCGGTTTGGGAGGGTTTGTCGCTTCCTCAAAGGACATAGTTACGTATCTCAAGCACGCAAGTAGAGAGTTTATTTTTTCTACAAGCTTACCTCCTGCAATTATCGCGGGAAACATAGCGGCGATTAAGATTATCCAAAAAGAGCCGCATTTACTTAAGACGCTCTGGAGGAACATTAAATACATGAAAGAAGGGCTGAAAGCTTTAGGATATGACACGGGCAATAGCGAATCAGCGATTATACCTGTATTGATCAGGGATGAGGTAAGGACGTATAAGATGGCGAAGATACTGGATAAGGCCGGAATATTTGTAAGCCCGGTGGTGTTTCCGGCAGTAAAAGAATCAGAGTCAAGGTTCAGAGTTACCGTAATGGCTTTACATAGTTTATCAGATTTGGGCAGGACTTTGGAGGCGTTTAAAAAAGCGGGAAAGAAATTCGGAGTAATTTAAAATCACAGGGTAACTACTTATGATTATCGCGTTTATAGCAGGAACAATTAGCATGTCTTTAAGTTTATTTGTCTACCTTAAAGATCCAAGGAAGTCGGTAAATGTTTTTTTTGCGTTAATGGCTTTTAGTACAGCTTTATGGAATTTTAGTGACATTGCCGGTCTCGTGAAAAATCCTACCCTTTCCCTTTTTTTGATTAGGAGTTTTTATATTGCAGGGGTTCTTCTTCCCGCATTTTCCGTTCATTTTGTAGTTTCTATAGTCAGGCATGTAATAAATAAAAATTGGAAGAGAGTCCTTGTTATCACTTATGGCAACGTAGCTCTTTTGTTTTGTTTTATCTTTACCCCTTTTATTATCAAAGGCGTAACGGTGGATCCTTTTAAAGAAATACCTGGCCCATTTTATTCTTTTTTTATAATTTTCTTTGCAGGTTGTTTCTTGTACGTGCTTTATCTTCTAGTTGTGGGATTTAAAAAATCTGCGGGCTTAAAGAAAACTCAGATAAGCTATGTATTCCTAGCCTATTTTATAGGCCTTGTTGCTGCGTTAGTTTATTTTTTAGGTTTCAGCTGGCTTAATTTTCCATCGCTTGCTTATTTAATTGAGATAGGATATACCTTGGCGATTACTTACGCCATTATTAAATACCGCTTAATGGATATAAAGGCGGCAGTTAGTCGCGCGGGGGTATTTGCTATTGTTTACGGACTTGTACTCGGTATTCCATTTTGCCTAGGTAGCGTGCTTGAAAACCGCTTTTCCAAGATGATCTCCGGCTGGTGGCTTTTACCAGTGGCATTAATGGCATTATTAGCCAGCGCCGGCCCGTTTATTTATATGAGATTGCAGAAAAGGATCGAGGCGCGATTGATGGCGCGGGAGCTTAAGTCACACGAGGCATTGAGGCGTCTTTCGCATAATATGCTCAGGTTTACTAATCTGAAAGTTCTTTTAAAGCTTATGGTGCATTATTTAGTTAAGGTTCTAAAGCTGAGATTTGCAGCTATATATCTATTTGACAAGCAGAATGAAAAATATATATTAAGCAGTTCCTGGCATAGCGGTGAAAATACTGAATTGCCTTTAGAATTCAAAGCTAACAGCTGTCTGGCTGAATATCTGTATCTAAAAAAGCTGCCTGTTATAACGGAAGAGCTTTTGCTTTATATGCCAGCTATATCTACGCCTAAGGTAAAAAAGCTTTTTTCGGATTTGTCGGAGTTTAAGATCAATACAGCGATACCGTGTTTTTTAAGAAACACCCTTATCGGTTTTTTGATTTTATCTGACAGAAGAGGGGATATTCCTTTTACGCAGGACGATCTTAATTTATTAATGGTTTTATCTAATGAAGCCGCTCTTGCGATTGAAAACGCGCAGTTCCACCAGAAGGAGGTTTCAACGATTGTTGAAAAATCCAAAAGAGAAGCTCTTGCTGATATGGCTCCGGGAGCGTCGCACCAGTTTAATAACCGCCTGGCGTCCATAAGTTCTTCAGTGGAGCTTTTGCTTTTCAAGATAGAAAATTTTAACATAGAAGCCCAGCAGGATGAAAACACAAAAATTCTTTTAAGAGACGCAAAGGCGGCGTTGGAATTAATAGATAATGAGGTATATAAAGGCAAGGAGATAACCTCGGCTATATTAAAAAGAGCAAAAGCAAAGGTTGAATTCCAGGAGTTTAACCTGGTTAGCTTAATTGAAAACACTTATAAGCTTGTCATGATAAGCCGTTCCCGCTCAGGCCTTGATAGAGCAAGAGAGCTGAAATTTAATATAGTTTCTTCAAATGAAACGCTTAATATCTTTGCAAGCGAGGCGTTGTTGCAGGACGCTTTTTATAACTTGATAGACAACGCTTATGATGCGATACAGGATAAGGCTCATATTGTGAGCCAAACCAATCCCTCGTTTCAGGGAGAGATAGAAGTTACGCTTGCTCAGGAAGATCATGTGATAGCGGCTCAGGTAAGAGATAACGGCATAGGCCTTACAAAGGAGAACCAAAGAAAGCTATTCACGCCTTATTTTACTACAAAGGCTACCTCTAATAAAGGAACCGGCTTAGGCTTGTGCGTTATAAGGGATTTTATAGAGATGCATAAAGGCACGATTGCCTGCGATTCAGAATACGAAAAAGGCGCAACATTTACCATAAAGCTGCCTATAAATAAGGAGAAAACTCATGGAAACTAAATCAGGCCGAAAGATCTTAATTATCGACGACGAAGAAGCGTTATTGAAAAATATAGGGGATTTTTTAAAGATTTTAGGATATGACGTTTTTACTTCTCTTAACAGCTCTAACGGGCTGGAGTTATTAAGAAATCATGAACCTGAGTTGCTGCTTCTGGACCTGCATTTAAAAGAAGGGCTTACGGGCATACAGGTTTTAAGGACGGCAAAAATGCTAAAGCCTGATTTAAAGGTTATTATATCATCCGGGTTTGGCGAAGAGGAAGAAACAAAGAAGAGCTGTTTTTCATTCGGCGCCAACGCATTTTTAAGCAAACCTGCGTCTCTGAGAAGCCTGTCAGAGGCTATTAAGAATCTCCTGGAGGTAAAATAAATGGAAAAAACCCAGGGCGCTTTGGTAAAGGATGATTTTCACAATATAAATAACCTGCTTAATAAAATCACAACTCATGCCGGCATGGCAAAATACTATCTGGAAAAAAACAGCATTAATCCGGAGAAAATAGAAGAGGAAAAAGCGCAGCTTATTAAGGTTATGGCCGGCATGGAAGAAAACGCTCTGAAGATAGGGGAAGTCTTGAAAAGATTGCGCAAAAATTTTCATACAGGGGAATCCGAGAATGAGAAATAAGATACTGATAGTAGACGATGAAAAAGATATAGCGTTGGTCCTTAAAGAGTTTTTTGTGTCAAAGGGCTATGAAGTGCTGGCCGCATTTAACGGCCGCGAAGCAATGGGTTTTCTGAATCAGCCCGGCATCGGCCTTATTTTATTAGATATGCAGATGCCGGATATGAGCGGCATAGAAATTTTAAAAGAAGCGAAGAAAACATACAAAGACGCAAAGGTAGTCGTGTTAACCGGTTTTTCAGAAGGATACAAAGAAGATGCGGAAAGAATAGGATGCGACGCGTTTCTAACAAAACCTTTTTCCGTAAAAACGCTTATAACGGTTATAGAGTCTGTGCTGGCTGGGAAAAAAGACGGCAGAAAAAATGTCGCTACGCTTGTGGATAATAATACGCTAGCCAAGGCAAAGCTTCTTTTTATAGAGCCAAACGAGATAACATACAGCCCGAAATTAGCGTATTTCCGAGATTTGAAACGCTCGAAAGGCAGGTATCAGATGGCAGCGGCTTTTACCGAGAACGAGACGCTGGAAAAGTTGGAAGAATTTAAACCGGATATCGTGTTGAGCGATATAAGCGTGTTCAGGCTATATAAGTTGAGCGATAAGATTTTAAATATGCAGGATCCGGCCAAGGATATAATATTATATGGTTTTTCTCAAGACGGAAAAGGCCTTGACGAGAACGGTTATACCTCATTTGTAGGAGGACTGTTCGATCCGGTGGCTGCCATAGTCAGTTCTGAAGAAATGGATAGGCTTGGCAGGATTGTCCGTCAAACAGCTATGGAGCATGGCTTATATAAGAGCGCGGAAACCGTAAGCGAACAATTCTACAGCTACCATAAAACGCTTTTAGAAGCCTCTAAGGGCATGGTGCTTATAACCGATACCCATAAACTGTTGTATCTCATCGTGTATATAGTAAAAAAACATATGAAGTTGAAGAGCGCCTGCATATTTCATTATGACGAAAATGAAAAGGGGTTTATTTTAAGAAGCAAGCGAGGGGAAGGGAGCGCCACGCAAAAAGGATACAGGATAGGAGAAGGCCATGCGTTAATAACATGGCTCAAGAATAGGCGTACAGGATTTTTATATAATAAAAATGATTTTGCAAATTTACCTGATTTAAGATGCGAACTGGAGAAGCTTGGATGCGTGGCTTGTGTGCCGAGTTTTAACAAGGGAAAACTCATAGGATTCTTGATTTTGGGTAACAAAATATCCGGGGGCTTCTATACGAGCGAAGAACTTGAATTATTGTTAACAATTTCTAATGAAGTGGCTATCGTGATAGAAAATGCGAAGAATTTATTAGAGTTGCAGAGGCTGAGAGAAAGAGAGAAAGAAAGTTACTTTCAGACAATTTTGGCGCTCGCTAAGACGGTTGATGAAAAAGACTCTTATACTCGCGGCCACTTAGAAGAGGTAACTAAGTACGGGATGCTGGTGGCGGAAGAGCTTACGGATTCAGTAAAGATGAATATAGACATGGAAGAGCTGAAAACAGCTCTTTTGCTCCACGATATAGGGAAGATAGGCGTGCCTGATGCCTTACTTCATAAGCCCTCCAGCCTTACGCCGGAGGAATTTGAAATAATGAAGCAGCATACCGAAATAGGCGCTAGGATACTCGAACCGATTGAAAAAATGAAAAAGGTGGGAAAGATTATAAGACATCATCAGGAAAAGTGTGACGGCACAGGCTATCCTGACGGGCTTAAGGGCGAAGATATACCTATTGAAGCGCGAATCATCAGCGTAGTGGACGCTTATCACGCAATGACATCAGACAGGCCTTACAGGAAAGCTTTGCCTGAAGAAACTGCTTTAAATGAGTTAAAGAGCTGTTCCGGCACGCAGTTTGACGCTGACATAGTGGAGGCGTTTATGAAGGCGTATGAAAAAGGGAAGATAGTAAAGCGTAAGATATAAAACCCCTTGTCTTGTCCGCCACCGCTTTGCGGTGGCGAGATGGATTCGGGAGCAAGTCCGCATAGACGGATTTGGGAGATGATTATGAAATATATTATTTTGGTTGGAGACGGAATGGGCGACAGGCCTATGGAAGACCTTGGCGGTAAAACTGTGCTTGAAGCCGCCAAGATTCCAAATATGGATTTTATAGCTGAAAAAGGCAAGGTCGGCCTTACCAATATGATTCCGACGAGAATGTTGCCCGCGAGCGATGTGGCAAATCTTTCCATACTTGGGTATAATCCAAAGAAATATTATACCGGGCGCGGGCCGCTGGAAGCGGCAAATATGGGTATCGATCTGAAAGACGACGAGGTCGCTTTCAGGTGTAACCTGGTAACTATTTCAGACGATAAAATGGCGGATTACAGCGCAGGTCATATATCAAACGAAGAAGCGAAGTCTATAATAGAAGAATTGGGTTCCAAATTAGGCACGGAAGACATAAAATTTTATCCGGGCGTAAGCTATAGGCATCTTGTGGTGTTTAAGTGCAAGGACAAGGAAGAACAGGAAAATTTTGTAAAGACAAAATGCGCGCCGCCTCATGATATAGCGGGCAAGGCAATTCACGGATTTTTGCCTGCAAAGACGCCCCAGGCGGAAGTGTTAAAAAGATTAATGAACGAATCCATAAATGTTCTATCCGACCATGAGGTAAACAGAGTGAGGATTGACTTAAAAGAGAATCCCGCAAACATGATATGGCTGTGGGGCCAGGGCGTAAAGCCTTTTATGCCTAAATTTTCAAAACTTTATCATGTAGAAGGTTCTATTATATCAGCAGTTGACCTTATAAAAGGTATAGGCAGGATTATAGGACTTGACGTTATAGACGTGCCGGGGGCTACAGGATATTATGATACCAATTATCTTGGCAAAGCAGAGTATGCTATTGACTCATTGAAGAATAAAGACTTTGTATTTGTCCACGTAGAAGCCCCTGATGAAGCGGGGCATAACGGAGATCTAAGGGAAAAGATAAAAGCGGTGGAGAAATTTGACAAGTTTGTGGTAGGGACCATCCTAGACCATTTTAAGTCCGGTAGCGAAGAGTTCAGAATACTGGTTTTGTCAGACCACGCCACGCCTATTGCTTTAAAGACCCATTCCAGGGACCATGTTTGTTTTGCAATGTACGGCACTGATATTGAGCAAGGGGTAATCAAGCATTTTAACGAGAAAGAAGCTCGCCTTTCCAAATTCCGCATAGACAAAGGCCATGAGTTAATGGAATTTTTTATTCGTTAGCCTCTCTTCCAACAACTTTACAAAAGTGACATTGTCAGAGTGTCAAGTTGTTTTGTTTCCTAGAGCATTGACAAGGTTAAAGTCGTATGATATAATTTTAATTAATATATGAGAACATTTAAAAAAGATTTAAAATATCTAGCAATAGCCTTGGTTTTGGTTATTTTATTTTTTATCAACGGAGCTATCTCTTATGGAGCAGATCTATATTCAACGCTTCAACTTAGAGCTCCTCTTGCAAGCAATTCACCGCAACAATCAGACAGCGAAGATTATTCAGGGGAAATTTCTTCCGGCTTAACAAGGATCGAAAAAGCCATAATAAATTCTTCTATTCCTTCGCAGAGCGAAGGCATAAAAGCCAAATACCCTGACATAGTAAAAGTAGCTGATGCAAGATCCAGAAAACTAAACCAGCACATAGCTGGCCCAGAGATACAAAGGTTAATGCATGATGCGATAGAAGCAGCTGTTAAATCTGAAAAAAAGTTTAAAAATGCTTCACCAGAAGCAATTAATATAGAAGTTGAAAGACAGATGCAATTGGTTCTTTCTTCTCTTGAAGATGTAGGAGCTAATTTTAATTGGTTTGAATCAAAGATTTGGAGCAGCAAGAAATATTATCTTGGAGATAATAAAGCGTTAGCGGCAGATATTATAGGAACATTGTTGCGGCTAGAAACAGAGGAAGCCAAAGATCTTGTAGATGAATATATTTTGCATGAGGCATTAGAGGGAACATCGTTAGGCCATTATGATATAATTCGTCTTACCAGCAGAATATTCAATAGGCCTATGAGCGAACAAGAAATAGAAGCTATAGGACCATCTCATGCGGGGGTTACTCCTTTAGGTAAGGCTCTAAGAAGGATTATAACAAATAAAGTCGCTTTAAAAGGGTTGCCTATGGCTCTTTTTATTGAAGAAATAAGACAAATAAAGCCTACTCTTGGTGGCGCCAGCACTTTTACTTTCGGTGCTATGATTTCAGCGGCAATAGCTACTCCGCCTGTAGCTGTAGTTGCGCAAGCGCCGGCAACATCTGCTTCTGCAGTTCAGGTGCAGGGAGTTGATTCGGCGTTGCAGGCAGAAAGCCAAGAGGTACAATTGGTATCACAAAAATTACCTCCGCCAGCTGCTAGTTCAATTACTATAGCAGATGGTTATAACTTGCGTTGGCAGGCCTCAGTGGGATCCGATACTAATACCCGCTACGAGATCTGGACTTCAACTACAAATAATTTCTCTAATCCAAACGACCCGAATATCAAAAAATACTATGTTGGCAACAACGGGACTCAGGCATGGCTTACCCAAAACCCTGGTTATCAAGGTACGCTTTATATCCAAATTAGACCAATTACTAGTAATGAGCAAGCTCCAGTGATAGGCGACTGGATTAAGGTTGATAAGGCAGTTATTATCCCTGCAAAACTGAATCCGCCAGCTGCTAGTTCAATTAATATAACAGATGGTTATAGCTTGCATTGGCAGGTCTCAGCTGGGTCAGATAGCAATGCTCTCTATGAAATCTGGACTTCAACTACAAATAACTTTTCTGATCCAAATGATCCGAATATCAAAAAATATTACGCTGGTAACAACGGAACTCAGGCATGGCTTAATCAGAATCCCGGTTATCAAGGCATGCTTTATATTCAGATCAGGGCGATTGCCGGCGACCCTCAGGCCCAAATAGCAGGCGACTGGATTAAGGTTGATAAGGCAGTTATTATCCCTGCAAAACTGAATCCGCCAGCTGCTAGTTCAATTACTATAGCAGATGGTTATAACTTGCGTTGGCAAGCCTCAGCTGGATCAGATACCAATACTCACTACGAGATCTGGACTTCAACTACAAATAATTTCTCTAATCCAAACGACCCGAATATCAAAAAATACTACGTTGGTAATAACGAGACTCAGGCATGGCTTAATCAAAATCCTGGTTACCAAGGTACATTTTATATCCAAATCAGGGCGGTTGCCGGCAACCCTCAGGCCCCAATAGCAGGCGATTGGATTCAGGTTGATAAATCAGTTAGTATTCCTGGTTCATCTATTCAATTGAATACTGTTGTAATCCAGCAAGGCTATCAGCTCATATGGACTGCTCCTGGCGACGCTACTCCGTCTACCAGGTACGAAATCTGGACTTCAACTACAAATAACTTTTCTGATCCAAATGATCCGAATATCAAAAAATACTATACCGCTAACAACGAGACTCAAACATGGCTTACCCAAAATCCAGGTTATCAAGGCACTCTTTATATCCAAATTAGAGCAATTACCGGAGACCCGCAAGCTCCTGTTGAAGGCCAGTGGTCTAATGTAATTACTTTGCTAGTTACTATCCCAGCAAAGCCAAATCCGCCAGCCGCTGATAAAATTCGCATAGAAAATGGTTATAACTTAGCATGGGGTGAACCGTCTCAGCCACAGCCTCCAATAACAGCGACTTTTAAGATCTATATGCCCTTAGTTGCGAACAAGTTTGACCCAAGCGTTTATCCAATAAGATATGAAATCTGGACTTCAACTACAAATAACTTTTCTGATCCAAACGACCCTAATATCAAAAAATACTATGTTGGCAACAACGGGACTCAGGCATGGCTTAATCAAAATCCAGGTTATCAAGGTACGCTTTATATCCAAATCAGGGCAATTGCCGGCAACCCTGAAGCCTCTGTAATAGGCGATTGGACTCAAGTTGATAGAACAGTCAGTATCCCTGGCTTACCTATTCAATCTAACACTATTAAAATCCAGCAAGGCTATCAACTCACATGGGCTGCTCCCGGAGACGCTATTTCGTCTACTCTCTATGAAATCTGGACTTCAACTACAAATAACTTTTCTGATCCAAACGACCCAAATATCAAAAAATACTATGTTGGTAATAATGAGACTCAAACATGGCTTAATCAAAATCCAGGTTATCAAGGAACTCTTTATATCCAGATTAGAGCAATTACCGGCGACCCGCAAGCTCCTGTTGAAGGCCAGTGGTCTAATACCTCATCAACAGTTACTATCCCTGCAAAACTTAATCCACCAGCTGCTGATAAGATTCGCATAGAAAATGGTTATAGCTTAGCATGGGGCGAACTATCTCAGCCACAGCCTCCAATAACAGGGACTTTTAAAGTTTATATGCCCTTAGTTGCAAACAAGTTTGACCCAAGCGTTTATCCGATAAGATATGAAATCTGGACTTCAACTATAAATGACTTCTCCGACCCAAACAATCCGAATATCAAAAAATACTATGTTGGCAACAACGGGACTCAGGCATGGCTTAATCAAAATCCAGGCTATCAAGGCACACTTTATATCCAAATCAGGGCGATTGCCGGCAACCCAGAAGCTCCGGTAATAGGCGACTGGACTCAAGTTGATAGATCAGTTAACATCCCGGGTTTGCCTATTCAATCTAACACTATTAAAATCCAGCAAGGCTATCAACTCACATGGGCTGCTCCCGGAGACGCTATTTCGTCTACTCTCTATGAAATCTGGACTTCAACTACAAATAACTTTTCTGATCCAAACGACCCAAATATCAAAAAATACTATGTTGGTAATAATGAGACTCAAACATGGCTTAATCAAAATCCAGGTTATCAAGGTACGCTTTATATCCAAATCAGGGCAATTACCGGAGACCCGCAAGCTCCTGTTGAAGGCCAATGGTCTGGCGCCGCTGCTACGACAGTCAATATCCCTGCAAAGCTGAATCCGCCAGTTGCCGGTTCAATAAATATAGCAGATGATTATAACTTGCATTGGCAGGCATCAGATGGTTCAGACAGCAATACCCTCTATGAAATTTGGACTTCAACTACAAATGACTTCTCTGATCCAAACGACCCGAATATCAAAAAATACTACGCTGGTAATAACGAGACTCAAACATGGCTTAATCAAAACCCCGGCTATCAAGGCGACCTTTATATTCAGATCAGGGCGATTGTTGGCAACCCTCAGGCCCCAATAGCAGGCGATTGGATTCAGGTTGATGTGTCAGTCAATATTCCAGCAAAGCCAAATCCTCCAGCTGCTGATAAGATTCGCATAGAAAATGGCTATAATTTAGCATGGGGAGAACTGTCTCAGGCACAATCTCCAGCAATAGTGCCTTTAAGATACGAAATTTGGACTTCAACTACAAATGACTTTTCTGATCCAAGCGACCCAAAAATTAAAAAATATTACACTGCTAATAACGAGACTCAAGCATGGCTTAATCAAGATCCAGGCTATCAAGGTACGCTTTATATCCAGATCAGGGCAATTGTCGGCAACCCTCAAGCTCCAATAACAGGCGACTGGATTCAGGTAGATAAAGTGGTCAATATTCCGGCAAAACTGAATCCACCAGCTGCCAGTTCAATTAATATAACAGATGGCTATAGCTTGCATTGGCAGGCCTCAGCTGGGTCAGATAGCAATACTCTCTATGAGATTTGGACTTCAACTACAAATGACTTCTCTGATCCAAATAATCCGAATATCAAAAAATACTACGCTGGCAACAATGGGACCCAGGCATGGCTTAATCAAAATCCCGGCTATCAAGGTACGCTTTATATCCAGATCAGGGCAATTGTCGGCAACCCTCAGGCCCCAATAGCAGGCGACTGGATTCAGGTTGATAAGATAGTCGATATCCCAAGCTTACCTAGTCGATCTAATGCTATAGAAACCCAATACTCACTATAAAATTCGCACATCAAAAATTAGCGACTACGCTTCCCGCCCCTTATTTTCAAATATTTTAATAGATTATTTTTGGCATTTATGGTAATATTTATCGATATGGGAAAACAGCTAATTGTTCAAAAATACGGTGGAAGTTCTGTAGCTAATACAGACAGGATAAAAAATGTAGCGAACCGTATTGCTAAGTATAAGAAACAAGGCCATAAGATAGTGGTGATAGTTTCCGCCTTAGGAGATACTACTGACGAGCTTTTGGAGCTGGCAGGCCAGATTACGGATAAGCCAAGCGATAGAGAGCTGGATATGCTTATATCTACAGGCGAGCAGGTGTCTGTGGCTCTTCTGGCAATGGCTTTGCATAAGATAGGTATCGGAGCGATATCTTTTACAGGCCCGCAGGTTGGTATTATTACGGATCGGACTCACACAAAGGCGAAGATTCTCAAGATAAGCGCGGACAAAATTAAAGAACAGGTTGAAAAAGGGAATGTCGTTATAGTAGCCGGTTTTCAGGGCATGAACGCCGACCAGGAGATTACCACCCTTGGGCGGGGCGGGTCAGACCTTACGGCTGTAGCTATCGCGACAACGCTGAATGCCGATATGTGCGAGATATATACTGATGTCGAAGGCGTTTATACCGCTGACCCCAGGGTAGTAAAAGACGCCAGAAAGCTTTCCGTTATCAGCTATGAAGAAATGCTTGAGCTGGCTTCTTTGGGAGCACAGGTAATGCAGGCGAGGTCTATGGAGGTCGCAAAAAAATATTCAGTGCCGTTACATATACGGTCAAGTTTTTCTTATAAAGAAGGAACTATTATTTCAAAGGAGGTTAAGGCGATGGAAGATGTTGTCGTTAGCGGCGTAACCGCGAATAAAGGCGAGGCAAAGGTGACTATCTGCGATGTTCCTGACAGGCCGGGCATAGCGGCGAAAATATTCACAGACATAGCTGAGCATGATATAAATGTCGATATGATAATCCAGAATATAAGCAGGCGCGGATATACGGATTTGTCATTTACAGTGCCTACGGCTGAGCTCAGCAAGACAAAGGATGTGATGGCCAGGATAGTAAAGAACGTAAAGGCAAAAGGCGTGGTATATAATAATGAGATTGCGAAGGTTTCAATAGTCGGCGTAGGTATGAAGACTCATTCAGGAGTTGCGGCGAAGATGTTCGGAGCCCTGGCTTCAAAAAAGATCAACATAGACATGATATCAACTTCTGAAATAAAGATATCGTGCGTTATAAATAAGAAATACGCGGATGAGTCAGTGAGGGTGCTGCATAAGGCGTTTGGATTAGGGAAGGGATAAGATATGCGTGAAATTAAAATTTATGACACTACGTTAAGAGACGGATCACAGGGAGAAGGCATCTCTTTTTCTGTAATGGATAAAGTCAAGATTGCAAAGAAATTAGACGAATTCGGGGTCCATTATATAGAAGGAGGATGGCCTGGCTCTAATCCGAAGGATATGGAATTTTTTAAGCTGGCCGGGAAAATTAAGTTTAAACATTCTGAACTTGTCGCGTTCGGGAGCACCAGGCGTCCCAAGATCAGTCCCGCGGAAGACGAAAACCTGGCAGCTCTTATAAAATCAGGCGTAAAATTTGTAGCTATTTTTGGCAAGACATGGGATATGCATGTGACAGACGTCCTTAAGGTGTCTCTCCATGAAAATCTGAAAATGATTAACGATACGATAGCGTTTCTTAAATCCAAGAATCTATACGTATTTTATGACGCTGAACATTTTTTTGACGGATACCTGCGGAATAAAGATTATACGCTGGAAACGCTGCGCTCAGCTGTAAGCGCGGGATGCGACGCGGTTGTCCTGTGCGATACAAACGGCGGCATGCTTACGCATGAATTAGGGACTATTGTCAGGGCGATTTCCAGCGAATGCTCCACCGTGGCGCTGGGTATCCATACCCATAATGACAGCGGCCTGGCTGTCGCGAATACTCTGGCTGCGGTTGAAGGGGGCGCGGGTATTGTGCAGGGCACGATAAATGGTTACGGCGAAAGGTGTGGCAACGCAGACTTGTGCGGCATTATACCTAATCTTCAGCTTAAACTCGGATATAAGTGCGTTTCAGAAGCCAGGCTTAAAGAATTAACGGAGATGTCTAGGTATGTAAGCGAGATTTCAAATATGAAGCCGCAGGATAATCAGCCTTTTACAGGCAGGAGCGCTTTCGCGCATAAAGGCGGGGTGCATATTAACGCGGTTATGAAAAACCCAGCGTCTTATGAACACATAGCGCCTGAAAGGGTGGGAAATCACAGGAGAATTCTTATCTCTGAATTGTCTGGGAAAACCAGCATTATCCTCAGGGCGAAAGAGATGGAGATGGATCTTACAAAAGATGACCCGAAGACGAAGAAGATTTTAAGGCTGATCCAGTCTATGGAAAACCAGGGGTATCATTTTGAAGCCGCTGACGGGAGTTTCGAGCTTTTAATGAAAAAGGCGCTGAAAAAATATAAACCGTTTTTCGCGTTGGAAGGCTTCAGGGTCAGTATTGAAAAAAGAGAAGACGATACCCTGATCTCAGAGGCTATTATCAAGCTGAACGTGAATAAAAAAGAAGAACATACCGCGGCTGTGGGAGACGGGCCTATAAATGCGCTGGACAATGCGTTGCGCAAAGCCCTGGCAAGGTTTTATCCTGCGCTTTCAAAGATGCATCTGTCTGATTTTAAGGTAAGGGTGCTGGATGAAAAAGCCGGGACTGCCGCCAAGGTAAGGGTTCTTATCCAGTCGGAAGACAAAGATAGCTCATGGGGTACCGTCGGAGTTTCTGAAAATATTATAGAGGCAAGCTGGCAGGCCCTTGTGGACAGCGTAGAATATAAATTATTGAAAGATAAGGTCAGATAGCCTCCCCATGAAAGATATACCCCCAAGATATAATCCAAAAGACCACGAAGAATCTATCTATTCTAAATGGGAAAGTAGCGGGCTTTTTCATGCAAAGCCCGATCCTTCCAAAAAACCTTTTACCATAGCGATTCCTCCTCCTAATGTTACAGGCATACTGCATATGGGACATGCGTTGAATAATACATTGCAGGATATACTGATAAGATGGAAAAGAATGCAGGGATTCGCCAGCTTGTGGATACCGGGTACGGATCACGCCGGAATAGCCACGCAAAACGTTGTGGAAAGAAGCCTGCGGGAAAAAGGAGTAACCAGGCAGGAGCTTGGAAGGGATAAATTTATAGAAGAGGTATGGAAATGGCGCGAACAATACGGAAGCACTATTATAAAACAGCTTAAGAGGCTGGGCTCTTCATGCGACTGGGAGAGAACGCGCTTTACCATGGATAAAGGCCTTTCAGAAGCTGTTTTGGAAGCGTTTGTCCAGCTTTATAATAAAGGCCTGATTTACAGAGGAAATTATATAATTAACTGGTGCCCCAGGTGCCAGACAGCTCTTTCTGACGAAGAAGCGCCCCATCAGGACGTAGAAGGAAAACTTTATCATATATTATATCCGTTTAAAGAAGGCGTAGAGTGCGGAGCAAAGGGCGTAAAAGGGGTGGTGGTGGCTACGACCAGGCCTGAGACTATGCTTGGAGATATGGCTGTCGCGGTTAATCCAAAAGATAGGCGGTATAAAAAATTTGTGGGGAAGAAGCTTATGCTGCCCATAATGGAACGTGAGATAGAAATCATCGCGGATGATTTTGTGGATAAAAAATTCGGCACAGGCGCTGTAAAAGTTACGCCTGCTCATGATCCCAATGATTTTGAAATGGCGAAGCGGCATGGCCTTGAACCTATCAAGATCATGAATCCTGACGGAAAAATGAATGAAGCCTCCGGCAGGTTTAGCGGTATAGACAGATTCGAGGCAAGAAAATTAATAGTAGCCGAGCTTGAAGAAAAAGGCCTGTTAATAAAAATAGAAAAGCATGATCATGCGGTGGGGCATTGTTACAGGTGCCACACTGTGATAGAGCCGTATTTGTCTTTGCAGTGGTTCGTGAAAATGAAGCCGTTGGCCGAGCCTGCGATAGAGGCTGTTAGAAGCGGAAAGATAAAATTTTATCCAAAGAGATGGACGAAGGTTTATCTAAACTGGATGGATAACATAAGAGACTGGTGTATCTCAAGGCAGATATGGTGGGGGCACCGCCTGCCTGTTTATTATTGTCAGAAATGCGACCATGTAATTGTTTTAAAGGTTGCGCCTGAAAAATGCACAAAATGCGGAAGCCTGGATTTAAAACAGGATGAAGACGTGCTGGATACCTGGTTTTCATCGTGGCTTTGGCCGTTTTCAACCCTTGGATGGCCTGAAAAGACGAAAGACCTGGAATATTTTTATCCAACATCCAGCCTTGTGACAGCGCCTGAGATATTATTTTTCTGGGTTGCGAGAATGATCGTCTCGGGCAAGGAATTCATAAAAGAAATCCCGTTCAGCGATGTTTATATACATGGGACTGTCAGGGATGCGACAGGCAAGAAGATGTCAAAGTCTCTCGGCAATATAATAGACCCTATTGAGATAATAGACGGATTCGGGGCGGACGCCCTGAGGTTCAGCATCATATCCATAACAGCCGCGGGCCAGGATGTATTTTTGTCAAAAGAAAAATTTGAAATAGGCAGGAATTTTGCAAATAAGATATGGAATGCGTCGCGGTTCGTGCTGATGAATGTGGAGCATAGATCGGAGGACATAGGGCACAGGGCGGAAAAAGAGTTGTCTATGGCGGATAAGTGGATACTCAGCAGGTTAGCGAGAACCATAGAATCTGTGACTAAGGCGTTGGATAATTATAGATTTAACGAGGCGGAGAGCCTGGCGTATGATTTTTTCTGGCATGATTTTTGCGACTGGTATGTGGAGATGGTTAAGCCGCGGATTATAGGGCAAAGCGCGGAGAGCAAAGAGCAGGGAACCGGAGAAATTTTAATACACGTGCTTGAAAGCTCACTGAAATTATTGCATCCTTTTATGCCGTTTGTGACAGAGGCCGTATGGCAGAACATAAAAGAGCGGGAAAGCATAATGATTGCGCCGTGGCCTTTGGCAGATAAGCGTTATATAAATAAAAAGATAGAATCAGATATGGAAGTGGCGAAGAATGTTATAGTCAATATAAGAAATGTCAGGGCTGACATGAACATAGCCTATTCTAAAAAATTGACAGCGGGCCTTGTGCCGTTAAAAAAAGCTGCGCTCTCTCTGGCGCCTGACAGCTTGGAGTATATAAAAAATCTAGCCCAACTTGAGCAATTGACGATAGATGAAAATCTGGCGAGGCCAAAGAGTTTTCTCAGCGCTGTTACGGAAGAATTTAATATAATTATTTCTTTGGACGGGGTTATAGACATAGCCGCGGAAAGGGCTAGGCTGATTAAAAAACAAGATGCGTTGAAGCAGCAGGTCATGTTTACGGAAAAAAGATTGGAGAATGAAGGTTTTGTTAATAACGCGCCGCCGGAAGTAGTCAGGATGGAGCGGGAAAAATCAGCTAAGATTAAAGAGCAGATAGACAGGCTGGAAAAGACAATCAGGGATTTATGAAACTTTCAAAAGAAAAAATATTTCCGATAATTATAAGCGCTTTAAAAGAAGACCTTGGGCAGGGCGATATGACAAGCTCCGTAATTTTTGAGAAGGACATGAACCTATTGGCTCATGTTGTAGCAAAAGAAGAATGTATCTTAGCCGGCATGGATACTGTGAGGTGGGTTTTTGACGCGGTTGATGAAAAGATCGTCCTTACGAATTTATCCAAAGACGGGGACAGGGTAAAAAAAGATAAAAGAATATTATCCATAAAAGGTTCCGCGAAAAATATATTATCAGTCGAGAGGGTTGTGTTGAATTTCTTAGGGCATCTTTCCGGAGTAGCCACTATTACAAACAGCTTTGTGAAAGAAGTTAAAGGCACTAGCGCGAAGATATTTGATACAAGAAAAACTATGCCGGGCTTAAGGGAATTAGAAAAATACGCGGTTAGCGTCGGAGGAGGATCTAGCCACAGGATGGGGCTCTATGACGGGATAATGATAAAAGATAACCATCTTGCCGGTTTAAGGAGTCAGGTTAAAAGTTTAAAGTTACAAAATATAAAAGATTCCGTGATGAAATTTAAAAGCAGAGGATATAAGAATATCGAGGTTGAGGTGGAAAGCTTGGCGGAGTTTAAAGAAGCGTTGGAATCAGGAGCTGATATTATAATGCTGGACAATATGAAACCTGAGGACATTAAAAAGGCGGTTAAGTTAAAAAAAGGCTCAAGTGTAATCTTGGAAGCCTCCGGCGGCATCAGCCTGGAGAACGTAAAAAAGATCGCCAGAACAGGGGTTGACAGGATCTCCGTAGGCAAACTTACCCATTCAGCCCATTCAATAGATTTTTCTCTGGAAATTTAAATGTCAAAATTTGAATTGATCAGCCCGTTTAAGCCTTGTGGAGACCAGCAGCAGGCAATTGATAAGCTTGTGGGCGGGCTTGAAAAGGACATGAAATACCAGACGCTTCTCGGCGTTACAGGCAGCGGCAAGACGTTTACCATAGCCAACGTGATTAATAATATCCAGAGGCCTACGCTTGTGATGTCGCATAACAAAACCCTTGCCGCCCAGCTGTATAGTGAATTCAAAGAATTTTTTCCGCATAATGCGGTTGAATATTTCGTGAGTTATTATGATTATTACCAGCCTGAGGCGTATGTGCCGCAGGCGGATGTTTATATAGAGAAAGACGCTTCTATAAACGACAACATAGACAGGCTCAGGCTTGCCGCTACCAGCTCTCTTATGTCGAGGCGCGATGTTATTATAGTAGCGAGCGTGTCGTGCATTTATGGCTTAGGTTCTCCGGAAGATTACAAGGATTTGTTGTTATTTTTAAGAAAGAAAGAGGCGGTAAAAAGGAGCGATTTATTGTCCCGCCTTGTAAATATACATTACGCCAGGAACGACGTTGATTTTAAGAGAGGCTGCTTCAGGGTAAGAGGCGATACCATAGACATATTTCCGGCGTATAAAGAAACATTTTTCAGGGTAAGTTTTTTTGGAGATGAAATAGAGAATATCTCGGAAATGGACCCTGTTAGCGGCAAGACCCTTACGAATTTTATAGAAAAGATAGCGGTCTATCCCGCAAAGCATTTTGTTACTACTCAGGAAAGGGTAGACTCAGCTGTCAGGTCGATAGAAGCGGAGCTTGAAGTAACTCTTAAAGAATTAAAAACGAAAAATAAGCTGTTGGAGGCCCAGAGGCTTGAGTCCAGGACTCGTTATGATATTGAGATGCTTCAGGAGATGGGGTTTTGTAACGGCGTAGAAAATTATTCAGCTCATCTGAGCGCCAGAAGGCCCGGCTCAAGGCCAAGCTGTCTTTTGGATTATTTTCCGGAAGACTTTTTAACGATAATCGACGAGTCGCATGTTACAATGCCGCAGCTTCGAGGTATGTACAACGGGGACCGCTCGCGCAAGCAGACGCTTGTTGATTACGGATTCAGGCTTCCGTCAGCATTGGACAACAGGCCTTTAAGCTTTGAAGAATTCATGAGCGTTGTCAATGAGACAGTATTTGTTTCAGCTACGCCTTCAGAGTACGAGCTTGAGAATTCAAGCCAGATAGCGGAGCAGGTTATAAGGCCGACAGGGCTGCTGGATCCCGAGATAATCGTAAAGCCTACGGAGAATCAGATCCCGGACCTTGTTAAAAATATAAGAGAGAGAGCGGCTAAAGGCCAGAGAACGCTCGTGACTACTATTACAAAAAGGATGTCCGAAGATCTTGCCGCTTACTTAAAAGAGCTGGGCCTGAAAGTAACTTATATACATTCAGAGCTTGGCGCTATTGAGAGAATGGAGACATTGAGAGATTTGAGGATGAAAAAATTTGACTGCCTTGTAGGTATTAATTTATTAAGAGAGGGGCTGGATTTGCCGGAGGTAAGCCTGGTGGCTATCCTGGACGCTGATAAAGAAGGGTTTCTGAGATCAGAGACGTCTTTGATTCAGGTGGCGGGAAGGGCTGCCAGGAATATAGACGGCTATGTTATAATGTACGCCGACACTGTAACAAATTCAATGAGAAAGGCGATTGACGAGACCGCAAGAAGAAGGAAAAAACAGGCGGAGTTCAATAAGGCGAATAATATTACGCCCCGCTCTATCGAGAAGGCCATTAAAGAGGGCATAGAGTCATTTAAAAAAGCGGAAGAGATAGCTATTGAAGCGACCGGCCAGAGCGAAGAAGCTTATGAAAAAGAAATGATAATTGCGGAGCTTGAGAGAGAGATGGAGCTATTGGCCAGGAATTTACAGTTTGAGCGCGCGGCGATATTAAGGGATAAAATAAAAGGGCTGAAAAAATAATGCTAGACGACAAGATATTGAGTTGTTTTAAAAAAAATGAAGAAGGCTATGTTTCAGGCGAGGAGATGAGCCGCGAACTTGGTATTTCGCGCGCGGCTGTGTGGAAGCATATTGAAAATCTCAGGGAAGAAGGTTACGTGATCGAGGCGTTTCCTCACCTTGGATATAAGCTGATTTCCATACCAGACCGCCTGACAGAGATAGAGCTTGGATGGCGCCTTAAAACAGATATTATCGCAAAAAAGATTTATTCTTACAAAGAAACAGCCTCTACCAATGATACTGCGTATGGCCTTGCCATGGCTGGAGAAAAAGAAGGCTCTATAGTGATAGCGGAGTCGCAAAGCGCGGGAAGAGGCAGGATGGGGAGAAAATGGGCCTCTCCTAAGGCCAAAGGCGCGTATTTTTCCGTAATACTCAGGCCGGACATATTGCCAAAAGAGGTCCCGGGCATTACGCTTTTTTCAGCTTTGAGCGTAGCGAAGACGATCAGGGAGACGCTAAGCCTGGACGCGTTTATAAAATGGCCGAACGATGTTTTGATAAATAGTCAAAAGATATGCGGCGTGTTGACTGAAATGAATGCCGAGACAGACAAGATCAATTTTGTTATAATAGGCGTAGGGATTAACATAAATACAAAAAAAGAAGATTTGCCAAAAGGCGCTACATCTATCATGGAAGAGCTGGGCAGAGAGTTATCCAGAGTAGAAGTGGTAAGGGATATTTTTAAAAATCTGGACAAATACTATAAGCTTTTTAAGAGCGGCGATATGGGCGAGATTATAAAAGAGTATAAAGAATTTTCAAACTTTTTAGGCACAAGGGTCCAGGTAGCGTACCACGACACAAAAATCGAAGGTTACGCCATAGATGTTGATAGCGACGGCGCTCTTATATTAAGAATGGACTCCGGGCTTAATGAAAGAATTCTGGCAGGGGACGTAACAATGCTGAGGTGATTATGCTATTAACAATTGACATCGGTAATACAAGTATTTATAATGGCGTCTTTGATAAGAAGGTTTTGAAAAAGACCTTTAGAATACCTACATATTCCGTCAGCCTGATTAAGGAATACAAGGCAAGTCTAAAGTCTTATGCCGGCAATATTGACGCTGTTATCATAACAAGCGTGGTGCCTCTGATTTTAAAGAAAACAGAAGCAGCTATTAAGAAAACGATCAATAAAAATTGTATAGTTGTCGGAAGAGACGCGGATAGCGGAGTCGAGAATCTTTATAAAAACCCTAAGCAGGTAGGCGCTGACAGGCTTGTAAACGCCAGGAGCGCATATGAATTATATGGCGGGGAATGTGTAATCGTTGACTTTGGAACAGCCATAACGATAGATATTGTTAATAAGAAGAGGCAGTATATAGGCGGAGTTATAGCGCCGGGACCAGGGATTTCATTGTGGGCGTTGACTGAAAAAACAGCGCTTTTGCCGAAAGTCACTATTAAAAAACCGAAAGGTATCCTGGGCAGAGAGACAAAAGAAAGCATGATTATCGGCATAGTGTATGGATTTGGCAGTTTGTGCGATGGGATAGTTAGCAAATTAAAAAAGCGGTATTGTAAAAATGCCAAGGTTATAATTACAGGCGGTTTTTCCAGGCTCATAGGGCCTTATTGTGAAAGCGCAGACATAATAGACCCTGAATTAACGCTGAAAGGATTGCGCATAATAGCAACCTCAATAAACTTGACACTCTGACAATGTCACTTTTGTAAAGATTATTGGAGTTTTGACGGGGGATGGTATGTATAAAATTTTATATAATGAAAAGATAGCGCCTACTATTTTTAAAATGGTTATAGAAGCGCCGCTTGTGGCTGCTAAAGCCAGGGCGGGACAATTTACAATGATCAGGATCGACGAGGTCGGAGAGCGCATACCTCTTACTATAGCTGATATTGACGGTAAGAATATTACTATTGTTTATCAGGTCGCGGGCGTGACTACTTACAAGCTGACCGAAAAGAAAACCGGAGAATTCCTTTCTGACGTAGTAGGGCCGCTGGGCCACGCTACGGATATCAGGAAAATAGGCACGGTGTGCTGTGTCGGCGGAGGGGTAGGTATCGCAGAGCTCTATCCTGTCGCAAAAGCGTATAAAAGTTCCGGAAATAACGTGACAGTCATTATCGGCGCGAGAAACAAAGAACTTCTGATATTTAAAAAAGAATTAGAAGATTTGGGCGCGCAATTATATATAGTTACAGACGACGGTTCTCTGGGAGAAAAAGGATTTGTATCCGATATCCTGAAAAGGCTAATGGATTCAGGCGATAAGATCGACCTTGTGTATGCGGTAGGGCCTGGGATTATGATGGAGGTTGTTTCAAATCTTACAAAGCCCTACGGCGTAAAGACGTTAGTTTCGTTGAATACAGTGCTTGTAGACGGCACAGGCATGTGTGGATCATGCAGGGTGCAGGTAGGTGATGAGACAAAGTTTGCCTGCGTGGATGGCCCGGAATTTGACGGCCATCTGGTGAATTTCAAAGAGCTTAAAGCCCGCCAGAATCTTTTCAAAGAGCAGGAAAAACACGCCTGCAAGATACGCGGCATCTAAAGATCTTTACAAAAGTGACATTGTCAGAGTGTCAAGTTTATTAAGGAGAATATAAGGTGAATAAGCAGAGCCCGGAAGAAAGAGTAAAGAATTTTAAAGAAGTAGCCTTTGGTTTGCGCGAAGAAGAGGCGTTAAAAGAGGCTTCGAGGTGCCTTTTTTGCAAGAAAGCCAAATGTTCCATGAATTGCCCTGTCGAAATAGATATACCGCGTTTTATAAACGCGATAAAGAATAAAAAATTTGAAGAAGCGATCATGATAATAAAAGAGAGAAATAATCTGCCGGGGGTATGTGGCAGGGTGTGTCCGCAGGAAAATCAATGCGAAGGCGCCTGTGTCTTAAATGCGAAAAAAGCTCCTATAAATATCGGAGGCCTTGAAAGATTTGCGGCGGACTTTGAATTACAACATGCCTCCATAGCAGAGGGCCAAGAGCGCAGGGTCGAAGCTGTAAAGGTTGCTGTTGTTGGTTCTGGGCCGGCTGGGCTTACTTGCGCGGGAGATCTTGCAAGGATGGGCTATCAGGTTACTGTATTCGAGGCCTTACATACTTCCGGAGGCGTGCTTATGTACGGTATCCCTGAATTCCGCCTTCCAAAAGAAATTGTTCAGAAAGAAATAAAATACCTGAAATCCTTAGGCGTTGAATTTGAAACAAATTTTATCGTAGGCAAGACCTCTGTTTTAACGGAGATATTTGAACAAGGCTACAAAGCGGTTTTTGTGGGAACAGGCGCGGGTTTACCGAGTTTTATGAATATAAAAGGGGAAAACCTCAACAGGGTTTATTCTTCAAACGAGCTGCTGACAAGAGTGAATCTTATGAAGGCGTATCTGTTTCCCGAGTACGATACGCCGATTAATATAGGGAAAAAAGTCGCTGTTATAGGAGGCGGCAATACCGCGATGGATTCCGCGAGGGTTTCTTTGAGGCTTGGGGCGGAGAAAGTGTCTATTGTTTACAGAAGGACGGAAAATGAAATGCCGGCCAGAAAAGAAGAAAGGGAAAACGCAAAAGAAGAAGGTATTGAATTTTGCATGCTTACGCTGCCTACCGGGATAATCGGAGATGACAAGGGTTTTGTAAAAAGCATGGAATGCGTAAAAATGGAACTTGGAGAGCCTGATGATTCAGGGAGAAGAAGGCCTGTGGTCATAAAAGGCTCTGAATTTATAATGGATGTGGATACGGTGATTGTAGCGGTAGGCCAGAGCCCTAATCCTGTGTTCTTAAAGGCTACGCCGAACCTTACTGTGAATAAGTGGAACAAAATAACGATAGATCCCAAGACGCAGGCAACCAACATAAAAGGCGTTTACGCAGGCGGAGACGCCACGGAAGGCGACGACACTGTAATTGCCGCGATGGGCGCGGGGAAGCGTGCGGCTAAAGCGATATTCGAATATTTGAAAAATGAAAAGTAAGAGGGTTTTGGCCGCGATGAGCGGCGGGGTGGACAGCTCCGTGGCGGCGGCTATTCTGAAAGAAGCGGGGTATGAAGTTGTAGGCGCTACCATGAAGATCTGGCCGAAGGAATTGTGCGGCCAGGAAAAAGAAAAAACATGCTGCTCGTTAAAAGACATAGAAGACGCAAGAAAGGTTTCGCAAGATCTCGGCATAAAGCATTATGTACTGAATCTTGAAGAAGATTTCAGAAAAAATGTGATTGATTATTTTGCAGACGAATATCTTTCAGGCAGGACGCCTAACCCGTGTATTGTCTGCAATGAAAAAATAAAATTCGGAAGTTTGCTTAAAAAAGCGGAAAGCCTGGACTGCGATTTTATCGCGACGGGGCATTACGCCAGGATAGAAATAAATGATTCTATCAGGCTGAGGGAGTCCGCGGATAAAGCAAAAGACCAATCCTATGTTTTATTCTGCCTGAAACAAAGCCGTTTAAAGAAAATCCTGTTTCCGTTAGGCGCTCTTACAAAGAATAATGTCAGGCTCAAGGCGAAGGAATTAGGGCTCAATGTGCATGACAAGCCTGATAGCCAGGAGATATGCTTTGTGCCGGATAACAATTATTCTGATTTTATAAGGAAGTATAGAAACATAAAACTTAAAAAAGGCGACGTAATAGACGTTTTTGGAAAAACGCTGGGACAACATACGGGATTCTGGAATTTTACAATAGGCCAGCGCAGAGGGCTTGGCATAGCCGGCAAGACGCCTCTTTATGTAATAGAGATAAGGCCGAAGCAAAATATTATTGTCGTTGGAGAGGCAATGGATGCAAAGAAAAAGAAATTTCTGGTAGAAAGGGTTAATTGGCTGGAGAAGGGCGTAAAAAAAGAAAAAGAGTTAGAGGTAAAGATAAGGTACAACCATAAAAAAGCTTTAGCCTCTGTAAAAGATCTGGGCGGGAATGCGGCGGAAATAGATTTCAAGGAGCCGCAGAACGCAATAACTCCGGGGCAAGCCGCGGTTTTTTATGACGGAGAATACGTCGCAGGCGGCGGCTGGATAGACAAAATCATTTCCTAAAAACTTGACACTCGTACAATGTTAGTTTTGTGAAGCGCCACAGCTTTATAACCATGGCATATTTTATTGTTAGGTTTATTTAAGCGAATCCCGAGCCCTGATTTTATCGGGGCGAGGGGTAAAGTTTATGGGATGAAGGGCGGCGGAATGAGCAAGGTAGAGAAGTTAAAAAGTATTTTAAAAAAAACAGAAAGCGCCGTGGTGGCGTTTTCCGGCGGAGTGGATAGCAGTTTTTTGCTTAAGATCGCGAAAGATGCTTTACCAAAAAAGAATTTGCTTGCAGTGACGGCCGTGTCAGAGACGTATACCGGAGCCGAACTTAAACAGGCAAAGAGATTTGCAAAAGATATAGGAGTGAAGCATAAGGTAATCCGCACGAATGAGCTAAAAGACGAAAGATTTACAAAAAATCCTGTAAACAGGTGTTACTACTGTAAATATGAGCTGTTTAAAAAATTAGACAGAATTAAGCAGGATTGTAGCTTTAGTTATGTTTTAGATGCGTCAAATATTGATGATATAAAAGATTACAGGCCTGGCAGCAAGGCGAAAAAAGAATTCGGAGTCAGGAGCCCTCTTATAGAAGCAAGTTTTTCAAAATCCGATATACGGAAATTTTCCAGAAGATTAAAGCTGAATACTGCAGATATGCCTTCAATGGCGTGCCTGGCTTCCAGGTTTCCATATGGCCAGAGGATAGACAGGGAGGCTCTAGGGCGGGTGGAAGCAGCGGAAGATTATATAAAAAAACACGGCGTATCGCAAGTAAGGGTTCGTTGCCATAGCAATATCGCAAGAATAGAAATAGAAAAAGAAGATATAAAAAAGTTTGTGAATAAAAATTTTTGTGATAAAATAGCAAAACGATTAAGACGGATCGGGTTTAAGTATATTACGTTGGATCTGGAAGGATATAGGACTGGAAGTTTAAATGAGGTTTTGAAGTAACGAAGGTTCTTTGGCGGCGTAGCTCAGCCTGGCAGAGCAGTCGGCTCATACCCGGCGTGTCACTGGTTCAAATCCAGTCGCCGCTACCAATTTTGCAGAAGGACCTAACCGCAATTAGAAGTTTATCATGCCCTCCACTTTTTTAGACAAAATCAAATCCACCATAAAAAAACATAACATGTTGGAGAAAAATGACAGCGTCCTGGCAGGCGTTTCCGGCGGGCCTGATTCAGTTACATTGCTTCATGTTCTATGCGGATTAAAAAAAGAATACGCGTTAAATATTGTTATCGCTCACCTTGATCACAAATTCAGAGGAGACGAGTCTGCGCTAGACAGGAAGTTTTGCGAGGATTTAGCCAGGAAATATAATCTTGAGATTGTCTGGGATGAAATAGACGTTCCTAAAATTGCGAAAGAAAAAGGAATTTCTCCGGAAGAGGCCGCCAGATTTGAGAGATATGACTTTTTTAAGCGCGTAGCGAAAGAAAAACTCATAAGCAAAATAGCGGTAGGGCATACAAGAGACGATCAGGCGGAGACGGTTCTTATGAGGGTAATAAGAGGCGCGGGCATGAAAGGCCTTGGAGGCATAAGCCCGGTCAAAGATATTCAGGGATATAAAATTATAAGGCCGCTAATAGAAGTATCCAGAAAAGAGTTGGAAGATTTTGTCGCAGCAAATGATTTAAAATTCAGGAAAGATTCTTCAAATGAAAAAACTGTCTTTACAAGAAACAGGGTCAGGCTGGAGCTGATTCCGTTGCTGGAAAAAGACTTTAATCCAAACATTAAAGAAGTTCTTGCCAATATGGCCGAAAACTTACAGGCCGAAGACGAATTTTTATCTAAATATGGAAATAGAAAATTCAAGAGTATGTCGAAAATCAAAAGGGAAGAAATCTCTATAGACTTGAAAAAATTCAGGAAACAACCGGAGGCGGTAAGAAAAAGAATCTTAAGGGCGGCTTTGAAAGAACTTAAGGGGGACTTAAGAAGGTTCACTTATCAGCACTGGAAAGAGATGGAAGAGTTAATTAACAACAGGCCTGTAAATTCAATAGTAGACCTGCCGACAGGGATGACTATCGCGAAAGATAGGACGGCAATTAGTTTAAAATTAATAAAAAGTTGATTTATCTCAGTAAACTGTGCTAATATATTTATCTAATCTAGGAGATATATGAAAACGGAAAATAAACCCGGGAATAAAATAAACAAAAGCGTATTACTATGGATAGGGCTGTTTTTGCTTCTTATCTATATATTCAGGATGGATTCTTTTTCAGCCGCCTCCGCTCCAAGAGAGCTGACTTACGGCGAGTTTTACAGGCTTCTTAAAGAAAATAAACAGACAAGCGCTATAAAATCCGTGGTTAAAATCGAAGACCAGTTAAAAGGCGCGTTATCCAGCGGAGCGAATTTTACCGTACGCATTCCACAGGAAGACCCTGAGCTTTTGAGCTTGCTTCGCAACAACGTCTCTGATTTTGACATAAAGCCTCCAAAGACTCTTTGGGCGAATATCTTTTATTCGCTTGGGCCCATGCTTCTATTTATCGGGTTTCTGTGGTTTTTTGTTTACAGGGGGGCGCAGGGCGGAGGAAAAATACTTTCGTTTGGAAAGAGCCGCGCAAAACAGATATCGGGAGATAAATTAAAAATAACATTCGACAATGTTGCGGGAGTAGACGAGGCGAAAGAAGAGCTCAAAGAGATCATAGAATTTTTGAAAGACCCTAAGAGGTTTCAGAAATTAGGCGGAAAGATTCCAAAAGGGGTATTGCTTATGGGGCCTCCGGGCACAGGAAAAACCCTTTTAGCAAAAGCGGTAAGCGGTGAAGCAGGGGTTCCTTTTTTTAGTATAAGCGGCTCGGACTTCGTAGAGATGTTTGTGGGCGTGGGCGCTTCCAGAGTAAGAGACCTTTTTGAGCAGGCCAAGCGCTCCGCTAAGATGAGCGGCAGAGGATGTATTATTTTTATTGATGAAATAGACGCTGTTGGGAGACAGAGGTTTGCCGGTATTGGCGGAGGGCATGATGAGCGGGAACAGACCCTGAACGCGCTTCTCGTGGAGATGGATGGTTTTGATACGCAGGAAGGCGTAATCTTGATAGCGGCTACCAATAGGCCTGACGTATTGGACCCAGCGCTATTAAGGCCGGGCAGATTCGACAGGACGATAGTTATTTCCAGGCCTGATATCGTAGGCAGAGAAGCGATATTGAAGGTTCATACAAAAGGCATCAAAATCAGCAAAGACGCTGATCTTAAATATATTGCAAGACAAACATCCGGTTTTTCAGGAGCGGACCTTGCCAATCTTGTGAACGAGGCAGCTCTTTTAGCTGCGAGAAGAGGCAAAGAGACCGTGGAGATGAAGGAGCTCGGAGAATCCATTGAAAGGGTTATCGCAGGGCCTGAAAGAAAAACAAGGGTTATAAATGCAGATGAGAAAAGGATAGTTTCGTATCATGAATCAGGCCATGCGCTTTTAGCGCTTCTTATACCGGGGGCTGATCCGCTGCATAAAGTTTCGATTATACCGAGAGGGATTGCTCTTGGCTATACTATGAGGCTGCCTTTGGAAGACAGGTATATTGTAACTAAAAAAGAACTAATTGGAAGAATAATAGGCATATTGGGCGGCAGGGCAAGCGAAGATCTTGTATTTTCAGAACTTTCAACGGGCGCTCAGGATGATTTAGAAAAATCAACAGATATAGCAAGAGATATGGTGATGAGATGGGGTATGAGCGAGAAAATGGGGCATCTTACATTTGGAAGAAGAGACGAACAGGTATTTCTCGGACGAGATATTGCTGAAGAAAGAAATTATAGCGAAGCGACAGCTGTGGAAATAGATAAAGAAATACGCAAGATCGTAGAAGAATGTTATCAGAGAGCGAAGAATGAGTTAAACAATAACGCTGATAAGCTAAAAGCCCTTGCCGAGGCATTGCTTGAAAAAGAAGTCCTGGATTCGGATGAGGTAAAAAAGATAGTTTTTCCTGAGAATAAAGTATAATGGATTTTAAATTCGGTTCCCGCACTTATATAATGGGAATACTGAATGTAACGCCTGATTCTTTCAGTGGAGATGGCGTAGGTCATGATGTAGGCAAAGCGGTTGAATTGGCCCGGAAGATGGTTGAGGACGGGGCTGATATAATTGACATAGGAGGAGAATCCACTAGGCCGGGCGCAGAGCCTGTTACAACTGAAGAAGAGATAAAAAGAACCATTCCTGTTATTAAAAAGTTATCAAAAACAATCAATGCCCCTATTTCGATAGATACGGCTAAATCAGAGGTTGCCAGGCTTGCGTTGGAAAATGGAGCGTCAATAGTAAATGATATAACAGGTTTGGAATCGGACCCTAAAATAATAGGCGTTGTTGGGGAATTCAATGCAAAGCTTGTAGTGATGCATATAAAAGGCACTCCACAAACAATGCAAAATAGCCCAAATTATGGGAATCTGATTCAGGAAATCAAAGATAAGCTGAAAGCTATTATTGAAAAAGCTACAAAAGGAAAGATAAAAGAAGAAAATATAATAATAGATCCCGGTATAGGGTTCGGTAAAACGCTGGAACATAACCTCGAGATTTTAAACAGGCTTTACGAATTTAAGGAAATAGGCAGGCCCATACTGATAGGGACTTCCAGAAAATCTTTTATAGGTAAAATTACAGGCGCTGACCCAGATAAAAGGATTTTTGGTACGGCAGCTTCGGTTGCTATTGCAATCAAAAACGGCGTAGATATAATAAGGGTGCATGATGTTAAGGAAATGAAACAGGTCGCGATGATAGCGGACGCTATCTCGCGCAGGGGAAAATAATGGGCAACTACACGACATTGGCCAAGATGCTTACAGAGATATGTATACTATGGTTTGTATATTACGGCATTTTAATATTTGCAAGAGGCACCAGAGGCGTGTATGTTTTAAGAGGCATAATTCTAATAACGGCGCTTTTTATAGTAACTAGACTGCTGGGATTTGACATAATAAACTGGATATTTACAAAGATATTCGCATTATCAATATTGGCGTTTCTTATAATATTTCAGCAGGAGATAAGAAGAGGGCTAGCCAATATAGGCCAGCGCAGATGGTCTATCTTTTTTTTAAAAGAGTCAGAGATAATAAACGAGATAACTACCGCGTGTTTTTTGCTTTCCAAAAAGAAGACAGGGCTGCTTATCGCTATTGAAAGAGAGACAAGGCTGGAAAATTATATAGAAAGCGGAGTAGAAATAGATGCAAAGGTGAATTCGGAACTTTTGATAACGATATTTACGCCGAATACGCCTCTTCATGATGGAGGCATAGTGATTTCAGGAGAAAGAATAGCCGCTTCAGGGTGCCTTTTTCCTCTTACGCAGAATCCAAAGGTTTCAGCTACGCTTGGCACAAGGCACAGGGCAGCTCTTGGTTTAAGCGAAGAAACTGATGCGATAGTGGTTGTTGTATCCGAGGAAACAGGCGGAGTTTCCGTTGCAATAGGCGGCAGGCTTACTCATGATTTGGATAGGGAATCACTGGAGAGAGTTTTAAGCAATCTTTACAGGCCTGACAAAAAGAGCGACAAAAAAATATGAATAAATGGATAATTAATAATTTCTGGATAAAGGTATTATCGCTGATACTCGCAGTAGTAACGTGGTTTTATGTTAACGAAGAGTTGATCAGAGAGAAACAAATGGCCAAGCAGCTATATGAATCCTCGATAATAAGCCAGAGTCAAAGTCCATCCTACGAAAAAAACCAGTGAAATAAGCGTGTTTTTAGGAGAAATAAAATGCCAAAGTTAGGCGTTAATATAGACCATGTGGCAACTTTAAGGCAGGCTAGAGGAGGCGCGGAACCCTGTCCTGTTGAAGCTGCTTTGATATGCGAGAAGGCCGGCTGTGACAGCATCGTCGCGCATTTAAGGGAAGACCGGCGGCATATAAATGACGCAGATATTGTAGAGTTAAGAAAGAGGGTAAAAACAAGGTTCAATCTTGAGATGTCGATAAATCCTGAAATAGTGGATATCGCCCTCAGAATCGGGCCTGACCAGGTAACTCTTGTGCCTGAAAAAAGACAGGAGCTCACTACCGAGGGCGGCTTGAGCGTTATAAGATATAAGAAAAAGCTTGCCGGTATAGCGGAGTTATTCAGGGAAAAAGGCATAGATGTAAGCGTTTTTATAGGAACAGATAAAAAAGAGATACAAGCCGCTATGTATATAGGTATAAGTACCATAGAAATACACACGGGGAAATACGGCCTGGCAAAGAATAAGAAATCCATGGACAAAGAATTTAAGAAAATAAAGGATTCAGCCGAATATGCTATGTCTAAAAACATGATTGTAAATGCAGGCCACGGCCTTAATTATACAAATGTTAAGCGGATAGCAGGTATTAAGGGCATAAACGAGCTTAATATAGGCCATTCTATAATAGCCAGAGCTGTCTTTGCAGGCCTACCTAAAGCCGTCAAAGACATGAACCTATTAATAAAATAATAAACTTTACACTGTGACAATGACGGTTTTGTAAAGTTTATGAGATGATGATATGATTATTGGAACAGGGATTGATATAATAGAGGTGTCCAGGATAAAGAAGGCGCTGGATGATTGGGGCGATAAATTCCTGAACAGGGTTTTTACCAAGCGGGAACTTTCTTATGCGAACAAGAAAAAGTTTCCGCATGAAAACTTGGCCGCGAGGTTTGCCTGCAAAGAAGCGGTCTTGAAGGCATTCGGGGATACGAGAGTGGGCGTAAATTTAAAAGATATAGAAGTCCTGAATGATTCAAAAGGCAAACCAGAAGTGATATTGCACGAAGAAGCCAGGGAATTTGCAAACAAAAATAAGCTAAACAAGATAATAGTCAGCATGTCTCATACAAATAATTACGCGGTCAGCAACGCGATACTTTGGAGAGATTAGAAGTGAAAACAAATAAACAATTCAAAGGCATGCTTAAAAAACGTCCAAGAAACAGCTATAAGGGTAATTTTGGGCATGTTTTTATTCTGGCCGGCTCCAGAGGGTTAACAGGCGCAGCAGCGCTATGCTCTAACGCAGCGCTTCGTTCAGGCGCAGGAGTTGTTACGTTAGGCATGCCTGTTTCATTGAATTCAGTAATGTCCAAAAAGCTTACTGAGGTAATGACTTTTAGCCTGGCTGAAACAAAAGAAATCACCCTGTCTTTAAAAGCGGAAAAAGAGATATTAAAGAAAGTCAAATCTTCGGATATTGTAGTCTTAGGGCCTGGGCTTTCACGGCATCCTGAAACTCAAAAATTAATAAACAGATTGATTCTTAAAATTGACAAACCAATGGTTATTGATGCGGACGCGTTAAATGCAATAAGCAAGAACGTAAATATTTTCAAGAAAATAGAACCAAAATATGTGGTTACCCCCCATCAGGGAGAAATGTCCAGGCTTATCAATAAAACCGCTGAGTATATAAAAAATAATAGGTTTCTTGTTGCAAAAAAATTTTCACGTGACTATAATGCTGTGGTGGTTTTAAAAGGCGCGGGCACTATAGTGACGGAGCCTGACGGAAAAAACTATATAAATACAACAGGCAATCCAGGCATGGCTACTGCGGGAAGCGGAGATGTGCTTACAGGGATTATCGCGGGTTTTCTTAGCCAGGGGTTGAAGATGTTTGACGCAAGTATATTAGGCGTTTACGTGCATGGCCTTGCAGGAGATTTTGCGGCTAAGGATAAAGGAGAAATAGGGTTAATAGCGGGCGATATACTGGAAAATATCCCATATGCAATTAAAGCAATGGGGGTTGCTTCTTAACCGGCTTAACAATTTTGTTCATGGGCAGATACCCGAGTGGCCAAAGGGGTCAGACTGTAAATCTGATGGTTCACGCCTACGAAGGTTCGAATCCTTCTCTGCCCACCATGTTTGATTTAAATATTAGTAGGGTATCAGAGGATTCGAAGTGAGTCCCGATAAATGCGACGAATAGGAGCATTTGTTTATCAGGACGAGTGGCCGACCCGAAGGGCGCCGATTCCTTCTCTGCCCACCAAAAATTTTGTTTCACAAAATTTTTGGTGAGGTCTCGCTCGCCATTTTGCAAAGCAAAACGGCGAAGCGGACCCACTATAGTGGACTAAAACATTAACCCTAGCTTGACAACTGGTGCCAGACACTATTTGTAAAGTTAGCGTAAGGTTGCAAATTTTGCGGGTGTAGCTCAATGGTAGAGCGCTAGCCTTCCAAGCTAGTTACGACGGTTCGATCCCGTTCACCCGCTCCAAGATGTATTCCACAAATTTCGCTGGCGTAGCTCAACGGCAGAGCAATGGTTTTGTAAACCATAGGTTGGAGGTTCGATTCCTCTCGCCAGCTCCAAACATGTAAAGAGGGATCGAAGTGAGTCCCGATGGATGCGACGAATAGGAGCATCTGTTTATCGGGACGAGTGGCCGACCCGAAGCGAAGCGAAGGGCGCCGATTCCTCTCGCCAGCTCCAAATATGTAAAGAGGAATCTTTACAAAAGTGACATTGTCAGTTTGTAAAGTTTATTTAAAAAATATTATTTTTTTCTTGACAATGTTTTTAATTATGGTAAAATTTTTACTTCTTACTTCTGTATACCATGAATAGCAGTTCTGCTTCGCTCTTAGGGTGTATTTTTAAGTTTACATTATGAGCTTCGCAGAAAACAATTTCTGCAAAGCAGAATGCTGCTGTAGCTCAGTCGGCAGAGCACTTCCTTGGTAAGGAAGAGGTCATGGGTTCAATTCCCATCAGCAGCTCCGTCGATTAACATTTAACCGGGAGGGTTAACATGGCAAAAGAAAAATTTGAGCGTAAAAAACCACATGTAAATATCGGTACAATAGGTCATGTTGATCACGGCAAAACCACGCTCACAAGCTCTATCACAAAAGTTCTTTCTGCCCGCGGCCTTGCTCAAGCAAGGAACTACGATGAAATAGACAACGCCCCTGAAGAAAAAGAACGCGGCGTTACAATAAACGTTCATCACGCAGAATATGAAACCGAGAACCGCCATTACGCTCACGTTGACTGCCCAGGCCATGCTGATTATATAAAGAACATGATCACAGGTTCCGCCCAGATGGACGGAGCAATACTTGTAGTGTCCGCTGTTGACGGCCCGATGCCTCAGACAAGAGAGCATATTCTTTTAGCCCGTCAGGTAGGCGTTCCATCAATTGTAGTGGCGCTTAACAAGGTTGACGCCGTAGATGATCCTGAATTGTTAGACCTGGTAGAGCTTGAAGTAAGAGACCTTCTTAAAAAATACGAATATCCCGGGGACAAGATTCCCATAGTAAGACTTTCAGCGCTTAACGCAATGAACTGCGGCTGCGGTAAAGACGAATGCAAAAGTTGCAGCCCTATCTTAAACCTCATGAAACAGGTAGATGAATTCATCCCTATGCCAAAAAGAGACACTGAAAAACCTTTCCTTATGGCAGTTGAAGACGTATTCTCCATCACAGGCCGCGGCACAGTCGCGACCGGCCGTATAGAAAGAGGCATTGTGAAAATAGGAGAAGACGTAGACATAGTAGGCTTGACCGAAAAACCTAAAAAGACCGTTGTAACAGGCATTGAAATGTTCAGAAAGCTTCTTGACGAAGGACAAGCCGGAGACAACGTAGGAGTCCTTTTAAGAGGTATTGAAAAAGCCGACATCGAGCGCGGACAGGTACTCGCAAAACCCGGCTCCATCACCCCTCACACAAAATTCAAAGCAAAAGTATATATATTAACGAAAGAAGAAGGCGGCAGGCATACCCCGTTTTTTAACGGTTACAGGCCTCAGTTTTACTTCAGGACTACCGACGTTACAGGAGTCGCAAAACTGCCCCAGGGCGTTGAGATGGTTATGCCGGGAGACAGCGTTGACCTGGAAGGAGAACTTATAATCCCTATCGCTATGGAAAAAGAACTCCGCTTCGCAATAAGAGAAGGCGGCCATACAGTAGGAGCGGGTGTTGTATCGGAGATTATAGCGTAGGAAAGATACGGAGAAAAGATGCGAGAGTTGATAATAATAGCCTGCACAGAATGCAAAAGGCGTAATTATACAAGCATGAAAAATAAAAAGCAACAGACAGGAAGACTTGAGATAAAGAAGTTTTGTAAATTTTGCAAGAAAAGAACGCCGCATAAAGAGGAGAAATAGAATTTTTAAGAAGGCCTACACAGGCCAGTAGCTCCAATTGGCAGAGCAGCGGTCTCCAAAGCCGCGTGTTGGGGGTTCAAATCCCTCCTGGCCTGCCATGTGAGTTTAAAATATTGTAGGCTGTAGGGGATTTGAAGTGAGTCACGATAGATGCGACTAAAAGGAGCATCTGTTTATCGGGACGAGTGGCCGACCCGGAGTGAAGCGTAGGGCGCCAAATCCCTCCTGGCCTGCCATAGAAAAATAAATATGAAACTATTCGGTAAAATAACAAATTTTATAACAGAAGTAAAAGTGGAGATGCAGAAAGTATCATGGTCAACAAAGGATGAACTTATCGGCTCCACAACGGTAGTTATAGCATCGACGCTTCTCTTAGCTATGTTTATAGGTATAGTGGATATAGTGTTGTCGAGATTCATCGGTATTATATTAAGGTAAGGGCTGTTCTTTATATGAGTCATAATTGGTACGTAATACACACGTTGACAGGGCAGGAAGACAGGGTAAAGGCTAACATAGAGTCTAAGATACAGGAAGGCGTATTAAAAGATAATGTTTTTCAGATCCTCATACCTACGGAGCAGGTTTCAGAAGTAAGGGATGGCAAAAAGAAAATATCCTTAAGAAAATTCTTCCCAGGCTATGTGATAGTCGAGATGGATCTCAATGATGATATCTGGTATATCATGAGGAATATACCCGGCGTTACGGGTTTTATTGGCTCAAAGTCAAAGCCTGTTTCTTTATTGGAAAGCGAAGTAAACCAGATAATCAAGCAGACGGAAGAAAAGAAAGAAAAGCCTACGCCTAAGGTAATTTTTGAAAAAGGTGACAATATAAAAATAATCGAAGGGCCTTTTATAAATTTTAACGGTACAGTGGAAGAAGTAAACCCGAATAAAGGCAGGATAAAAGTAATGGTTTCCATATTCGGCCGCGCAACGCCGGTGGAACTGGAGTATTGGCAAGCAGAACGCGTATAAATTTTTAAAACACTAATTCCTTAACCAATTTTACAGATTGTTTTCGCAATCTGTAAAATTCGAAGGCGGTTGCCCATATGGCTAAAAAAATAAAATCAATGATTAAATTATATGTTACAGGCGCTCAGGCAAATCCAGCGCCGCCAGTTGGGCCTGCGCTAGGCCAGCATGGCGTAAATATAATGGAATTCTGCAAATCTTTTAATGAAAGAACAAAGGATAGGCCCGGATTAACATTGCCTGTCGTTATAAGCGTATTCGAAGACAGGTCTTTTACTTTTATAATTAAAAGCCCCCCTTGTTCAGTGCTTTTAAAACGCGCATGCGGAATAGCAAAAGCGTCAGGACAGCCTAATAAAGAAAAAATGGGGAAGGTTACAAAGGCGCAAGTAAAAGAGATCGTCCAGATTAAGATGAAGGACCTTAATACAATAGAGGTTGAAGCTGCAATGAAAATAGTTGAAGGCACAGCCCGCAGCATGGGCATAGACGTGGTGGAGTAACGAACTATGACAAAATTAACAAAAAGACAAAAAGAGATTCAAAAGACAGCGGACGTTAATAAAACGTATATTATCAAGGAAGCTATAGCTATTTTAAAGAAAATACCTCATCCAAAATTCGACGAAACAGTGGAGCTGGCGTTTAATCTTGGCGTAGACCCTAAGCAATCCGACCAGATGGTAAGAGGAACCATGATGCTTCCTCATGGCTTAGGCAAAAAAGTCAGGGTGCTGGTGTTATGCAAAGGCGAGGCTGCAAATCAAGCCAAGGAAGCTGGCGCGGAATATGTCGGCGGAGACGATCTTATAGCTAAGATAAGTTCCGGCTGGATGGATTTTGACGTTGTAATAAGTTCGCCGGATATGATGAGAGACGTCGGTAAACTTGGCAAGGTGCTTGGGCCAAGAGGCCTTATGCCTAACCCTAAGACCGGCAGCGTTACCACTGATCTTGGCAGGGCTGTAAAAGAGGCAAAAGCCGGGAAAATAGAATTTAAACTTGATAAGCAGGGCAATATAAATGTAGGCGTAGGAAAAATTTCTTTTGAAGAAAAAGCGATCTGCGAAAATATTGACACGGTTGTGAGCGCGATAAATAAATCAAGGCCTCAGACTGCGAAAGGCAGATTTATAAAGAACATATCCGTTTCAACAACAATGGGGCCTGGCCTAAGGCTGGATCTGTCAAAACTAGGCACGACTTAAGGAATTTATATGGCTAAAGTAGCGCTGGAAACTAAAAAAATAATGATAAGGGAAATAACGTCCCGATTAAATAACGCCGAAACGCTTATTGTCACTCGTTATAAAGGATTAAGCGCGCAGGATATAAACGAACTTCGCAAGGAATTAAAAAAGATAACGGGCGAATATATGGTTGTAAAAGATTCAATAGCTAAGCTCGCGCTTAAAGACGGCTCCAGCAACAGAATTACAGAGTTTATTCAGGGCGAAGTCGGAATTATTATGTACAAAAACGATCCCGGCATTGTATCCAAGATGATTGTAAAATTTTCTAAGGATCACGAGCTTTTTAAAATATACGGCGGTTTTTCAAGCGGCGAGATTCTTACAAATCAGGATATATTCGCTATCGCATCTCTCCCTTCAAGGGAAGTGCTTCTGACAAAACTTGCAAATGTTTTAAATTCCCCTATTCAAGGGTTAGCAGCTTCCTTAAATGGGATTATCTGTAAATTGGCTTACGCGTTGAATGCTGTAAAAGAAAAAAAAGAAAAACAATAAAAGGAGGGTTTTAAGATGTCAGACAACAAAAAGATCGAAGATATGCTGGGTACTATTGAACAGATGAGCGTTTTAGAGCTGTCAAACCTGGTAAAGTCAATTGAAGAGAAGTTTGGAGTAACTGCCCAGGCTCCGATTGCAGTTGCCGCAGTAGGCGGAGGTGCAGGCGCAGCAGCACCCGTAGAAGAAAAGACAACCTTTACAGTAGTCCTTGCCGCAGCCGGAACCAACAAGATCCAGGTAATCAAGGAAATAAGAACCATAACAAATCTTGGCTTAAAAGAAGCGAAGGATCTTGTTGAAGGCGCGCCCAAGACAGTTAAAGAAGGTATTGCCAAGGAAGAAGCGGAAGATATAAAAAAGAAGCTTGAGGCTCAGGGCGCAAAGGTAGAACTGAAGTAAACGGAAGTCGTGTTTTAGCGGATAGCGCTTAGCGTATGGCGGATAGAAATTTTACGCTCTGCGCTATCCGCTAAATGCTAAAACCCTATTTACAAAGAAGGTATCAATGCCAAATAGAAAGAATTTCGCAAGGTTGAAAGAAATAGTTGATATCCCGTATTTATTGGAACTGCAGACAGATTCCTACAAGCAATTTATACAGGCAGGAGTCTCTAAAGCTAAAAGGAAATCAGAAGGGCTGCAAGGGGTTTTCGAAGAGATTTTTCCAATAGAGAGCAACGATGGAAATTATAAGCTGGAATTCGTATCTTACTTCATGGGCAAACCTAAGTATGATAAGTTAGAATGTCAGAAAAGGGCAGTGAGCTACGCAACTCCTCTAAAGATAAAAATAAGGCTCAAATCCAAGAAGGACACTAAAGAGCAGGAGGTTTATCTCGGAGACCTTCCGTTAATGACAGACACAGGCACCTTTATTATAAACGGCGATGAGAGAGTAGTGGTTAGCCAGTTGCACAGATCTCCGGGAGTATCTTTTGAAGAGACTCCACATGCCTCAGGCAAGAAAATATACTCAGGAAGGATTATCCCTTCCAGAGGATCGTGGTTAGAATTTGAATTTGACGCAAACGACGTTCTTTACGTATTTATAGACAGACGCAAAAAAGTCCTCGCTACTATTTTACTCAGGGCTCTTGGTTACGAGACAAATGAAGAAATAATGAAGCTTTTTACAGGAGTGGAAAGGGTAAAGCCTCTCAGGAAGGCGTCCCTCATGAAATATGCCGGCAGGGTGGTGGTTAGGGACATAAAACACCCGGAGACAGGAGAGGTTCTTCTGGCAAGCAACGGTAAATTAGAAGACAAAAACATAGAAATGCTATGGGACAGCGGGGTGCGCTACCTGGAGGTATTTAGAGACACAGTGCAGGAGATTGCAAATACCCTTGAAAAAGATCATACCAAAACCAAAGATGAAGCGCTTTTGGATATTTATAAAAAACTCAGGCCAGGCGACCCTCTGACAGTTGAAAGTGCGAAGAATTTCCTGGATAAATTATTTTTTGATAAACGCAGGTACGATCTGGATAAAGTAGGGCGCCATATATTGAACAGAAAACTCGGAATGAATCTTTCTTTAGAAAAAAAGATTCTGGATAAAGAAACAATTGTAAATGTAGTAAGGTATCTATTAGACCTGAAAAACGGCGAAGGCGCAGTGGATGACATAGATCATCTTGGAAACCGCAGGGTAAGGACTGTAGGCGAGCTTCTTGCCGAACAGTTCAGGATAGGCCTTGCGCGAATGGAGCGTTTCTGCAAAGACCGCATGGCTATATACGACATTGACACAATGATGCCGTACCATCTTATAAACTCCAAAGTGGTTTCAAGCGTTATAAAGGATTTCTTTGGAAGAAGCCAACTTTCGCAATTTATGGACCAGACAAATCCTCTGGCTGAGATGACTCACAAAAGACGGTTAAGCGCGTTAGGCCCAGGCGGGTTATCCAGAGAAAGAGCGGGTTTTGAAGTAAGAGACGTGCATCATTCGCATTATGGAAGAATATGCCCTATCGAAACTCCTGAAGGCCCGAACATAGGCCTTATCGCTTCTTTAAGCACTTACGCAAGAATAAATAAATTAGGTTTTATAGAGACGCCTTATAGGAAGGTTGAAAACGGAAGAGTCACCAACAAGATTGAATATTTAACCGCCGATGTTGAGGACAAATATATAGTGGCCCAGGCAAACGCGAAGATAGATAAAGACGGGCATTTTACAGATGATAGGGTTTCGTGCAGGTGTAAAGGAGATTTTCCGCTTGTCCAGCCGAATAAAATAGATTACATGGACGTATCTCCTAAGCAGCTTGTAAGCATAGCGGCAGGCTTGATACCTTTCTTAGAACACGATGACGCCAATAGGGCACTTATGGGTTCAAATATGCAACGCCAGGCGGTTCCTTTGCTGTTTACAGAAAGCCCTCTTGTCGGCACAGGCATGGAAAAGAAAGTTGCTATGGATTCCGGCGCAGTGGTTGTGGCAAAGTCAGACGGCAGGATTACGAGCGTTCAGTCTGACGAAGTGGTTATGAATAATAGTATTGTGTATAAATTAAGGAAGTTTTCAAGGAGCAACGCCAATACGTCTGTAAATCAAAGGCCTACTGTTAATCTCGGAGATAAAATAAAAGCAGGGGACGTGATAGCGGACGGCCCTGCTACAAGCGAAGGAGATTTGGCTCTTGGGAAAAATGTCCTAGTGGCTTTTATGCCATGGCGCGGTTATAACTTTGAAGACGCTATACTTGTAAGCGAAAGGCTTTTAAAAGGAGATACTTACACGTCGATACACATAGAAGAATTTGAGATAGAGGCAAGGGAAACAAGGCTTGGGAATGAAGAAATTACGCGGGACATACCCAATGTCAGCGAAGAAGCGCTTAAGAATTTAGGCGAAGATGGCCTGGTGAGGATAGGCGCGGAGATTGGGCCTGGTGACATACTGGTCGGAAAAGTTGCGCCTAAGAGCGAAACAGAGCTTTCTCCGGAAGAAAAATTATTAAGGGCTATTTTTGGAGAAAAAGCGGGAGATGTGCGGGACGCTTCTCTTACGGTGCCTTCGGGAGTCGAAGGTATTGTAGTGGACACCAAGATATTTTCAAGAAAAGGACCTAAGTCTAAGACAAAAGAAGAACTTGTGGTGGAAAATAAAGAGATAGACAGGATTAGAGAAGAATACGAGAAAAGGATTGATAACGTTAAAACAGAAAGAGAAGAAAGATTATTCAAGCTTCTTTCAGGAATAAAACTTTCAGCGCCTTTATTGTCCGACGAGACAGGTTCTACTTTGATAGCGGAAGGCAGACCGATAAGAAAAAAAGACCTCTCGAAATTTGAAAAATGCGATATCTCCAGCATAAAAATAGAATCCAGCCCTGAACTGGAGTTCGATCTTAGGCGCACGTTGATGGTTTACAATGATCAGTTGGAAGAGATCCTTTATGAAGAAGAGCATGAAGTAGATAAGCTTAAAAGAGGAGATGAGCTACCGGCAGGCGTTTTAAAAAGGGTAGTTGTTTATATTGCGAGCAAGAAAAAACTTTCCGTAGGAGACAAGATGGCTGGCAGGCACGGAAACAAGGGCGTTATCGCAAAGATTCTCCCTGAAGAAGACATGCCTTTTACAGAAAATGGAACTCCTGTAGAAATAGTTTTAAATCCTCTGGGTGTTCCTTCAAGAATGAACGTAGGCCAAATACTTGAGACCCATCTTGGATGGGCTGCAAAGGTAATGGGTTACAAAGTAGATACCCCTGTATTTGACGGAGCTAAAGAAGAAGAGATAAAACAATGTCTCGATCAGGCAAAATTGCCTCTTGAAGGCAAGGTAAGGCTGTTTGACGGATTAACAGGCGAACCTTTTGACCAGAAAGTGACAATTGGATATATATATATGATGAAATTAGCGCATCTTGTAGACGACAAGATGCATGCCCGTTCCATAGGGCCTTATTCGCTTGTTACGCAACAGCCGCTCGGAGGAAAAGCTCAATTCGGAGGCCAGAGGTTTGGAGAAATGGAAGTCTGGGCTTTGGAAGCATACGGTGCGGCTTATACTCTGCAGGAACTTTTAACTGTAAAAAGCGATGACGTGACAGGCAGAACCATGGTGTATGAATCAATAGTAAAAGGCGAAAACGCCATGCATCCAGGAACTCCTGAATCATTCAACGTTCTTGTGAAAGAGCTTCAGAGTTTAGGGTTGGATATAAAGACGGAGTACAAAGAGGGGAAAGCCCCTGAAGTAAATTTATTGTCAGTCCAGGAGATAAAAGAGAAGCGTAAAAAAGCAAAGAAAGAAAAGCGGGAGCATAAGCCAAAGAAATAATAAAATAGGAGCGATATGTCAAACAACCCATCAAATGCTTTCGATTTTATATCTATAAAGATAGCTTCTCCGGAGACGATCAGGTCATGGTCAAAGGGCGAGGTCAGAAAGCCTGAAACCATTAATTACAGGACTTTAAGGCCTGAAAAAGACGGCCTTTTTTGCGAAAAGATATTCGGGCCTACCCGGGACTGGGAATGCAGCTGCGGAAAATACAAAAGAATAAAATATAAAGGCATTGTGTGCGACCGCTGCGGAGTAGAAGTTACTCTTTCCAAAGTAAGGCGCGACAGGATGGGGCATATTGAGCTTGCGGCTCCGTGTTCGCATGTATGGTTTTTCAAGGCGATGCCGAGCAGGATAGCTTTGGTATTGGATATGAGTTTAAGGGAGCTTGAAAAGGTATTGTATTACGAAGAGTATATTGTAATAGAGCCCGGAGACACGCCTCTTAAGAAAAAAGAACTTCTGACAGAAGAAAAATACAGGAAATGCGCGGAGGAATGCGCCGGTAAGTTCAAGGCTATGATAGGCGCAGAAGCCATAAAAGAGCTTTTAAAAGAGATAGATTTGGGCAAAGCTACAATTGAACTTAAGATGGACCTTCATGAGCAGAAGTCAGAGCAGGCCAAGAGAAAAACTTTAAAAAGGCTGAAGGCAATAGAGTCATTCAAAAAGTCAAGCAACAAACCTGAGTGGATGATTTTGGACGTAATACCTGTTATACCGCCTGACCTGAGACCTCTTATACCGCTTGAGGGCGGAAGATTCGCCACAAGCGATCTTAATGATTTATACCGCAGGGTTATAAACAGGAATAATCGTTTAAAGAAACTTTTAGAACTAAAAGCTCCGGATATTATTATAAGAAACGAAAAAAGAATGCTACAAGAAGCTGTTGACGCGCTTTTTGATAACGGACGACATGGCAGAGCGGTGCTTGGCCCAGCGAACAGGCCTTTAAAATCATTAAGCGATATGTTGAAGGGAAAACAGGGTAGATTTAGGCAGAATCTTCTTGGAAAACGCGTTGATTATTCCGGAAGAAGCGTAATTGTAGTAGGGCCGGAACTTAAAATATGGGAATGTGGGCTACCTAAAAAAATGGCTTTGGAATTATTTGAACCCTTTATTATAAAGAAATTAAAAGAAAAAGGATTCGTCCATACAATAAAAAGCGCGAAAAGAATGGTTGAAAAAGCGAGGTTGGAGGTGTGGGATATTCTGGATGATGTAATAAAAGATCATCCTGTGCTTCTGAACAGAGCTCCTACGTTGCACAGACTTGGCGTACAGGCTTTTCAGCCTATTCTGATAGAAGGAAAAGCTATAAGGATACATCCGTTAGTTTGTACCGCGTTTAACGCTGATTTTGACGGAGACCAGATGGCTGTCCATGTGCCTTTATCAATGGAAGCCCAGATGGAGTGCAGACTTATAATGCTCGCGTCTAATAATATATTTTCTCCGTCCGACGGAAGACCTATTGTAACGCCTACGCAGGATATAGTGCTGGGCACCTATTATTTAACACAGGAGAGGGCAAAGTTAAAAGGAGAAGGCAGGGTTTTTGCGGATAAAGGCGAAGCGGAACTGGCTTTTTACGACAGAGAAATAGAGATGCACGCTAAAATCAAGGTGAGGATAAACAGCGAGATTATAAACACTACAGCCGGCAGGATACTTTTTAACGACATATTGCCTAAAGGCACGCCTTTTGTAAATGACGCATTAGACAAGAAAAAACTTAGCGATGTGGTTGCCAACTGTTATAAATTATTCGGCCATGATGCAACAGTAAAGGTTCTGGACGATATAAAAAGCTTAGGTTTTGAGCACGCTACGCTTGCAGGTATTTCTATTTCAGTCGATGACCTTGCGATACCGGAGGACAAGAAAAAGGTTATAGCCAGTTCGAAGAAAGAAGTCAATGTTGTTGAAGATCAATATAAAAAAGGCGTAATTACAGAGCGAGAGAGGTACAATAAAATAGTTGATATCTGGACTCACGCGACAGATAAGGTTTCGGATCTTATATTCGAAAACCTAGACCCGTTCAATCCTATTTTTATGATGGCTAATTCAGGCGCGAGGGGTTCCAAGCAGCAGATAAGGCAGCTCGCTGGTATGCGCGGACTTATGGCGAAACCCTCCGGAGAAATTATAGAGACTCCTATAACCGCTAATTTTAGAGAAGGCCTGACAGTGTTGGAATACTTTATTTCAACTCACGGCGCAAGAAAAGGCTTGGCGGATACAGCGCTTAAAACAGCTGATTCCGGATATCTTACAAGGCGGCTTGTAGACGTTGCGCAGGATGTGATTATTACAGAAGAGGACTGCGGCACGTTAAACGGCATATTAATAAGCGCTATCATCGAGGCCGATGAAGAGGTTGTGTCTCTGGAAGACAGGATTATAGGCCGCGTCGCGGTAGATAGTATAGTCGACATCATTACAGACGACATTATTGTTGAAACAGGCAGCGAAATAACAGAAGAGATGGCGGACAGGATAAAATTGGCGGGCATAGAAAAGATAAAGATAAGAAGCGTTCTGACCTGCGAAACAAAATACGGTGTATGCGCAAAGTGCTACGGCAGGAATCTTTCTACCGGCAAGATAGTGGATCTCGGGACAGCTGTAGGGATTATCGCAGCCCAGTCAATAGGAGAACCCGGCACGCAGCTTACGATGAGAACTTTCCATATCGGAGGAACGGCGTCAAGGATTATAGAGCAGTCATTCTTAAAGTCCAAATCTAAAGGTATTGTTAAATATCATGGCCTGAAGACGGTAAAACAGAAAGAAGGAGACATCGTTGTCCTGAATAGGAACGGCCAGATAAGCATAAATGATGAAAACGGCAGAGAGCTCGAAAAACACATGGTTCCTTCGGGCTCTATATTATATCTCGGGGATCAGCAGGAAATAGAAAAGAATGTTATGTTTGTAAGATGGGATCCCTACACATCTCCTATATTAACGGAGTTAAGCGGCAAGATAAGGTACGAGGATATTATAGAAGAAGTGACTATGGCTGAAGAGACAGACGATGCGACAGGGCTTTCAGAGAGAGTTATTATAGAGCAGAAAGGCGAATATCATCCTCAGATAATAATAGAAGATTCTAAAAAAGAAGTTTTGGCGATTTACCCTATACCTGCCGGAGCGCATATAGTTCCTCAAGACGGCGCGTTTGTAAGCGCGGGAGATTTGATAGCGAAAACTCCAAGGCAGGTATCTAAGACCAAGGATATTACAGGAGGGCTGCCAAGGGTTGCGGAGCTTTTTGAAGCCCGCAGGCCGAAAGATCCGGCTATGATAAGCGAGATAGACGGCATTGTGGAATTTGCGACATCCAAGAAAGGCCAGAGAAGAATTATTGTTAAATCCGCATCCGGCATGAAACGCGAATATATTATTCCTCACGGAAAACACTTGAATGTTTATAAGGGTGACAGGGTTAAAACAGGAGATCAGCTGGTAGACGGCCCTATAAATCCTCAGGATATTCTTAAGGTAAGCGGAGAAAAGAGGCTGCAAGAGTATCTTGTGAATGAAGTTCAGGAAGTTTACAGGCTGCAGGGCGTGAGAATAAATGACAAACATATAGAGATAATAGTGAAGCAGATGCTGAAAAAGATCAAGGTAGAAGATCCGGGAGATACGGAATTTCTTTCAGGCATGCAGGTAGATAAACACATGTTCCAGGAAGAAAACGATAAAATTGCAAAGAAAAAAGGCAAGTCCGCTAGCGCTACTCCGATACTTCTTGGTATCACAAAGGCGTCTCTCAGCACGGAAAGCTTTATATCCGCGGCAAGTTTTCAGGAAACAACCCGTGTTTTAGCGGAAGCTGCCGCAAGCGGAAAGACAGATGATTTGAGAGGCCTTAAAGAGAACGTTATAATGGGCCACTTAGTTCCGGCAGGAACGGGATTTAAAACTCATGCCGATATAGAAATGTTTAAGGAAATTCAGGAATCAGAAAAAGAAACCCCACAACCTAAGGGCGCGGAGCAAGCGAAAGAAAAGAAAGAAAAGAAAGAAAAAAGAGAGAAGGAATAAATAATTTATGCCAACTATAAGCCAGTTAATAAGATTCGGTAGGACTGAAAAAAAGAAAAAGACAAAATCGCCCGCGTTAAAAAATTGCCCTCAAAAAAGAGGGGTATGTCTGCAGGTAAAGACACAAACTCCTAAAAAACCTAACTCCGCATTAAGAAAAGTCGCAAGGGTAAGGCTCACGAACGGAGTGGAAGTTACCTCGTACATACCAGGAGAAGGCCATAACCTGCAGGAACATTCGATAGTGCTGGTAAGAGGAGGAAGAGTAAAAGATCTTCCTGGCGTAAGATATCATATTGTCAGAGGCACGCTTGATACAGCAGGCGTAGCGAATAGAAAGCAAAGCCGTTCCAAATACGGCGCAAAACGCCCGAAATAAGTATTCTAAGGAGAGAAGATGAGACGAAGAAGAGCTGAAAGAAGAGATGTATTGCCTGATCCTAAATACGGCAACAAGCTGGTTACGAAGTTTGTTAATATGATTATGGAGAAAGGCAAAAAGTCTACTGCAGAGCGTATTGTATATAGCGCCATGGACATAATCGCTGAAAAAGCTGGAAATAAGAATTCTATAGAAGTGCTGCAAAAAGCGTTTGATAACTCAAGGCCACTTTTGGAAGTAAAGCCCAGAAGAGTTGGTGGAGCTACTTATCAGATTCCAATAGAGGTGAAGAGCGACAGAGGCATATCTATTTCCATGCGCTGGATAAGGGACTTTGCCCGCCAGAAAAAAGGCAGGCCTATGTATGAGAAACTTGCGGAAGAAATAATGGAAGCGTATAAAGGCCAGGGTTCCGCCATGAAAAAACGCGAAGATATGCACAAGATGGCGGAAGCTAATAAGGCGTTTGCGCATTATAGATGGTAAATTTTGGTTTAAAAAAGCATGACTACGGAAACTCAAAAGTTAACGAATAAAAATTCTATGATACGGGATATCCCTTTAGAAAAATTAAGAAATATAGGAATCATAGCTCATATAGACGCCGGTAAAACAACTACCACCGAGAGGATACTTTTCTACACGGGCCGCTTGTATAAGATAGGCAGCGTAGACGAAGGGACCGCTACGATGGATTGGATGGAGCAGGAACAGGAAAGAGGCATTACTATTATGGCGGCAGCTACTACCTGCGACTGGAAAGACTACAAAATAAATGTTATAGATACCCCGGGGCACGTGGATTTTACAGCGGAAGTCGAGAGATCTTTGAAGGTCCTGGACGGAGCTGTTGTTGTATTTTGCGGCGTAGGAGGCGTGCAGCCTCAATCTGAGACAGTATGGCGCCAGGCGGACAATTACAAAGTCCCGAGAATAGCTTTTATAAACAAGATGGACCGCACAGGAGCTGATTTCCTGAAAGTTTTTCACGACATTATTGAAAAATTAGGGGCAAACGCATTTCCTTTACAGCTCCCGATAGGGCATGAAGATAATTTCAGAGGCTTGATTGATTTGATAAACATGAAGGCCTTTATATTTGAAGAAGGAAAAGCGCTGGATAATTTTAAAGAAGCTGAGATACCGCAAGACATGCTGCTTGAAGCGGAGAAATTCAGGCATGGCCTGATTGAAAAACTCGCGGAACATGACGAATTATTGATGGATAAATATATTCATAATAAAGAGGTGTCGATAGAAGAAATAAAAGTTGCGTTGAGAAAATCTGTTATAAAAGATATGTTTGTGCCTGTATTGTGCGGCGCGTCTTTTAAAAACAAGGGAGTCCAGATGCTTTTGGACATGGTATGCGAATGCCTTCCGTCTCCTTTAGATCTTCTGCCTGTAAAAGGCATTGATCCTAATTCAGATGAGGAGGTATTCAGAAAGACAGATGACGACGAACCTTTCTGCGGGCTGTGTTTCAAGATAGTAACGGATCCTTACGTGGGAAGGCTAACATATGTGCGCATATATTCAGGCACGGTTAAACCAAGTTCTTATGTTTATAATTCCAGTAAAGATGTAAAAGAAAGGCTTGCCAAGATAGTGCGTATGCACGCTAATAAGCAGGAGATAGTAGAGGAAGCGGGATCGGGCGATATAGTAGGAATCGTAGGCCTGAAGAATACAAAAACAGGAGACACTCTTTGCTCGGAAGAGTCCCCTATTATCTTAGAAAAAATACATTTCCCGGATCCTGTTGTTTCGATGGCAATAGAACCTGCTACTAAACTTGACCAGGATAAACTTGGCATGGCTTTGAATAAATTGCAGGAAGAAGACCCGACTTTCAAGGTCCATTACAACGCGGAAACAGGGCAGACAATCATATCGGGAATGGGAGAATTGCACCTTGAAATTATCATAGATAGATTGCTGAGAGAATTTAAAGTGACAGCGAAAACAGGAGCTCCTCAAGTTGCTTATAAAGAAATGCCCAGCGAAGAAATTCGCTCAGTCGGCAAGTTTATACAGCAGACAGGCGGCCACGGCCAGTATGGCCATGTTGTAATTGTTATAAAACCGGGAGAGCAGGATTCAGGCGTAGAGTTTAAAAATAAAATTGTAGGAGGAGCTATACCGAAAGAATATATCTCCGCCGTAGAAGACGGGATAATTATGGCCGCGAAGACAGGCGTATTAGCAGGGTACCCCGTAATAGATACTGTAGTGACTCTTATTGACGGGTCATATCATGATGTTGATTCCAGCGAACTTGCTTTTAAAATGGCTGCTTCAATAGCTCTGGGCGACGGCTTGAGAAAAGCTAAGTGCAAACTGATGGAGCCGATAATGAATCTTGAAGTAGTGTTTCCCGAAGATTATACAGGAGACGTTATAGGCGATCTGAATTCCAGACGGTGCAGGATCAGAGAAATTACGCAGAAGGTAAAAATAAAAATTGTAAAAGGCGATGTTCCTCTAGCGGAAATGTTTGGTTACGCAACAAGCATAAGAAGCTTGACACAGGGCAGGGCTTCGTATACAATGGAACCTTCCCATTATTTGGAAGTTCCGGGAAATATAGCAATAAAGATAATAGGTGAGTAAGTTAACAGGGAGGACACTATAATGGCAAAAGAAAAATTTGAGCGTAAAAAACCACATGTAAATATCGGTACAATAGGTCATGTTGATCACGGCAAAACCACGCTCACAAGCTCTATCACAAAAGTTCTTTCTGCCCGCGGCCTTGCTCAAGCAAGGAACTACGATGAAATAGACAACGCCCCTGAAGAAAAAGAACGCGGCGTTACAATAAACGTTCATCACGCAGAATATGAAACCGAGAACCGCCATTACGCTCACGTTGACTGCCCAGGCCATGCTGATTATATAAAGAACATGATCACAGGTTCCGCCCAGATGGACGGAGCAATACTTGTAGTGTCCGCTGTTGACGGCCCGATGCCTCAGACAAGAGAGCATATTCTTTTAGCCCGTCAGGTAGGCGTTCCATCAATTGTAGTGGCGCTTAACAAGGTTGACGCCGTAGATGATCCTGAATTGTTAGACCTGGTAGAGCTTGAAGTAAGAGACCTTCTTAAAAAATACGAATATCCCGGGGACAAGATTCCCATAGTAAGACTTTCAGCGCTTAACGCAATGAACTGCGGCTGCGGTAAAGACGAATGCAAAAGTTGCAGCCCTATCTTAAACCTCATGAAACAGGTAGATGAATTCATCCCTATGCCAAAAAGAGACACTGAAAAACCTTTCCTTATGGCAGTTGAAGACGTATTCTCCATCACAGGCCGCGGCACAGTCGCGACCGGCCGTATAGAAAGAGGCATTGTGAAAATAGGAGAAGACGTAGACATAGTAGGCTTGACCGAAAAACCTAAAAAGACCGTTGTAACAGGCATTGAAATGTTCAGAAAGCTTCTTGACGAAGGACAAGCCGGAGACAACGTAGGAGTCCTTTTAAGAGGTATTGAAAAAGCCGACATCGAGCGCGGACAGGTACTCGCAAAACCCGGCTCCATCACCCCTCACACAAAATTCAAAGCAAAAGTATATATATTAACGAAAGAAGAAGGCGGCAGGCATACCCCGTTTTTTAACGGTTACAGGCCTCAGTTTTACTTCAGGACTACCGACGTTACAGGAGTCGCAAAACTGCCCCAGGGCGTTGAGATGGTTATGCCGGGAGACAGCGTTGACCTGGAAGGAGAACTTATAATCCCTATCGCTATGGAAAAAGAACTCCGCTTCGCAATAAGAGAAGGCGGCCATACAGTAGGAGCGGGTGTTGTATCGGAGATTATACAATAATGTCACAAGAACAACGTATACGAATAAAGCTGCAGGGGTATGATCACAAACTTATAGATCAATCTGCTTTGGAAATAGTGGATACCGCGAAGCGTACCGGAGCGATGGTGTCAGGCCCGATCCCTCTTCCTACAAAAAGAGAGATTTTTACAGTACTTAGGTCTCCTCATGTAGATAAGAAATCCAGGGAACAGTTTCAGATGAAGACGCATAAAAGATTGATAGATATAATAAGCCCTACCGCAAAGACAATAGATGCATTGAGAAAACTGGATTTGCCGGCAGGCGTGGATGTCGAAATAAAATAAAATAAAATGAAAATTGGATTATTAGGTAAAAAAATAGGGATGACACAGATTTTTAGCGATGACGGCGCGTATGTGCCGGTTACTGTTATTGAAGCAGGGCCTTGCACCGTGCTAAATGTTTCCGAGAAAAAAGTGAAATTGGGCTTTGGAGAAAAGAAAGAGAAAAATGTTCTTAAGCCGCAATTAGGTTTTTATAAGAAGATAGGCCAAAAGCCAAACGTGTTTGTAAGAGAAATACCTTTTGAAGCAAATGATAAGGTAATAGTCGGTCAGCAGTTAACAGTAGATCTTTTTAAAGAAAAGGATTTTGTAGATATAGCAGGGACTTCTATAGGAAGAGGTTTCCAGGGAGTTGTAAAGCGCCATCATTTTAAAGGAGGGCCGGGAGGTCATGGTTCCATGTTTCACCGCGCCCCGGGAGGCATTGGTTCTACGGCAGGCGGAGCAGGATGCCGCAAGAACGTTCCCAGAGGAAAGAGATTCCCAGGCCATATGGGAGATGAAAGAAAAACCATTCAGAGCCTGGAGATAATAAAAGTGCTGAAGGAAAAGAATTTATTGCTTGTTAAAGGCGCTGTACCAGGCTGCCGCAACGGCTATTTAGAAATAAAGACAGCGAAAAAAAGAGAACCGGTTCAACAGAGCGCCCCAGTGCCGCAAAAGTCCGGCTCAGGCAGTGCGCCAGCAAAAAAGTAAATGACAAAAACGATAAAGAAAAAAGAAACAGTGAATAACGAAGCTCTAGTGGTAGACGTTTACAACCTTTTGGGTAAAAAGGTAGACAAATTCAAGATGGACCCTGTTGTGTTCAGCGCGACGGTCAATAAGCCTTTGCTTCACGAAATCATACAGATGTACAGGGCTAATAGCAGGCAGGGCAACGCGTCTACAAAAACAAAAGGGCTTGTCAGAGGCGGAGGCAAAAAACCCTGGAGGCAAAAAGGTACAGGAAGAGCGCGTTCAGGTTCTACAAGGTCGCCTTTATGGAGACATGGAGGCACCATATTCGGGCCTCTTCCGAGAGATTTTGGTTACGACATGCCTAAGAAGACCAAAAGAATAGCTCTTATATCAAGTCTTAGCGCGAAATTAAAAGATAATGAAATAATGGTTCTTGAAAAAGACCCTGAATTAAAAAAACCCAAAACAAGCGAGATCGCGAAACTTCTCATAGCTTTAAAGATGTACGGAGAAAGGGTGCTGTTTTTATACCAAGATACCAAAGAGGGCGCTATAATAAAAAGTTGCAGAAACATAGAGAATATGACAATTAAACGTTATGCAGACTTCAACACATACGATGTTTTGTCAAATTCAAAGATCTTGTTTTCAAAAGAAACGCACGACGCTATTGTAAAGAGGCTGAAACAATGAATACTCCATACGACATAATAAAACACATAATGAGGACTGAGAAAGGCTCGGGGATGCTGGCTGAAAATAAATATATTTTCCACGTCGCCATTGATGCTAATAAGATTCAAATAAGACAGGCGGTGGAAGATATATACAACGTTACAGTTAAAAAAGTCAACACCCTTAAGGTGCAAGGCAAGTGGAAACGCGTTAGATATAAAGAAGGCAAAACCCCTGATTGGAAAAAAGCGATAGTTACGCTCAAAGAGGGCGATAAAATAGAAGTAGCGACTACATAACAAGGGTTTAAACATGGGCATTAAACAATACAAACCAAGGTCTCCGGGATTAAGATGGACGGCGCTTTCTGATTTTAAGGAAATTACCGCCTCTAAGCCTGAAAAATCTTTGACGGAATCCATAAAGAGGACAGGCGGCAGGAATTTTCAGGGCAGAGTTACCTCCAGATGGATAGGCGGAGGCCATAAGAAAAGATACAGGATAATAGATTTCAAGAGAAACAAGTTTGATAAGCCAGGAAAGGTCATGTCTATTGAATACGACCCGAACAGGTCTGCAAGGATAGCGCTTATTAAATATGAAGATAACGATAAATGTTATATATTATGGCCGAACGGACTTAACGTAGGGGAAACTGTTATATCAAGCATGTCAGAGGTGGAAATAAAACCCGGAAACGCTATAGCGCTTAGGCATATACCCCCGGGCATTCCTATACATAATCTGGAATTAAAAAAAGGCACAGGCGGAAAGATTGTAAGAAGCGCAGGTTCTTACGCGCAGATACTCGCAAAGGAAGATTTGCACGCGCATATAAAGCTTCCTTCGGGAGAAGTGAGGCTTGTGGAGTTGGATTGCATGGCCACAATAGGACAGCTCGGTAATATAGACCATGACGCTATTTCTTTAGGCAAGGCGGGACGCTCAAGATGGCTTGGCCGCATGCCAAGAGTAAGAGGCGTGGCGATGAACCCTGTTGATCATCCAATGGGCGGAGGAGAAGGCAAGTCTTCAGGCGGCAGGCACCCATGTTCTCCGTGGGGAATGATAGCCAAAGGATTTAAGACCAGAAAAAGAAAACAGTCGGATAAATATATAGTAAAAAAACGTAACAGCCAGATAGTAACTTCGTAAAAAGGGGACATACATGAGCAGGTCGTTAAAAAAAGGTCCATTTGTAGACGAGAAATTATTGAATGTTGTAAAGGAGCTGCAGGCAAGAGGCGACAGGAAGCCTATAAAGACTTGGTCTCGCCGCTCAACCATAACTCCTGATTTTGTCGGAGCTACTATGTCAATTTACAACGGCAGGAAGTTTATACCTGTTTTTATAACAGAGAATATGGTCGGCCACAAGCTGGGCGAGTTTTCTCCCACAAGATTATTTAAGAAACATGGCGCTCACACAGAGCAGTCAATGGACAAGACATAATATGATTACTAAAGCAAGCGCAAAATATATAAGAATATCCACAAGGAAGACGCGGAGGGTAATGGATCTCGTAAGAGGTATGAACGTCGTAAAGGCGGACGCCCTTCTTGATAATCTAAGCAAAAGGCCGTGCCTTTATATAAAAAGGGTATTGAGAGCGGCTGTGGACAGCGCGGATAAACGCTTTCACATACCTGCTGCAAATTTGTATATTTCTCTTATTAAAGCGGACGGCGGGCCTTTGATTAAAAGGTTCAGAGCAGCTTCAATGGGTCGCGCTACTGAAATATTGCATAGAACGACTCATATTATACTGGAGCTTGATAAGGTAAAAGTACATGAAAAATCAGCATCCGGCAGCCGCCCATCAGCTTCACTCGAGGCGGAAAAATCAGAAAAATCAAAAAAGACTATAAAACCTGAGGGGCAAGAGGTTAAGGTCAAAGACCAAAAACCGAAAGCCAAAGACCAAAAGGCGAAAAAAGAAAGCAAAAAGAAGGAGAACTAACTTTGGGACAGAAAGTACATCCATATAGTTTCAGATTGGGTTATATAAGAGATTGGAATTCCAGATGGTTTGCCAAGAACAAAGACTTCGGCAAGCTTCTCGTAGAGGACGCTAATATAAGAAAGCATATAAAAAAGAACCTGATGCAGGCAGCCATAGCTAAGATAGAGATTGAAAGGGCTTCCAACAGAGTCAGAATAATAATACATAGCGGCAGGCCTGGCGTAATAATAGGAAGAAAAGGCGCTGAGATAGACAAGCTCAGGGATGATCTTAAGGGTATCGTTGACAAAGAATTACAAATAGACATAAAGGAAGTAAAGGTGCCTTCTATTTCCGCCCAGCTTGTGTCGGAAAATATCGCGTTTCAGATGGAGAAAAGAGTAGGGTTTAGAAGGGCGATGAAAAAAGCTATGCAGCAAGCCATGACATCCGGGGCTCAAGGCGTAAAGATAAGATGTGCTGGCAGGCTGGATGGAGCTGAAATAGCAAGAGCGGAAAAATGTATGGAAGGAAAAGTGCCTTTACAGACCATAAAGGCAGATATAGATTATGGATTCAGCGAAGCGCATACCGTATATGGCTTGATAGGCGTTAAGGTATGGATATGTCTTGGCGAGATACTTGTAAAAAGAGCCAGGAAGCCTGAAACAAAGGTCGAAGAAGTAAAGGTTCCTGAAGAAATAAAATAATACAGGAGAGATTCAGCCGTGTTGATGCCCAAGAGAGTAAAATTTAGAAAATATCAGAGAGGAAGGCGCAAAGGTGTTTCTTACAAAGGCTCTGATATTTCTTTCGGCGAATACGGCTTGCAGGCCTTGGACAATGGCTGGCTTACAAATATTCAAATAGAAGCGTGCAGGGTTTGTGTGATGAGAAGCTTGAAAGGTACAGGCAAGCTGTGGATAAGGGCTTTTCCTGATAAATCAGTTACAAAAAAACCTGCTGAAACCAGGATGGGAAAAGGCAAAGGGATGCCTTTACATTGGGTTAGCGTTATTAAAAGAGGGCGGATTGTTTTTGAATTGGGCGGAGTCGCGGAAGAAGTCGCTAAAGAATCATTGAAGTTTGCGGCGTCCAAGCTTCCGTTTAAGACAAGGTTTATAACAAGGAAGAAGCGTAATTAATTTAACGCCGAGGCGTAAGACACATGTTAAACGTAGCTGACTTAAGAGGCCTGTCAAGACAGGAATTGGACGACAAAATAATAGCGCTCAAGAAAAGTCTTTTTGAGATGGTTTCAAAGAAAGAGACAGGGCGAATAGAAAAGCCAAGCAGTATAAAAGACGCAAGGCGCGATATCGCGAGGATTAAAACCATTCTTAGCGAGATGAAACCAGCGGTTTCGCCGCTAGGCGAGCAGGGGAAGGATAAATAAATATGGAAGCAAGGGCAAGACGCAAAGAGAAAGTTGGAACAGTTGTGAGCGATAAAATGGACAAGACTATCGTGGTAAGGATAGACAGGACCACAAAGCACGCTATGTATGGCAAAGTAATGTCCAAGTCTACCAAGTTTATGGCGCACGATGAGAAAAAAGAAGCAAAAATCGGGGATAAAGTAAGGATTGAAGAAACGAGGCCTCTTTCAAAGAATAAAAGATGGCGGCTTGTAGAAGTGCTTAAAAAATAAGGTATAAAGTTATGATTAGAATGAGAACTATATTAGATGTGGCGGATAATACAGGGGCTAAAAGGGCTTCGTGTATCGGAGTAATTGGGAGACAAGGCAGGCGGCTTGCGGAAGTAGGAGATATAATAACAGCCAACATAAAGGAAGCTTCCCCTGACGGAGTGGTAAAAGCAGGCGAGGTTGTCAAGGCGGTTATAGTAAGAAGCGTTTATCCTCTCAGGAGGGTTGATGGGTCATACGTAAGGTTCGATTCCAATGCAATAGTTATAATAGACGCGCAGCTTAACCCAAGAGGCACGAGGATTTTCGGGCCTGTCGCAAGGGAGTTGAGAGATAAAAATTTCATGAAAATAATATCTTTAGCTCCTGAGGTCATATAAGGGATAACATGTCAAATATAAAAAAGAACGATATAGTGAAAATATTAGCGGGAAGAGATAACGGCAAGACCGGAAAAGTGCTTACTGTTTTCCCAAAAAAAATGAAGGCCCTGGTCCAGGGCATTAACATGGTTAAGAAACACAGCCGCAGGCAAAGCAATGACCAGCAACAAGGCGGTATTGTGCATAAAGAAAGTTTTATAGATATTTCAAATTTAATGGTAGTGTGCCAGAAGTGTTCCAAGCCCGCAAGGATCGGCTTTAATAAACTTTCGGACGGAACAAAAGTAAGAATTTGCAAAAAATGCAAGGAAATCATATGACACCGAGATTATTAGACCACTACAGAACGACCATAGTCCCAGCATTATCCAAAAAATTTGGTTATAAAAACGCTATGCAAGCTCCCAGGATTCATAAAATAGTCCTGAATATGGGAATAGGAGCGGGCAGCCAGGATATAAAGTTTGTTGAACAGGGGGTGGCTGATATGGCGGCTGTAGCCGGACAGAAACCTGTTATAACAAGGGCAAAAAAAGCAATAGCGAATTTTAAAATAAGGCAAGGCCTTCCCATAGGCTGCAAGGTTACCTTAAGAGGAAACAGGATGTATGAGTTCCTGGACAGATTTTTAAATATGGCGCTCCCCAGGATAAGGGATTTTAGAGGCACGTCTCCTGATTCTTTTGACCAGAACGGCAACTATTCTATCGGAATAAAGGAGCTGTCAATATTTCCTGAAATAGACGTTGATAAGATCCAGAAGATACAAGGCATGGACATCATAATGAATATAAAATCAAGCACTAAAGAAGAATCGCATGAACTGTTGAAATTGTTTGGTATGCCGTTTAGCAGTAAATAATTATTTTAGAGCGCTCATAAATAAGCAAAGGTGGGTACATGGCAAAAGAATGTTTGATAGCAAAGCAAAAAAAAGAACCGAAGTTTCCAGTAAGGAAATACAATAGATGTAAACTGTGCGGCAGGCCGCGCGCATATTCAAGAAAATTCCAGGTTTGCCGTTTGTGTTTCAGGGAAATGGCGTCGCGAGGAGACATCCCCGGCGTAACAAAAGCTAGCTGGTAAGGGAGAAAAAAATACATGAATTTGACAGATCCGATAAGCAATGCATTGACAGTAATAAGAAACGGAAGCATGGCAAGAAAGATAAAGGTAGATATAAAATTCTCTAAGATGACCGAAGAGATATTGAGTATACTAAAGAGAGATAGGTTTATAAAAGACTTCAAATTTATAGACGACAAAAAGCAGGGCATATTAAGGGTTTATTTAAAATATACAAGCAACGAAGAACCTGTTATAAAAGGCTTGGCCAGGATATCCAAGCCAAGCCTCAGGGTTTATGTTAAAAAAGACAGGATTCCGAAAGTTTTCGGAGGGCTTGGCATAGCTATTTTATCTACGTCCAGAGGCGTTGTAACAAATGTGCAGGCTGCTGAAATGCAGGCAGGCGGAGAAGTGCTTTGTTATATCTGGTAACATTAGTTTAGGAATAATAAAATGTCACTAATAGGCAAGAAACCAATACAGATTCCGGATAAAGTAAAAGTAAAAGTAGATTCAGGGAGAGTCTTCGCGGAAGGCCCGAAGGGTAAATTGGACTGGAACCTGCCTTCTAACGTAGAAGTGCTGATAGATAATTCCATCATTACCATTAAAAGATTAAAAGAAGACAAATCAGCGTTTGCCATGCACGGGCTGGCCAGGGCTTATATAAACAACATGGTAAAAGGCGTCAGTGAAGGCTATATGAAAACCCTGGAGATAGTGGGCGTTGGTTACCGCGCTCAGACAGAAGGAAAAAAACTTACTTTAAATTTAGGCTTTTCGCACCCGGTAGTTTATATTATACCTGACGGCATAGCGATAAAGACTCCTCCGAAACCAGCTCATATTATTATAGAAGGCATTGATAAAGCAAAGGTTGGGCAAGCGGCTGCCGAGATAAGGGCGTTTTTTGAACCTGAGCCGTATAAAGGAAGAGGCATAAGGTATTTAGGCGAGTTTGTCAGGAAGAAAGCAGGTAAGGCGGTCGGAGGAACAGAGAAATAAAATGAAAAGAAAAATCAAAAGTCCAGCGGAGTTAGGAAGAGTAAAAAGGCATTATAGAATACGCAAAAGAATGTCAGGTACAAAAGAGATGCCAAGGCTTATTGTTCATAGAAGCCATAATAATTTATATGTCCAGTTTATAGATGATTTAGCGCGGCATACCATACTTTCACTTTCCACTAATGACGCCTCTTTTAAAAAAGAGTTCGGAGCTGAAGGCGGAAACGTGGAGTCAGCTAAAAAAATGGGTGCGTACGCGGCAAGAGAAGCGACCAAAAAAGATATTCAGAAAATTGTGTTTGACAGAGGCGGCTATCTGTATCACGGCAGGATAAAAGCCCTTGCGGACGCAGCGAGAGAAGCAGGGCTGAAATTTTAAAGGCAGGGGGTCCCTCGGGATCAAATTTTTTTGAAGCAAAATTTGAAAGGACAAAATGGCAGAGAATATTCGGGCGAAAGAAAGATTGATGCGAAAACTTGACGCAGCTCAGGAAGATCAATATATAGA
>Ga0247841_10000598_pt1 | contig 91629 bp, 74 predicted proteins | sample LaCruzMarch2015__2_FD_192410 | JGI IMG/M metagenome (GOLD analysis project Ga0247841, IMG submission 192410) | Freshwater microbial communities from meromictic Lake La Cruz, Castile-La Mancha, Spain - LaCruzMarch2015_18m | ecosystem: Environmental > Aquatic > Freshwater > Lake | place: Spain...
TTTCTGTCAGCTCGTTTGTGAATGCTTACGAAGAAGTTTATAGGAAAGCCGTATGCGGGAAAACCGCACGTACGGTTTGACGAGGGGGCAGGGAAGGTGTTTTTATCCTTCCCGCTCTACTCTACCGCCTTCTTTGCGTTTCTCCGCGGTAAAAAGACTTTTGAATACAGCCTCTATTCAAATAACACCCTTTAGCTTCGATGACCCTTGGTTCAGGGTTTTGGAAAATTTGTTGCAACCTGACCGGCGTTATCTGAGTTCAATCTGCTATCTGTGTTCTAACCCGTGCGGTTTTAAACTTTGTGAAACACAAATAACCAACTGTCATCCAATTCTTCCGACTTAACCATTACACCATCAAAAACTGGCGCCTTAACACCACTATGAAAAGTACGCTTGCCAATAAAAACCCTGGCCTCATCCCAGATATTTGCACCTATGAACGAGCTTAAAAGTTTCTCTCCGCCTTCAACAATCAGAGATAATATGGCTCTTTCATGCAAATCTTCAAGAATCTGTTCTATTTCATGCCCATTGAACAGGATTCTTTTAAATTCAAGGTTTTTCACACCGGAACTTTCAAGTGCGTTATAAACAATAGTTGGTACTTTCCGGTCAAATAAAACAAGTTCTGGCGAAAGTTTCAACTCTTTATCGATCAAAAGTCTCAAAGGAGGTCGCCCGCTCCATTCACGAACCGTCAAGGAAGGATTATCTTTTTTTGCAGTATTGGTACCGACAAGAATGGCGGATTCTTCCGTCCTCATTTTGTGTACTGCAATTCTGGCCAGGTCGTTGGTGATCCATGTAGGTTGACCGAAATTCACCTGAGAACGGTCAATATCGATAAAGCCGTCTGCACTCTGTGCCCACTTTAAAATAACATAAGGTCTTCCCTTTTGATGAAAAGTAAAAAACCTGCGATTGAGTTCAATGCACTTCTCTTCGAGGCAACCAATCATTACATTGCAGCCTCCACCCCTTAGTTTTTCGATCCCTTTTCCTGATACCGGGCCAAAAGGATCTGTAGTACCAATTACAATATCTGGAATTCCATGGTATAAAATCAGATCTGAGCAGGGCGGGGTTTTACCCCAATGCGAACATGGCTCCAAGGTAACATAAAGCGTAGATTCCTTTAACAACTCCTTATTTTTCACGCTATTAACCGCATTAACCTCAGCATGGGCCTTGCCATATTCGCGATGATATCCTTCACCGATAATGATGTTATTATGTACAATAACACAACCAACCATTGGATTGGGCACGGCATTCCCCATTCCGGAACGGGCAAGCTCAATAGCCCGTACCATCAGCTTTTCATTTACATCAAAAAGTCGGCTATTCATCGGCTTTGCATATCTTTGCAAAAAAAATGCAGGTTGCAAAAAAGTTAATTAACGATCGTCTCTTCCCACTTTATTGCAAACAGGAGATTGAAAGCATCAGCAGGCTAATCTTTGAAAAGATTTGCGGATTTTCAGGGCTCCGGCTTCACCTTAAACAGAATGAAACGATTTCAGCGGCTAATTTAGCTCAAATTACAGATATAATAAACCGTCTACTCCAATTTGAGCCAATACAATATATTTTCGGTGAGACTGAATTTTACGGATTAATATTTAAAGTTAATCCTGGCGTGCTTATTCCCCGTCCCGAAACTGAAGAACTTGTTGAATGGATGATCAACGATTACAAGCAATTAGCTCCAACAATTCTTGATATTGGAACGGGAAGCGGGTGTATTCCAATCGCCCTGTTAAAAAATCTCCCGGGGGCTTCAGCGGTGGGTTGGGATATATCTTCAGAGGCACTCGCCGTAGCTAAAGAAAACGCCAAAATTAATCATGTGGATATTGACTTTCAATACGTTGATATACTCAAAACGATTTATCCTGCGCATAAAGAAGCCTTTGATGTCATCGTAAGCAATCCCCCCTACGTGACTACATCGGATCGAAAATTAATGCATAAGAATGTGATTGAATGGGAGCCACATATTGCCCTCTTTGTGCCAGACAATGATGCCCTGGTTTTTTACAGGGCTATTGCCGATGTCGCTCTTCACCTGCTTAAATCCGGCGGAAATCTTTTTTTGGAAATCAATGAAAAGTACGGAAAAGAAGTGTCTGCTTTATTAGAATTAAAAGGCTTCAGCAATCTTATTTTAAGAAAGGACATCAATGGTAAAGAGAGGATGATAAAAGCCGAACTGAAATAATCGGGAATTAACCGCCGCAAATATTGATTTACAATCACTTTTCAGGAGAAAGACCCTGAAGTTTGAATGCCCGTAAACGGAGACTGTTGGTCACAACAAAGATTGAGCTGAATGCCATTGCCCCGGCAGCGAGCATCGGGTTAAGCAATCCGAACGCGGCAACCGGGATTAATGCCACATTGTATAACAGAGCCCAGATCAAATTCTGAACAATGGTCCTCAATGTGCCACGTGACAATAAAATTGCATGTCCGATACCCGACAAATCGCCACTGATCAGTGTTATGCCTGCAGTGGCAATCGCAATATCAGTTCCGGTTCCAATTGCAATTCCCACATCGGCTTGTGCCAATGCCGGGGCATCATTTATTCCATCACCTACCATAGCTACCTGTGGATGAGCAAAATTTCCCGGAGAGCCTGCACTTTGCAGTTTCTTTATCGCTTCAGCCTTTTCACCTGGCAATACTTCTGCTAAAACCCGGTCAATCCCGACCTGCTGCGCAATTGAGTCAGCATTGTACTGGTTATCACCTGTTATCATTATAATTTCCAATCCTAACGCGCGTAATTCAGCTATAGCCTTTTTAGCTCCTGTTTTAACAGTATCTGCTACCGTTATCAATCCAATTGGCAGAGGGGGTTCATCGTCACCAATCATTTTGACAGCCACAATCATGGCAGTCTTTCCTTCAGTTTGTAACCTGATAACATCCTTTTGAATAGCTTCAACGGCAACACTTCCATTCACCATCATCCTGAGATTGCCAACCAGGATGGTTTGCTGACCCACGTCAGCCCTGATGCCAAAACCACCAAATGCACGGAACCCCCGGGGATCAGTCATTGACAGTCCTTTATCTTTTGCGGCTTTAACAATGGATCGGCCGATCGGGTGTTCAGAACCTTTTTCGGCACTCGCGGCCAGTCGAAGGATTTCGTCAATACTAAGGTTAGCTAAAGCAATGATATCGGCCACTTCAGGTTCGCCACGCGTAATTGTGCCGGTTTTATCTAACACAACTATATTTACTTTTCCGGCCCGTTCCAGTATTTCGCTGTTTTTGAATAAAATACCATATTCTGTTCCTTTAGATGTTCCTACAGTGATGGCTGTTGGTGTAGCAAGACCAATAGCACAGGGACATGCAATAACGATTACAGCTATGGCATTAATCATCGCTCCGGTCCATTCAATCTTAGCAATAAATAACCATCCAAAGAAAGTCAGAAAGGAAATGCAAATGATAATGGGGACGAAATATTTTCCGACCTTGTCAGCAATTTTCTGAATTGGCGCCTTGGTTCCCTGTGCTTCCTGGACGAGCCTTACTATCTGAGACAGCATTGTATTTTTCCCGACCCTGGTTACTTCAAATCTGATCAATCCCTCGCGGTTGATGGTTGCACCAATGATTTCATCACCGGGGCCCTTGCTGACCGGAATTGACTCGCCTGTTATCATCGATTCCTCAAATGCAGACCGTCCTTCACTAATTATCCCGTCTACAGGTACTTTTCCTCCTGGTCGCACTAATACAATATCTCCGACAACAACCTGTTCAATTCCAATCTCACTTTCAATACCGTCACGAACAACGAAAGCTGTCCTTGCACGCAATCCCATCAAAGCCTTTAGTGCTTCGGAAGTTTTGCCTTTGGCTTTTGTTTCGAGGTATTTACCGAGCCTGATAAGGGTGATGATTGCAGCACCGGTTTCGAAATATACATCAGGACTGTTTATAACACCAAGTGTGACACATAAACTTGAGAAATAGGCAGCCGAAGATCCCATTACTATTAATACGTCCATGTTTGCACTTCCAAACCGAAGGCTCTTGAAGGCTCCGACATAAAAATGCCGGCCCACTATAAACTGGACTATCGTTGCAGCAAAAAGCATGGCAAAACGATCGTATTTAAATCCAATAGTCCAGAAATCGTGCACCATACTAAAGAGTACGAGTGGAACTGTGAAGATGAGGCCGAGAATAAGCAAATTCCTTTGTTTGTTTAGCTCTGAATCCCTCACTTTTGTTTCAATGTCCTCAATATCTTCGGTTTCGACTGACTGAATGATATCAAATCCCGCCTTTCGTATAACACCCGCAATTTCAGCAATAGTTGTCATTCCGGGAATATATTCCAATAAAACATGCTCGGTACCATATCCCACACTCGCCGCAATTACTCCGTTCTGCCTGCCAAGAATCTTCTCCAGGTTCAAGGCATCAGTATTATCCGCCATACCGGTAACCGGAAGTTCAATTTTACCGGTTGCTACGCCATAACCAATCCGTCTGATGCCGGCAATAATCTCATTTTCGCTGATAAGAGACGAATTAAAAGAAACCATTATCTTTTCACTGGCAAAATCGACATTTGCAGCAGCAACACCAGGCAGTTTGCGAACGTTTGATTCAATTGCCTTTGAACAATTGATACATGATAAGCCGGTTACGGCCATGATTGCGTCCCTGACATTATCCATTTCAATTCTTTTTGATTCCTTAATCAATGTTACCTATTAACTTTATTGTTAGCCTTTTGTTCACGAATATTTTCTTTCCCTTTCTAATCAAACCCTTTTCGAACTTTATCATGGCCGTATCTATAAATACTCATTTACCGGCTTTTAATCAGTCAGACTAACCGAAACAACAAATCAGGCCGACATTTTAATATTTTAATATCCAAAAACCATGTAACCTTTTCTATCATAAAGATATCTGGTGGTTAAACTTATAGTCAAAATTCAAAATTTACATTTTTTTAACATTAATAATTTGCAAACTTATTTATATCCCTTTACCTTTGGGGTACATTTTTTTTCATAAGTTTAGGTTTAGTTAGGTTAGTTAGTTTGGTTAGTTTTAGTAAAAGGATGGAACCGCCCGGTTTCATCCTTTTCAATTAAGTGGTATTGGCAATTATCAAACTTATAATGGATAAGGTGAAACAGTTGTTGAGATTAGATAATACTACCTTCAAAAGGATCAGATGAAAAAGTTGTGGGGAAAGTATTTGTTTTATCACTATTAATGCTTAACTTAATAGTATAAAATTTTAATTCTGTTATAAGATGGCAAATACTTATACACAAGTTCACATTCAGGCTGTATTTTCAGTTCAAAACCGGGATTGTATAATAAAACAAGTATGGAAAGAAGAATTGTACAGATATTTGACGGGAATTATTCAAAACAATGGGCATAAGTTATTGACAATTAATGGAATGCCAGACCATGTCCATTTGTTTTTTGGAATGAGGCCTACCCAGTCTTTGTCCGGTCTTATGCAAGATATTAAAGGTGATTCATCGAAAAAAGACTTTTATTGAAGAATATCATGAATTATTAGAGAAATTTGAGGTTGATTTTGATGAGCGGTACCTTTTTATCCCGGTGGAATACTATATGAAATACAATGTTCGTGTACCGTTAGGTACTAAATGTGGGTAGAAGAAATGATCTAAATTGAATTATATTGTCCCCGTCCGGGACAATATATCTCTCTGGACCATCCTTTCTACCCACATACAATCCCCACAGGGATTCCAAACTAATATTCCTTCCATGTTTTGACATCTCTTATAAAAGCCAATCTTGAAAATATTTTGACCTTATATTTGAAAAAATCATTTAATATTAAAATCTTCCCCACAACAATATCATCTGATCCCTTAAAATGGTTCGTGCGTGATTGTTATAATTCTGTTTGCCAGCTTATTGCCTATACCCTGCACTTTGGTTAAATCTGTTGGTGAGGCATTCAGTACATTTTCAATGGTACTGAAATATTTTAAAAGGGCATACCCCCTTTTTGTGCCGATGCCAGGTACATTCTGAATTATAAATAACTTTTGTCTTTGCTTTTTATTGATCCGGATACCGGGACTGGTGGTTATAATTGGTTTTAAAACAGGTAATTCCCTCTCCTTGCATTGGCGAAGTATGTCAACCAGAAGGGATGCTGTTTCCTGAATATTCCGGGAGCGGATAACAGGAATGCCAAGAAAAACTGTTAAATGGATAAGAACTCCCTGGACCGCTTTCCTTGATATCGCGCTTGAGCCAGTCATCGATTTGTCACCTTCAAGTATAATAAGGCAATTTTTGCCTGATTGTGCCATCCGGTAGGCTTGTTGAAAAATCCTTCCGCTTTTAATGGATGCAAGAAAATCAATAAGTGTTTTCCTTTCAACAATAATTTTATTGCCAATATAATAATCACCCGTAGTCAATGAACACACCTCGGTAGTTACCTGACTGCCAAGCTTTTCAAGCTCCGTTAAAATGCCACTTTGGAGTTCGCGAAAGTCTATTTTCAGGTCGGCCATAATATAGTACCAACGAATTTTTTAGGCTTTTTGCTTATTATTCTTCTTAAATGCAGTCCAGATTAAATAAAGAACATATAAACTTCCACCAATCAAAACTATAATAATAAGTTCTTTATAATATGTGTTAAGAATTTCTTTCTGTGAAAAGAAAAAATAACCCAGGAGAGCAAGTATTAAGTTCCATGCTGTAGCTCCTATAGCTGTATAAAGGATGAAATCGCGCAATTTCATATTGGCCAGTCCGGCAGGTAGTGATATCAGGTGACGAACACCCGGAATCAGGCGCCCAATTAAAGTTGATGTTTTACCATGTTTTAAAAAATAGTTTTCAGCTTTCTCTATTGCAGCCTGGTCGATCAGCATCAAATGAGCCAGACGGGTATTGACAAATTTATATAATAGCCTGTTACCTACCCATTTGGCAATAAAGTAATTGAATAACGATCCGGTAACTGCTCCCAATGATCCTGAAATAATAACGAGAAAAATATTCATATCTCCGTTAGCAGCCTTAAAAGCGGCAGGAGGGATAACCAATTCGGATGGAAAAGGGATAATCGTACTTTCAACCGTCATCAGCAAAAAAACAGTCCAATACGTGATATGAGACATGTACCACGCAATAATCTGATCAAACAAAGCTCCCATCAAAAGATTTTAGGCAAAGCTAATATTTTCCCCCGGATAAAAGTAGGGGTTGGCAAGTTGAAAAGTTGATGGGTTGATGGGTTTATAAGTTGATAAGTTTATGGTTTGTCTTGTTGTTATTAGTACTTTGTCTTGAGGTTGTATCAAAAGCAAAATAAAATTAACCACTATGGACACGAAGGATTTACACAAAGTGCACAAATAGCTTAATTACAAGACATTAACTTTGTTTGCCTTGTGCTTTCTTTGTGCTCGTTGTGGTAAAAAAATACTTTTGAGACAACCTCGATATTTTAATAACCCCGGGTAAGGGAGCAAAGCGAACGCAACCCGGGGTAAGAAATGAAACGCAGATAAAGGCGCATCTGCAAAGGTAAATTGAAACAGCACAGCTGTATGCGCCGCAAATCGAATCTTCGCCAAATAAAGAGAATCAAATTTGAATAGATGAAATATAGAATATTAAAAATTAAGATGGAGTATAAATAATAAAATTGTAAACAAAATTCAGGACGAGTCAGGTTCATATCCCTTACGTATTATTCCTGCATCCTGTCAATGGATCTTAAGTTTTGACAGCCATTCAGCTATAACTGCTGATTCAGGGGCAAGATTGTACTGATCAAAGTCCCCGTTTTTAGTAAGAATAACTTCGTTAAAGGAATTTTGTGGATCTGTGTTGTCCGGAACAAAAATTTTGCATATGATTTCGCCCATATCTGCACCCCTCTGAACCGGTTCGCTTAACTTTCCGGACTTCGCTGCAAATGCAAGTTGATTGTAAATATCAAGTTCACTTCTATTAATAAGTGTATCTACTTTAACAGATGCTGCAATATTTTTTTTCAAATCTGCGTTTGACAATTTGTTATTTTCTGCAAACATCCATGGTGTGGTTTTATCAAAAGAAAAAACTTCACCGGCAGGAGAGATTGTGAAACCTGAATGATTGAAGCCCCAGGCATGGTTCACATATTCATACTGATAATAGTAATCAGCAACTTTCTCCTCTAATTGCTTATCATTACAGTTAACGAAAAATAGCTGGAACAGAATTAATATACCATTATAAGCTTTCATAATAATTTGAATTTAAAATCTTTTACTAAAACTTACTTATCTACTACTTCAATTCGTAAGTAACGGATTTTCAACCTTTCCGGCAAAAAGTATTGCGCCGGTATCTTCTTCGGTGATAAAAAAGAGGAAAGGTCGTGTAGCATGAAACTCCGGTCCGCCGGGACCAATGCTTGTCACGCCAATACCTACCGATGTGGCTGCTGCAGCCTCCGTTCCTTCTTCGTTTACCTCAATAAAAGTCTTATGTTTCACTTTCGTGATAAAAAGATGGTCTGTACTATTGATTTTTGAAAAATTAGCCTGACTTTCAGAGAATGCCACTGCCATTCCAAGCGATGAAAGAATCCCGTTAAGATCGCTTTCCCAGCTGAATTTAAACCGGGGCAGCCAAACATCTACTTTTGTTGAATTTGTCAATGCTGTCTTCAAAGTTTCCCACGAGGCAGAATTTAACTGACCCAAAATCTGCTCAGGAGTTTTTCCAACGACTGGCAAAATAATTACCATTGCGAATTTTCCACGTCCGTAAGGCATTTTCAACGCCTCGTATCCTGTCTGTTCCGAATAGCCAAATTTCTCCTTGATCATCATCAGCGGAACGGAAACTGACCCGCCGGTTGCCAGGGTAAATGATCCGTTCTGTGTCTGGGCTTTCTCGAACTGAATCTGCCACTTGCCGTTGAAATAGATCGCATTAACCAGGAACATGATTTCGTCTGCAGAAATCTGGTCAAGTATCTTTGGAATTTTAGAGCTGGTTTTTTCGTTTACCCAGTTATTGATGGAGTTTAACGCGTTCTGGTTAAAATCCAGCCGTTCAACATGGGCATCATAAAATTTCTGGTTCGTGGCAATAAACGAGTCCAGAACAGGATACGTTTTTTTTATCCATATTGAATTTGCCACATTCATCACCACGTTCTGATCGGCTTTTTTCAGGGCAGCCACAAGATCAAAATAAATCTGGTTGATTTCATCGACGCTTAATCCATTTAATCCCAAAGTGCTTATCATATCTGTTTTAGTACTCCCCTCTGCGCCATTTAATGCCATCGAAAGGGCAAGCGAAATACTTAGCGGTGAAACCATCACATTATTCGCGTGACTGACAGGGATCTTGCCGAACAGGCTGAAGGTAAAGGTATTATCTGCCTTTACCAGTTGCATTGACTTTTGGGTCAGAACAATATCTGAAGGTTCAGTATCTGGAACTACATTATTCGAACACCCAATAAATGAGAGTATAAGAATCATTAAAACGGCATTGATTTTTGTTTTCATATTAATTAAGTTTTAATCACCTTTACATTAAAATTATCTGATTACCGGCACTCAGTAATGGAGACTACATAAATGAACAATTACAACATCCGTGCAAAACAATCCGCTGAGGCAAAAAATTATCAGCCCTTTCCGGATTACCGCGAATAATCTATTATTCACAATACAGATGCATTAAGTCTGCTTAAAGTTGCAAATTTTAATGGATAACGCAACCATATTTACAAATTAACGCGTCTTATTGCCGAAGAGCCTGTTAACCGCATTATAAAGGGCAAATAATATGAAAAATCGATTAGGGAAGTGGAACTCTGAAAAATTTTCTAACGCGGATAAGATTCTTTTCCGTTCTTTAACATATTTTGTAACAAATGATGCAGATTTTGTTGTTTCTTCGGGCCTGATTTTTGCTGTATATATTTAAATGCAATTTGTGACCGACCTCGAAGAAACGATACGAAAATGTGCATCTGGCGACCGGAAAGCCCAGACAATGCTGTACAATCGTTTTGCACCGATTATGTACGGGGTCTGTCTGCGTTATTCCAGGGATAACAATGAGGCTGAAGACAACCTTCAGGATGGTTTTATACGTGTTTTCATGAAGATTGGCCAGTTTGGATTTAAGGGATCTTTTGAAGGGTGGATGCGTCGCATCATGGTAAACACTTCACTGGAAAAATTCCGTAAACATAACCACCTTTATCCGGTCGAGGATATGCTCGTTTTCGAAAATGTTCAGATTGCTGAACAAACTATATCTGCCATTTCGGCAGAAGATTTACTGAAAATTGTTCAGGAACTACCGCCGCGTTACAAGATGGTTTTTAACCTTTATGCTATCGAAGGTTACTCGCACCAGGAAATTGCCGGGTTAATGAAAATCACCGAAGGTACTTCCAAATCAAATCTTTCGAGGGCAAGGGCGATCCTTCAGAAGAAAGTGATCGATGAATTCGGTTTAGGAAAACACACAGTGACAACTACGTTATGCTAATTGAAAATAAAAATATAGATCAGATATTCAGAGATAAACTGAGGGACTACGAAAAGACGCCGCCTTCTTTTCTTTTGACATCAATCCAGGAAGGTCTCAATGCCCGTCTGAGAAACCAGCGCATTATACTTCTGAAAACAATTGGGATTGCAGCCGCAATTCTCCTTGCTTTCATTGCAGGATGGCAAATTGCCAACTCCCCGGATAGAGATGCTAAAAGAATGAGCAGTTTTTCTGAACAAGAGAATGTCAGCAGTAAACTTAACCCTGCAACAAAAACAAATGCGATAGTTACAGACATTCAAGCTATTAATATTCAAGCAGATACTGCCAGTCTAACAGTTTCTCGGGGAGGAAACGATCCAGGTTCACTGAAACTTTCTTCAATTGCTGCTTTTGCACCAGGCACCTCATTTATCAGTAATAGCATGACTTCAGAAGTCTCAAAGCCGAGTGAGCTTGAACTGTTCAACACAGAAAAGGATTTTCTTGATAAATTTCATCAAAACTTCAAATTGGTCAGGAAGCTGACCGATTGGGTTGCCTCCCTGAGAAAGGATAGTTTGGCTACTTCTTTTGCTACTGTAAAAACCATGATCAATGCTACTGACAGGATTAAAAGTCCAAAAAGCCCTGTGGCATTTGCGCTTTATAACCCTGAAAAAAATTATAGCCGATGGAGCCTTAAAGCCGAATTTGGTCCTGCTTTTAACAGACAGGCACAATCAGGCGGATCCGGAAACGGTCTTGTTTCCAATAATGTTTCTCAAAATTCCAAACCTCAGAAAACCACAGCTGAGAATACCCTCTCCGGGGGAATGGTGGCTGGTTACAAGGTTGGAAAAAGACTCATTGTTAAGTCAGGAATTATTTATAATAATATCAGGCAAACGACCAGGAATTTAGATCTTATAGGTGTTAATCCGCTATACGGTGTTCCCGGGAATGCAACACTTGCTTCAACCCCTGCCGGTCAGGTTAGTCTTAGTAAGATGGAGAATATTAAGGCTGATGCAGCTTTGAGTTCCAATAACCCACTTGACAATACATCAAAATACACTTCCGTAAACGAGCTAAAACAGGATCTCGAATTTATCGAAATTCCTGTTCAGGCGACCTATAGACTGATTAATAGCAAGTTCAATGTCGGTATCACAGGAGGAGTCAGTACCAATATTCTGGTTGGCAACAACGTGATCCTGTCTGAAAACGGTGAAAAAATCAGTTCAGGAGAAACCGCCAATATGCGGGGTATTGTTTATTCCGGTGCTGTTGGACTCGAAGTCGGATATGAGATTACAAACCGGATATCACTCACGGTGGAGCCACGTATAAAGCATTTTATCAATTCGTTAAGCACCAGTAAATCTGTTAATTACAAACCATTACAAATGGGAATTGTTACGGGATTGACTTATTCATTTAATTAAGATTTTTATAACCCATTGGATTCAACCTCTAAAAAAACTAACTTTGGAGGTTTAATTCAGTAATTCAATGGAAAATAAAAACTTCTTCTATAATTGGTTCAACTTAACATGGATATTGGTTTCCCTGTCACTTATAGCTTTTTGTGTAATCATCGGCGTACTCATTTTTTACTCCCAAACAGAAAAAGTATCAAACCACGTCGCAATACCCCCGGAACGACAGCAGACATTATTTTTCACACCAGTGAAACTTCCGGAAGTACTCAGTTTTGCCAATGAACCGGTACCTCTTGAAAACTTTGATATACGTGAATCGCTCGACCGCGAAATGTTAAGTATTGCCAATTTCCATTCACAGGCCTTGCTTTACATTAAAAAAACCAATCGTTATTTTACTATTATCGAACCAATCCTCAGGAAAAATGAAATTCCTGACGATTTTAAATTTCTTGCTTTGGCCGAAAGCGGGTTTCTTGAAAAAATAATCTCCCCTTTGGGTGCAGTTGGCCTCTGGCAGTTTATGAAAGGCACTGCCATCGAAAACGGACTTGAAGTTAATGATGAAATAGACGAACGTTATCATATTGAAAAATCGACCGAAGCTGCATGCAAATTTCTGAAAAACTCGTTTTCAAAATATGGTAACTGGACCATTGCTGCCGCTTCCTATAATGCAGGGATCAGCGGTATCAACAGGGAAATCGGTATACAGCTAAGCAAAAACTATTACGACTTGCTGCTCAGTGAAGAAACATCAAGATACCTTTTCCGAATACTGGCCCTTAAACTGGTCATTGGTGAGCCCGGGAAATACGGGTTTAAGGTAAGTGAGGAGGAGAAATATCCAATTATACCAGTAAAGGAAGTGAATGTGAATGGGAGTGTTAATAATTTTCAGGAATTCGCCCGTGCCAATAACATTAATTACAAGATATTAAAACAGTTTAATCCGTGGTTAAGGCAACCATACCTGAAAAACCTGAAAAAAAAGATATATACAATAAAAATCCCGGATGCTGGAAGATACCGTAAATTTGTCCTTACCAACAAATCAGATTTGCAATAATTCCCCCTTTCGCATAAAGAGAGTACCAATAATGGATGGAGAAGATAAAATCATAGTGAGGGGGGCGAGGGAGCACAACCTTAAAAATATTAATGTTGAAATACCCCGAAATCAACTAACAGTGATCACAGGATTAAGTGGAAGCGGTAAATCGTCACTGGCTTTCGATACGATATATGCTGAAGGACAGCGACGATATATTGAGACTTTTTCTGCTTATGCCCGCAGTTTCCTTGGGAACATGGAGCGCCCTGATGTGGATGAGATCACAGGCTTAAGTCCGGTAATTTCAATTGAACAGAAAACCACAAATAAGAATCCCCGCTCCACAGTTGGCACCGTAACTGAAATATACGATTTCCTCCGTCTTCTCTTTGCCCGTGCCGGAGAAGCATATTCATACAACACCGGAGAGAAGATGGTCAAATATAATGATGAGCAGATCATTAATCTGATAATTGAAATGTTCAGCGGCAAGCGTACGATGATACTCGCGCCGGTTGTACGCGGGCGCAAGGGACATTACCGCGAACTCTTTGAGCAGATACGTAAAAAAGGGTTTCTGTATGCACGCGTTGATGGAGAAATCCGGGAAATGACCCACGGATTTAAAGTTGACCGTTATAAAAATCATCATATCGAGATGGTGATTGACAAGATGATAGTTGGGGAGGGCAACCAAAAAAGGCTTCGGGATTCAGTCGATATTGCAATGAAACATGGTCAGGGAATTATCATGATACTTGACTCAGAGACAAACAATACACGCTTCTTTTCGCGCCACCTGATGTGTCCGACTACTGGAATATCATACAACGATCCTGCCCCTCACAGTTTTTCATTCAATTCACCCCAGGGAGCTTGTCCAAAATGTAACGGACTTGGCGAAATTACCGAGATAGATCAGGAGAAGTTGGTTCCTGATCCTGCACTCTCCATAGCAAAAGGGGGAATTTCACCACTCGGAACCCAAAAGAATACTATGATATTCTGGCAGATTGAAGCATTAGCCGGGAAATACGGTTTCACACTGAAAACCCCGGTTGGAGAGATTTCAGACGAGGCACTGAATGCAATCCTTTTCGGGACGGGCGAAAGGATACAATTAAAAAACTCCCCTTTGGGAAGTGCAATTGATTATATGATGACCTACGAAGGTATCGTCAAATATATTCTCAACCAGAAAAGTGACAATACCTCGAAAACAGCTCAAAAATGGGCCGATCAGTTTCATAAGAGCCGTATTTGTCCCGAATGTAACGGTCAGAGATTGCAGTTAGAGCCCCTACATTTTAAGATTGACGGGAAAAATATTTCCGAACTTGCAAAACTCGACATTTGCGAACTTTCCGATTTCTTTGAAAATATAGAAGACCGTCTCAGCAACAGACAATTGCAGATTGCCACCGAAATTATAAAAGAACTTCGTACAAGACTTCGTTTTCTCCTCGATGTCGGGCTTACCTATCTTTCCCTTGACCGCCCTGCAGGAACCCTTTCGGGCGGCGAGTCTCAGCGGATCAGGCTTGCCACGCAAATTGGATCACAGCTTGTGAATGTACTGTATATACTTGATGAGCCAAGTATAGGCTTGCATCACCGTGATAACCTGCGGCTTATAAACTCGCTTCAGCAACTTCGCGATACAGGGAATTCAGTAATTGTGGTCGAACACGATCGTGATATGATGTTAAAGGCTGATTATCTGATCGATATGGGACCATTGGCAGGTATCCACGGCGGTGAGATTGTTGCAGCAGGGACACCTTCTGAAGTACTTAAACACAATACATTAACTGCACAATATCTTAACGGGGTTAAAAAAATTGAAATCCCGTCAAACCGTCGGCCAGGTAATGGCAAATTGTTAATTATCAGGGGTGCAGTGGGCAATAATCTAAAGAATATAGATGTTGAATTTCCTCTCGGAAAGCTGATATGCGTAACAGGTGTCTCGGGAAGCGGAAAATCTACCCTGATCAACGAAACTTTGCAACCTATCCTAAGTCAGTACTTTTACAAATCTCTTACCGACCCGCTGGCTTACAACACTATCGAAGGAATTGAACACATTGATAAAGTAGTACAGGTCGATCAGTCACCCATTGGGAGAACACCACGTTCAAACCCGGTCACATACACTGGAGTTTTCACCGATATTCGAAATCTGTTCACCCTTCTGCCTGAGTCGAAGATCAGAGGTTATAAACCCGGACGTTTCTCTTTCAATGTAAAAGGGGGACGTTGCGAAGAATGCGAAGGTGCCGGTTTGAAAGTGATCGAAATGAATTTTCTCCCTGATGTATATGTCCATTGCGATAAATGTAACGGTAAAAGATATAACCGCGAGACCATCGAAGTACGTTTCAAGGGTAAATCGATAAGTGACGTATTGGATATGACAATCAATCAGGGAGTTGAATTTTTCGAAAGTATTCCTGCAATTGTCCACCGGTTACGTACATTACTGGAAGTTGGCCTCGGATATATCACATTGGGACAATCGTCTACCACTTTATCAGGAGGCGAATCGCAGCGGGTAAAACTTGCAACAGAATTAAGCAAGCGTGATACAGGCATGACTCTATATATACTTGACGAGCCTACTACCGGACTTCATTTTGAAGATATCAGGGTATTGCTCGAAGTACTCAACAAGCTGGTTGACAAAGGTAATACGGTAATTGTAATTGAACATAATATGGAAGTGATTAAAATGGCTGATCATATCATTGATATTGGTCCTGAGGGTGGTAAAGATGGTGGCCGTCTTTTGTGCACCGGTTCACCTGAAGAGATCATTAATATTGGGCAATCTTACACTGCAAAATACCTGAAAGAGGATATTGGCAGGTAAGTGTGATAATGAAACAATCAGACAACACAACATTTCATAATTTTAAAATATGGGAAACAGATTGTTACTATTGTCGGTTCTTCTATTTATCGGATTGATTTCGTTTGCACAAAACATTTCAAAAAGTTCATATTGGGTAAAATTCAGGGACAAAAACGGGACTCAATTTCAAATTGGTCATCCCGAGGCTTTTTTGTCGCATCGGGCCATAGATCGCAGGACGAGACAACACATAATTATCGACGATACCGATCTGCCTGTGTCAGCGGTTTATCTCGACAGCCTTAAAAAACGCGGTTTCGAAGTGGTTCATACTTCCAAATGGCTGAACGGAGCAACGATAAGAACTTCCGACACCACATTGGTTAAAAAAATTGCAGCACTTCCATTTATTACCCTGATTGAGTTTACCAGGCCGGCCAATACTAAGAAGTCAGCCAAACTTAAATTTGCTGAAGATCAATTGAAAACAGATGCTGATCCCGCAGGCTATGGCAATGCGATAATCCAGTTCACACAATTGAAAGGTCAGTATCTTCACAATAATGGTTTTCGGGGCAAAGGGATTCAGATTGCTGTACTGGATGCCGGTTTCTGGCATGTGAATTCAATCGCCGCTTTCGATAGCCTGCGTGCCGGTGGGCGCATATTGGGCACCCGTGATTTTGTTGATCCCGGATCAGATATTTATCAGCAGCACACCCATGGGATGAGTGTACTTTCATGCATGGGGGGAAATCAACCCTTTACACTGATCGGCACTGCCCCTGACGCATCCTATTTTCTTTTTCGTTCTGAAGATGATAACATAGAATACCCGATTGAGGAAGACAATTGGGTCGCGGCAGCTGAATTGGCAGATAGTGTCGGCGTTGATGTAATTAATTCTTCACTCGGTTACTCAGAGTTTGATGATCCAAAAATGAACCATTCGTATACGGCGATAAACGGAAAAACAACGCGGATAACTCAGGGTGCCAACATGGCGTTTCAGAAGGGAATCCTGGTTTTTAATAGTGCAGGAAATGAAGGGAATAATTTGTGGAGGCATATAGTTGCGCCATCAGATGGTGAGAATGTGATTGCAGTAGCTGCAGTCGACAAACTTGGGGTGCGTGCTTCCTTCAGCTCTGTCGGCCCTGCATTTGGAGGAGCTGTAAAACCCAATGTAGCCGCACTGGGTTCTTCAACTTATCTTGTAACGAGTGGCCTCATTCCCGGGTATTCAAGCGGCACTTCCTTTTCTTCACCTGTTTTGGCAGGAATGGGTGCCTGTTTGCTTCAGGCCAATCCATATTCAAACGTTAAGCAGGTTAAGATGGCCATCGAACAGAGTGCATCTATTTTTAATAAACCCGATTCGATGATTGGTTATGGTATTCCGGATTTTGAAAAAGCCGATAAATACCTTAAATTAATTACCACAAGTAATATTTATGTAAAAGCAGCCTGGGCAGTTTCACCAAATCCTTTCACTGATCATATTTTTATCCAAAATATTTTTCCTGTAAACAGTAGTAATTGTCTGATCAGAATCTATAGTTTAACGGGAGTTTGCCTCTGGCAATCAAATATCAATTCATCCGGAACAATTTTATTGGCAGGCCTTCAAGGGTTGCCTGAAGGTTTTTTGATACTTAGCATTTTATGCGGAGGGAAAGAAGAACATTTCAAAATGATTAAAACAGGCCGGTAAAAAATAATGGTTATGCTTGCTCATGAACAATAACGCCTTCAGAGTGTTCAGTTTAATTAACTTAATTCTAAAATGTCGGATAAAGATTGACAAGTTATGGGAATGCGTTTCAGAATGATATTATCAATTGGTTTAATTACTTCCCTGATGGTTGCCATAACCTTAGTTTATACCAATATGCGTCATTTTAAGATTCTTAAGGAAAACCTCATAGAACAAAGCCGTATTAATATGCAGATCATTGCCGAATATTGCAGTGTGCCTGTGAAATTTGATGATAAACAGGGTGCAAATGATGTTCTGAAAAAGCTTGGAAAAATTCCCCATCTGGCTTCAGCGGTAATCTATGACACGAAATATGTTCCGTTTGCATCGTTTGGCAATGACACTGTTCAGAAAATTTCGTTGGGAGACAAATTTTTTTTGAAAGATATGCTGTTTCGTAATAATTCGATGTTTATAAGCGTGCCGATTAGTTTTGACGGGAAGAGATTAGGTGCTCTTATTGCAGAAATTGATTTGAATTACAGTGAGAAACAAAAACTTGAAGATATTATTCTTTTTATCTCTTTGTTTATTGCCATGGTTATTATATCCATGATCCTTGCCTATTTTATCGGTGGGGCCATGGCAAAACCACTTAGGCTCTTATCGGTGAAAATGAGAAACGTATCAAAGGATAATAATTTTGATGAATACATTGATATTTTCAGAAAGGACGAAATTGGCGGATTGATTCACGGATACAATTATATGTTGAGCCAGTTGGCAAAATGGAAAAATAAACAACTGGAATCTGAAGCCGAACTGCGAAATTCGAACGAAATACTTGAATTAAAGGTTATCGAAAGGACAAAGGACTTAAATTTCGCCCACGAGAGCGTAAAAAGGCATCTGGGTAATGAGCAGGCCATCCTCGAAAGTTTGCCATATGGGATCGTACTCATAGATGATAATTCGGAGATAATCGAAATTAACCGGTTTGCACTTGACCTTTTAGGATACTCTTCTCAGAAGCCCAGATTTATTACCGAAATAAGCAATGAAAGCAAACCTTCAGGGCACAGTTATATATCACAGGATTCTCATATAGCTGAACCATATAAGTCGCTTCAATCTGAATTGATCAGTCTGAACGGGATGGCAGTTCCTGTTCTGAAATCAGCTATGGAAATTGAATATAACGGTAAAAAGGTACTACTCGAGGCATTTGTCGATATTTCGGATCTGAAGAAAACCCAGCAGGAATTAATAAAAGCGAAGGAAAAGGCACAGGAGTCGGATAGATTAAAATCGGCTTTCCTCGCAACCGTTAATCACGAACTCAGAACCCCTTTAAACCATATCCTTGGTTTCAGCGATTTGATCCTATCGGGGAATGATTACGAAGATGCTAAAATATTTGCAAATGATATTCAGGCAAGCGGAAAAGACTTATTAACAATTATCGAAGATGTTTTTGATTTGGTACTGGCCGAAGAAGCAAAGATCAAAATCCGGAAACAGTCATTCCGGCTTACGGATCATTTCCTGGAAAATAAATTATCTTTCGAAAACATTCTGCAGTCATCCGGCAAAGAGGATCAGATAGCCCTGATTTTTAAACCGGAAAATAAAACATTATCCGGAAATTATATAGCAGACAAAAGCAAGATAAATCAGGTTCTTGTTCATTTATTTAAAAATGCAGTAAAATTTACCAGTCGCGGGACTATTGAGGTTGGTTATAGAATCCTGAATGACACCCAACTGATATACTATATAAAAGATACCGGTATTGGCATTGCCAAGGAAAAACTATCCGTAATATTTGATTTCTTCCGCCAGGGTGATGATACTCTTACCAGGGCGTATGGCGGACTTGGAATTGGATTGGCAATATCGTTAAGAATTACAAAATTACTAAACGGGTCATTAACCGTCGAATCGGAACAGGGTATAGGAAGCACTTTTTACTTTGCTGTTCCTGTCGAAGTTTCTGATACAGCGGAATAAGGGTTAATGTATTAAATTCGAATTTATTGCCTTTAATCCTTTTGGTCAATTATACCTGCCTCAATACTTCGGTTAAGTACAACAGGATGATGCTTCCGTTGTACCCGTATATTGATCATTTCGACGAGGAGCGAGAAAAAAACGGCAAAGTAAATATATCCTTTTGGTACTTCAACGTGAACACCCTCGAGCACAAGCATAAATCCGATCAGGATTAAAAAAGAGAGTGCAAGAATTTCGAGGGTAGGATGATTGGCAATGAATTTGCTTATTCCGGCTGCAAAGAAAATCATTATAAACATTGAGATTATCACGGCAAGGATCATAATTGAAAGCTGCCGGGTTAATCCAATTGCAGTTAAGATTGAATCAAAAGAAAAGACAATGTCTAACATGATAATCTGAATAATCACCTTCGACAATGCAGAGCGGCCTCCTGAATGATCTGCATGATGAAGATTTTCCATTTTTGCATGAATTTCGGCAGTACTTTTTGCGAGAAGAAACAGGCCGCCCGCCATTAAAATTAATTCGCGTATGCTGAATCCCAGATCGAAAATTGTAAAAAGTGGTTCAATCATGCTTTTAGTCATCCAGGAGATAGCAGTCAATAAAAGTATCCTGAATAAAAGGGCAATGCTCAATCCCAGCTTCCTGGCCTGATTTCGCTTATCATCAGGCAACCTGTTAGTCACAATTGAAATAAAGATGACATTGTCAATTCCCAGAACAATTTCGAGGAATGTAAGTGTAAGCAAAGCAATCCAGGCTTCGGCCGTGAAAAAAATTTCCATAATCTGACAAAAATATAATTAATAACACTCGTCTCACTAAACATCACAAATCCTCACCGGGGAGTAAAATCATTGCGGAAGAAAAACCGGGTACCGGTATCGCTTATTTCCATTCCAACAACTCCGGTTACTATTAATTTTACCAGCAACTTCTCCCCTTTCCATCGCGGAATCTTTGCCAGCCGCGAGAATTGACTGAGAGATATATTCTGGTTCGACTCCAATAATGAAAGCAGACGCTTCTCTTCGTCTGAAAAACGGATAAAGACTCCCAAAGGGTTCTTCTGTTGCGCCCAAACTTTAAGCAGAATTCCGGGAGCAACAATATTCTGATCATCTTTCCGGATATAAACCAACCATTTACCCTCCTCATTCTGGGCGAAATGGGGAATTTCATCACTTTTGAGGATATTTATCTCCAGAACTGTCTTTCCATCAATCAGCCATTGTTGCGTTTGGAAAGTGACAGGAGGCCTGCTGTAAAGTTTAGCAGCTGCCTCTGCCATAAAATACTCCTCATCGGAGCGGACACCTGCGACAGAGCCGTTATCCCTGATTCCCAGAAGCAGACGACCTCCGTCGGAGTTGGCAAATGCAACCATTGACCGGGCAATTTTCCTTGAATCGTTAATGCAATATTTAAAATCCTGCCTTTGGTGCTCCCCCTCGGCAATCATCCTTATAATTTTTGAGTTCATTGCCAATAAATCACTTTCATCACGCATTGATTGCAATCAAAATCCAGTTTTAGTTCATGTATTCCGTCCTCCAGGGAAAAGGGTTCACTATAATTAAGCGGTTTCTTTCCACCGTATTTAAGGCAAAATCCCATTTGGAACTTCAGACAGTGCTTCGTCGTCATCACAGTTTTTCCGTGATATTCAGATTGTTTTTCAAATGCCATAGCCGGATTTTCAATACCGTGACGCTCATAAAACTGCCTGGAAAGCCTGTTGCTTATATTTCCTTCGTACCCAAATTCTTTATTCGGATAAGGATAGCTATTAGGTTCATAAACATGTGGTTCTCCTAATTCTTTCTTTCGGGTTCCGGAAATTATGTCTAGCAGTTCACGACGCATGGCATTTAGGATTGCTGCCTGAAAAAAGAATTTTTCGGTACCGTTGGTTTCAACCCCTACGACAAAATAGATCGTATTCCCTGTTTTTGACAATTGACTAATAATCGTCTCTCTGGATTTCATGGGATCCCGTGCAGGATTTTTAGTAAGATCAAAATTCAATCTGGTTTCTGTCTCATTTTCGTCGCGGGCACTTATTTCAAAGCCACTGGCAGTTTCATTGATTCCGATGCGCAGGGATATCTTTCTGACAGTAAGATCAGCTTTGAGTTGCTGATGAAACTGATGGTCATAGTTACGGAAAACTTTGGCACCTGGATAGATTCCATTCATTTTGTCGGGAAATATCCGGTTACCCTCTGCCACATTGACCTTAATACCAACACTTTCACCTGAATGAGCTATAAACGCCAGTCCGTCATTGTTGGAAATTTTTAATCCTGATTCAAGTTCAAAATATTTCAGCGATACTTTAGTCACATTGCCCACCTTCTCACCAAGGAATTTCGGCGATTCGAAGGAGACAATATCCGCTGACCTGCCATGCAGAAAATAGTCTGTTGTGCCGCGATTGAATGATTTCAACGGGTTTGCATCAAAGCTGTCGTAGATCTTACCCATTGAAGCTGACTTATAACCGGCTTGTGATTCGAGAAAGACATCAATCTTCTGACGGTAAAAAGATGTTATGTTTTTTACATAATCAATATCTTTTAATCTGCCTTCAATCTTAAAAGAATTAATACCTGCCTCTGCGAGTTCCCTGATTGAGTTTGAATAATCGAGGTCTTTCAGGGATAACAAATGTTGATCTCCTGCAATTATTTTTTTTTCAGAATCATATAATGAATATCTTTTCCTGCAAGGCTGCGCGCATGCTCCGCGGTTAGCACTTCGCCCGCCAATGGCATGGCTTAGGTAACATCGTCCGCTAAAACTAACACAAAGTGCTCCGTGAATAAATACTTCCAGTTCAATTGAAGTTTTACTTCGTATGTCCCTGATCTGATCAATGCTGAGTTCACGTGCAAGAACAGCCCGTTTAAAATGAACGGCTTCCAAAAACCTGATTTGTTCAGGCAGGTAGTTGTGAACCTGAGTACTGGCATGTAGAGCAATTGGTGGCAGGTCCATCTCAAGGATACCCATATCCTGGATAATCAAAGCATCTGCACCGCTTTCATATAAGTTTTGTATCAGACGTCCGGCATCTTCTAATTCGTTGTCATACAATATTGTATTCAAAGCAACGTACACCCTGGCCCCAAAAATATGAGCCTCTGATACAAGCTTTTCAATATCCCGGACCGAATTACCGGCATCTTCGCGTGCTCCAAATTTAGGGCCGCCAATATAAATGGCATCAGCTCCGTGTGAAAGCGCAGCACGGCCACAGTCCAGATTTTTAGCAGGAGCCAATAATTCTATCGTTCTTTTTTCATTTTCCATATTATTCCTGTAACGCTTCCCAATATTCCAGGGCACGGCGTTTAAGTGGTATGATAATAGTACCTCCTGCCTGATTGGCTACTGAGAAAATCATTCACTGTTTATATGCCAATAATTAAAACCTTCATGCAATTTTATGCCAGCCCTGCAAAGTTAATAAACAATTAATACAGCTGCCCTGACTTTATCTTTAGTCAATTTGAATTTACGTATATTTGCAGATCAAAATAACAGTGTAATATGAAACAACTAATCATACTGCTTTTGATAATGGTGTCTGTGTCAGGATACTCTTCGGCCCATAAAGCAGAAGCACCGGATATCCGGAATGATGCCTCAGATTCGCTAATGATTTGGGAGAAACTAAATATTCAGTGTGATCCTGGTATTATCGAACTTCTTAAACAACAAACAACTCAGGGCAAAAAAAACGGTACAACCAGTGGTTACAGATTGCAGATTTACTTTGGCTCCGGCGAAAAAGCCCACGATCGGGCTATTAAAATTAAAACAGAATTTCTCTCTTCCAATCCAAACGTAATGGCATATCTCCTTTTCAAATCTCCCGATTTCATTGTAAGAATAGGAAATTTCAGGACAAAAAGTGAAGCATTGAAGATGCAGAAAGCACTGACCTACCAATATCCAAATGCATTTATTGTTGGCGACGATATTGCCTTACCGGAACTTGTGAATAATGTGCCAATCAATTAAATGAAGATAATCCAGGATGAGCGAACAAATTAAACACGAGTGTGGAATTGCCCTGATAAGATTACTTAAACCACTGGAATACTACCGTTTAAAATATGGCACCTGGCAATACGGCGTAAATAAGTTGTATTTACTGATGGAGAAACAGCACAACCGCGGCCAGGATGGTGCCGGAGTTGTAGGGGTAAAGCTCAACGTCTCTCCCGGACAGGAGTATATTTATCGTCATCGTTCTGTTGATTCAAATCCGATTAAGGATGTTTTTGGAAAAATTTACAAGGAGTACAATCAGGCGGAAACCCGTTATGCGGAAAGTTTTCATGATCCTGTATGGGCAAAAGACAACCTCCCTTTTGCCGGTGAGATTTATCTCGGTCATCTGAGGTACGGAACTTTCGGACGCAACAGTGTCGAATATACGCACCCTGTGATGAGACAGAACAACTGGCGATCCCGAAGTCTCGTCCTTGCCGGAAACTTCAACCTGACTAATGTAGACGAACTGTTTAACTTACTCGTTGGGTTGGGACAACATCCTAAGGGTTTCACCGATACGGTGACAATTCTTGAGAAAATAGGTCATTTTATTGATGAGGAAAATGAGTTGCTTTTCAGACAGTACAAAAACGGAGGACTCAAGAACAAGGAGATATCAGGACTTATAGAGGAAAATCTTGATGTCAGGAAAATTCTTGAACGGGCAAGCCGTGATTGGGATGGTGGGTATACAATTGGTGGTATTGTCGGACATGGGGATGCTTTCGTTGTTCGTGACCCCTGGGGCATCCGTCCGGCTTTTTATTATGCTGATGATGAGATAGTGGTCGTGGCTTCTGAAAGACCTGTAATTCAAACTGTTATGAGTATAGGGTGGAAACAGGTAAGTGAAATTGAACCAGGCAATGCCCTGATTATAAAAGCAGACGGCACTGTAAAACATGAGATGGTCAGGATTCCTCAAACCCGCAAATCATGCTCTTTTGAGAGAATCTATTTTTCAAGGGGATCCGACCGGGACATTTATCTCGAACGTAAAAAACTGGGATTTCTCCTTGCGCCGATTATTCTTGAAAAGGTCAATCACGATCTGAAAAAAACCGTATTTTCCTATATTCCAAACACAGCAGAAACCGCTTTTTATGGAATGATGGAAGGAATAAGGGCACATCTTATCAGCTGGAAAAAGGCGAGAATCCGGACACTGGGTACCGCTATAAGCGACAACGATATTGAAGAAATCATCTCCCTTCAACCCCGTATGGAAAAAATTGCAGTAAAGGATGTTAAGATGCGGACTTTTATTGCGGACGATTCCAGTCGTGATGACCTGGTTGGTCATGTTTATGATGTAACCTATGGAATTGTGGAAAATTTCTCGGATACACTGGTTGTGATTGATGATTCAATCGTTCGCGGAACGACACTGAAACAAAGCATTCTTAAAATTCTCGACCGGCTTAAGCCGAAAAAGATTATCATAATCTCATCGGCACCACAAATCCGCTATCCTGATTGTTACGGTATTGATATGGCAATTCTTGGAAAATTTGTTGCCTTCGAGGCAGCAATGGTTTTGCTTAAGGAGCGTAAACTGACAAAAATAATTGATGAGGTATACCGGAAATGCAAAGCCCAGCAAAGTTTGCCCAAAGAAGATATGGTAAATTATGTGAAAGAAATTTACAAACCTTTCAGTGACGAGCAGATATCTGCCAAAATTGCCGGATTACTCAAACCTGATGACTGCAGGGCAGAAGTTGAAATAGTATACCAGACCGTTGATAATCTACATATTGCATGTCCAAACGATTTGGGCGACTGGTATTTTACAGGTGATTACCCTACTCCCGGGGGGAATAAAGTTGTGAATACTTCATTTATCAATTATATTGAAGGGATAAAAGGACGGGCTTATTAATGAGACATTGTGGCAATTCGACAATGAGACAATATTATTTTAGGCACTCAATTTCGGCAGCTATTTCCTCAATTACTTCTTTGTTTTGAATTTCTTTCTTTTCACCGACTTTGACAGAGAATAGATAAAAAACTTTACCGCCAAAAACTTCTGTAAATTTCTTATGAGTCTCTGCTTGCAAATTGTATTCCTTGAAAATTTCAGGAATTTGTATTCCCTGGTTTACAGGTTTAATTTGAAGGCCAATATATCTATCTCCAACCTTAATGAAAAAGTCTACGTTAAATAGTCTATCCCATTCGTCAGGTGCTGGTTGAATTGGAACTCCTAATATTTTTTGAAGTTGCCCGTAAATTGTCTGTATTTCTGTCATGTAGCCGTCGTAAGTTCTGTCAATAACAAGTTGTATCATATAGTTAATACAATCTTGCTCTGAAAGATCAGCCACTTCTGAATGAATTACTTCCGTAATCTTCACATACAGTTTTTTCCCTAGTTCAACGATATGCTCTTTGGGTTTAACTTTTGAAAAATAGTATTCCCTCCATTCTTTAGCCATTTTTCTGTTGTTGCAGGAGATTTAAAAATTTCTCTTTAAATTTATAATTAATATCGCTGTCCACTTTTACCAAGCCACTTTTAATTAAATGAGCGTTTACAAATGTTTTGTTTTCTAAGTACAAGTAACATAGCAAATTATTTTCTTTGTCGTATTTCACAGAGTCATATTTGAGAAACACCCGTTTGCCTTTGGTTTTATCCGTTAAAAACGTAGTTGCTTTACCGTTAGTGGTCGGATCTTCTTTTATACCTATTAGTTTTATCGTGAGGTCATTGTTTAAACGAATTTTTTCGGGGCTGATAATTTCCTTAACGGTAAAAAATTCTTCCCGTGATGTTGAACTGTCTTTGTCTATTTTTGAACCGAATTGAAGTTTCTTTATGTCAATTTTTTTGTCAAATGTATGGGGATCTTTAAATATGTATGGTAGTTTCAGAATTTCTGTTTCAAAATCAGTTTTTTGATTATTTTGCTTAATAAACTCGTATGTTGTTCCACTTATATCTTTTTGATTGACATCCAATTTTTCTTTGATAAAGGGAATAAACTCCGGATTAATTTCAAATCCCACCGAATTGCGATCAAGGTTCTTCGCCGCTAACGAAGTTGTTCCATTACCCGCAAATGGGTCAAGGACTGATTCCCCAACGAATGAGAACATTTTAATTAATCTACGAGGCAATTCTTCAGGGAACATTGCAATATGTCCATTCTGTTTTGCTCCTGCAAAATTCCAATGTCCGGCAAAAAAGGTGTTCCATTCTTCTGCAGTCATAATGGAAAGTTCCTTTTGTTCCTTAGTTTGTTTAGGTGCATCCCCCAATTTCTTAAAAACTAAAATAAATTCATAATCAAGTTTTAAAATTCCATTTCTTGGATATGGATAAGAACCCATTTGAACACCGCCACCAGTTGTATTTGAGGTTGTAACTTTTTGCCATATAATAGCTCCCATATAGTCAAAACCAGCGTTTTCGCAGAACTTAATAATTTCTTCACGAATAGGGATTACTTTATATCGTCCATAGTAAATTGCTCTGGCAAATTGATCGCCGATATTAATACAGAGACGGCAACCGTTATGAAGAGTTCGGTAGCATTCTTTCCAAACTAAATTTAGGTTGTTGATGTAGCTTTCGTAACTGTCGTGAAAACCAATCTGGTTGTCTGTACCATAATCCTTAAGTTGCCAATATGGAGGAGAAGTAATTGCCAAATGAACAGAATTGTCAGCCAATTCTGTCATATGTCTGCTATCTCCAATAATAATTATATGATGAGTTCCAATTATGAAGTTTTGGTTTTTTGTAAAGTTACGCAAAAAAGTGCTTTCCCCCTGTCAATTGTTAATAAGTTGTAGCCTTTTAGCGATTTCAGCCAATAATGTTTGTATTAAGCTGCTATTGGAACCTCACTTTCGGATTTTCCTGTTTATCAGCGAGTTCTTCGAGATAAGTTGATACATGGCGGTCGATTTTTGTATCATACATATCGTCAATTTCGAGCAATATTCCGGTCTCCTCAACATCACCGAATTCATCGCTGATTACTGTTCCAAATGTCCGCATGGAAGGGGTAAGGCTCATATAGGCATTTATTAACGGGGGGATGTTCTCTCCGTACTTTCTGACTTCGTATGAAAGAATTTTATAAGCTGTATCGTAACTTTTTCCTGAAAAAAGTTTGTCCATCCGGGCGGAATCCGCAGTATAAGGCATAGGTTTTTTAGGACGAACCAGTCCGTCTGGATCGGGAAAGTACTTTTCGAAAAAATGAAGGATCAGATTCCTTGCATTCTGCTCATATTGGGTATACATGGTAACTTTCCCAAAAAAGTACCTGATATCAGGATAATCAATCATCAAAGCCCCAAGCCCGTCCCAGAGATTATCAAGGGCAAAAAGAGCTTTTGAACCAGATTTGCTGGATTGATAATCAGGTTGTACAAACGACCGCCCTAATTCAATGACATAGGGCAGCCAATTGTCAATAAACTCATCAGTGAAACTGAATAAGTGTGATGTTGCCAACGGAACTTCACCGTTCCTGTCACGAGGCAGGCCTGCACAGTGGATAAACCGGTAACCACCAAGTATTTCACATCTGCTCGGATCCCATACAATCAGCTGCTTATAAGGATTATCTTCTCTTGTGTCATAATGATCAATATCCACTTCTTCACCAACTCCACCACCGGCAGACCGAAAGGTTAACTCCCTTAATCTTCCGATTTCACGCATTATATTTGGCGAATCGTGGTAAGTAAGAATATATATCTCATTTTCGGCTTTGTTCGTTTTCCGTTGAAATTTATCGGCTGTAAGCTCTGCTTCAATCAACTCCCTTGTCACGGGAGGAACTATTTCCTTCATATTTCAAACACTTGAATTGATTCTTCAAAAATAACAATAAATTGGCTGTGAATATTCTCCCGGGGGTTATTTAATAGATTTATTGGAAAGTTCGTAAACAGTCTCTTTCACTATGCCTGCCCACTCTGAATGTGATTTTTTATGGTCGAAGAAGCTCCAGGGGATAGGTTTTCCGAAACTGATTACAAATGTTTTGCCCCTGTTTTTAAACAATTCATCAGATAACAGGAACATTTCGATATTAATCCGGATTCCGGCCCATTTGCGGAAATTGGCTAACCAATAAAAAAACCAAGAATTTCTTCCGCTAATGTATACCGGGGCAACATCCCGGTGGTATTCTATCGATTTTTGTATAAAATGTTTTTGCCAGGCCAGATCAACTATTTTACCTTTAATCCGGCGCGAAGCCATTCCTGCCGGAAAAATCAGTATCTGGCTTTCCGAATCATAGGCCTCTTTAATAAGGCCGGCGGACCGTCGTTGATCCCCAAACTTATTGATAGGGATAAAAAGCTCAGTAAGCGGTGGTATTTTTGTTAGTTCATCCCTGACCAGGAACAGCGATTTACCTAACTGTTCGGTCACAGCTTTAATCAGCAGCAAGCCGTCAAATCCACCTAAAGGATGGTTTGATACAAATATAAATTTCCCTGAAACCGGAAGGTATCCTTCCCCCTCAAGAATCACTTTTACATTAAAATATTGAAGCACAGACTCAATAAACGGAACACCTTTCAAATGCCCGTATCTCATAATTATCTCGTTTATCTCCCTTATGTGTAGCAACTTATTCATGAATCCATAAACAAACCATGGAATCCTTGCTGCCAGCCTGGAATTTTTTTCGGCAATCAGCTCCCTTAAAACGATTGGTTTCAAATGAAATTCACCTTTGTCTGTTTCCATATATTCAAACTGGTTAAATATTTTCCTCAAAGTAAAATAAAAAAAATTGTTTCCAACAGTATTATGAAAAGATATATTTTTTTTGTTTGTACTTATTCCGTTTATTTATTGACATATAGCGACATTAAAATACAGTTCCCAACCATGTTATCAACACTAATTAAGATGATATTAACACTCTTTTCAGACTTTATCAACAAAAAGTTAAAAATTTGTTTGTGTAATAAAGTGTCAAATTTTGTCATGTTGTGTAAAACTATTATTTTTACATTCAATTGGCATGCAAAATTCAGATGATTTCATTTTCGAACATTTACCCTGTAACTCTTGACGGTAAAGGCCGCGTGGTGTTGCCCTCTCCATTCAAAAAGGAGATGGGGGATGCGCTTGAGATTACCTTTGTGGTTGAAAAAGATGTTTATGACAGGTGCCTGAATATATATCCATATTCAACGTGGCTGGCAAAAGTTGATAAATTACGTCGCAGGCTGAATCCGGACGATCCGGTTCAAAGCAAAATGCTCTCGCGATATTACGAAGAAATCGTCAAGGTTTTCATGGCTGACAACGGGCGGTTAAATATTCCTGACGAAATGCTTGAATATGCCGGAATCGTTAAAGAAGCAGTATTTACAGGTCAGGGCTCCCGTATGAGATTATGGGAACCTTCACGCCACCTCGCTTCACGGCTTAGTGATGAAGATTATACCAGGTTATACAAAGAGTTACTTGGAGGTCCGATGGATAGTTTTTAATATCTTAAATATTGATTACATGGACGCATATCATGTGCCGGTATTGCTTGAAGAAAGTATTGAAGGGTTAAACATTCGGCCCTATGGTATCTATGTAGATGTGACATATGGCGGTGGCGGACATTCTGAAAAAATCCTCGAAAGACTTAAGGGTGGAAAGCTGATTGCATTTGATCAGGATATTGATGCCAAGGTCAACCTTTCCGATGATGTACGTCTGATCTTTATCCGACACAACTTTAAGTACATACGCCATTTCCTGCGCTATTATCAAATCGAAAAAGTTGATGGAATACTGGCAGATCTGGGGGTATCATCACATGATTTTGATGTACCTGACCGTGGATTTTCTTTCCGTTTCCAGGGCAACCTTGATATGCGGATGAATCAGTCTGCGGTCCTTGATGCTTCCAAGGTGATAAATGAATATACAGAGACACAGCTATGGACAATCTTTCAGGAATTCGGGGAAATTAAGAACTGGCGGCATCTGGTGTCCCTTATAACTGCTGCGAGATCGGTTGAGCCAATTACTACAATTAGTCAGTTTCTAAAAGTAATAGAACCCTGTGTTCCGGCCCGGATCAGAAAAAAGTACCTCGCAATGGTCTTTCAGGCTTTGCGTATAGAAGTAAATAATGAAATAGGCGTGCTGAGAGATTTTCTTGAATGCACAATTAAAATGCTGAAACCAGGAGGCCGGCTGGTGGTATTGTCATACCATTCACTGGAAGACAGGATTATAAAAAATTTTATGCGCTCTGGCAGGATAGATGGGGTATTGGACAACGATTTTTTTGGCAACCTCACTTCCCCATTCGAATTAATAAACCGAAAAATAATCACACCACGCGAATCGGAGATTGAACTAAATCCGAGAGCCAGAAGTGCTAAATTACGAATTGCAGAAAAAAGGTAATGGCTGATAGGAAAAGGAAAAAAAAGGTAACATTTAAAGAGGTTCTCAATGGCAGATTCTTTGAGAGTGAATGGTTTCGCCGGAACAGGATCTTAATGTTCGTGATTTTTCTGATGTTACTGACTAATATTTCCGTGAGATACAAATCTGAGAAAGTGATACGCGAAATGACTGCTCTTGAAGATAGTCTGATTGAATTACGTTCCAAATCAATATCTGTTGCTGCCGATGTAATGATGCTCAGCCGGCACTCTGTGATTATGGACCGGGTTAAGAAAAGTGGATTGGATCTGGAGACAGCAAAAGAACCTCCACGAAAAATTTATGTAGATAAAGAGTAGAATGGAAATCAGAAAAGAAATATTGACACGTTTTGGACTGGTATATGCAATTATCGTCCTGTTCTGTCTTTATATTCTTGCCCGGGTTTTTATCGTTCAACACTCACCCAGATGGGACAAGGAAGCTCAGAAATTAGAAATAAAAGAATTTGCATTGTCAGCAAGACGTGGCGATATATGCGCCTCAGATGGAAGTCCGCTTGCAACTTCTGTTCCATATTACCAATTGCGCATGGACCTTGGGGCTCCCGGCCTTGCCGTCGGATTCTATAAAGAAGTTGACTCGCTTGCAATTTGTCTTTCCAGGTTTTTCCGGGATAAATCGGCCGGCACTTACAAAGCTGAGTTAAAAAGGGCTTATGCACAACAAAAACATTATTTTCTGATAACGCCCCATAAGGTTTCGTATGCGGAATTACAACAGATTAAGAAATTTCCTATTCTAAGGAGAGGGAGAAATAAAGGAGGATTAATGCCTGAGCAGGAGGATGAAAGGGTTTATCCGTCTGGAAACCTCGCTATGAGAACGCTGGGAAAACTATCGAAAGGTGCATCTGAAGGAGCTTCCGGAAATGCAGGTGCATTCGGTCTTGAACAATCATTCGAAAAAGTACTGAGAGGTGAAGATGGTGTGGCCGTGAAACAGAACATGTCGGGCAGATGGTTCATTATCAGCAAGGATGATCCGGAAGATGGTAAGAATATAATAACCACTTTAGATGTCAAAATGCAGGATCAGGTCACCTATTCCCTAAAACTTCAAATGGAGAAGACAAGGGCAGAATACGGTACGGCAATTCTTATGGAGGTAAAAACCGGGGATATTAAGGCTATTGCAAATTTCGGGCGAAACAGCAGGGGTCAGCTCATAGGCGGATATCAGAATTATGCAATCGGGAATGCAGGTTGCTCTGAACCTGGATCAACATTTAAATTAGCCTCTTTAATGGCAGCTTTCGAAGATGGCAAAATTGACACTTCAACCATTGTTGATACAGGTAACGGAATCTGGAAATATAAAGGTTCCCCAATTAAAGACAGTGATTACGAAAAGGGGGGACATGGCAGGATTTCGGCCAAACATGCCTTTGAATTATCATCGAACATCGGACTTGCCAAATTGATAACCTCAAACTATGCCGGGAAAGAGAAAAATTTTATCAACAGGGTCTGTAAACTTGGCATGTTTGAGGATTTAAACCTTGGAATACAGGGTGAGGCAAAACCATTTATCAATAAACCGGAAAATAAAACATGGTCTGGCATCTCCCTGGCATGGATATCTTTTGGCTATGAAATAAAAGTAACTCCAATGCAAACCCTGACTTTTTATAATGCAGTCGCAAACGGAGGAACGATGATGAAACCTCGCCTTGTCAGAGGAATAACCGAGAACGGAAATGTTAATGAAAAAATAGGAACCAAAACGCTGATCTGGTCTATTTGTTCTGCAAAAACGCTTCGAATGGCCCGTTCAATGCTGGAGGGGGTAGTACTTAACGGAACGGCAAAAGGCTTAGAAACAAAAGCTTACAAGATCGCAGGAAAAACAGGAACGGCCCTGGTCTCAAATAACAAAGATGGGTATAGTCACGGAGGACAAAAAATTTACCAATCCTCCTTTGTAGGATATTTTCCCGCCGACGATCCAAAATACTCTTGCATCGTTGTGATAAATGCTCCCAAGGGAGGAAATTATTACGGAAGTACTGTCGCAGGTCCTGTGTTCAGACAAATATCTGACCATGTATATGCCTATGAACTGGGACTCGATGAAAATATTAAATTACCCATAATAAAACTTGAAAACGACATACCTGGTATAACCGCAGGAAGAAAGAAAGATATTGCAAATGTGCTTGATGAGTTGAATATACTCAATGGATTTGCCTTTACAAAAACAGAGTGGGTGGAAGCCAGGCCCGATGAAGATGGCCTGAAACTCACAAACCGCGAAGTCTGTAAGGGAACTGTGCCCAACGTAAAAGGGATGGGGGCGACAGATGCTGTTTTTCTGCTGGAAAATTATGGAATGAGAGTATCTGTTCATGGGCGTGGAAAGGTCAAATCACAATCGGTAAGGGCAGGAACAAAAATACAACGTGGACAAAGCATTATGCTTTCATTAAGCTAAAACAAAGAATATGAGGTATTTATCTGATATACTGAATGGAATAGCCGATATTATCGTAATTGGTGATAGAAATTGTGAAATTGGGGGAATTGTTTTCGATTCAAGAAAAGTAGTTGAAGGATATCTCTTTGCAGCACTTCCCGGGACGAAAGTTGACGGTCATCTGTTTATCGATGCTGCAGTTGCTAAAGGTGCAAAGGCAATTTTATGCGAACATATTCCTGAGAATCCGGATGAAAGAATTTCATGGATCATTACCGGAAATTCTTCATCTTCATTAGGGCAAATTGCCTCAAATTTCTATGAGAACCCATCATCTTTAATGAAAGTTGTCGGAATAACGGGAACTAACGGAAAAACAACAACCGCAACGTTACTCTACAGATTATTCAAAGAATTGGGATTCAAAGCAGGCCTGTTATCAACCGTTTGCAATTATATTGATAACAAAGAATCTGCAGCCACTCATACTACCCCTGATCCTGTTCAGATACAGGGACTAATGGCTGAAATGGTTGAAGCGGGCTGTACATATTGCTTCATGGAAGTAAGCTCTCATGCTATTGACCAGGACCGGATTGCAGGAATTAAATTCGAAGGAGGGGTTTTCTCTAACCTTACCCATGATCATCTTGACTACCATAAAACTTTTGCTGATTACCGCAATGTCAAGAAAAAATTCTTCGATAATCTTAATTATGAGGCTTTTGCGATTACAAATATAGATGATAAAAATGGATTGTTTATGCTTCAGAATACCTCAGCCCGAAAAATTACCTATGCAGCAAAACTGATGGCTGACTTTAAAGTTAATGTCATTGAAAGTCATTTTGACGCAACCCTGATCAATATTGATGGTACGGAGTTATGGACGAATTTTGTTGGGAATTTCAATGCCTATAACCTTCTCGCAGTTTACAGTACTGCAATCTCACTTGGTGCCTCAAAAGAAGAGGTTTTACGAATAATCAGTATGCTCAGGCCGGTTGACGGAAGGTTCGAAACCTTTAAATCTCCAACCGGAATATTTGCTATAGTCGATTATGCACATACTCCTGATGCTATTAAGAACGTATTATCGGCAATTAATGAAGTCAGAACGGGCAATGAAACATTGTTTACAGTTGTCGGCGCCGGTGGTGACCGCGACAGGACAAAAAGACCCGGGATGGCATTCGAAGCGGTAAATGCAAGTGATAAGGTAATACTTACATCTGACAATCCCCGTTCAGAAGATCCGGAAGTGATTATTTCAGAAATGTTAAAAGGTGTGCCCGCAAACAAGGCTGCAAACGTGGTGACAATAACGAACAGGAAAGAAGCAATAAGAACAGCCTGCATGATGGCAGGACCGGGAGACATTATTCTGATTGCAGGTAAAGGACATGAAAATTATCAGGAGATTAAGGGAGTTAAATATCACTTCGACGACAGGGAAGTTATCAGGGAAATATTCAATGTTACCAATCAAAACTGACTGATATGTTGATCCCTCTCTTCAAATACCTGGAATCACTGGACTTCCCCGGAGCGCAGATGTTCAATTATATCATGTTCCGGTCAGCGATGGCAGTTATACTGGCATTACTCTTCTCGACTATTATTGGTAAAAAGGTAATCTATATACTTCAGCGACAGCAAATCGGTGAAGAAATACGCGATCTTGGCCTCGAAGGTCAGCTTCAAAAAAACGGAACGCCAACAATGGGCGGAATTATCATTCTTACATCTATCCTGTTGCCCACATTGTTATTCGCCAAACTGGAAAACGTTTATATCCTGCTTATGATCATTACAACAGTTTGGCTTGGAATGATAGGATTTGCCGATGATTATATCAAAGTCTTTCTAAAAGATAAGAAAGGGCTTGCAGGAAAATTTAAGATCGTGGGTCAAATATCCCTGGGCGTGATTGTTGCAGCAACTTTATATCTGAGTGATGAGGTCTCTGTCAGAGAAAAGATATACGATTCAAACGGTAAGGCAAAAACTGAACTGGGATTTAACAGCGAAACCGGTAAAAGGGAGGTCCGGCAGATGACAAGGGAGATGAAATCCACAAAAACTACAATCCCTTTTATTAAAAATCACGAGTTCGATTATAAATGGCTGCTCTGGTTTTTAGGCAAAGGAGCAGAAGACTGGGCATGGCTTCTTTATGCTATTATTTCAATTTTCATTATTACTGCAGTTTCAAATGGGGCCAACCTTACTGATGGCCTGGACGGATTGGCTACGGGTGCGTCGGCAATTAGCGGTGCGACACTCGGGGTGTTCGCTTATCTCGGTGGGAACATCATTTATTCCGGCTATTTAAACATCATGTACATCCCTAACAGCGGCGAACTTACAGTTTTCATGTCAGCATTTATCGGTGCTGCAATTGGCTTCCTTTGGTACAACTCATATCCTGCACAGGTTTTTATGGGGGATACCGGAAGCCTGGCCTTGGGTGGAATTCTCGCTGTATTTGCCATTATTATTCGCAAAGAAATCCTTATTCCACTGCTATGCGGAATATTTCTTATTGAAAATCTATCGGTTATGATACAGGTAGGATGGTTTAAATATACAAAGCGGCATTATGGTGAGGGCAGACGATTATTCCTGATGGCTCCGTTACATCATCATTTTCAAAAAAAGGGTTTCCCTGAACCGAAGATTGTGACCCGGTTTTGGATTGTAGGGATAATTCTCGCAGTCTTAACGATTGTTACCCTTAAAATGCGCTGATTATGAAACAGGATAAGCTTGTTATTTTAGGCGGAGGCGAAAGTGGTTTAGGGGCTGCAATTCTTGGGGCTAAAATGGGGTTCGATGTATTTGTCTCTGACTCAGGCAGAATAAAGGATGAATATTTGTCAATGCTTAATCAATACAACATTAGATTCGAGGAACAACATCATACAGAAGAACTAATCCTGGATGCTAATCTGGTGGTAAAAAGCCCGGGAATACCTGATAAAGCACCGATAATAATCAAACTTCGGGAGAAAAATATTCATGTTATCTCCGAAATAGAATTTGCCGGACGCTATACAACCGCCAGAACTATTTGTATCACAGGTAGTAATGGTAAAACCACCACTACACTGCTCACTTATGAAATACTTAAAAGAAGCGGGTTAAACGTTGGATTGGCTGGAAACGTGGGAAAAAGCTTTGCATTGCAGGTCGCAGAAGATAATTTTGATTTTTATGTGTTGGAACTATCAAGTTTCCAATTAGATGGGATGTTTGATTTCAGGGCTGATATTGCAGTCCTGCTAAATATCACACCTGATCATCTTGACAGGTATGATTACAAAATGGAGAATTATATCGATTCAAAAATGCGCATAACACAAAATCAGCGTCAGGAAGACTGGTTTGTTTATTATGCCGACGACCCTATTATCCAGGCTGAACTTGCAAAACGGGATATTAAAGCCGGGAAAGCCCCCTTTTCAATAATGCAAATTCTGCAGGTTGGTGGATGGGTCGACAATGGGATGATGAAAATAAATGTTAATGATAATACTTTCAATATGACAATTTACGAATTGGCACTGCAGGGAAAACATAACCTGATTAACTCAATGGCTTCAGGTATATCCGGAAGTATTTTGCGACTGCGAAAAGAGAGTATACGCGAATGTCTGTGCGACTTTCAGGGGGTTGAACATCGCCTTGAAAGGTTCTTAAAAGTGCACAATATAGAATTTATTAATGATTCTAAAGCAACAAATATCAACTCCGTATGGTATGCGCTTGAAAGTATGAGTACACCGGTTATTTGGATCGTAGGTGGAGTTGACAAAGGAAACGATTATTCGATATTGTTCGATCTTGTGAAGCAGAAGGTCAGGGCGATTGTTTGTATAGGTAAGGACAACAGCAAAATAATCTCAGCCTTTCGTGGAATGGTAGGAGACATAGTGGATACAAATAACATGGATGATGCGGTCAGAGCTGCATATTTCCTTGCCCAAAAGGGCGATACAGTGTTGTTATCACCTGCTTGTGCAAGTTTTGATCTTTTCAAAAACTATGAAGAACGTGGCCGGAAATTTAAGGATGCTGTACGGAACCTGTAACACGTTGTATGATTGCAGATTATTCAGACATGATATTTTAATGATGGCTTTTTCAGGTTAAAGAATTAAAATGGATACAGGAGAGTTAAAAAAATACTTTAAAGGGGACAGAATCATCTGGGCTGTCCTTATCGCATTGTCGTGTGTCTCATTGCTTATCGTTTATAGTTCAACCGGTGCTCTTGCTTATCGTAAAGCGGATGGCAATACTACATATTACATTCTGCGTCAGTTGCTTTTTCAGGGTGCAGGATATTGTGCAATTATTGCTATGCTGAATTATTTCCCTGTGAAATTGTACAACAAACTTGCCAATGGTGCTTTTATCCTGGCCATTATCGTCGTCTGCCTCGGATTAGTCTTTGGACGGGGAGGTGAAAGTACAGGGCGCACCCTTCCTCTTGGCTTCGCAAGTTTTCAGCCGGCTGAGGTCGCAAAGGTAGCCATTCTGCTTTGGGTCGCACGCCTGATGGCTAACAACCAAAAGGATCCAAGATTGTTGCGCATAGCAACTATTAAAATACTTATAGGAATTGGAATTCTCTGTTTTTTGATCATGATAGCCAATTTCTCCTCCGCAGTTCTGATTTTTGGGACTGTGTTAATAATGATGTTTGTTGGCAGGGTTAATTGGAAATTTCTTGGATTGGTTCTGTTTGCAGGTGTCCTGGTAGTCTTGTTAATCTATTTTGCGGCTCCTATGCTTCCAAATGTCGGTAGACTTCAGACCATACGAAACAGGATTGACCGTCATATTAAAGGCGAAAATGCTTCTGAAAAAGGACTTACCCAGGACGATTTTGCAATGATAGCTATTCACAGGGGTGGCATTGCAGGTGTCGGGGCCGGAAAAAGCAAGATCAGCAATTTTATGCCTGCCGCATACAATGACTTCATATATTCAATAATTATCGAAGAATACGGACTTGCAGGTGGAATAGTAGTTCCGCTGCTTTACATTATATTCCTTACAAGGGGCGGGATTATAATACGAAGATGCAACAGGACCTTTCCTGCTTTTCTGGCAACAGGGGCGGTCACAATAATTATACTTCAGGCCATCATAAATATGGCGGTTTCTTCCGGTGCAATACCTGTTACAGGGCAACCTCTTCCATGGGTGAGCTGGGGTGGTACATCGCAATTGTTTACTGCAATTACGTTTGGTTTATTGCTCAGCGTAAGCTCTGAAACTGACAAGGAAGCACAAAAGGAAGTAGAGAGCAATTTTAGTCCCGACGGGGTATTGGCTGATGAGGATATTGTATTTACAAAGAACTGAATATGAGTGCCTTCAGATTTATAATTAGTGGTGGTGGAACAGGGGGACATATCTTCCCTGCACTGTCAATTGCTAATGGTCTTCGTAATCGCTTCCCGGATTGCGAATTGCTTTTTGTCGGCGCTGAAGGTAAAATGGAAATGGAAAAAATTCCTGCTGAAGGCTATAATATTGTTGGACTGCCTGTTGCAGGGTTTCACCGCGGCGAAATCTGGCGAAATCTTACTTTTATCCCGAAACTTTTCTGTTCAGTCATGAAAGCAAAAAAGATTATAAGAGATTTCAGGCCTGATGTTGTAATTGGTGTAGGTGGTTTTGCAAGTGGTCCCGTTTTACGCGTTGCGGCAAGATTCGGAATCCCGACTGTTTTACAGGAACAAAACTCATTTGCCGGGGTTACAAATAAAATTCTTGGTAAGAAAGCCGATAAGATCTGCGTTGCCTACACCGGAATGGAAAGATTTTTTCCTTCCGGGAAAATAATACTAACGGGTAACCCTGTCCGGCATGAATTGACAACAATTATTCCAAAATCAGCCGAGGCAAAAGAATTCTTTAATATTTGTTCTGACCAGCCTGTTCTTCTGGTTGTTGGGGGAAGTCTGGGAGCCAGGACAATCAACAATAGCCTGATGGAAAATCTTGAGCCCATAAGAAGATCAGATGTTATAATAATTTGGCAGACTGGGAAATACTATTATAACGATCTTCTGTCCCTGTTAAATGCAAACCCTGTACCAAATATCCGTCTGCTGGAATTTATCCCACGAATGGACCTTGCATATTCGTTGGCAGACGTTGTGATTTCGAGGGCTGGTGCCGGAACAATATCGGAACTTTGTATGGTTGGGGCAGCATCTGTCCTGGTTCCGTCTCCTAATGTCGCCGAAGATCATCAGACATGGAATGCCTTGTCGCTTGTCTCGAAAGATGCTGCAATGATGGTAAAAGATGCTGACGCAGTCAGAGATTTGATTCCTTTTGCTTTGGAGTTGATGAATAATGGTGAAAAACGTATGAAACTTTCACAAAATATTAAAAAGTTTGCTACCCCTCATGCTACAGATGATATTGTTGAAGTGATTGCAACGTTGCTAAAAAAATGAAATGATTGAAATTGAAGAAATAAAAAAGGTCTATTTTCTGGGAGTTGGCGGAATAGGTATGAGTGCAATTGCACGCTATTTTCTTTTCATCGGCAAAAAAGTTGAAGGTTATGACAAGACACCTACCCAACTGACGCGCAATCTAGAGAAAGAAGGTATTATTTTGCATTATAATAGTGACTTACAAAAGGTTCCTTCAGTTAATGAAATCAATACTACCATTGTCATTTACACTCCGGCTGTCCCCTCGGATTTTCCCGAATTCCGTTATTTTCGTGATTCGGGCTTTTATGTCTTTAAAAGATCACAAATTCTGGGATTTCTTACAGAGAAAAAGAGATGTATAGCAATTGCCGGAACTCATGGTAAAACATCAGTCACTACGATGATTGCCCATATGCTTAAAAAATCGGTCATTGACTGTTCAGCATTTATAGGTGGAATCTCTAAGAATTATGGTACAAATCTGTTATTGTCAGAAAATAATAGTGAATATATTGTAGTTGAGGCAGATGAGTTTGATCGTTCCTTCCTGCAACTGCATCCGGAATTAGCTGTTATTACGTGGATGGATGCCGATCACCTCGATATTTACGGCAACCATGAGAGTTTAATAGAAGCATTTACCGTTTTTGTATCGCAAATCAAAAAATCTGGTACATTGGTTTACCGGAAAGGATTAAATATTAATAACCAATGGAATAAATATATCCGTTACTATACTTATTCAATCACGGAAGAATCTGATTTTCAAGCGGTAAATATCCGAAATGATAATGGGATTTACATTTTTGACCTTAAATCCCCATTTGGGGAACTAAAAAATCTCCGCCTCACATATCCTGGATTGATAAATGTGGAAAATGCTGTCGCCGCCCTCGGCATTGCTTTATTGTGCGGCGTTTCAGGCGATGAACTCCGTGGTTCGCTCCCCGGATACAATGGGGTTGTACGCCGTTTTGATATAAGATATAAAGGAAAAAAAACAATTTATATCGATGATTATGCCCATCACCCGCGGGAAATAGAGGCTACCATACGTTCGGTACGGGATCTCTATCCGGGTAAAAGATTAACAGGAATCTTTCAGCCACATCTTTTCACGAGAACAAGGGACTTTGCCTCAGATTTTGCAGGTGCCCTTGACTTGCTGGACGATGCTTTAGTGATGGAAATCTACCCTGCAAGGGAAGAGCCAATTGAAGGGGTCGATTCGGATATCATTCTTAACAGGATGAAGTTAAAAAGCCGGAAAAAGTGTCTTAAATCGGAATTACCTCAAATACTCAGGAACTATCATCCTGAAGTATTGCTTACACTTGGTGCAGGCGATATTGACCTGTTAAGTGATGAAATTGTTTCATTCCTGAAGAAAGAAGAGAATGGTTAAGAAAATATTAAATATAATCCTCTGGTGCACTGCAGTAATACTATTTTTCATATCATTTGCATTCTCATACAGACAGAATAGGAAATTAACATGCGCTGATATAAAGGTTGAAATCGTTGATTCACTAAGGGAGCAGTTTGTACAAAGCAATGATGTCAGGAAATGGGTGCACAGAAATTACCAGGGGATATTCGGGCAGCAACTGCAATCGGTCAATCTGAGGAAAATTGAAGATGGACTGAGAAAACTTCAATCCGTGGAAGATGTAGTGGTTTATACCAACGTTTACGATAATGGCCTAAAGAGCTACGGAGCATTGGTAGTGAAAATAAAGCAAAGGGAACCCATTTTCAGGATAGCCGGACCCGGCCAGGCCTTTTATATGGATAAACTTGGGAAAGTTATTGACTGGTCGCCCCGGTATACCCCCAGGGTTTTAATTGTAGGTGGCCATGTTTCCACTGATTTTGCGAGGAAAAAGCTTTTAAATTTGATTGACTTTATCAACAATGACAATTTCTGGAGTGCTCAGATCGATCAGATTTATGTTAATGCCCTCGGAGAACTTTCAATGGTACCGAGAGTGGGTGAACAAATTATTCTTTTCGGAGAACCTGAGGATTTTAAGATTAAATTTCGTAATCTTAAGGCACTATATTCCGAAGGGTTCAAAAACGGCGGATGGGGCATTTACAAATCTATTAATGTTGAATTTCGTAATCAGATAGTTTGCACAAAAAAATAATTAACAATGAACCTTACAAGAGAGTTAGTTGCAGCATTAGACTTAGGAACCTTACGGACAAGGGCGGCAATTGGCCGGTTTACTTCCGATGGGAAACTGGAAATCGTTGCTTTCAGTGAGGCCTTAACACAAGGTGTCCGTAATGGGGTAGTTGTGAACATTGATGAAGCCGCATTGTCGGTAAGAAATGTGATAAGCTCAGTTGAGAAATCGCTCAATCTAACCGTTAGAAGAATCTTTGCAGGAATTTCCGGACAAAAAATCCTCAACCGTCAGGCGACAGGTTACCGTATGACCGACAGTGGTGAGGTGACACAGGCAATCATCAATTCACTGATTGGCGAGGCACATCGTTATTCGTGCGGACCGGGCGAAAAAGTTTACCATTTGTCTCCTGAAGAATTTATAGTCGACGGTGAACACAATGTAAAAAATCCTGTCGGTATGGCGGGACGCAGGGTCGATGCCTCCTTCACAGTGATCTCTGCAGCCGAATTGTACGAAATTAATCTCAGGCGCTGCATCGAAAAAGCGGGCTACGAGCTTGCAGGGGCATTCGTTAACCCGTTTGTGCAAGGATCGGGCTTTCTTTCAAAAGATGAGAAAGAAGCCGGAGTAATTCTCCTTGATTTCGGCGCAGGTACCACAGGTATATCATTATATTACGAAAACAAACTCCGTTTGGCCGTTGAATTGCCATTTGGCGGAAATGTGATTTCAAGTGATATCCGGGAGGGGTGTAACATAATTCCCAGACACGCAGAGATGGTAAAAGTGCAATGTGGTTATGCCTTTTCAAACATTGTGCCTGTGAATAAGTTTGCCCAGATCCCTGAAGTGGAGGGGTGGCAGGCTAAAGAAATTAGTTTTCGCAGCCTGTCAGGAATTATCCAGGCACGGCTTGAAGAAATTATCGAAGGGGCTCACTATCAACTTGAATCAACTGGTTTGTTAAATAAACTCGGGGCAGGAATTGTTCTGACAGGAGGGGGTTCAAATATGAGGGACATTGATAAACTTGTCAGCTACATGACTGGTTTCGATGTCCGCTATGGGAAACCTGTTGTTCCAATCAGCGAGCAGCTATTCAATGAACAGATTAATAGTGTTCAATCAGCCAATTTGATTGGACTGCTACTTAATGGATTGTATCAGGTCCGCAGTCAGAAATACCCGCCGGGAATGATTGTTTCCAAAACCCTGGAAGATGGGAAAAAGAAGCAAACAACAAAATATCATGGTTCTGGTTTGAAAGGCATGGTTTCCGACCTATTTGTAAGGGCAAAAGATGGCTTCAACGGATTAATTGCTGATGAAAGCGACGAAATAAATTAAATTAATCGGTATAGTAAAATGGAAAACAGTTCAGATGATTTATTGACCTTCGGGTTTCAATACGATTATCAGTCAATAATAAAAGTAGTTGGAGTCGGAGGCGGAGGTGGCAACGCAGTAAATCACATGTTCCGAAAAGGGATAGCCGGCGTTGATTTTCTTGTATGCAACACTGATTCACAAGCCCTTGCTAATAGTCCTGTCCCAGTTAAGGTTCAACTTGGCGTTTCTTTAACTGAAGGCCGGGGTGCAGGAAACAAGCCAAAACGCGGAGAGCAGGCCGCAATTGAGAATCTGGCCGAAATAAGGAAAGTTCTTGAAACCGGCACAAAAATGATATTTATTACTGCCGGAATGGGTGGAGGTACTGGAACCGGTGCCGCACCTGTTATTGCGCAGCTTGCCAGGGAGATGGATATCCTCACAATTGCGGTCGTTACACTTCCCTCAATTAAGGAGGGCCGTTTACGCTATGAACAAGCTATTGAAGGAATAAAAAGACTACAGCGGTATGTCGACAGCTTACTGGTAATCAGCAACGAAAACCTTCATAAAGTATATGGAGATCTACCAGCGCGCGAAGCTTTTGCACAGGCAGACAATATTGTTGCCACAGCAGTTAAAGGGTGCGCCGAGATAATTACACTTCACGGAAATATCAACATCGATTTTGCTGATGTAAATACAGTATTGCGCGAAAGTGGCGTTTTCATTATGGGAACCGGGTTTGCCGAAGGCGAAAACCGGGCATTGAGGGCCGCCGAAGAAGCCCTGAAATCTCCACTACTCGATAGTAATGACATCTTTGGAACAGAAAATATCCTTCTGAATATTACTTCAGGCGAGGATGAGGTCCGTATGGGAGAAATAGGCGATATTATTGATTATCTGCAGAACGCTGCCGGAGATAATGCCAATATAATCTGGGGGAACGGATACGACGCCAAACTCGGCAACAAAATCAGCGTAACGGTAATTGCAACAGGATTTGAGATTAATCCAAACCGGATCCTTCGTCCGGAAACAGCTAAAGAGACCGTTGTAATACCGGCACCAATACCGTCATTTCAAACAGAAAATCCGGTATCTGCCGGTGAAATAAATGCTGAAGCACATTCTGCGGAGGCTTTCCAAATTTTTGATATAAACCAGGATGAAAGTTTTACGATTCGAAAGGATGAAAAAATACGCGAGACAGAACGCAAGGAACGTGTATCCAAACTTGAAAAAAAGAACTTAAAACCGAAGACCAAAGATGCGTCGGAGCCTATTAGCAATTGGGTAACGAGACAATTGAATTTATTATTCAGTGAAGATGATGCTGACATAGATAACTGATTTGCGGGTAAATTAATAATTAAAGAATTTTAAAATGGCTGAACTTATAGAATTTGAATTACCGGTCAACGGGGAGAAAATAATAAAGGTTATTGGAGTCGGCGGCGGCGGCGGAAACGCAGTCAACCATATGTACAGGCAAGGAATCAAAGATGTTGATTTTGCAGTCTGTAATACAGATGCCCAGGCACTTATGAATAGCCCGGTGCCATTCAAGGTTCAGCTCGGTTCTGAGCTGACAGAAGGACGTGGTGCTGGAAACAAACCTGGGGTGGGTCGCGATTCAGCTCTTGAAAATATCGCAGATATTGAGAAACTCCTTGATGGTAATACGAAAATGGTATTTATCACTGCCGGAATGGGAGGAGGAACAGGAACAGGTGCGGCACCAGTGATCGCGCAGGCTGCACGCGACCGTAAAATATTGACAATTGGCATTGTATCAATTCCTTTCCGTAATGAAGGACGATTAAGGATACAACAGGCTATCGAGGGAATACGTGAACTGGAAAGCCATGTTGATTCGTTACTTGTTATTAACAACGAAAGAATCAGGGAGATATATGGAGATTTTCCTATTTCGAAAGCATTTTCGAAAGCCGACGATGTTCTTGCCATAGCAGCAAAGGGAATTGCCGAAATTATTACCTGCCCTGGATTTATCAATGTGGATTTTGAAGATGTCAGAACCGTAATGAAAGATTCTGGTGTCGCTATTATGGGATCATTTATGGCAGCAGGGGAAAATCGCGCCAGAAAGGCCGTTGAAGGCGCACTAAATTCTCCATTGCTGAATAACAACGATATTTGTGGTGCCAAAAATATTCTTGTCAACATCACTTCAGGCGAAACAAATGAAGTGACCATGGACGAGATGAACCTGATAAACGAATATGTACAGGAAATGGCCGGCAATAACGCTGACCTGATTTACGGTATTGCAGTCGACCAGAATATTGGGGAAGCACTCAGTGTGACGGTAATTGCTACCGGTTTCAAAACCAGCTCAATTCCGGAATTGAACGGTGGAACTCAAACCCAGCATGAGAGGGTTCCGCTTCTCGACGATAATAATGAATTCCCCGATGGTTTTTTTGGCGATGTGAAAGTTGCCAAAACACAAAAGCATCCGCTGTTTTATGAACCACAGATTGATAAAAAAGATGAGATTATCAAGCAGTTGTATTCTCCGCTCAAAATAGATCAACTCGACGGGGGAACTTCTGAAGCGGCAAAGGAAATGATGCATGTCAACTTTTCAAAAGAGTCAGACGAGTATATCGAAGAACTGTCCAGGACTCCAGCCTATGAGCGCAGAAAGTCAAAAAGCCAAAACAATCCGCTTATTAATGGTCGCGAAATATCGAGGTACTCCATTTCGGCGAATCCGGAGGAGGGTCCCCGCCTGCGCAAGAATAATTCTTTTCTGCACGACAAAGCTGACTGAAATTATGTAGTTGCAACTGGTAAATATCAAAACTTTTTAATACAGGAAAAAATGAATCTATTCGATCAGATCAGTGATGACATCAGGCTGGCAATGCTGGCAAGGGATAAAGAGAAACTGGAAGCATTGCGAAATGCAAAGAAAGTCTTGCTCGAGGCGAAAACTGCAAAAGCCGGAAACGAAGAATTAAGCGACGAAACTGCGATCAGGGCCATTGCCAAACTAGTCAAGCAGGGACGCGATTCTGCTGAAATTTACAAGCAGCAAAACCGCCCCGACTTATACGAACCTGAGATGGCACAGGTGAAAGTTCTTGAAAGCTATCTGCCAAAACAAATGGATGACATCGAATTAACTGCTGTTATTAAAACTATTATCGAAAAAACCGGAGCAACTTCAATCAGAGAAATGGGCAAAGTAATTGGAATCGCATCCAAAGAACTTGCCGGAAAAGCTGATGGGAAGTTGATTTCTGACAAAGTGAAAAGCCTGCTTACCTAGCAAGCTCTTCAATTTCACTATACTACGCCTTATATCGTTTGGCAACTTCGTCCCAGTTGATGACATTAAAAAATGCTTCGATGTAATCAGGTCGCCTGTTCTGGTATTTAAGATAATATGCATGTTCCCATACGTCGATCCCCAGAACCGGGAACCCCCGTACATCTGCAACGTCCATCAGCGGATTATCCTGATTAGCTGTTGAACTTACAACAAGGGAATCGCCTTTCTGTATAAGCCAGGCCCACCCGCTTCCGAAACGTGTCAAAGCCGCTTTTGTAAAGGCCTCTTTAAAAGCATCGAATGAACCAAATGATCCGTTAAGTGTCTCAAGTAATTTCCCGTTTGGAGCTGAAGACCCTCCGGGGGTCATCACATCCCAGTAAAGGTTGTGATTATAATAACCACCTCCGTTGTTACGCAGTGCAGGGACAATTCCCGAAGCATTTGCTATAATATCCTCAACGCTTTTCCCTTTCAGGTTACTGTTCTCAAGTGCAAGGTTCAAATTATTTGTGTAGGCTGCATGATGCCTGGTATGGTGAATTTCCATGGTCTGCGCGTCGATGTAAGGTTCGAGCGCCTTGTAATCGTATTTTAGTGCCGGTAAAGTAAAACTCATAATTTCGTTATTTAAATTGTTTATCCATTTAACGAAGAATTGTAAAAATTGTTTAGATTTAATCTAAATAAAAACAATTAATTCTACAGTCTGGCGGCAGACATCATATCAAACAATATTTTACATGATACGCGTGGTAAACAAAACAATATTAATAATGAAAATATGGCCATAATTAAGTTTTCCCATGCCTTGCAAATACCGACATAAACCTGCCGGGAACCGGAGTCTCATAACGTACCTCAGTACTAATAACAGGATGGATAAAAGCCAAAACCCGTGCGTGGAGACAAGTCCTGCCGATAAGATTGAGTCTGGCACCATATTTTTTATCACCGACTACCGGGTGCCCAAGATCCTTCATATGAACCCTTATCTGGTTTTTACGGCCTGTTTCCAGTTTCAGTTCAATCAGTGTTATAGCGTCACCACGACGGAGTACTTTATAATGGGTAATTGCCTCATCACCTTCCCCGGGAACTTTTGTTGAATACATTACTAATGCCTTATTTTCTTTGAGAAATGATCGGACCGTTCCCTCATCATTCTCAATAACGCCCTCAACTACAGCCACGTAGGTCCGCTCAATCACTGCGTTCTGCCATGCCCTTTGCATAACCGACTGTACTTCTTCGCTTTTTGCAAATACCATAATCCCGGATGTTTCCCGGTCAAGCCGGTGAACAACAAAAATACGGTTGTTGGGGTTCTCACGCTTCACATGGCCACTCAGAATGCTATATGTTGTAAGCAACTTCTCTTTTGCTGTTGCAATTGAAAGCAATCCTGCTTCCTTCTCGATGACAATAATATAGGGGTCTTCAAACAGAATTCGTAAACCTTTGTATCTGATCTCTTCCGGAATTTTCCCAAAAGTGATGGTTACCTTTTGACCTGGCAGGACCGGATAGTCGAACTGGGTAATAGTATGATGATCGACAGACACCTGCCGGTGAGAAAGCAGTGCTTTAACGGTAGTTCTGCTTTTCCCTTTAAGCTGATCGATTAAAAATGCAAGTAACCCCGTATTATGTGTCACTTCCAGCTGAACTTGTTTTGGGGAAGCTTTTCCGGAAGATGAAGTTTTTATTTCCATAATTTATTCTTGAAAATCAATGATACACTTTTTCCAGTAAAAAAGAATCCACCTTCTCAGTATAATTGAAATTTGTTGATTTTAACAAATCAAGATATGCACTTATAACCTCTGTACTTTTGGTTCCCGGATTATCCCGGACAAAGGTTTCAAATGATGATATTGAGCTATCGTTCAAACGATTAGTCTCAGGACTAAATATCTTTGAATTTTCCATTCCTGACAAAAAAACTCCCAGATATGTCGTATATTTCTCCTGTGCCAGCTTAATTGAAATAAAATCCGGATATCGTGTCATAAAGTTTTCCCAAGCCAGAATCCGTGAAGCAAGCGAATCCACGGGAATAAGGAGGGTGCCGTCTTCGGCAAACCGATTTTGTTGTTCTGTAGAACTGATCGTAAGAAAATCACGATAAGCCTGTGAAAGTCCTGAACCAAAATTTTGCAATAAAAATTTGTTCTCAGGTTCGAGGTAAAAAGCTCCCTCTGATGAACGAAGAAGAATACCGTATGAAACGAGCCTGTTTTTTATCCCGGCTATTGTTTCTGGTGAAGGGGAATGTGTGAGTTGATCGTTGACGAATTCACAATTTTCAAGATAATCTGCAGTCAGGTTATTAATAAAATCATTAAAAATAACCAGCATTGAATCATATGTAGCCGTATCGGCCACGCAGTTTTTAAGGAGCCTCCCGGAAATGTCAAGGGATTTAAGTTCACCCTGATCCAGTTTTTCGAGCACTTGCCGGTAATCGCCTGCCCTGGCCAACTTCAGCTTTGACAATTTTTCCGGATCGGGAATAGTATCGTTTGTAACCAATAGTTTTGCAGCAGTGGTTTTTGGCTCATTAAAATTACATGAAATGAACAAATTAATGATCAGCAAAGTGAAAAAATAACGCATATTACATATTTAATAAGTTGTCCTGACAGTTAAATTACTTCAGCAGGAACCGGTAAAAGTGTTCAAACAACCGGACACATACAAGGTTCAATTTTGTCCACAATTAAAATCTTACAACTTCGGTATCAACCTTGCAATGGCATGTGACATTAACTAAGGGACTAATAGAAATACGGGGCTGCTTTTCATTTCTACCTGTATTCAGTCCCTAACAGGACTGTTCAGAAGGGACAATATATTGGTAATAAGCAAATTACGAATTGACAATAAGTCCCTTAGGGACGGAATGTTTTTTTAGCCGGACAACAATAAAATCAATTAAGATATACCAGTTATAACAGGCGTGATTTAATCAAAGCAGTTTCATTTTCATAACCCGGTTTCCCGAGTAAAGCAAACATATTCTTTTTATATGCTTCAACTCCTGGTTGATCAAATGGGTTTACATCAAGAAGGTAGCCGCTTATACCACAAGCTAATTCAAAGAAATATATTAATTGCCCAAGATAAAATTCATTTAGTTGCGGCACAAGGATCTGCATATTGGGAACCCCTCCGTCGACATGGGCAAGCATTGTGCCAAGTTCTGCCATCTTATTAATATTATCAACTCTTTTGCCTGCAAGAAAATTCAGACTATCAAGATCATTATTATCTGCGGGAACAACTACTTCGAAGTTCACATTTTCAACCGATAATACAGTTTCAAAAAGAATGCGCTCACCTTCCTGAATATACTGCCCCATAGAATGCAGATCACTTGAAAAATCGACACTTGCAGGGAAAATCCCTTTAAGCTCTTTTCCTTCACTTTCGCCGTAAAGTTGTTTCCACCATTCAGCAAAGAAGTGCAATTTGGGATTGTAGTTCACCATTATCTCAACTTTCTTCCCTTTTTTGTAAAGCGCATTTCGCGTAGCAGCATATTGGGCAGCTACATTATCTTCAAACGGAACATTTATACCACATGCCATTTCCATCGATTTTGCACCGTTTACAAGTTCACGTACATTGAATCCGGCAATTGCAATTGCTATCAATCCGACCGGTGTTAAAACCGAATAACGGCCACCAATATCATCCGGGATCACAAAGGTTTTATAACCCTCTACGTTTGCCAGTGTCCTGAGCGCACCACGCTCTGCATCAGTAATGGCAATAATCCTTTTACGGGCTTCATCAACTCCGTATTTCTCCTCAAGGTCCTGTTTCAATAGCCGGAATGCCAGTGCCGGTTCAGTTGTTGTTCCTGATTTGGATATTACGGCACAGGCCCACTCCTTCGTGTCGAGCAGATCGCGTAATTCAAAAAGATAGTCTTCACTAATATTCTGACCTGCAAATAGTACAATCGGAGCTTCAAAACTTCCTTTAATATGTGAAAAAGAATCAGAAAGTGCATCAATAACTGCCTTACTTCCAAGATAAGAACCTCCTATCCCGATTACAACAAAAACTTCGAGATGTTTTGATTGCAGTTTAATCGCCACTTTTTCAATATCATCAAGCATAGCTTCCGAAATAGAAGTGGGAAGTTCTACCCAACCCAAAAATCCATTTCCTTTACCTGTTTTTTCATGTAGTGCAATATTCTTTTGCTCAGTCTCTTTCTTGTAAGATGCAATCTCGTCTTTTGAAACAAAATTGTAAACGTTTTCCAGTTTCAGTGAAATATTAGTCATAAAAAAATAATTTAACGCAGATGTTCTGTTAATAATCGGATCTCGATTGCCGGTGAGATGTTTTCGTAAATGATATTATACACCGAATCAGTGATCGGCATATTGATATGATACTGTAAATTAAGCTCCTTAATACATTTTGTGGAGTAGTAACCTTCGGCAATCATATCCATTTCAAGCATTGCAGACCTTACGGTATAGCCTTTGCCGATCATTGTTCCGAAAGCACGGTTACGTGAAAAATGAGAATATCCGGTAACGAGGAGATCACCGAGGTAAGCAGAAGATTTAATATCTCGTGTGATAGGGTGAACAGTATCGACAAACCTCTTAATTTCCTGAATGGCATTTGACATCAATACCGCCTGAAAATTATCACCATAGCGAAGACTATGTGAAATTCCGGCAGCAATAGCCATAATGTTTTTCAGAACAGCAGAGTATTCCGTACCCCAAATGTCGTCCGAAATATGGGTACGAATGGATGGACTCTCAAGCAGCATGGCAAACTGTCTTGCCCTTTTAACGTCAGGGCTGGCGATAGTGAGGTAAGAAAGAAGGTCGCGTGCAACTTCTTCAGCATGGCATGGTCCTGCAATTACCCCGAACTGATCGAACGGCAGCTCATAAAACTCGTGAAAAAATTCACCAACAACCAGGTTCTCCTCAGGAATGATTCCCTTAATGGCAGATATGACATACCGTTCGCCAATATCTGTTGTAAGATGGCTAAGTGTATCTTTCAGAAAAGCTGATGGCGTCACAAAGACCAGAATATCTGAATCTTCAACAATTTTATTGATGTCTGTATAGAAATTAATTCTCGACATCTCAAACTCCACTGACCGCAAATAATTGGGATTATGCCTGAACTTTTTGAAAAGCACGATATTCTCCTCCTTGCGGATGAACCAATTCAGCTCAGGTAAATTATAGGTCAGTATCTTTGCAAGTGCTGTTGCCCAACTTCCACTTCCAATAATTGCTACCCGGCTCTTTTCGTTAATTTCAGTCATTTTACTGACAAATTAATTTATCCAATTTGAAACATCATACGCTGAAGGGTTTGTTAACCCAAGCTGGTTTTTTTTGTTGAAACCGCATAAATCGTTGAACAATTTTCCTGGTTTCACCTCTTTTAGCTGAGATACTTTCTTAAATCCCATCTTTATCAGGACATCAACCCATTCGACTGGAATTCCTAACTTAAGAAATTTTTCAACTGAATCTTCTTCGGCTCTTTTTTCAGGTTTCATCTGGGGAAACAGGAGGACATCCTGAATAGATGATGAATTGGTCATCAACATAGTAAGCCGGTCAATTCCAATACCCATTCCTGACGTCGGGGGCATCCCGTATTCGAGGGCACGCACAAAATCCATATCAATAAACATAGCCTCGTTGTCCCCTTTCTCCGACAACCGGAGCTGTTCCTGGAACCGGTCTAACTGATCGATCGGATCGTTTAATTCAGTATAGGCATTACAAAGCTCTTTCCCGTTCACCATAAGCTCAAACCTTTCAGTGAGTTCGGGATTATTCCGGTGCTTTTTGCACAGTGGGGACATCTCAATAGGGTAATCGATAACGAATGTTGGCTGAATATATTGGCCTTCGCATTTCTCACTAAAAATCTGGTCAATCAGTTTCCCTTTCCCCATAGTATTATCATGCTCAATTCCAATATCCTGGCACACTTTGCGAAGGGCGTCCACATCCATTAATGAAATGTCGAACCCTGTCTGTTCCCTAATTGCCTCACACATTGTAATACGCCTGAACGGACGATTGAAAACAATCTCATTATCACCCACCAAAACCGACCTCTTCCCATGAAGATCAAGAACTACACCCTCAATTATCTCTTCCGTAAAATCCATCATCCAGTTATAGTCCTTATAGGCTACATAGATCTCCATAACCGTGAATTCCGGATTATGTGAACGATCCATCCCCTCATTGCGGAAATCTTTGGAAAATTCGTAAACCCCTTCAAAACCCCCAACTATCAGTCTCTTTAAATATAATTCGTTCGCCACACGAAGGTAAAGAGGCATATTGAGGGCATTATGGTGTGTAATAAAAGGGCGGGCGGCGGCTCCACCGGGAATAGGCTGCAGGATTGGTGTTTCAACCTCAGTATATCCCCTGTCGTTAAACATCTTGCGCATCTGATTAATGATCTTTGTCCTCTTTAGGAAAACCTCCTTAACGTGTGGATTAACAATCAAATCAAGATACCTTTGACGATAGCGCTGTTCCGGATCAGTAAAAGCATCGTATGTCTTACCCTCTTTTTCTTTTACAACCGGCAATGGTCTTATCGATTTGCTTAGCAAGACAAGCTCCCTGACATGGACAGTCGTTTCACCCATCTGGGTAATAAAAACATACCCCTTTACGCCAATGATATCCCCAATATCGAGAAGCTTTTTGAAAATTTCATTGTAAAGTGTTTTATCCTCCCCCGGGCATATTTCGTCGCGACTGACGTAGATCTGAACCCGTCCGGTTTCATCCTGTAGCTCACCAAAAGAGGCCTTGCCCATAATACGTTGGCTCATCAATCTTCCTGCCAGAACTACCTCCTGAAGATTGGGAATCTGAGGATCAAAAGTGGAAATTATCTGATTGGCCGTGACAGTAATCCGGAACTCATTCGCCGGGTACGGATTGATCCCGATATCCCGCAGTCTCTGCAATGATTTGCGGCGTATAAGTTCCTGTTCGCTTAATTCTATAATGCTCATTTCAAGTGTTTGCCTTCTGTTTTTCGAAAAATATGTGCAAAGGTACAAAAAGATATCCTTTTGGAAATGTTTACTTTTTAGTATATTTGGAGAAATTATTGGAAGCTGAAGCCTGAAGTAAGAAGTTTGTATGCAAAAATCGTGGAGAATTAAAGAACCTGCTGATATTAACGATCTGAAGCACCTGTCTGCGGCATTGAATGTGGACATGGCAATAGCGAATTTACTGATTCAGCGCGGTATTAATACATTCTCAGAAGCCCGTTCGTTTTTCCATCCCAAACTATCGGATCTGCATGATCCATTCCTGATGAAAGATATGGATAAAGCTGTAGCCCGTATCAAAAAAGCAATAGATAATGACGAGAAAGTTTTGGTTTACGGGGACTACGATGTTGACGGAACCACATCTGTCGCATTAATGTATTCATTCTTAAGAACCAGACTTTCCAATATTGATTACTACATCCCCGACAGGTATATGGAGGGATATGGAATATCTCGTATTAGCATCGATTATGCGGCTAAAAACTGCTTCTCTCTGGTAATTGTTCTTGATTGTGGAATTAAGGCGATTGAAAAGATAGCATATGCCAAGGAGCTGGGTATCGATTTTATTATCTGTGATCATCATAATCCGGATGATCAGATACCTGAAGCCGTAGCAGTGCTGGATCCGAAACAGCCCGGTTGTATGTATCCCTTTAAAGAACTCTCCGGCTGCGGTGTGGGATTTAAACTGGTTCAGGCTTATTGTATGATTCAGGGTATACCGGATGAGGTCGCATTCGAACTTCTCGATCTCGTTGTTGTTAGCATTGCATCTGATATTGTTCCTTTAACCGGAGAAAACCGGGTATTGGCCTATTTCGGATTACAAAAACTAAATTCCAATCCTTCAACCGGACTTAAAACTATTATCAAGTACGCCGGTATGACAGGCGAAATCAAAATCAACGACATCGTATTCAAAATTGGTCCAAGGTTAAATGCATCAGGAAGGATTGAACATGGCAAAAAATCAGTTGCCATCCTGCTCGCCGAGGATGCCAAAGAGTTGGATGATCTGGGAATCGAAATAAATTCCTACAATGAAATAAGGAAAACACTCGACCGCGATATTACGCAGGAGGCACTGGAAATTATTGAGAAAAGCCAGTTTTACGAGGGACGTGTATCCACTGTAATTTATAACCGTGACTGGCACAAGGGGGTACTCGGAATTGTAGCCTCAAGACTAACAGAATATTATTACAGGCCCACAGTAGTTTTAACCGAATCTAACGGACTTGCAACAGGCTCCGCGAGATCAGTCGGTGAATTCGACCTGTATGAAGCAATCAGTGCCTGCGCCAGCCTGCTCGAATCTTATGGAGGACATATGTATGCTGCCGGTCTTTCTATGAAACTTGAGAATGTTGCTGAGTTTTCGCGTCGTTTCGAACAGGTTGTGAGAAATTCTATATCTGATGAACAACTTAAACAAACCATTGAAATTGATGCAAAAATCTCATTATCCGATCTTTCTTCTAAATTTATGAAGCTGCTTAATCAATTTGAACCTTATGGACCGCATAATATGATGCCCACTTTCCTGACCGAAAATGTTTTTGATTATGGAACCAGCCGCCTGGTCGGTAAAAGCAGTGAACATCTGAAACTTGACCTGATAGAAGCCAATCGTTCAGCCACCGTCTTTTCCGGAATCGCTTTTTCTCAATCGGAACATATCGATATGATAAAAAAATCACTTCCTTTCGATATTTGTTATTCCGTTTCGGAAAATGAATACCGGGGCAAAACCTATATGCAATTAAACGTCAGGGATATAAAACACCGCCGCGATGAGAACTAAAACATTCCTTGAATAGGTGAAACAATTCAGGTAAAGTGTTAACATCAGAATCAGCAAATATTAAACTTCGCTTACAGGAAGCCATTAATGGCGGACTGCCCGGAGAAAAAGCACATCGGCTGATGTTGCCAAACGGGCGTGACCTATACCCTTTATCAACAGAAAACGAGATCATTCAAAGCAGCGTCCTGGTGGTACTTTTTCCTCATAAAGGAAAGATCAATCTTTGTTTAATCCGAAGACCATCGACAATGAAAAACCATGGCGGACAGATTGCTTTCCCGGGAGGAAGGTATGAGATTACAGACAAGGACCTGATCCATACTGCCCTGCGTGAATCTTTTGAAGAAATCGGCATTGAATCTGATCAACTTGAAATCCTGGGTGCACTCACACCTTTGTACGTTCAGGTAAGCAATTTTATAATCAATCCTTTCATCGCATGGTGTGAAAACCAGCCTGATTTTAGAATTGACCATAGTGAAGTTGATGAAATATTTATTATCCCTGTTGAGAAATTCTTACTTAAAAAAACGTACCGTGTACGAAAAGTCTTTACCTCCCGCGGCACTTTAATTGTACCTGGTTATTTCATTAATCAGCTATTTATATGGGGGGCTACTGCAATGGTAATGTCAGAATTCAATGAAATTTACTTGTCGTTAAAGTGGCCTGATCGGATTAGCCGGATTGCAGGCGATTAATTGCAAAACCTGGATGATGCTGGAACTGGAACGGACGAAAACTCTTCCAATTAAAAATCTCACCGTTTTTTGCAATATTGCGCTTCACAACGCGCTAATTAATTTGCTTTCCCAATTCCTTTATTTTAGAGGGACTTGATGCATGTTTCATCAAAATTTTTCCGCTTTCATTGATAAGAATATACCAGGGAATACTGATTGAACCATTCTGATCAAATATCATTCTCAGGTTTGCAGTCATTTCTTTATTTGCCCTGATATGATAACCTTCCAGATTGTAATACTTAATCATATCTTTCCATTGTTTATCTTTCTCATCTTTATCTATAGAGATATAAAGAATTTTTACATGCCTGGAATCAAGCAATTTTGTTAATTCAACTTTGTGCTTAAATTCGGCTTTGCATGGTCCACACCATGTTGCCCATACATCAACATAGATCTTATTCCCTTTCAATGACCTTACAGCTTCTTTCAGCTCTTTGATATTTTGATAATCTTCAATAAATCTTATTTTGCGACTAAATTCAGATTCAGAAATTTTGTGAAATTTAATATCTTCATTGATCAGTGGAGTCAGATATTTGGTATAGCTACTATTAGGATAGTCTTTGTTAAATTGGTTAAATAGTGTAATTAATTCATTTTCATATTCTTTTTGTAGACTTTCAAGATAAATATAAATTGCCGTGTAGCTTTCTAATATTGTGTTTGGCAGATATTTTCCCGCTTCTGTGATATGGTGAATTTTGTAAAGATTGTTTTTCCTGATTTCCTCAAGTTTCTCCTGACTTAAATCATTATTCACATATTCTTTGAAATTAAATATTTAATCCATACTGTAGTTGCTTTTACCGCTGAGTAATAACAGGTTCTATCTATCTTAATCAGGTTAAGAAAATCTTTGGATATTTTTCCTTTATTGATAATGCAACCGAATCTTTTAAAAATACTCTTGCCCCCAATTGAATATGTACAGGGTTAGACAATTTATTATACTGATTTTGTGCAACTTCATTTTCCCCAATAATCTGAAAATTGTCCTTAGCTTTATTTAAATCAAAAATAACATTATAGTTTTTTCCAGGTTCGATAATGACAGCGCCCTGGGTTGTCTGTGATGCTCTTAATTTTATAAATGCCGGTTTTTTTGTATTAAAAACTATCTGAAACTTTCCCAAAGAATCAGGTTTAATTGAATCACTTACCATCCAGTCGCAGATTCCTTTAAGAGGAACAGTAAATTCTATTTTATCCGGCATTTTACCTATAATCTTCCCATTAATTACAACTTCATTTTTTTTGAGGGTACATCCTGACAAAAATGCAATTAACATTGTTAAAATGATGTAGCAGAATTTCATTCTTATCATTTGTTTAAATGTATGTCAACATTTATAAAATCTTCCTTTTCAGTCATAAAAAGTCCATGAGAGACCAAAGGATGCAGCGGCAACCTGGGCGGCATAACCCGGAGTAGTATAGTATCCGCTTCGTTTAAACTTAGTGCTGATGTTTGAATATTTTACATAAAACCTGGTCCTCTTGATTTTCAGGTTAATAAATATATCGGTCCATGGATAATTACCAATTTTTTCGATGTCCTGGACATAAAACATCCCCAATGCAGGACTGTAATAGTCAGCGTAATATTGGGCATCATATCTTACGTCCACGCCAAACTGAAAAGTAAGGACTTTTGAAAGCAACCCTTCAATATAGACTGCATTCCGTGTCGAAATTGCCGGCACATGCATATATTTTTCAGTAGTCGATTTCTGAAAAAGCACCCCGTTCTTAACATTGAACCCTCCGAATTTAAAATCTTTATTTAAAAAAATCTGGGCTACCGAAAATTCAGAACTTGCCTGGCCCGGAAGGGAAGCTCCGTTCCAGTATATAAAGTTATTGATAATCGAGTATTTAATTCCTGCCCTGAATCGTCTTGAAGGATTGTCATATAAAGCACCAATCTTTAATTCATATATCTTATTAAAATTATTTTCCCACTTAAAATGATTGGAATAGTAATGGTTGTAGAAGTAATCAGGAGTTGTATTGCTCATACTCCCGCTAATTCTGAATAAAGATGTATCTTTTGACGTTCTGATTGGCTTTTCTATATAGCCTTCAAGGTTAAAATCAGCAAACCGGTATCCCTGGATATAGTACCTTCCCGACGCGTTCCAATTCCAGAAATTTCCTGTGGATCTGAAGATTGAACCGCCTGCGAAAGTATTGGCTATATTGTCAGACTGCGTAAGTCCCAAGGGTGGTTGCATTATACCGGGAGTGTAAATTAATGCCTCTCTGGGGAAGTAATAACTGATTAAATCATTTCCAATATAGGCTTGTTTACCAAAAGTGTATTTCCGGTCGGGGGCTTCCACAGCTTTAATATAGAACATATTTGTAACCCGTTTCATTCCCGATTTATCCTGGGTCGATGGCAAAGTCGTAGTTCCGGTGGTTGATTTTATGTATGGAAGATGTTCTGTTCCATAAAAAAAGACCTTACCCCGTGCATCAGCATATTCGAAGGACGGGTTCGGTTCAACTTCCTCAAAAAAGCGTGAATTGTCAGTAAATTCGAGTGTATGCATCAGGGCAAACCGGGTAATAAATTTCTGAAATATTTCTTTTTTATCCTGCTGTTTTATCCAAGTTCCAAATTTATACTGGTGGGAAATTACACCAAAAGAATTTTTAGTTTCTGCAGATGTACCGGTAAACCAAACTGGCATATTTTCAGGTTTCAGATCAGGATTTTCAATGTCCGCTGGAAAGAGCAGTCCACCGTTCTCCTGATTCTTGAATTTGTTTTTACCAATCGTGAACCATAAATCGTACCTTTCAACATTATAACTCGCAAAAAAGTTCAGGCTATTATCTTTTGCCTCCTGGCTCAGATATTTCCCCTGTGAAGATATTGAATTGTATGAAAATCCAACATTCAATGTAGGATTAATATTCTGTGTATGAAACACATTCAGCCATGATTCCCCTTTTGGCTTATTGCTGAACCATTGTCCGTATTCGAGCAATGTGAATGGTTTAGTAGTATTAAAAAACCGGATATCCTGGGGCCACCTGGCATAATATTTATAGTTTCGAAGGAACAAGAATTCCTCCGGGCTGAACTGCCTTTCAAAATAATCATTGTTTTGAGCTGAATTGCCCAGATTTCCGAGCGTTTGTGTGGTAACAGATTTTTTTAATAAAGGGTTATATGTTTGAAAATCAGCGAAGGCAGTATCAAGACGGGCGTTATTCAGTTGGGAATATCCATTCTGTAATTGATAAACCTTCATTTTGAAAACAATCGTGTCCTTTTTTGAAGCTGAATTTTTTTTATTGGGTGCATAACCTCCCTTCCCCCGGCTTTGTCCGGAATAATTGCTGCTACTATTCCTGTTTTGGGAATAGGTAAATCCAGATACAAGGAAAATGGCAATAAGAGGCAGAAATTTGAACTTAATACCCATAGGCCGCAAAGATATGTAATTCCAATCATATGATGCAATGGAGCAGAGAAGTCAAATTTTATGTATTAGATGATATTGTTGTGAGGAAGATTTTAATATTAAATGATTTTTTCAAATATAAGGTCAAAATATTTTCAGGATTGGCTTTTATGAGAGATGTCAAAACATGGAAGTAATATTAGTTTAGTACCTAACGGTACACGAACATTGTATTTCATTAGTATTCAACCTGGACAAAAAGGTACTTCTCGTCAAAATCAACCTCAAATTTCTCTAATAATTCATGATATTCTTCTCTAAAAGTCTTTCTTCGAATTAGGCAGCCATCAGATTTTTTGTGAGAGGGAACAAATAGTTTAACAAAACAGAGTTTGTCCTATAACATAATAAACCCCCTAACTAAATCCCCCGCTGATATATTCCCTGGTAAGCTGATGTTTAGGGTGGTTAAATATTTGATCGGAAGTACCAAACTCGACCAATTCGCCGAGATACATAAATGCAACATAATCGGCTATTCGCTTTGCCTGCCTAAGGGTATGGGTAACTAAAACTACGGTATATTTTTCTTTTATGGAAAGAAAAAGTTCTTCAATAGTCTTTGAAGATATCGGATCCAAAGCAGATGTTGCCTCATCACCCAGAATGATTTCGGGCTCAACGGCAAGTCCCCTTGCAAGACAAAGTCGTTGCTGCTGCCCTAGGGAAAGTCGTGATGCCGGCGATTTTAACCTGTCTTTGACCTCGTTCCACAGTCCGACAGCTAACAGCTGATTACGGGCAATTTCATACAATTTTCTTTTGCCCCTTACTCCGTGAATCCTTGGACCATAAACTACGTTCTCAAGAATTGACATGGGAAGCGGACATGGCCGCTGTGCCAGCAGCCCCATTTTCTTCCGGATATGAGTAACTTCGGTATCTTTGGCATAAATATCCTCCCCATCTACAAAAAGCTTTCCCGTAATTTTCACGTCAACCGAATCATCATGTAAACGATTGAAGGCACGTAATAATGTGGTCTTACCACAGCCGGAGGGTCCAATAATGCAAGTAATGCTTTTATCGGGGATCGACATATTAATGTCTCTGAGAATGTGGTTTCCCTGAATAAAAAGGTTTAGCTTCTCAACTATGATGTGAGTTTTAAGGCTCCGGGAAGGATTTTTCACTTTTGACTTTGGTACTTCTGAAATTAAAGGATCAATAATCAGTTCCATATGAATTAAATTTTATTTTTAGACAGTCTGCGGCTGAAATACCTTGCTGAAAAACTCAATATGAGAATAATAATAGTCAGAACCAGAGCCGCTGAATAAGCCCTGTTTTGCACTTCATCAATCGGACTGCTTAACTGAAAGAAGATTGCCAGCGGCAAAGTGGCGGTAGGCTGAGTCAGGGAAGTGGGTATGCTGTCGGTGTATCCTGCCGTAAACAGGACTGTTGCCGCATCCCCAATTCCTCTGCCGATTGAAAGAAGTACCGCTGTTGAAATACCTGGCAGCAGTTGCCTGATAATCACCTTTAATGTTTCATAGTTGGTTGCACCCAGTGATTTTGTAGCTTCAACCAGATCCGGGGAAATTAATACGGCGACTTCATCAATCGAACGGATCATGACAGGGATAATCAACATGCTTACCGCGATAATCCCTCCGAGCAGCGAGGCTTGCAAGCCAAAGAATATCATCACTGTAAATCCAAAAGCACCATATACTATTGAAGGTATACCGAACAGTACATCAAAGGTCAACCGGGCAAAGGCGGCAAAACGGCTTTTTCGCCGAAGGGTAAAGTTCAAATACATCACAACAGGTACGCTAATCATCAGACTTATTATAACCGAGAAGAAAATCAGATATAGTGAACCAATTATTGCATTAAGAATTCCACCCTCTTTGCCGAGATAGAATCCTCCGCCAGGTATTTGTGAAATCATTTCCCACGAAAGTGATGGCAGTCCCTTTTCAATAACTACAAAAAGTATATACAACAATACACTTAATAAAACTACCGTTGAACCGATCATAAGGCATTTGAAAAACAATTCCTCCAATCTCTTCATAGTTTGTATCTTTTATCTATCTGGACCAGTACCAGACGTGAGATCACATTGAAAACCACGATAATAAAGAAAAGCAAAAAGGCGGCCAGCATCAGGGCTGATTCGTATTTTGGTACAGACATCATTTCACCATAATTATTTGCTATCAGAGCCGGAATCGGATAACAGGCGTCAAAAATTGATTTGGGAATGTCTGTAAAATTACCACACACCATCAGAACAGCTATTGTTTCTCCAAAAGCCCTTGAAATAGCAAGGACAGTGGCCGCGACAATACCCGGAACTGATTTTCGTAACACGACCTTTTTAACTGTCTGCCATTTTGTGGCTCCCAATGACATTGAAGCTTCGCGCATCTCTTTTGGAACAGCTAAAAATACCTCCATTAATATGCTGATAATTAATGGCGTTATCATGATTGCAAGAACTATCCCTCCGGCCAGTACGCTGTACCCTGTCGATAAGGCATTAAAATGAGGTGCCACCTTTTCAGATATAAACGGCACAATGGTCAGGGTTCCCCAAACCCCGTAAATCACAGGTGGTATTCCTGATAACAAATCAACAACAGAACTAAAAGCCCGGAGTATACCGGGCGAGGCATATTCAATTATATAAACAGATGTTAGTAACGACAAAGGCAAAGCAATAATAATAGCAATACCTGTGACATATAATGTGCTGATAATATATGATGCGAAGCCGAAATCACCCTTGAATGGCCTCCAGTTACTGGTTGTCAGCAGTGTCCAAAGACCTTTCTCCTTTATAATAGATAACGAATTTACAAATAATCCGCCTCCGATCAGGAAAAGAAAGAAAATCGCCATCACTGTCGCAAACAACATGTAATGACGTGCAATGCTATCTTTTAATAATCTGGATTTTAACATTCCTATTTTAAGTTGGCGATACCTTTATCAATGATCTCCTTCGATAAATTAATATATCCGGTTTCGTTAACAAATTTTTGACCATCAGTAAGTACCCATTTTAAAAATTCAATGGTTAGTATGTTTTTTGGTTTGCCGTTCGTAACAAAATAAAGATCTCGCGCCGGGGGTGAAGGGTATTTGCCTGATGCAATAGCACCGATCAGATCATTCATCGAATCATAAAAATTCTCGTCCGGATCAATCTTTCCATTTTTATTCAGATCAATAGGGACAACCCTTATCCCCGGAATTTGTTTTTTTGTATTGAAATCGTAAGCATAACCAATATTGTTAAAACCTATTCCTATCGGATCTTTCTTAACAGCCAAAGCTAATCCAGGGTCGCCAAAAACACCGCTGCCAATAAGATCTTCCTGCTTCTTCCCAAAATATTTTGCCCAGACTTCAGCAGCACCACAGGCATCAGAGCGGGTATAAACATGGATCGGGGCCTTCGACTTCGTATTAAACGCCTGGGACCAGGTTTTATATCTGCCTGTAATCCAGATATCATTGCCTGCATCAGGTTTTAAACCAAATGTAAGAATCTCATTCAATGACGGATTATGAGCGTTTACAACGGCAACAACTGCGTCTTTGGTAACCGCAAATCCCAAGGCCCCCTTTTTCACCTCTTCGGGATAAATTTCACGAGAGACCATACCAATATCGACCATGTTATTCAAAACATCTGTCATTCCTTTACCGGCTCCCCCGGCCGATATGTCAATCTTAACATCAGGATTGGCTTTTTTGAACTCTTCGGCCCATTTTACGGCCATCGGATACAAGGCAAATGCACCTGAGAAAGATAGCCGTCCTTCAGACTTGACCTGCCCCAATATCTGATGCATCATCATAAAGTTACACGTCAACAGCATTAGAACTAAAATGGATAATTTGGGTTTCATCTTTGAAATATATTTAAATAATTAAAAACTGGATTGTTTTGTTTTTAATCAATAAATCAAGAACGTCGTTCGTTGTTTGCGCAAAGTTAATTAACGATGCAGCACCTAAAATCAAAACAAGAATGAGTTTTTTCAAGATTATTTACTTTTTACTTAAACCAAATATTTTCATTCAAAATAACCTACAATATCGACCAATTTAGTGTACATTTGCATTGGATAATTTAATCTCTGATATTAAATATTGCATACTCCAAACTATAAAAAAATAACAATGTTTGACCAAATCACCCGGCTGTACGATTGTAATGATTGTTTATTCAGGCTTATAACCTGTCAATTTATTGCTGATGATGAATTTGAACCGATCCGTGCTGCCTCTATTCAACTTCATTTTAAGAAAGGGGAAACAATTTTTAAGCAAGGGACCAAGTCATCCCATCTGGTATTTTTGCATAAAGGGATTGTAAAATTCATCGACGAGGTGGACTCAGGAAAGGATTTTATTTTAGCCATTGTAAAGGGGCCTAAATTGCTTGGTGCTTCCAACTTGTTTTTCAAAGAAACTAATGTCCTTTCGCTTGTTGCTATTGAAGAATGCGATATTTGTCTGATCGATCAAAAATTACTAATGAGTGCAGCTGTCAGACATGGTGAACTATTGCTGGCCATGTGCGAACGGTCAATCGAGATGTTTCAGTCATCAATTTTTAATTTTATAAGTCTGGCGCATAAACAGGTCCATGGACGGATCGCAGATATTCTTATTTATTTGTGGGAACATGTTTACAAGGATAGTGAATACGATTTTAATCTTTCCCGTAGAGAGATTTCCGAGTTTGCCGCTTGTTCGCATGAGAATGCTATCACAACACTTTCAAAGTTTAACAAAGAAGGGTTAATCACATTAAAAGGCAGGACAATAGTAATTAATGATATCGAAAAACTATACACTATTAGTAAAATCGGATAAATATTAAGATATGTTACTTTCAAAAAAAACAAGATATGCAATGATCGCAATGATAAGACTTGCCAAAGAATATGGCAATGGGGCAATCATGATTGGCGACATCGCAAAAAGCGAAAAAATCCCAAGGCGATTTTTGGAAAATATACTTCTTGAATTAAAGAAGCTGGGTTTACTGGGAAGCAAACTTGGAAAATCAGGGGGGTACTATTTATTGAGAAATCCCGCTGAGGTTGCGCTTTCAGATATTGTCCGTCATTTCGAGGGGACAATTGCAATGCTCTCGTGTGTTTCTGAAAAGTCATACCAGCCCTGTGAATTTTGTAAAGATGAATCACTTTGTAAAATTCGCTCTACATTTAAAGCAGTAAGGGACAGCACCTTTAATATTCTCAGCAAAACCACTTTAAAAGATCTCAACTCTTAAAACTGAACCGGAATAAATCTTCAGGCATAGATAGGGCATGCTGAAAAATAATTCTTTGAGATTGTATGGAAAGTTTTTTTAAACCACAAAGCACACCAGGCCTAAACGAAGTACACAAGTGTATAATTTTGTTTCTCAGCTCTTTGCGAACATTGTGAATATCCTTTGTGTTCATTTGTGGTTAATTATTTTATGCTTATGGGACACCTTCTAATAATCATACACACAAAAATATGATACAAATAAAATGGTCATAAATAATCAAAAAACCTTGCTCTTATATATAACCTGAATAATTCTATACTTTTTAAGCAGGCCCTTCCATATTTATAACGGCGGCAACCATCAATGATCTAATATGTTAATCAGCGCTTTTTCATCGTCCCGCACCCATTCGGGCTGGATATTGAAATGATGAATATCATAACGATTAAGCGTTGCACCCACTTCTCCGAGAATAAGTTCAAAACAGGAGATTTTATAATCCCCGTCCAGGTCGAGATGGGCTTCGAACATCATCTCATGATCATCGAGTTTCCACACATGAACGTGATGAATATTTTTAACCCCTTGAATCTTAGTTATCTCAACAGCAATATCTTCGATACTGATATGCTGAGGGGTAAATTGCATGAAAATTCTTAGAGCAGCATAGAAAATGCCCCAGCTACTATAGATCAGATATATTGAAATCGCAATTGTCAATATTCCATCTACCCAGTATACGTTAAGAAACGTTATGGCAATGCCTCCTATAAAAACTGCAACGGAAGTGAGCATATCAGTAAACAGGTGTAAATATGCAGAACGCACATTGATATCGTCTTTTGCACCTTTTTTTACAAGAAGGGCGCTGGCTCCGTTAAAAAGAATTCCAAGCGCAGCAAGATAAATCACAATAATTCCGTCAATAGGAGTTGGGGCCATTAACCGGGCAACAGACCCTTGTATCAGAATGGTTGCAATAATCATCAAAAATGCTGCATTGATGAAGGCTGCAAATATACCTGCCCTCTTATAGCCAAAGGTTTGTTTCAGTGTTCTTCCCCGTCCTGAAAGTTTTATCGCTATATAACTAAATATCAGCGTAAGAACATCACTAAAATTATGCGCGGCATCCGATAAAAGAGCCATACTTCCTGATAAAAATCCCCCAATTATCTGAGCAACAGTAATCACGGTGTTAAGAATGACAGGAATAACAAGATTTTTCCCGTTTACATCGCTGTGACTGTGTTGCTCTTTATGCATCAGAATCTGTTTAATTTTCTGTTTTAACCTCTTCAGGTTACAATTAATAATATTTTTTATTCCAAAAACTTTACACTCATGATAATATAACAACAAATATAGGGTGTTTTTATCAGCTACAATATTTCTCTACATTTGTTCAATGATACATTTTGGTAAATATCCATATATGATTATGCCGGCAAAAAAAATTCGTAATATTATCTTTGATCTGGGTGGAGTCATCCTTAATATTAATCCGCAGTTAACGGTAAATGCCTTTAGAAAACTCGGATGGAACGATTTCTATAAAGAGCGCCAAAAGTCTTTGAATAAAGAGCTCTTTTATAGTTTTGAAGGGGGATATCTGTCTCCGGAATTATTTCGAAAAAGTGTCAGACAAAGGATTAAAAACGACATATCCGACGCAGATATTGATCTGGCCTGGACAGCAATGATCCTTGATATTCCGGCCGAAAGAGTCAGGTATCTTGAAGAGCTGAAAAAGAACTACCGGATATTTTTATTGAGCAATACCAACGAAATCCATAAGATAAAATTTCATAGAATTTTTGAGGAAGATTTTGGCTATTCTTTTTACGGGTTGTTCGAACGAAATTTTTATTCCTATAAGATGGGATTGCGAAAACCCGATCCCCAAATTTATATTCAGGCATTGAATGAGGCTGGGATAATTGCCGGAGAAACGCTTTTTATTGATGATATGGATGAAAACATACAAGCAGCACAAACCTTAGGAATAAAAACATTGCTTATCCAACCTGAAACTTTGATAGAGAATCTGACTCGTTATCTTGAAGATAATCAACAATAACCGCACTTCAACCTCCAAAAAACATTCTAATTGTCTGAATAATCTTAAATATTGCATGGTTTCTATTTATTTCAATACATTAAATTTTGAACCCATTTATTAGGAATCTTTCGAACATTTTTTACTTTTACAAAAAATGCTTGCTATGACTGTAAAACGTACTTTCGATATTCTGGAGCACTGTCTTAAGAATTTTCCCCGTGCTGATGCTGTTTGCGGGAAATACGATAACCAATGGATTCCGTTTAGTACGGAGCAATTTGCCCGTAAATCGGAATTGCTGGCACTTGGATTGCTGGCGCTTGGACTCAAAAAGGGAGACCGGGTAGCCACTGTATCCGGCAACAGACCTGAGTGGAGTTTTGTCGATATGGCACTTGCAATGGCCGGAGCTGTTCATGTACCTGTCTATCCTACAATCAGCGAAGATGAATATTACTATATATTCAGTCACGCCGGGACCCGCTTTATTTTTGTTTCGGACGACAAGCTGTTTAAGAAATTGAACCCGATGGTAGGAGAGATTGCTTGTCTTGAGCAGATTTTCACTTTTAACCAGGTTGAAGGGGCAACCAATATCGATTATCTCTATAATTTAGGTGAAGCACACGAACATGAGCTATTGCAAACGCTGGATGAGATAAAGAAGTCTCTTGGTGAAGAGGAGATGGTTACGATGATTTACACCTCCGGAACCACAGGCATCCCGAAAGGGGTTATGCTTTCACACCGGAATCTTGTCTCGAATTTCACCACTCATGCACATAACTTTGAGATGGGGCCTGCTCATAAAGCTATCTCATTTTTACCGCTTTGTCATATTTTCGAAAGGATAGTCAATTACAATTTTCTCTACAAAGGGATAGGTATGTATTATGTTGAGACTCTCGCCCAGATCATGCCTGCTATTAAAGAGGTTCAACCCCATATTTTCTGCGGTGTGCCCCGTTTACTCGAAAGGGTTTACAATAGCATCCTTACCAAAGGGAAACAACTCAAAGGGGTCAAGAGGAAACTTTTTTTCTGGGCCGTTGACCTTGGTCGTGATTACGAGCACAATATGAAAATGACCACATGGTACCGTTTGAAGCTGGCTGTAGCCGATAAGTTGATCTATTCGAAATGGCGTGCAGGTTTAGGAGGTAATCTTCAGATTGTAGTATCTGGCGGAGCCGCTTTGCAGCCACGTATTGCACGGGTCTTTAGTGCTGCAAAGATCTATGTGCTTGAGGGATATGGTTTAACGGAGACTTCTCCTGTGGTTGCTGTGGGGAATTTGGTTACCCGCGAGTTAAAAATAGGAACAAACGGTCCGGTTTTACCGGGCGTTCTGGTAAAGATTGCAGAAGATGGCGAAATTCTCACAAAAGGGCCTAATCTTATGATGGGATATTACAATGAGCCTGAGCTGACAGCGGAGGTAATCGACAAGGATGGGTGGTTTCATACAGGAGATATCGGCATTCTCGATGAGGGTAAGTACCTTAAAATTACAGACCGGAAAAAAGAGATGTTCAAACTGACAGGAGGCAAATATATTGCTCCGCAAATGATTGAAAATAAACTAAAGGAATCGATGTTTATTGAACAGGTGATCGTTATTGGTGATCACGAGAAGTATGCCAGCGCGCTGATCGCTCCCAATTTCGAATTTCTGCATGAGTGGTGTGCCGAAAATCTGATTCTTTTCAACGACAATATCGAATTGATTAATCATCCAAAAGTTCAGACAGTATTTCTTCGCGAAGTGAAAGAGATAAATAAAACGATGGGACAACACGAGGAGATAAAACGGTTCCGGCTGGTTGCCGATTCCTGGAGTTCTACGACCGGAGAATTATCGCAGACCCTGAAATTAAAAAGAAAGTTTATTGTAACGAGATATAAAGAATTGATTGAAGAGATATATGCCCCTTCGCGCGATGAAGATTAGTACTTTCGGTTGGGTGACTCCTGGCTATTCTTGTTCCGGATAATTTTGTATAAATATAGAAAACAGTTATCTATTAGTTACATAGCTATTTCGCAAATGGCCAGACATATATTTATAGGAGGTCTGGATAATTATAACTACCAATTTCGTTAGAACTGAATACCAACTTTTTCAACCATCAGTGTTGTGGACTTTTCTCCAAAAACTTATAATTACTCAATCGAAAACGCTATTCTTCCAGCATAAAATTAATCAAATTCACTGTAGTATCAACCAGTATCTGACTCCCTATAGGGTTGATGGCTATGTTGAATAGTATAATTAATAAGCTTCAGTTTTGGGTAGAGAGAAAACAATTGCAGAAACCGAATCCACCTTGCCTTATTTGCCATTCTAAATGGTGCATCTCATAGAAAGGGAACTCAAGACAATTGGGGATCACTAAAAAATGACCATCGGCATTAAGTCAGGATACTAAATATTAAAATATGCTTTTGAAACGTAAAAAGCAGTAATATACCTTTGTTCCATTTACAAAATCAAACTTCGAATATGACGTAGAGACTGATACCCTGAACTACTGCATGTGCAAACACCATACAGCATACAAAGGCACTGACTTAATCTTATTTTCGAAACCAAAGTTTTTTCCGGAAATACGAATGGCGTACCTGCAGTTATACTGTTTCATAAACAGGTTGAGTGAGGCAGATTTTGTCCGCTTTCCCTTTTTGACTTCAACCGGAACAACCTCACCGCCAATCTGAACGACAAAATCTAATTCGGCAGTATTTTCGTTTTTCCAGTAAAACAGAGGAAATCCATTACAAACCAGCGCCTGGGCCACATAATTCTCACTGATCATTCCCAAAAACATATTATCTTCTTCAATAGGTGATAATATTGTTTGTGTTGCCATTCCTGACTTCATGGTAAGCATACCGGCATCACTCATATAAAGTTTAAAATCACTCAGATCTGCATATGCTGAAACAGGCATAAATCCGTGAGAAATCTTCTGACATTTAAGTCCTATACCTGCATATACCAGCCATTCAATTGACTCGCCAAAAATGGTCGCTGTGCCCCCTCGCTGTACAGTCTTATATTGAAACTTAACATTTCCCTTTGCCAGTTGTGACGGGATGGAATTGTAACATGCCCTGATCTTAACTGTAGTTGCAGGAAGTGCATACTTTGCCATATCAGCAATGTATTCGTTCAAAATGCGCCCCTGAAGATCTTTTACCGTCAAAAAACTTCCCGTGTCAATAAACTCTTTCACCGCAGCAGGCATTCCACCCACAATAAGATATTTTCTGTAAAGTTCCAGTGCTTCATTGTGAAGGGCATTGGGCATGGACTTATCCTTACTAAAATGATCCAATATAGTATGGCTCAGGGCGGTGTGATTCACCGACCAGAGAAATTCCTCAAAATCCATAGGGTACATCTGCAATTCGTCCACTTTGCCTACGGGAAATGAATATTTCTCCCGATTAACTGCAACTCCTAACAAACTACCTGCTGCAACTATATGATATTGAGGAGCTTCTTCGCAAAAAGACTTCAATGACAACAGGGCACGCGAACAAGACTGTATCTCATCAAGTATTATCAAGGTTTCACCTGGTATAATACGTATGTCGGAAACAGATTCAAAATACTGAATAATATGCAAGGGGTTGAGGTCACCGTCAAAAAAGGAATTGATCTTAATGTTTGTTTCGAAATTGATATATACAAACTTATTAAAATGTGCAGAAGCAAATTCCTTCAGGATATAAGTCTTTCCCACCTGCCGGGCACCATTCAGGATAAGTGGCATTCTCCCCAGGCTATTTTTCCATTTTATGAGTTGATCACTAATTTTTCGTTTCATACTTTGAGGTTTTGAACCCGTTGCAAAATTAGTATTTACTATGATATAATCAAATTATTCTGATTAATTCATAGTAAATGCTACTCAATAGTGAATTCGTAAAAATACTTTTGGGGGCAATAAGACAGGGAATTTCAAATTCCCGGCCGATTACCCCCGGATGGCATATTCTATACAACTGTTCATAAATATCAGATTATCAATAGCTAAAATTTATATCTTCAATTTTTAAATTATGCGACGTTACTATTTTTTCAACTTCCTTTAATTTCTTTATTCGCTCAGCTTGCTCGTTCACCTCTCTTACAAAAGGCTTGCAGGGTTCATATTTTGTAAGCATGTTATATATGATAACAGATAGTTTATGGGTCATGGCTGTTATCGCTTCTTTCCTGCCATTTTAAAATGCTTCCAGTATTTTTCACTTAATTTTTCACGGATATCCCGCATCATTTTAACTGAGTCAAATTTTTTACTCGTTTTCATCATCTTTTAATGTTACAATTTCTCTTGGTGTTATTATTTCAATCATCCTGTAACCAAGTCGTAAGTTGATTGAGTTGTAAAGTCTGATACGTTCAAGATTTACAATGTGCTTAAAATTCCAACTCGCCAAAACATCTGAATATTTCTTTTACTTTTTCTCTAACTTCTTGCCTAGCCAGTTCAAGCTCTTGAAGTGTCAAGTCGGAAATCATAATTCGCTTTGTCCCGACAATGAACTCTTAAAAAAAAGCATTGCTCCATACTTTGAATTCATTGTCAAAGCAGCCGCCAATTACAGATGTGTCCGTATAAACTTTCATACTTACAATGATAAGAAAAGTTGTGCTTCAGTTGTCGAATTATTAAATCCGTTTTACGATGTTAATCAAAGCGAATATTTGTGGTCAACCATGGTTCGACGAATCCGCATCTAACGTTTCATTAAGCAAGATTTGGAATTTGCTCGGCCGCCACCTGGGTATACATAATACATTCAGCGGTTTCCTGCCTGCCTTATCGTTGCAAACGAATGACAGCTAATCCACTTGTTGCAAACGAGTGGGATTCCGGATAATATTTTGACTTCTATTCAATACGATTTTGCAAGATATGGAACCCGCAAGCAGCAGGAATACCTGCACTTAGTTTTAAGATATTGCGAGCGTTATCCCGGCAGGTTACATCCAGCTAATAGTAACAATGCTCCTACAGGTAAAAGAAAATTAAAATTCTTCATATATGATTCTCATAACCTTGGTATAAAATCACTTGTTTTCATAGAGATATTTATAAGTAAAGGGATCAGGTTTTGTTTTTGGATTGATTATTACTATCAGTTTATTTACCATTGCGTTTGATATCGTTTTAATATTCCCTGCGTCTCTATTATCAACCCATTGCAGGTAAAACTCAAATTCCATTTTACCTGTTTCATTGTCGGGGGAATTTACCTCCCAGAGGTTGTTATAAACCATTGCCATCAGGTCATTGATATTGTCAGGGGCCGTATTTCTTCTACTAATTATGTTGTGTTCCCCAAAGGTTACTAATGCCGAATTTTTGGAAGTCCATAACCATCCCCCCTCTTTTTCAGGATAATAAACCCATTCGTCAATGGCCATAAAATCTTTGTTTGATCCGGGTAACTGGTCTTTATAAACCTCGTAATTTACCCCGCCAATACTGGTTAATGGATTTTTAGACCCTGTGGGTACCGGGAACTTGATAAAAAACACTTCGGGTCGGGTTGAGGATAACCTGTCGAAAACAATCTTTACACGTATTCGTTTGGCATTTTTAAAAATTTCAATCTCCCTGCTTGCCTGTTCTAATCGGGGATGATTAATTTTTTGTTTGTAAATATACGATTCGGCCGTTTCCTCTGGTTTTGTAGGGCTTGTCATTTTTGCTTGAATTTCATAGAAGGCCTTATTTCTAAGTTCATTTCTTATTTTACTATCCTCAGTATTTTTAATTTGTTGAAGCTGTCCCCTTTCCAGACTATCCTGCACTTCCACGGCATAAAATTGCGCAATGCCCTTCAAACTTACCTGCAATCCATTACCCCATTCAACAGTTTCTGGCCAACCCAACTGATTCGTTGCAACAATTGTGTTCCTTTTAAAAACAGGCTTAATGATAATTGAATCGGGAGCAAAACGTACGATTGAATTGGCCTTCAGATCTTTTACCCAAAATTTTGCGTCCAGACCGTTGATGAAAATGGGTGCACGGTATCCGTTATCATTCTGTATAATCGAATTGACATTAGCACCGCGAAATCCCCTACTGTCAAACTCAACCCATCCGGAAAAAACAACCGATGAAGTGTTGGCCACATAAATACCTTCTTCCCTGAGGGTAACATCCGTCCGAAGCCTTTGGGACAAGAGCCATTCCGCTTTTGCTTCGGCATTGAAGGCAAGGTTAAAAATAGAATACAGCTGCCCCAGGTTATGACTTCCGAAAGGATCGGTAAGCGTTTTATTTGAGCCATTGGTATGTTCGTAAAATTTTGTAATGTTTTGCTTAATTGATTTTAGGGTTTCTAACGACCTGGCTGAGAGTGGTTTTTCCCAGACTGGTGACTGGATTGCTTTAACTAATTGGGTAGCACTTCGTGCTGCTGCCAGTTCCCTGGGATTAGCTGCCTGACCAAATGCCCACCAGTCAATCCATTCACCTTCGTACACCGGAAGTATTTCGCCTATCATTTTGTCGGCTTTTTCGAGCGCCCTGCCTGCCGTAGTTAGGTTAAGACGTGGTTTTAATCCCAGTTTATTCCATGTATCCACAAAGTCGGCTACTGCGATAAAAGGAGGATCGTTATCACAACGCCACTCGTTTGAAAAGGATGTGATCACAAAATTATAAGGATAACCCTTCTGTTTCAATTCTTGTAATTCTTTCAAAACCCTTTTGTGCGATTCTGTCACATACTCTTTTTGAGAAGACAGCATATCGCCCGGATTGGGGGGCCAGACTGAGGCATTGGCTGCTTTTGACTGCCCATGGTAACGATAAGGAATTCCTGCAAAAAAATCGTATCCAAACCAATATGGCTCACCTAACCAAACCAGAATTTTTCGCCCGTCTGGCATTTTCCACCAGAAAGCGCTGGGACGCTCAAACGGAACACCTCCCCAATGGTAATTAATACCCGTAAAAAGATATTTTCCACCATTATCTAGCAATTGCATGGCCAAGGCTCGTGTAACACCATTTACATCATTTTGAATACCCGTTTTTATTTCAAATTTTTTCCAAAGCTCGCGCGGAATCCATGTTTTTACTGTTTCAATTTCGTTTTCACCTAAAAAAGCATCGAAGTTGTAAGGAATTCCACATACTTCAAACTGGCCGGTGCCAATTACGGTTAATAAATCGTTTCGGCGTTTAGCGTCCGCTTCATTCCACCAATCGTAAATAGGACCAGATACCTCGGCGGTCCAGCAAAAAGGGGTGGATTTATTGGTGGTATTAAGGGCAGCATCAATGGCAATATCGATAAACCTGCGGTGCATTTCGTGCATAACGTCGGGATGATCGGTATAGCCCAGGTCGGTATGGGTAAAATGAACCAGATCGATGTATTCAAATTCATCTTCAATTTTCGGCTGTCCGTTTAAACCTCCAAAAACGAGAATAAAGCTTAATAAGCTAATTATCTTTAAGATTGCTTTATTATTTTTCATAATCTTAGTTTTATTTTTTTTACTTTTCTGTTATTTTCGCCTTATGGGATTAATTTAAACCGTATTGCACCAACAAATTTCTCACCTTTTTTTAGTTTTACCACTGTAACTGCGACTGAACACTCTTTTACTTCATCAGCACCACAGTCCGGTTAATGCTTGGAGAAGTGACGGGAAAAGTCACCAATTCTTTACCTGCGGTGACTTCGATGCAATACTCAAAATCTTCTGTAATTTCAGATGCAGGTATGGTAACCTCAAAGACATTACGATCCATATTTTTCAACGAAATTTCACTGTATTCATGTGGTCCGAGTTTTTTCCATTTCAATTTTCCGGAGATTTCCTTTTCTGCTGAAAGCACCCTGACACGCAAATAGAAATCCTTTCCTTTAGCCAGAATCGATTCATTAGTAGGAACGATCAACCGTGTTTTTCCTGTGTATTCTTTCGATGGGAAAGCCGCTTCAGGAAGAGAAACACCCATTTCAGCCAAAAATTTATCCTGACTGGTTAAAACCTGGTTCCGATGGCCGTTGTGCATTTCGAGGTTAGCCAAAATGCCCATTTCTCCGGTGGTTGAAACTCTTGCAAGCAGCAGTTCTGTTGTTTCCTGCCATTTTTTAGCCAGCTCGAGCCGCCATGGAAGTGCTGTTTGTCCGGCCATCCGACGCTGATACTTTGGATCTTTTTCCTTTTTGATTTCTTCAACCGCTAATTGAAGCTTTTTATACAAATATGCTGTTTCGAGCAACGATTTATTGAACTTGAGGCAGTTCAGCCAGTACTCATAACGTTCGTGGTTGCCTTTTCCAGGCACGGTTGGAAGAATAGCTTCCATTTGTGGAATAAATTTGTAGCGATCAATGCGCGCTGACAATTCATCCAGCGATTTGTTGGTCATGATTCCTCCGGGGCCACCAATCCAGTCGGTTGCATTCAGTGGAGCATCACCTTTATATCCTTCTTTTTGCTCCTTGCCCTGACTATCCAGCCAAACCAACAACTTAACCAACGACTCGTTATAAAATCCGAATTCGGTTTTCACCCAATCGGTATAGAAATCCTTGGTTGGCAAATCACGGTTCGCCGCTTCCGGAAGGTTTTCCCATTGGTTGGCTGACCATGCAGCTTTTGCCAATGCCGAAACATTGGGCGATAACTCGCGTGTACGCCAATGGATTCCTATCAAACCAGTGCAACCGTAGCGGTAAGAATCGAGCGCGTCTTTGCGCAAACGACCCACCCATAATTGTGTGCCGATTAGGTCCGGATCGTCTTCCATCCATGGAATTGACCATTTCGGACGATCGGTAATGTCTTTGAACCCCTTTTCAACCGGCGTGTAACCAACTCCGCGATTGATGCAGCTAAACGGCATATCTTTCGGTAAAACCTTGTCGAATTGTGCACGGTCTTTCGCAGGCCCGAGTACCCAGCCACAGGTTGCCAACTGAAATGGTTTTCCCATATCATTCAGTACTTCGTAAGCCAGTTTCATGTCTTTTTCTGTTTTAGCCACATCAGCATCGGTTGTTCCCTTCCAGGTCCAGTCCTCCGGAGTCCAGAGCCAGTAATAATCAATTGGATAGGTCTTTTGTATGCGGCTAAACATTCCACGATACAATTCCTTAATTTGTTCATCGGTTTCGGCGGTAATGTTGTGCCGCATACGAACATCTTTTGGGATAATCAACGGAGTTTCTGTACCCACACAAACCTTTACCCCCAATGCTTTGGCCTGAGAAAAGGCTTCGTTGAACAACTTTCCCGATTCATTAAAAATCTTCAGGTTTTCGGCTTCTGTATGTGGCCATCCCGAAACATTTTTCATGTAATCGGTGCCATACGTATCCGCTTCGAAAAGTTGGGAAGCTCCGAAACTGAAATCTGAAGTTTTAACCGGGGAATAGCTCCAGGTGCTGTCGTTGGTGGCAAAGTGCATCGATGGATATGCTTTATTCACAGTCCCGTCAGCATTAAATTCACCTTTTTTGCCGATCCAAACCAATGGCTCCGCTTTTGATCCGTTACCATTGAATTTTTCACGAAACGGATAAGTATGCAATCCGAAAAAATTCATTTTCATTTTAACCAATTGCCCGAAAATAGCACTGTAATCATTGGCATTCCACCAGTCCGGTCCTTCCGGAAAATCATGGAAAGGCTGAATTCCACGAACTGCAAACAGTGGTTTCTGCCGGATATCAAGATCAGGAATGCTGAAAATGATTTTGCCATCGGGAACCACATCGCCATGCATATAAAATCGAACGCCCAATTGTTCGGCAAACTCATACGCAGCATACAAAACAGCCTGATCGTTTCCACCGGAAACGATCAACTTCTCGAAATCTCCTGTTTTGGTAGATTTCAGGTAGTATTCTTCTTCAGCCAGATCGCCCGGAACCTGATTCTGACCCTTTCGTTCCAGAATGATAACCTGTCCGGCAGAAGGAGCTTCAGCTTCAGATCCTATCGTAATTGCAGGAAGCAAACCTGTTCGCAGATAAACATACTTCCTGATTTCGCTCGCAGCCAGTGATTCTTTGGCTGTTGCATCTTTGGGAATTAGAATCTGGATAGGCTTCGGTTTGCACGAAACTAACAGCACAAGAATTAAACATAGCAGAATCTGATCCGTTATTCGTTTCATTACATTTTTATTTAAGGTTGTTGATTTAAGGATGTTTATATTTTCCACGATACTCTCTTTTTAGCAATGATGTGAAATTGAGTTTTCTTTTTTCAGAATTGCAATCAGCAGCTTTTGAGATTCCTTTTACCTTAATTATTTCAACTTTAAAAAGGTTTTTGCATCAACACAATAGGGATCAAGGCTAAGCGCTTTTTCAAAATTTTCATTGACACCTTTTGTATTGTTCTGAGCAAGGGAAGTAAATGCTTTTAGCAAATATGCTTTGGCTTTATTTTGCTTTAGCTGGTATCGTTTTACTGCCGATGCAAGGTCAAGGGCCGTGTGTAATTGTTCTTTTAGCAGAGCATTAGCCATGGAATTCATCTCATACAGTAGCGAATCGGCTTGTTGGATTTGCCCCAATTCCCGATATGAAAGTACCTTTGAATATAACACATGTGGATCGGCGATACCTCCCCATCCATCATTATCGGTGGCATTTATACATTTGTTAAAATATATATTGGCATTTTGTAGGTCGCCCAGGTTTTTATAAGCTAAACCGGCATAATAGTATGCCATCCACGACCGTGCATCACGCAGTAAATCGAGATTCACTGGAAATTCCAGCGCAGCAAGAAAATCGTTAAGGGCAGCCTTGAAATTTTTCTTTGCCATTTGTTTCTTTCCTCTTAAAATGTGTGCATCGACCCATTTGAAATGCATGCCTCCCTCAAAACTTTCGTACGAATGAAAATGTCTGTCTTTCATAATTTCAATCGCTTTATCATACTCACCGCCCAAAACAAGGTGTTGTACAAAATGCTCCATGGCCTCGTCCGACTTTTTAATGGTATTTGGGTATTTTTTAAATAATGTTAATGCTTTGTCAAAAGACGAACCCTGAAGCGCATTGTATTTATCCCATTCAACAAAATACACCGGGTCGGTATTATTGAGTTCAATGGCTTTCTCTAAATAATTTTTAGCCTTCGTGGTGCTATCCAATACGTTGGCCAACACAAAAGCAGCATTTCTGAAATATATGGCTACTTCACCGTTTATGTTTATAGCTTGTTCCCAATATTTCAATGCCAACAGGGGGTTGTGATCGGCCATAATATTGCCCAAAAAATAATGAGCATTGGCATCTTTTGGATTTTGACGAATAACGTCCATTAATATTGTGGCAGTATTTAAGCCATAAGGGGAACAATAATGAATTGGCAAATGAGAGGCTTTTGCAAAATTATCGGCGGCAAAAGTGTTCTCCCCCATCTTTAAATAACAATAGCCTAAGTAGTAATACAAAATGGGATATTGTTCCAATTTTGATATGCCTGATGAAGTGGCCAGGCTTAAAATTCCTATGGCGTCATGGTAAAATCCTGTTTGTATATACCTGTAAGCAGTTTCGAGGTAATTGTCGGGGTCGTCACGTAAAACAGTTAATATGGAGTTTTTAGCCGTCTCATTTATTCTATGGCTATTTAACAACGCCAGTTCATATTGTGCACCAAAATTCAAGGGATCGTATTCCAATAACTCAGTAACCGCCTTTTTCGCCTCCACTATTTTATTTTGGTTCCGTAATATTGCTGATTTCAAAAGAAGCGCTTCCACATTACTATTATTGTAAAACAACGATTTATTGCAATTGCTTAGGGCTTTATCTGGGTCACCCTCAACATTATCCATTAAAGCCATTAGGAAATACGACGGCGATGTCCATGCAAAACTCCATGCAGCTTTGGCCAATAGATCGTAGGCTTCGTTAAATTTCCCTTGTTGATAATAACAAACCCCCAGATAATAAATAGCCTCAGGGTTTTTAGCTGTAGTATATTTTTGGGTAATCACATCTTTTGCCCTCTTAAGATAAACCTCAGCGCTATCAAATTGCATGTGGGTTAAATAGCTTATGCCCATTTGGGTATTCGCCAAAATATGCTTAGGGTCTCTTTTTAAAGTTTCAAGATAGTATTTCCGTGGATCGTAGGTTGGATTATAAAATTGTTCCTGCCTCAAACCTGCCATGTACACATCTTCGGTTGATTTGATATCCTCAGGATTTTCAGGCTGCGTATAAACATCGGCCATCGGTTCATTTTTAGGGGGCACCTGATGGTAGCTAATCAATTCTTTTCCAATGGTATCAGTTAAAACAAATTGGATGTCGTAAGGATTTGCTCCTTTCGGCATGTTAGTTTTTAGTTCAATGGGATTAAGGGGACTGATGCTAATTCTTTTTTCTGCAATTACCCGTTCGTTATGTAATATACGGGCTATTATCGTTTGTATGCTAGTGGCATTGGCCTGAACTAAAATTTTGTCACCTGCTATTTCGAGGTTTATGGCAAAATCTTTATCGGCATTCTTAATACTATTCAGGCTTTTAACCGGGTAATAGTATTGAACCGCTTCCTTTGTGGTAAATGGATCGTACCAGCTATAATCGGGTTGATTATCAGCGTATGCGCCCATCATTAGCTCGATATAAGAGCCATCGCCATCCGTTAATATTTTATTATCCCACAAGTGGCCGATGTCGTTATTTCCCCAATTCCAGAATTTTTTCCCGGTATTCTGGTGATGATCTCCTATTAAAAGCGTTCCCGCTTTTTTCCCATGATCATAACCAGCTACAAAATCGTATTTGGTATCCCATGCAAAAAATGAAGTCGGGGCAAAGGTGTTTTTCCACCAACTTACATCATAGCCCTTAGTGAAATCGATATTTCGATATCGTTTATTCACTTCCGGCCAGGTGGCAAATTCTATTTTATGATGAAATACTACCTTTTCAACATCGGGAGGAAAGATTACCTGATAATTCTGGTTTGAGTGTACAGCAATGTTTGCAAAATAAAGAAATGAATTAACCACGGGGGTAACATTTAACATTTTTAATGTTTTTTCGATATAAGCCTTTCCGGGTTTTAGGGTTAGGCCAACTTCCCAGCGGGTTCCATGCCGTTTATCGTATTCGCCCACCCAAATAGTTTTACTTCCGTCGCTTTGTTCAACCACACGGTAATCAATTGGCATAAAACCGGAAATACGGTGATGATGGTTTGCATTCCACTCGGCACCACCCGATAACCAAGCCCCTGCTGTTCCAATAAGAGCAGGTTTAATTACGTGATTGTAGTAAAAAAAATCATAGTTATTGGTTTTGTCAACTGCGTAATGTATTCTGCCTCCCAATTCAGGTAGCACACAAAATTTAATGTATTCATTTTCGAGAATGAGCGCTTTATAAGCTTCATCATTCTTTTCGTCAGTTATCTTATCGATAAGTGGGTATGGATAAATAAGTGCTTTTGTCCCTTGCACATCCTTAGGCACATAAAACTGTGGATTAATTTCGGGGTCTCCTGTTGGATAGGTTGGCAATACCAATTCCACTTCTGAAAATATAACTGGCTGTTGACCATTGGTATTAAATACAATCAGAAAAATAAAAGCTATAAAAAAGAGAGTGTATTTATTCATATTTTTTATTATAAGTAAGTTATAAATTAACCCGTATTGCGCTTAAGCCATAAAGCATTCTTGAGCTAATTCAGGGTTTGTTGTTTAAAAAGTTCAAATAAGACTTTTCTATGGGATTAATCGAAACCGCGCTGTCCCTTTTAATTTCTCACCTTTTTTTAGGTATACCAATTGATATGTTTTCCAACCATAATCATCAAAACTTGGTTTTTCCATTACGTATTGGAGTACCATGAATGCCATTTGATTGGTATTTGAATTAAACAATGCCCTTAAATGTTGCGAGCCATCGGAGATTGTTCCAATACCCTGATTCTGCTTGTTTAGAAGGCTCCCTGACAAATAGTTCATTTTCATACTACGAAAATCGTTAGTACCTTCAGGTTCTTCATCCAAATACCAATCCCATGTGTGAGGGGCATTAAATTCGACCTTTTGAAATACTTCATTTCTATAGAGTTTGGCTTCGCCTTCAAGACGGCCAATATGGTTGTCAGGATAAGCGCTCCACAATCCTTTTCTTTGCCAGGTAAGTTTATCCATTTCTCGTGGAGCCATAACTGCGATTCCAACCTCCTGCGCAAGTGTAGTATCAGCATATTTCATTTTCTTACCATGGTAACCGAGCCATTCAAAATCGTATGAAAGGATAAAATCGGTCTCTGATTTACTAACAATTGTAAATTGACCCTTAGCTTCATCATATGAACCTTCAATGACGATAACTAAACTGTCCTTATTTGATTTAACTTCAGTATTCTTCAACTTCCAATTTGTGAGAAAGCTTGGCGGTTGGACAATATCCTCGAACCCCCCATCAATTCTGGTACCAACAGGTGTAACAATCAATTCAGGGACGCTTTGCAAAAGAACCTGATCTGTGTTCTTCTGCCTGACCTGTATTTTGCCTGTTCGGTTATCAATTGACCAAAGGGTGTGTTCACCTTTCCATTCGGTATTATTGCCATTTTTTTCAATGGCAGGGATGCTACTCCATACACTTTTGTCGGCAACAAGTGCATGGTCTGTCTTTGGAGACAGCTTATAGGTGTCAATTAAATATCCTTTGGGGCTATAGAAATTCAGGATAAATGGTTCGTTGGTGCTTATGGTTGACGGAATAGCAAGGTCTCCTTCGCTTTTAGCAGGGATATTTACTTGCAGGGGAGCTTTTAAATCGCCTTGAATGGCCTCAATTTTAATCTCTTCAAGATTAGTGAAGTTGTGTCGATTCTTAATATGTACTTTTAAGGGCTTGCCGGGTGAAAAGTCAATCTCTTCTATTCGTATTGGGGAGTAAGCTTTTTTTGTATACCAATATTCTGGTTTTAGGCGCCTCCAGGCATCCATAATTCCCCATTCTCCGTATGAATGCCCATAACAGGGGAACGTAAAACGATAGTCAATTCCGGCAAAAATGCAACCGCCCAAACAGCTTTGATTGTTGTACATATATTCGGTGTGATCCTTAATATTCTTTCCCCAAATGTCTCTAATCCCAGGGTTTGCCTGTAAGGCCCCTTTATTGTAAGCTTCCAAATGACACCATTCGGTGTAAAACAATGGTTTATCAAGTGGTAAAAACCTAATAATATCATAATGATTGGTGTACATATCTAAAACACCGGTTCCAATTCCAATTTTATAACATTGTTCCATTGTTACTGGCCGTGATTGATCCAATTCCTTAATAGCACGGGCCTGGGCATCGAAATTTGGCAACCAGTCCGACTCGTTGCCTGTACTCCAAAGCAACACTGATGGATGGGAAATATCCCGCTCAATTAATTCGAGCTGGTATCGCACACAACTTTCGATAAATGAATAGGGGTTTTGATAATCTATTCCTAAACCGTTAATGTTCTTATTTCTAATGAAAGTAACCGGGCAAGATTCGGAGATAAACATGCCCTGCTCATCACAGAATTCGACCAATTCCTCCGGCGGTACTGGCCATATGCGTACATAATTTATATTGGCATCGCGATATAACAGTATATCTTTTTTTAATGCTTCAATAGGAATGGTCCAACCGCTTTCGAAGTGAATTAGATGGTGAATAACACCATGTAATTTTACAGGAAAGTTGTTCACAAACATCTGGTTTTGCCTTATTTCAATTTGCCTGAAGCCAATTTGCTTATTTAGGCTTTCAACCTGTATTTTATTTTGCACCAAATCGCAAGTAACATTGTACAGGTTTGGATGTTCAGAATCCCATTTTTTTGGCGATGATACCGGTATTTCAACAACCTTCGATAAACTTTCACCTGCTTTAATGGTGGGGAGTTTAATCACAGTTGGTGCAATTAAAACGTCCTTTTCCCCATCTTTCAGGTGCAATTCAACCCGGGCTTGGCTAATATCCTTATCGCTTTGGTTACGAACGGTAAATTCAACCTGCATGGTGGCATGCTTAAATTGCGCATCAAATTTTGTGGTGATGTGAAACCTTGAGACATTGCATTCCGGCACTGCCATAAAATAAATATCACGTGTGATGCCACCTAAATCCTGCATTTGAGTCATTGCTGAAAGTTGGGACTCCGTTACTTTAATTAGAATAGTATTGGATTCATCTAGTTTTAGATTTTCCGTTGCATCAAGCTCAAATGTAACGAAAGGGCCATCGTGCTGTCCGACCTTTTTACCATTAATGTAAATTTCGGCAAGCCCATCAATGCCATTGCACCTTAATTTTATACGTTTGTTGCCCCAGTTGGCCGGAACCTCAAAGGTTCTGTAATGCCAAACCGAAAATGGATTGGCAGACTTGCCGGTACCATATCCTTTGGTTACAGGATGACACGGAACAGGCATATTAACCCAGCTCCCGGTATCCGGAACAATTGGAAAAACAACTTCTTGCGATGCTTTGGGCAAAAACCTCCAGGTGCCGTTCAGGTTTAATATGGCCTCATCCAAGCCTGCAACTTTTGTTGGTTTGGGAGTTATTTGAATCTTTGGCAGGTCGATGTGGTCTTTGTACAGTTCCCAGCCCTGTTTGTTTTGGGCCGAGAGGTTTAATATTGTCCAAAAAAGCAGAAGTGAGACGGTGCATCTTCTTAACGATATTAAAGCATTTTTCATTTTATTAATTTATTAATTTTTTAACAACTTTAATGACTTGTTCTGCTGATTCCAAACCTTGTGATTGTGCTACGAGTTTTATTTCTCCTTTATTTACAACAGACTGAATAATTGCCAGACACTTGCCGTTAAAGGCGCTTCTAACAGGGTCTATAAACGATTCGAGGCAGGTGGGGTCACCATTATCGGCAGCCCTTAACTTTCCTGCCCCTGTAACTGAAAAAGTAATTTTATTATTTGCTCTGGGACACAAAACTCCGTTTTTGTCAACAATTGAGACAGTTACAAAGGCCAGTTCTTTTTCTGAATTGGAAACACTCATTCGGTCAGGTGTAAGCACAATACTTGCAGGTTTTCCGGCAGTTTTTATGATTATTTCTTTGATTGGCCTGCTATTCGAATCAAGGGCAACCACCTTCAGTTCTCCCGGCTCATAAGGAACATCGTTCCAGATCAGGCGGTATTTTGAATAGAGGTGGTCAGGGTCTTTCTCCCGAATGCCCATGCTCTTGCCATTAACAAATAGTTCTGCTTTCTGATAACTGGTGTAGCAATGAACAGGGATTGGTTTTCCTTCCATTCCCTCCCAGTTCCAGTGGGGCAATAAATGCAGAACATCTTTGTTGCTCCATTGACTCTGATACATGTAATAACGGTCCTTTGGGATTCCGGCCAGATCAACAATTCCAAAATAAGAGCTACGTGAGGGCCACATATTGTCAAAGGGCGACGGTTCACCAAGATAATCGAACCCCGTCCATACAAATTGACCGGCTATAAAAGGACAAGAATCCTGATGTGCTAGCTCCAAATCTGGTGGGGAATTATAATAGGGATCGCGGATATCAAGGTCGTATGACGAACATTGATAAGGTTTTCTCTCTTTTGTATTTAATACGTTAAATTCTGCAGGGAAAAAGTATTCTCCGCGCGAACTAAGCGCCGATGATGTTTCGCTTCCAATCATTGCCCACGCAGGGAATCGCTTATGTATATTCTGATATTGCAATGGATGGTAATTCCATCCAACAACATCCAGAACAGAAGCCATTCCATTTTTAATCGATTCTTCCCTGTTTTGAAAACCTCCGGTAACGGGTCGTGTTGGGTCTTCATGGTGGCATATATCAACCAGAAATTTGCAGTAGCTGGCTCCATCTTCCTGTTTTTGTTCCTTTATTTCATTCCCTATACTCCATGCTATTACTGATGGGTGATTCCGGTCGCGATGGATGAAAGCTACCAAATCTTTCTCTGCCCATTTATCCCATAGGGTATTATAACCATTTGTACACTTCCCAATTTTCCATTCATCGAAAGCCTCGTTAAAAACAAGAAAACCCATTATATCAGTCAGTTCCAATAATTCGGACGCAGGAGGATTATGACTGGTACGAATGGCATTGCAGCCCATTTCCTTTAATATTGTTAATTGCCTCTTCAATGCGCTTACATTAATGGCAGCGCCAATCGCACCCAAATCGTGGTGCATACAAACCCCATTCAGTTTCATTTTCTCGCCATTCAGAGAAAAACCGTCGTTACTGGTGAACTTGAAATAGCGAAATCCAAACATTGTTTCATAACGGTCAACGGGCTTTCCATTAATCGAAACGACCGATTCAGCGCGGTATTGATAAGGATTGGCTACAGACCAAAGCTGCGGCCTATCCACCAAAAGCTTTTGCATTATTTTGTTTCCTTCAACCAAATTTATTACCGTAGCAACTACCTTATTATTAGAATTATAAACATTGGTAGTTAGTTTGATATTTTGACTTACACTTTGAAAACCTTCCAATGAAGTCTCAATATTAACAGTTCCTTTCCCTTGCTCAATATCAGGGGTAATAAGGTAAGTACCCCATTGTTTAACATGCACCGGACTGGTAACTACCAGCCGAACGTTGCGGTAAATACCAGCACCCGGATACCACCTGGAAGACTGGGGCTTATTTTCGAGACGCACTGCCAGAAGGTTCTCCTTACCAAAAATTATCTTGTCGGTCAGGTCGAACCCAAAAGAAGCGTAACCATAAGGCCACTCGCCTATATAGTGGCCGTTGAGGTACACCTGTGCGTGGCTCATCGCTCCGTCAAATTCTATGGAAACAGTTTTTCCCTTCCAGGTAGAAGGAACATCCAGCATTCTGCGGTACCATCCTATTCCTACATGGGGCAGTCCGCCTGTACTGCCTAATCGCTTCTTCATCACTTGCTTACCATTCTCCATCACCTGAATAATTTGGGCATCGTTCTCCTCATTAAAAGGACCGGCAATAGCCCAATCGTGAGGTACTTCAACAGTCTGCCAATCGGAAGTAATTAAGCCGGGTTTTTCGCCTCCTGCAACTTCTTTATTGATAAAACGCCAACCGTAGTCAAGTAGTTTGACAATTCGAAGATCATTTGGTTTGCAAAATGCGGGAAACGATATCCACACAGCCATGAATAAACATAAAATAGTATTTTTCATTTTTAAATCTTCACCATTTAATATCCAGAGTTTTAAAAATTAAAATTGAACTTATAAAGGAACAACCTTAATCAAAGCACATCCTCTTTTAAGTGGAACATTCAAATTCATTTCATTGGCATATTTTATTTTGTTTACTTTTTCCCATTCTGATTTTGCAGGATGAAGAACATAAACTTCGTATCCCTTTTTTGAAATGAAAGAATCCGGTAAGCGAAGTTTTATTGACACATTTGTTTCTTCATTTCCGTGAATAACTGGGATTATTAGCCTGCCATTAACATTAAAAATATTTACTTTGGCCATATTATCAATAACTTCAATTATATTTGGAGATAAAATCCATACGCGACCTTTTATTTCATTCAACAAAGGGCCATAATCCAAATAAAAACTTTCAATAACAGGATCAGGATTAATGGTGTGGTCGTTTTGAGGAAATGGAGCAGTTGGGAAAGCACCCAAATATAAATGGTGCTGAAAGTATGCATCTGGATTTGGTTTAAAATCTTTAATAGAACTTGTCCATGCAATTATTGGCTTATGGGTAGCCATCCAGGCACACAAATTCAAGCTTGTAGAAACTTGCCCATATTCATCCCAAATTCCATCCATCTGATTCATTAAATCAATTCGACTGTATATAGGGTTACAGAAAATAACTTTATTATTTTCATGCATTAACGGGCCAAGTTTTTTCATTAGGTTGTTCCATGAAACAATCATAGAACTTACTTTATTCCCATTGTAATAACTTATTCCATCATCGGCACCACCATTATAAAAACTTAACCAATCCATTCTGTCAATTGCAATTCCATCAGAAGCGGGCAGTTTCTCAATATGTCTTTTTGCCTGTTCGAGCAAAAAATCATGGTAAACCGGAACTCCGGGATCAACCGCAACGCAACCTTCCCAATTTGAATAAATCGGACACTTGTCCCATCCTGGCAAAATTTCTGCAGGTCGTAATAATGCCTTATTAATCTGGAAGTAAATAAAATCATTGGGATCCTTCCATAAATCCTCATTATCATGTGCTTTTTGCTTTTGTTTATTGTATTCATATACAATATCATTTCCTGCCTCTGTTACGTTGAAATAGCTAAGCGTATAAAACCCCATTTTCTTAAATTCTATTAAGCTATTATTCATACGATTAACTGAAGCAAACCCATCACCTGTTTTAACGCCAAACTGTTTATACTTTTCCCAAAGTTCATCATTACTTTTTACCGGGGGTATAAACATTCCCATATATGGAAAATCAAAACAAGCTCTCCAATTAACACTATATGCCATTTTTTTATATTTTTCAACATCAAGAGCGCCTTCGTAGGCTGAATATGATCCACATCCCGCAATCTTATTTGCAAGCGGATTTGGAGTAAGAAAATAAGATTTGAAATTCTCGACCATCCAATTTAAACCCGCCCTCCAATCAGATTCGTGTAAAACAATATAATGTTTAATTCGAATTGTATTTGAAGGACAAATGCGATGCCTGTTATGTCTAAAACCTATTTTTCCTGCAATTGATGTCTGCATTTCCATACCAAGTATCGTATCGGCTGGCGATTGAATGAAGCTGACTCCTATATTATTGCCCTTAAAAAAACTACTTGCGATAGGAATAGAAAATGATGTATGAGATCTTGGGCTTATGCCTCCATAGGTTAAATGAAGGTTCCCTAAAGGTGCTGAAAGAAAGGGATCTTGCCAGGTATCAACATTCCCCTTTGTTTGATTATCAGGCCAGGTAGTCCAAAAATCTATTGAATCGGGTTTGTCCCATACAAGAGCTGTTTCTATGGGCACGCTCCATGTGCCATCCACTCCGGTAATTTCAATTTCCCATTCAAGACCATACGCGGTTTTTTTTACCGAATTATCTACAATGCATTTATTTTCAAAATACTGAATATCCTTCCTTGTTTTTATCTCATTTTCATTTGAAAACACAATTTCAGTTTTTGTTGAATTAGTTTCAGGTAAGACTACATTTAATGTAAAGTGTCTTTTACCCTGTTTTAAATCTATATATCCTTGTATATCATTGCCAAATTGTTTCAAAACAATAGGTTTGACTTGCGCTACTGATACATTGGAATACATAATAAGTGAAATGATGCATAAGGCAATTATTAGTTTTCTCATTTTTCAAATTATTGTTTAATCATCAGGGTTTCAATCGAATATTTCCCGGTTGGTACTACTATTTTGTTACCTGAAAAATTTATCTTCCCGCTGTTCATTTCAATCATATTTGTGCGGAAAGCTTCTTTTATATTAAAATCACATCGTATCCCGGTATTAGCAATCTTACCTTCAACCTCATAAAAACGGATGATTATATTATCGTTATCCTCTGCTTTTTTCATAGCGCTGAGTATGCAATTGTCATTTGAAATTTCAAGAAAGCTTTTTGAACGGGGAAGCTTTGGTGAAATTGAGTTTTCTTTTTTCAGTATTGCTATCAGTGGAGTTTGAGATTGGATACCAATTTTATAGCCATTTTGATACCCCTCTTCATGTGAGGTAATTGAAAAATTAAAACGAAAATCTCCGGGTTGCAATAAACTACCTTCCAGTCCGGTTGTATTAGCCAACAATATGGGCGAAATAATAGGATATGGTTCCGGATTAGGGCCAAAGTCTTTGAATGCAGAAGCACCAACAGATGTCCCAATTGTAATACCGATTCCTTCACCGGCAGCATAAATCCAGTTCTGTACTTCCCTTGGATAAGCAGGTATTTCAGGTGGATTAACAGAAAACATCCCTTTTCTAACATAGTCAAATGCTTCTGATTTGCCGGTTTCAACAACGCCAAAAGGTACCTCATATGCAATTTGCGGCTTGTTGGTGCTTATGGGAAACATGATTCGTTGTTCACGTCTTACGGTATCGTCATTTTCTGCAATAAATGCAGTAAAATCAATCCGTTTGAGATTTCGATAGGCAGTGACCAGTAATTTGGGCTTGCAGTGTGTTGCAACAACATCACCTGTTTCCCATGTGACATAAATCGGTCCTGACTCTATGCATTTCCAGTCAGAAGGAAGCTGAGACATTCGCTCGAAATATTTTTGGGGTTTTGGTTCAAAATCGATGGATTCTGAAGCCCCTCGGGCATCAGTATAAAATGAAGTCCACTCACCGCCAAGCCACTTATCAGTATTTAAGAGTTCCTTGTTAAAATCCCTGTCATAAATACTTTTTAGCCCACCCTTGCCTGGACTAATTTTATAATGCTCCGATTGAAAAACCTTAGTCCACTCTTTACCAATTTCCGGTTCCGGTTTTATTTCCGACCTCGTTTTATTAACCAGATAGTACGATTTATAACCTATTGATGGGATATCACTTGCAATAAATACAAGTTTTCCATCAGTAGTAACCTGTGACGGAACCAGCTCATTCTTTTCATCAAAAACCTGTATATTATTCATTCGAAGTGCTGAAATATCAACTGTAACAGGATCAGTACGAACCCACGAAAGTGGATTAAAAACTACAATGGTGGTGGAATTGGTTCTTCCAGCAACCCTGTCGGCTAACCACTGCAAAGCGCTATTCATTTCGAATTGAGCCACCTCATGGGCATTCTCATACTTTTTTAAAAACGAGGGATATGCCCGTGGCACTATGGTATGACAGGCGTAAATTGCATTTTCCCATGCCTGCGATAACTTAATAGCCGGGTATTCTGAATAATCTCCTTTTTGGGTTGCCTTTATCGTATGGAATATTTCGGCAGTTGTAAGCATCTTGGCGGCCTCTCTTTGAAGGCTCATTAAACGGTTATGTGTTGGCCAGTTTTCATACAACCACCAGTTTGGCACATTTCCATGAATCTCCGGAAATTGAATGCCTGGTTTGTCAATTCCCTTAAGAACCTCGAAGAATGTCCCATATTTCACTTTTGGCAGATTATTCTTAACCTGATTCACATTCCACGAATGGATAGTTTTTGAAAAATCATAAGGGTCATTGTAATCGTGCCCCCAGGTAATTGATGTTATAGCTGGTAAATCTCTGGTATTATAATAATCGAATTTGTATTTCGAAAGGAAATTTGCTATGTATGTCGAATCAATTTTAGGCCTGCCCCAATAACCAATCTGGAAATAAGAGAAAAGGTATGAGCCGTCTGGACTAAACCACTTGAAAAAGGGGGGTGTTTCCATACGCGAACCTCTCAAATAATTTACCCCCGACTTCTTATAAACCTGTTGTGTTTGAAGCCCCCTTAACGGGCCATCCGGATGGTTAACTAATTCGAGTTCAATATTTGGATACTTTTTTTCAAACCATCGTTTCCCAAAATACATTTGCCGTACAAGTAATTCGTTATACATACAGTCTTCCATAGGCTGCGTATAAGTGGCCCCGCAATCAAGCCTCCCTTTCCTGAAATACGACATTATTTCATCTTCAGTTTCCGGATTGTCCTCTATCCAATTTTTAAAATACAGAACATTCTCAATTGTCCATTTAAAAGTTGTATCTTTTCTCATGAAATCAAAAGCATTTTTCAGGTTTTTGTTTCTTACTGCCCTCTCGCCTTCAATTGTATATGACCATGCTATATCGCTGTGGCTGTGCTCAACAATATATACGGTACCATTCTTATCGAATACCTGGGCAGAAGCAAAGCTGGAGAACGAAAAAATCAGAACTGATAAAAGAAAACGTGAAAAAGAGTATTGCATTTTATCGTTAATAATTATGATAAATAAAGTATTGAATTCACAATGATATTTAGGGTTTGCTGAAAAACTCCGTGAGGAGTAACCTGTAAATAACCCCCAGTAAAGTGAAACGAAACTGGGGGGTAGTGAATGACAGAAAGAGCAACCCCGTAGTGGGTTGACCATTGCTAATTAATTATTGGTGAACCCACTACGGGGTTCTGATTGTTCTTTGACTTCTAGTGGCTGTATCAAAAGTCTTTTTACCGCGGAGAAACGCAAAGAAGGCGCAAAGTTGCGCAGAGATATTCTGCTGTATTTTAATGCTTTGCGATCCTCAGTGGTTTTTCTTAGCGGCTCTCTGGTGCGCCACGAGGCGTGCGTAAAATTAATAAAATACCTTTAAGGATGAAAGAGCCTTACAACCCAATTAGCCGTTCAGGTTGAAGTCCGCCTGATGCACTGTTAGGAAACGAGCTTTGTAAA